>Ga0315279_10000422_pt1 | contig 85530 bp, 71 predicted proteins | sample YL17G06_20_MG_FD_203694 | JGI IMG/M metagenome (GOLD analysis project Ga0315279, IMG submission 203694) | Sediment microbial communities from Yellowstone Lake, YNP, Wyoming, USA - YL17G06_20 | ecosystem: Environmental > Aquatic > Freshwater > Lake > Sediment | place: USA: Wyoming | collected...
TGGTTTCTGGAGCAAGAGCAGGAAAATATGCTGCTATTTATGCTTCTAAGGCTAGAAGGCCTAAAATTAATCAATCATCTATTAAACAAGAGCAGAAAAAGATAGAGGAGATCATCACTAATGACCTCAAGGATAGTATTTATCCTTGGCAGATTAAAACAAAGATTAAAGAAGTTATGTGGAAAAATGTAGGTATATATAGGGATGGAGAAGGTTTAAAGAAGGCCCTGGAACAAATACTGACTATGAAGAAGGTAGATTTACCTCGGGTAGGTATATCTACTAAAACCAAAACATTTAACCGAGAACTCATAGAAGCGCTGGAAGTTTCTAACCTTTTTCTTGCTTGCGAGGCCATTATTCGTGCAGCTTTAGATAGAAAGGAGAGCCGAGGAGCTCATTTTAGAAATGATTATCCCAATTTAGATAATCAAAATTGGTTGAAACATATAGGAATAAAATTAACTAAAGATAAATTTGAATTATTAGACCAGCCGGTAGATTTATCAGAAGTAAAACCTGGAGGTGAAGGTAAATGAGTGGAGAGAAGGGAAAAATTACTGTTTTCAGGTATAATCCAGAAGAAGATGAAAGCCCTTATTATAAAGTTTATGAGGTTCCTTTCGAGTCCGGAATGACGGTTTTGGACACCCTCAATTATATTTACGAAAATTATGATGGAAGTTTAGCCTATGTTTATGGGTGTAGATATGGGTTTTGCGGTTCTTGCGCTCTTAAGATTAATGGAAAACCCACTCTTGTCTGTCGTGAATTAGCTACTAAAGAGATGAAAATAGAACCCCTGGATAATTTTCCGGTAGTTAGGGACTTAGTAATAAATCGTGAAGGTTTGGAGGGAAGGGTTAGAGGGATTCGACCTTTTTTAGAGAGGGTCACTCTTCCGGATAAGGAACCAGAAGTTTTGAAGCCAGCAGACTTTAAAACATTCCGGTTAGTTAGTAGATGTGTTGGTTGTTTTGCTTGTGTTTCCAGTTGCCCGGTAACTTCAGCAGATAGCTATAAATTTCCTGGCCCATCTTTATTAACCGAGTTAGCCCGGTATTCTTTTGATCCCAGAGATGAAGGGGATAGAACGACTACTGCTTACTTTGAAGGATTATTTTATTGTGCTGGGTGTAGAAAGTGTGAGGAGGTTTGTCCTTATGAGATTTCCGTTCCAGAATTGATTGTAGAACCATTAAGGGAACAGGCTGTTGCTAGAAATATTGAACCCTCGGTGGTCAAGGAAGTAGTAAGGCATGTTCTTTCTACCGGAAATACCTTATCTACCCTTGAGGAAGATTCTTTAATAAAAAAGTTATTGCCTCTGGAGGAAGCAAAAGAGGAGACTGCTAAGGTAGTCTTTTTTGTAGGGTGTTATGTTGACCAGGATTTCAGACTTCACCAAGTAGGTAAATCTGCTATTGAAATATTGAAGAAGAATAAGATTAGTGTAGCCATACCTAAAGATCAGATATGTTGTGGTAGACCTTTATTAGAATCTGGAGAAAATAAGAAAGCAGAAGAGTTAGTCAGAAAGAATGTTTTAGCTATTGAATCTACTGGTATAAGAGAGGTAGTTACTGTTTGTCCGGGGTGTGGATTGACTCTTAAAGAGGATTATCCTTTAATATTTTCTCGAATAGAAGGAAGAAAGCCTAACTTTGAGGTTTATGATTTTTCAGAGTATCTGTTAAATAAGGTAAAGTTGGACTGGAAGAAGTTGCATAAATTAGATTTAGAAGTAACCTATCACGATCCCTGTCATTTAAATCGGGGGCAAGGAATTCACCAGCAGCCACGGCAGATTATTAACTCTATTCCGGGGGTAAAATTGGTAGAAATGGAAGAACCGGATAGATGTTGTGGTGCAGGAGGAGTAATTAAAGCTATTGACAGCCAACTTGCCCAGATTATTGCTAAGAGAAAGGCAGAGATGATCAAAAATTTAAATATCAAGGCAGTCATCACTCCTTGTCCAACTTGTATGCTTCAAATTCACCAGGGTTTAAAACTGAGTAAAGTTAGGGGAGTTAAAGTTATGCATTTAACCGAGCTTCTTGATCAAGCTTTATAAATAGTTTTTGTTAACATTAGGGTAGCTAAAAAAATAGCACATTCAAGGAAATGAGGTGGAGTTATTGATGAAAGAATTTGAATACTTGAAACCTGAATCATTTGATCAATTGCAAAATCTGATAACTCGATATGAAAACGCAGGAATTAAGTTTTTTGCCGGTGGTACTGATTTAATAGTTCAGTTAAAACAAAATGCCAATTTTAATTTTAAATATTTAATAGATTTAGAAAAGTTAAATTTAAATTACATAGAATGTTATAAAAATTATCTTAAAATTGGTGCTTTAACTACATTATCTAATATAGAAAACAATACTTTTTTGAAAGAAAATTTTCCTATATTCACTAGTACAACAAGTAAAATGGCATCCATTCAAATACGTAATAAAGCAACTATTGGAGGAAATCTTTGTAATGCTGCTCCTTCTGCTGATTTAGCCCCACCCCTACTGGTATTAGATGCTAAATTAAAAATTTTATCCAAAGAAAAAGAAAAAGTAGTGAGTATTGAGGAGTTTTTTTTGGGTCCAGGCAGAACCATATTATCGTCTAGTGAGATACTAAAAGAGATAATATTGAATATTCCACGTGATGAGTGGACAGCTGTATATATTAAAAGTATGCGTACTAGTGAAGATATTGCTACAGTTGGAGTAGCTGTAAAATTATCTAAAGATAAGGATAAAAACGAATATAATGATATTAAGATTGCTTTAGGGGCAGTTGCACCTACGCCAATAAGAATTTACAAAGCAGAAAAGTTTTTCTTAGAAAATTACCGCAAACAAGATAAACAGTCCGTGGTGGAAGAAATTGCGGAAATAGCGGCAAATGAAAGCAAACCAATTGATGATGTGCGAGCTAGTGCTGATTTTAGGAAAGTTATCGTTAAGAAATATATTTCTCGAAGTATTCTCTTAGCATTACAAAAACTCTCAGACTAAATACAATTTAGAGGAAGTGAGGGGAAAACTATGTCAAAATATTATCCTATTAAAATAAATGTAAATAATAATATTTATGAATTGAAGGTGAAGGCTAACGAAACACTAACTGATGTATTACGTAATAAATTGCATTTGACTGCAACGAAAAAATCTTGTGGAACAGGTGATTGTGGATCATGTACTATACTAATAGATGGATTGGCTGTTTGTTCTTGTTTAGTATTAGCAGTAACATTAAAAGGCAAAGAAATAACTACTTTAGAAGGACTAAATAGGAATGGGAAATTACATCCAATCCAGAAAGCTTTTTTAGAACAGGGGGCAGTGCAATGTGGTTTTTGTACACCGGGGATGATAATGTCAGTTATGGGTTTATTAGGTAAAATTAAAGACCGTATTCCAACTGAAGAAGAAATTAAAGAAACAATTAAAGGCAATCTTTGCCGCTGTACAGGATATAAGAAAATTATCGAAGCGGTGAAAAGTATTTTTTAAGGGAAAGAGGATTAAACCATGAATTCTAATAATTTTAATGTTATTGGGAAAGGCGTCGTAAGAGTAGATGGTTTAGCTAAGGTTACTGGAAAATGCAAATATTTGGACGATATTACATTACCTGGTATGCTTTATAGTAAGATATTACGTAGTCCACATGCACATGCCAAGATATTAAGGATAGATGTTTCTCAAGCTGAAAAAATACCAGGCGTAAGGGCAATTATTACTGAAAAGGATATCCCAAATATAAAATTTAGTTTTAATCAAAATCTGGCTGATAAACTTGCTCTCTGTAAAGATAAAGTTAGATATGTAGGTGATGAAGTTGCTGCAATTGCAGCAGATTCACTAGAAATAGCTGAATTTGCATTGGATAAAATTCAAGTCGAGTATGAAGTATTAGAAGCGGTTTATGATCCAGAAGAAGCTGTAAAGTCAGATTGTCCCGTGTTATTACATGATGAAAAAGAAAATAATATTGCTTTTGAATTTCATAATGAATACGGCAATGTCAAAGAAGGATTTGAGCAATCAGATTATATTTTTGAGGATCAATTTATAACCTCCAGACCGGCTCACTGTTGTTTGGAACTTCGTGGCTGTATAGCTTATTTTGATGATTTTGAAAGGTTGTGTGTTTGGACTCCCGCTCAAAGTGCTCATACTCTAAAAAAAGAATTATCGATAATTATGGGGTTAGATGAAAACGATATTCATGTTATAAATACCCTTGCAGGCGGGTCATTTGGTAGTAGATTAGTTATGGATATGAAAGAGCCCATAGCAGCATGGTTATCTAAAAAAACAGGTCGTCCAGTAAAAATAGTAAATACCAGAGAGGAAGAATTTGCAACTGCAAAACACAGATATCCTTGGGTTATCAAGTTGAAAACTGGCGTAACTAAAGAGGGGAAAATATTAGCACGACATATAAATATAATTTTAGATAATGGTGCTTATTGTGATAAAGGTTCTAATACTATAAGTTATTCTTATATATTTTTTACTAGTTTATATAATGTGCCTAATATGAAAAATGACGCATATCTTGTATATACAAACAAGGCTATGAGTACAGCTTTCCGTGGATTTGGTAATCCTCAAATACATTTTTCAGTAGAATCGCAAAATGATTTAATTGCCAAAAAGCTCCAAATGGATCCTATAGAATTTCGTCTTAAAAATATAGTTAGAAATGGTGATATTACTTGTTCTGGAATACGAATAAGTAATTGCGGACTTGAGGATTGCATCAAAACAGCTGCTGAAAAGATTAGTTGGAAATCTAAAAAAAGTAAAAGTGGTTTAGAATATAGAAAAATTTGTGGTAATAAACGAAAAGGAATTGGTATTGCAATCATGATTCATAGTGGAGCTGGTACTAGATACTATGGTTATAACTCTACAGAAACTTTTATCAAAGTTTCAAAAACTGGCCTGGTAAATGTTATTACTCCTGTACCGGAAATAGGTCAAGGTTCGATGACAGTGGTAGCACAAATTGTTGCTGAAGTTTTGGGTATTACCGTTGATGATATTAATATACAAAATCAGGATACAGATATCATTCCCTACGATTTAGGAGCATTTGGTAGTCGTACTACTTTTATTTGCGGAAATGCTGCTAAATTAGCCGCCGAAGATACAAAAAAAGAATTAATCAAGGTTGCAGCAAAATATTTTGATACAGAAGAAAATAATATAGTTTTTGAAAACGGTATAGTATATTCAATAAATAATTCGGACAAAAAAATTAAATTTAAAGAACTTACTAAATATTCTTATGAAAAATTGGGTTATCCAATTGCCGGAAGGGGTAAGTATTATGATGAAGTTGCAACTAAAATTGGACTAATTGGGAATTATGAATTAGCTTCACCTGAAAATTCATACGGATGTCAGATTGTTGAGCTTGAGGTAGATTTAGAAACAGGCGAAGTAAGAGTAATCAATGTAGTAGCAGTGGTTGATAGTGGAAAAACAATCAATCCCATTACTGCTTCAGGTCAAATTGAGGGATCAGTTATACAAGGATTAGGTTATGCCTTGACTGAACATGTTATTTATGGACCCAAAGGAGAGATATTAAATCCTAATTTTATGGATTATAAAATACTTCGTTCAACTGATATACCGTCAATGGAAGTTTATTTTGTAGAAGCAGGAAGCTTACTTGGACCATTTGGGGCAAAAGGGGTAGGAGAACTTGGGTTAGTTCCTACAGCAGCGGCTGTTGCCAATGCTTTATATGACGCAACTGGTTTAAAATTTACGAAATTACCTATTACACGGGAAGAAGTGTTAAAAAAGTGCGGTGTTTTATCATAATTATTTGTAATAGGTAAGTTTTTCCAATTACCTTTTATCTAAAAAGGGAATCGTAGTAACCCCTGGAAGCGCTTATGGTGAAGCCGGTGAAGGGTATAGTAGAATAGCTTTAGCAGTGATTAAAGAGCGTTTAAAAGAAGCAGTAGATAGAGTAAGGGGTATTTAATGAAATTGGAGAGAGAAATATTATGAATAAAATAATAGAAACAGATGTTTTAGTAATAGGAAGTGGTGCAGCGGGTTGTAGGGCTGCTATAGAAGCCGGCAGGTGTAATGCTAAAGTTACTTTGGTTACCAAAGGATTATTTAGTAAATGTGGTTGCAGTGTTATGTCTACAACATCTTATAATGCAGCTTTTGGGCATACCGATCCTGAGGATAGCGTAGATATTCATTTCGAGGATACTGTAAAAGGTGGGAGTTTTTTAAACGAGCAAAAGTTAGCCTATATATTGGCCAAAGAAGCTCCTAAGAGAATGATAGATATGGAGAATATGGGAGCAATTTTTACCAGAAAAGGAGATAAATTTTATCAGATACACAACCCTGGTTCTACTTATAGTAGAGTTTGCTATCTTGATGAAATAAGTGGAAGACATATTTTGTATACCTTACGAGGGGAAATATTGCGCTACGGAATTAATATAATAGAAGAGACTATGGTTACTAACTTATTCACTAATGATGGTGGAGTTGAGGGGGCTATAGGTGTAAATTTAATTAGTGGAGATTTTATAATTTTTAAGGCTAAAGCAATTATTTTAGCTATGGGTGGTGCCGGTCAAATCTATCCGGTAACCACTAACCCTTCAGATATAACCGGAGATGGATTTGCTTTAGCTTATAGAGTCGGAGCAGAGTTAATTAATATGGAAATGGTTCAATTTTTTCCTTGCGGTCTGGTGCAACCTGAACTGAGAAAAGGGTTGCTTGTTTTGGAGCCTGGAGAGGTTGAGGATGGTAGGCTTTACAATACTCAAAAGGAAAGATTTATGCAAAAATACGATCCTGATAAAATGGAAAAAACTACCAGGGATAAGCTATCCCGGGCTATCTATACTGAAATATTAGAAGGAAAGGGTACTAAAAATGGTGGGGTATTTATGGATTTAACCAATAATTCTCAAGAAGAATTTATTAAGAGAAAAGATGAAATAGATAGAGTTAAATCTTTAACGGGAGTAGATCTAACTAAGGAGTTCTTAGAGATTTCACCTACAGTACACCACTTTATGGGCGGGGTAAGGATAGATGAAGAGTGTAAAACTACTATGTCCGGGCTTTTTTCTGCTGGTGAGAATGCCGCTGGGATTCATGGGGCAAATAGGATATCGGGAAATGCCTTAGCAGAAACGCAGGTTTTTGGAGCTCGAAGTGGTAAGTATGCTGCTGAATATGCTTTAGAAAGGAAAGAAGAAATAAAACTCAACCGAGATAAAATTAGAGAAGAAAAGAAGAGAATTGAAAGATTTTTAAAAAAAGAGGGAACCATTTCTATCTATGAGTTTAGGAAGAGAATTAAAGAGGTTATGTGGAAATATGTAGCTATAATAAGAAGGAAAGAGGATTTAGAAAAAGCAGTTAGAGAGTTAAATTTATTAAGAGAGAAATTATCCAAGATAAAAATTTCCTCGGAGAGTAAATGTTATAACCAGGAATGGATAGAGTGTCTAGAGGCCGAGAATATGTTAGACACAGCCACGATGGTGGCTAAATCTGCTCTTCTCAGAGAAGAAAGTAGAGGAGCCCACTATCGGGAGGATTATCCCGATGGGAATGATAAAAAATGGTTAAAGCATACAGTAGCTAAACAAGAAGAGGGAAAAATGATAATGAGAAGTTCCCCGGTAGACTTAACCAAAATAAAGGTAAAAGAAGGATAAATGGAAATAAAGGAAAAAATTATTACCGTTAAAGTGAGTAGATTTAATCCAGAAGAAGATACTGAAGCAAGGTATGAAACTTATAAAGTTCCTTATAAAAAAGGAATGACGGTGTTGGATGTCTTGATTTATATTCGGGAAAATTATGATGGTTCTTTTGCTTTTAGGTATAGGTGTCGGGTAGGTTATTGTGGTTCCTGTAGTGTGTTGGTTGATGGAATTCCAGGATTGGCTTGTATGGAAGAAATTTCCCCGAATAAGAAACAGCTAACTATCGAGCCCTTATCTAATTTTTCTGTAATAAAAGATTTAGTGATAGATATAAGTTCAGTTGATAAACGTATGTTGAAAATAAGGCCGTTTATGGAAAGAAAGAAAACCTTCGATGGTGTATGGCCTCTCCAAAAGGAGGAGATTGAGAATTTAGAAGTAGTTACTAAATGCATGGGTTGTTTAGCGTGTATGGAAGCCTGCCCTGTTTTTAATGAGGTGCCTCAAAAATATCCTGGGCCTTTACAGATGGTTAATATTGCAAGGTTTGCTTTTGATCCCCGGGATGAAGGAGATAAAGTAAAAACGGCACTTTTTGAAGGGATATATAACTGTGCTTTTTGTAAAAAGTGCGAAGAGGTTTGTCCTAATGAAATACTTCTTCCTGAGAAAATTATAGAAAAACTAAGAGGTAAAGTAGTAGAAGAAATTGGTTTACTTCCCGGGCATAAAGGATTTTTAGAGAACCTTGATAAGACCGGGATGACTTTACCTTCCCTTACCCGAACTTTCATAGAGGAGACTTCGGAAGTTATTACTCCAAAGTTTGTGAAGGGGAAAGTAGGTTTATTTACAGGATGTGTAGCCAACATTATGGAAAAGGGATCTTTAGAAGCAACTCTTAAGATTTTAACTGAGAATGGCATTCAAGTAATTATCCCAAAAACTCAGATATGTTGCGGTAATTTAAAAATATACGGGATTTCCCTTAAGGAAAGAAAAAAAGATATCATAGAGACAAACATAAAAGCTTTTGAGAAATATGGTGTAGAGGTAGTGTTAACTGTTTGTCCAAGTTGCGGTGAATTTTTAAAGAAAGAGTATTTTTCTGACCAAGATTTTTTGGATAAAAAGCCTATTTTTAAAGTATTAGATATTAATGAATATTTATTAACTCAAATAGAATTAAATACTAGTGACTTCAAGAGTTTAAATGTAAGAGTTACCTATCATGACCCCTGTCATTTAAGACGAGGGCAAGGGATATATGAAGAACCCAGAAGGTTAATTAAGAAGATTCCCGGAGTTAATTTTGTTGAAATGAAAGATTACGATAAATGTTGTGGGGGAACTCTTAGAGCGACATCACCAGATATAGCTGCTTTATTAGGAATAAAAAAAATTAGAAAAGGAGTTGAAACAGGTGCAGATTATATGATCACTTCTTGTCCTTTATGTGTTTCTCATCTTTCCATAAGTAGAGCAAAAGCTAAAATTAAAAAACCTAAAGTAATAAGTATTTTGGACCTTTTAGCTAAAGCCTATGAGAAGTAAGATACTGATAAGTTACTTAGGTTTTGTTGAAATTGAGGAAGGGGTGGTAGTGACTAGCATGGGGTTAAAGGCTCTCCTTTAGAAGGAGAGATTATCTTTGGTTAAAAAAAAATAAAAAATATTATCAAGAGGAGGTATTAGAATGGCTAATTTATCTACAAACTATGTTGGATTGAAGCTGAAGAATCCTTTATTGGCTGCTTCAGCTACAGAGACAAAAGATGCTAAAACAATGAAAAAGTGCATCGAGGCAGGATTTGGAGGAGTGGTGGTAAAATCATTGTATGGTACAAGTATTGCTGTAGCCAGAAAATGGCATAGACCTCGTTTCCAACTTCTCAACTGGCATCCTAAAAGCACAGATCCTTTAAAGGCTCCTGATGGATTTATTCTTTATTCGGTTGAGCAGGGGTCTCAATTTAATTATGATGAATGGAGAGACGATGTCAATAGAGCTAAAGACATTATTGGTGACCAAGGAGTAGTTATAGGGAGTATTATGGCCGGTAGTATGAGTGACTGGCCTGAGATGTGTGAAGTGGTTCGAAAAACCAATATGGATGCTTTGGAGATCGATTTATCCTGTCCTCATATGAAAGAGACTCATAAAGATTCAGGAGTAGAATTGGGAGCGGATCCCGAACACGCTGCTGAGATAACCAAGCTGGTAATTGAGAATGTGAATGTTCCTGTAATTGCTAAACTGACTCCACAAACTGCTAATTTAGTTTTGGTAGCGAAGAGGATTGAGAAGGCAGGAGCTGCGGCTGTAACTTGTCATAATCGAATGATGGCTTTAGATATCGATATTGAAACAGCTTCTCCTACTGTCTGGCCTTCTTATGGAGGTTGGGGTGGCCCCTGGATGATGCCTTATAATTTAGCCTGGTTAACTAAACTTTATGCCGATGTGAAGATTCCGATAAGTTCTACCAGCGGAGTATGGAAGTGGCAGGATATAATTGCTGCCATTATGGCTGGAGCAACCACTGTCCAATCTTGCACAGCTATCCTGGTTAAAGGATTTGATGTAGTAAAAGAGTGGTTGGATAATATTAACACTTGGATGGACAAAAAGGGATATAAGTCTTTAGATGAGATCAGGGGAGCGGTGATGAAGAATTTAATTTCTGGTGCTCAACTGAAGCGTGGTCAACCAGGTGTTCATGCTGTTGTAGATGAAGGAAAATGTACTGGTTGTCTGTGGTGTGAAAAGATCTGTCTCTATGAAGCTATTACCATTGAAGATGCAGTAGCCGAGGTGAATGAGGATAAATGTGATGGTTGTGGGATGTGTAGTCAGGTTTGTCTAACTAAGGCTATTTCTATGAGTAAACCAAGTAAATAAAAATTTTATGAAGAAATACGAAAGATAAACATGAAAAAGGAGAGTAAAATGTCGAAAGTGTTTATTAAAAACATCGGGAAACTTGTCTTAGGAGATTTAGAAAAAGGTGTATTGAATTCAAACTTAAATAATTTAAATTTTAAATAAGGAGAAAAGTATAATGATATTTAAAAATCCAAAGAAAGAATATCATGGCAAAATTGAAGATTACCCTTTAGAAAATTACCCTGATTATGAACCTGGAAAAGCTCCCAAGACAGAAGTACTGCAAGAAATTAGTTATTTGGATGAGTTAGAGAGAATTTGGGGTAAGAATTGGGGGAGCCAGGGAATCGGTAAATTAAGAGAAGTGGCTTTAATTAGGCCAACAGAACATGAAGTTAATCCTTTATGGGAAAGAAATAGAGAATTTTACTTGTTAAGAAGGGAAAGGGTAGAATTAGATAAATTACGAAGAGCATTTGATGACTACGCTGAGCTTTTAGATAAAGAAGGAGTAGAGGTGCACTGGATGGAAGCCCCTGAAAAAATGGGGGCGTACGGTCCGATGAGAAAGCTTTTTATGGGCTCTTTTTGTTTAGTGGTAAGGGGTGGTGCTATTATTTCTCGGCAAGGGCATGCTTCCTTTGTGCGAGGATTAGAGCCTAATTTTCTAAAATTTTTTGCGAAAATAAATTGTCCTGTTCTTCTTACGGTTCATGGGAAAGGTATCTGTGAAGTAGGGGTATTTGTCCCCATAGCGGAAGATGCAATTATGGGATTCAAATCTTGTGCGTGTAATGAGGAAGGTTTATCGCAGGTAGTTCCTGTGTTGCAGCGAGCGGGTTATAAGGAAATTCCGATAGCCAATTGTGCTACTATTTATGAAGACTATAAGGCGGGAGGAGATTTTCATATTGATATGATCTTTGGAGCAGTTGATCTACGAGTAGCGCTTATCTACCCCGGTTTTTTAGATTACCAGATATTTAAATGGCTTAAAGATAGAAATTTCAAATTGATAGAAGTTGATCCAGAGGAACATCTTAAATATGCTCCTGCTAATCTTCTTATTCTGGAGCCAGGTAAAGTGATTATGGCTGCCGGGGCTAAAGAAACCATAAAAAAGGTTCGCAAAGCGGGAATAGAAGTTATTGAGTTTGATACTTCTGGTCTGCAGGTTGGTACGAATGGTATTCGGTGTGTAACTTTGTCGTTGCGGCGCGATGTTGGGCCAAAACTTCAAGACTAAAGTGAGTACAGGTTTACCGCAATAAATTTTATTTTTGACAAAGTATTAAGGAAAATGATATTATGACCAGAAGCTAAAAATAAGGTGGGAAGGAGGTGAAAAAGTAGTAAGGTCTTTAGTTTGGAAATAAAAAAAGGAGGTTTAAGATTAAAGTGAATAAAAATAAATTTTTGTGTAAGATGAGTATTATTATTTCTTTATGTATGGTTTTAAGTCTAGGTTTTGTAGGGTTGGCACAAGCACAAGAGGAAATCCCATTAGGGATACTTATATCTCTAACCGGAGCTCTAGGTACAGAAGGTCAACCTGTTTACCAAACCTACCAATGGCAAACTGAGGAAATTAATAAACTGGGAGGAGTTTTAGGCAAACCCATAAAGTTATATGTAGCAGATGACGAAACAAGTGTAGAAAGAGGAATTCTAGGCGCCAAAAAACTAATTACTATGAATGGAGTGAAAGGAATTCTAGGCCCTGTTTCTGATGTTTTGATAGCTATTATGGACTATTGTAAAGATAATAAGGTCACTGTAATTTCTCAGTGGGCCGGGTCAAATCGTTTAAGCACGATTGGAGGAGAGTATCAGTTCCGTACCTGCCCGGATGATTTCTTTGAAGGGTATGCAACAACAGCATTTATGCTTGATCGGGGATGGAAAAAAATTGGTTTAATAGTACTAAACCGGGAAAGTCCTAAAAGCATAGGTGATATAATCGAACAGCAAATGAAAAAGTTGGGAGGAGAGATAGTAGCTAAACAAGTTATTGAACCAGGAATGACCACTTACAGAACCGAGGTAAGAAAAATAAGCGATGGGAAACCAGATGCTGTATTTTTGGCGGTGGATTTAGATAGTTTAGTAGTTCTTTATCCTCAGATGTACGAAGCTGGTATAGATTACGAGGTGATTTTAGGTTCTGATGCACAACAGCCAACCACTATTGAAGTGTTAGGAGCTAAGCTTCTGGAAGGCGTATATTCAGAAAAACCAGCAGCTGAATCCAATTCTCCTGCCTACAAAATTTTTGAGGAAAAATATAAACAATATATGAAAGGCCAGGTAAGTTCATTCACTCCTAATGCTTATGATGCCCTAAATATTTGGGCTTTAGCTGTTCAGGCTGCAGGAACAGTAGATGGTGAAGCAATAGCGCAAAAGATTAGGTATGTAGCAAATCCTCCCGGCATAGTAGTACACACTTATGTAGAAGGGATGCTTCAACTTCGTTTAGGAAACGATATTAACTACGAGGGGGCTTCCGGACCCTGTGATTTTAATGAGTTTGGTGATATAATGGGTAACATTCGGATAATAGAGACTAAAAATGGGGAATGGGTGGATGTAAAATTCTACTCCGGTGAAGAAATAACAAAAATTACGGGACAATAAATATATCAACAGGCTGAAGCTCTTACCTAACAAGGGTTTCAGCCTTACTACTAATAAAAGGGATTTAGCTATATAACTATAATAAGTAGAAAAGGAGAAAGTAGATGAATTTTTCTGTACTTTTACAGCATATTACCTATGGGATTGTTACGGGGAGCATCTTACTTTTAGCCACTATTGGTTTTTCTATGATATATACTATTAAAGGATTTTTCAATGTTGCTCACGGTGAGTTACTTACGGTGGGAGCGTATCTAACCTACCTATTTTACGTGATAATGGGCTGGAACTTTATTTTTTCTGCTATCTTAGCTATTATTCTTACGACTATGATAGGGTTATTAATAGGCAAAACTTTATACGAACCTATGGAAAAATATGGTCCAGTGGTTCTTCTATTCACTACAGTTGGTGTTTCCTTTGCTATTCATGGAATCACTGAGATAATTGTCGGGCCAATTATCAGATCTTATAGATTGTTTCCAACTAAAGCTATTAGAGTAGCCGGTATTCCATTAGTGGGGAAAAGGGAGGTTTTAATTGTGGTTATTGCAGTGCTCAGCATTTTTTTTCTCCATTTCCTTCTGACCAGAACCAGGATAGGTAAAGCTTTCCGAGCTATGGCTAGTAATACTAACCTGGCTATGATCAGAGGTATTAATACTACTAAAATTACCAATTTTGTTTGGATATATGCTTCAGCAATGGCTGGGTTGGCAGGGATAATGTTAGCTATGATTACCGCTGTTAGTACAGATTTAGGTTGGGAGCAGATTTTAATAATTATGGCGGCAGCAATCCTGGGAGGGCTGGGAAGTATTTATGGAGTAATGGTTGGAGCTATATTATTAGGGCTGGCTATGGATATAGGAGTAATAATTATTCCTTCAGCATATAGACCAACCATAGCCTTTGCTGTTATTATAATCATGTTAATTATAAAACCAAACGGCATTTTTGGAGGTAAATAAAATGAGTGGAGATGTACTATCTTTTTTGGCGGGAACTATTGCACTTGCCGCGATTTATGCTATTTATACTTTAGGGTTGAATCTGCAGTTTGGATATACTGATTTGGCTAATTTAGGATATGTGGCTTTTTTTGCTATAGGAGCTTATGTTTCTGTAATTTTAACTTATTCTCCCCCCGGGCCTATGGATGTTTATAGGTTTGGATTTAATCTTCCTCTAGGGGTGGGAGTGATTGGTGCAGCTGTGGTTGCAGCTCTGTCTGCTTTTTTAACCGGGCTACCTACCCTTAAAATTGGAGCAGAATATTTTGTAGCCGTAACTTTTGCCTTCGCAGAAATTGTAAGATTGGTTGCGGAAAACGAAACCTGGCTAACTAATGGTTCTTTTGGATTTTATGGATTGAGCCGGCCATTTAAACAATTTTTCTCTTCCTATACTTACGAGTTTTTCTTTGCTTCTCTCATGGTCGGATGTTTAATTATAGCTTATCTTATAATGAGGAGAATATGTAATTCTCCTTTTGGCCGCATGCTTAAAGGAATAAGAGAAAATGATATGGCATGCCGATCTTTAGGTAAAGATGTATTTCGAGCTAAGCTTAAGTCTTATATGATAGGAGCTGCTTTTGCTGGAGTAGCAGGTAGCTTATATGCACGCTATACTACAGTGGTTGTGCCAAGCATGTTTGTTCCTTCCGTTACTTTTGTGGCTTGGTGGGCAGTGATGATGGGAGGAAAAGGAAATAACAAAGGCGCAATTCTGGGTGCTTTTATATTTGTATTTGTGGATCAGTTAACCATATTTGCTCAGGCTTCTGCAGCTTATGCTACGAAACTATCCTCGCTGAGAATGCTTATCATGGGTGTGATGCTTATTCTCATACTCCGATTTTTACCCCAGGGTATTCTCAAGGAAAAAAAGGTCGTTTACGATTCTAAAATATAGATAAAACAATAGGGAGGGAAAGAATGCTGGAAATTAAAGAAATATGTAAGAATTTTGGAGGCTTGCGAGCGGTAGATAAATGCTCTCTCACGGTGAAAGAAAGAAGTATTACCGGACTTATCGGGCCTAATGGGGCAGGAAAGACCACTCTTTTTAATGTTATCACCGGTTTCTTAAGAAAAGATGGGGGAGAAGTATGGCTACAGGGAGAAGAAGTCGGGAATTTTCAGCCTTATGAGATAGCTCTGAAAGGTATGGTAAGAACCTTTCAGACTGCCGCTGGATTTATGCATATGACCGTGATGGAAAATATGATGATTGCCCCTCAGTCCCAGGAAGGAGAAAGACTGGGGAGAGCTTTTTTAAATAGCAAAAATATTCAGCTCCAGGAGAAAGAAAATAGAAAGAAGGCAGAAGAAATTCTTAATTTCATCAATCTTTATCAGAAAAGGAATGAATATGTGGAAGATCTCGCCAGCGTAGAAATTAAATTGTTGGAGGTCGGCCGTCAGATGATGACCGGAGCCAAGATATTCCTTCTGGATGAACCGATGTCGGGGGTTTCTCCAGCCTTTCAGGGAAAGATGGTTAAATATATCAAGGATCTTCGAGAACGTATCGGCCTCACCTTTTTTATTATCGAACATAACCTGGGTTTTATGCAAGAAGTGAGTGATGCTATTTATGTGATGGACAATGGACAACTTTTATGCTATGGAACCTGGGGGGAGATAACCGCTAATGAGAAGGTCATCGAAGCTTATCTAGGAGGTAAGAAATGAGTTTATTGGAAGTTAAAAAACTGGAGTCAGGTTACGGGAGAACCTCTATTCTCTATGATATCAATATTGAAGTTAAGGAAGGGGAGATAGTGGCTATCGTTGGCCCCAACGGCGCAGGGAAGACCACTTTACTTAGAACTATTTCCGGGATCCTGAAAGTGAAAAAAGGTCAGGTTAACTTTCAGGGAAAGCCCCTGGGAGACCTGAAACCGAACGATATAGTACAAAAGGGAATTGGTTATGTGCCTCAAGACCATAATGTCTTTCCTAATCTCACCGTGATAGAGAATCTGGAGATGGGGGCTTATCTTCTTCCCAAAGCTGAATTTGGAGATAAATTAAAGGATATCTGCGCACGTTTCCCCATTTTAAAGGAGAGACAGAAACAGAAGGCCCGCACTTTATCCGGCGGAGAACGTCAGATGTTGGCCATCGCCAGCTCTCTTCTCCTCACCCCCAAGCTTTTAATGGTGGATGAGCCCTGTGGGGGATTAGCTCCCCAGGTCATCGAGGAGGTTTTTAGTAAAATTCTAGAGATCCATAAGATGAACACCGCTATCCTCTGGGTAGTAGAGCGAGAAATGGAAGCGGTCATGAAATGGGTCTCGAGAAGCTATGTGTTAGAATCGGGTCAAATTACCTTTACCGGAACTGGAGAGGAATTACTCAGCAATAAAAAATTCCAAGAGTTAATCTTGGGTAAATAGACGCCAGATAGCGCTCATTATAAACTGTAAGGAGGCGAAAAAGCAAGTAGACCAAATATTACAAGCAGCACCACCAATATTACCATGGGATTATCTAATCCCGGATTTGCTTATTACTAATGGGAAAATTATTACGGTTGATGAAAATTTCTCCATAGCTGAGGCTTTGGCCGTCAAGGATAACAGAATTGTGGCGGTAGGAAAAACTGAAGATATTTTAGGTCTGAAGGGAGCAAAGACCAGAATTCTAGACCTGCAAGGAAAAATTGTTATTCCCGGGTTACAGGATTCCCATATTCATTTTATGGAGCTTGGTGGGGACTTGATCTATAAAATAAATCTTGCCGAGGCTACTAGTGTTGAGGAAATAACCAATCTGGTGAAAGAACAAGTCTCAAAAACGGAACCGGGTAACTGGGTTTTGGGAGTTTGCTGGGATTGGAGGAAGATACAAAAGGAGAAACAAGGCGCGATGGCGGACAGGCTTGAACTGGATGCGGTTTCACCTAATAACTCTGTTTACTTAAACTACATAGAAGATGGCTGGGTCTTCAACACGCTGGCCATGAAAAAAAATAGCTGGGATGAGAGCTGGGAGTACTGGAAGAAAGATCCTGACTGGACCGATCAGCTCAGCTACATTGAAAGATTCACCTCTGGACCTCATCAAGGCGAGCCTACCGGCGTTTTCTATGGAGCCATATCCTGTGGCACACTGCTTACAGGGTTACCTCCAGAGACTAGGTCGAATACCCGTACGGTGGAACAAAACGTAAAGTGTATCCTGCGGGCTCAGGAGGAAATACTATCTTGTGGAGTGGTCTCTGTCATAGAGCCCGGTGGACTTCTGGATATTTCACCTTATCAAAAGGTGTACAATGCTGGTAAACTGGACCTACGGGTAACCTGTTATTCTGGTAGCTATGGCTGGGGAGATACAGAATCACTTAAAACAAAATTAGCAAAATATAGCTTTAATAATCTTGGAGATGACCATCTAAGATGGAGAGGGGCCAAATTCTTTGCCGATGGTGGGATAGGTTCCATGGATGGTGCTTTATCTGAACCTTATCTGTTTGGTAAACCAAATAACTATGGAGCTCTGGCACAAGACGATGACAAAATTCGGGTGGAACAGTTCCAAGCAGTTGCCGATCGTGGTTGGGAAATTCACACCCATTGTAGCGGTGATCGATCCCTTGCCCAAACGGTTCGATTGTATGAGCAAGTTATGAGTGAAGTAAAATCAAAAAATCCCGACACTGATCTTCGTTACAGCGTAATTCATGTTTTTTTGGGTAATGAACCCGCCACCATGCCCGCTAAGGATATGGCAAGACTTGGAATAATAGCGATGGTCAATTCCGTATTCTACTATGGATTAGGAGACAGCTTCACTGATTTTATTGGAGTGGAGAGGGAATCCCGTTTTTGTCCAGTCAACTCTTTAATAAAAGCCGGCGTCAGGGTGGCTGAAGGATCTGATTACTCGTATGCGGGTTATTATGATCCCTGGAAGGGAATGTTTGCTATGGTGAACAGAATGGTTGGTTTGTCCAGACAAGTATATGGACCGGAAGAACGGGTGAGCATCGAGGAAGCTCTCAAGACTTATACTATTAACGGTGCTTATCTGACCTATGATGAGAACAAAAAAGGATCACTTGAACCCGGTAAATACGCTGATCTGGTAGTCCTAAATAAAGATATTCTAACCATAAACCCCCTGGAGTTGGAAACCATGAAAGATGAAGTGCTGATGACTTTAGTTGACGGAAGAGTAGTTTGGAAATCTCCCAAGTGTGTTTTGACTATTAAATAATAGATAGACGAGGCAGGAAGTTTAGAATGAGTTAAGTAATTTTAGAAGGGCAGGAATAGGTTATTTTAGACCTATTCCTGCCCTTTCTTTAAAGAGTAGATTGATAAGGGGAGAAAAATGGTTGCGAGGTTAATTCAACACATTCTGTTTGGTATGGTAACCAGTAGTACATTGGTTACTAGAGGGAGGTGAAAAGCATGTAGGTCGTTATCTGGGATAAGAGAGAGTTTTTAAAAGAAGAAAAGGTTGAATAATTAAATTTCTTTTGTGAAACTTTCAAGGAAAAAAACGAACCAAGTTATATTAAAATGTACTGTTAAAAATAATATGAAAAAATATTAAAAGGTAAGGAGAAAAAAATGAAGAAAAAAGAAATTTTAAAAAAAGTTGTAGTAATTTCGTTAAGTATTATATTAGTTCTAGTTATTTTTGTTGGATTTTCTCTGGCGCAAGAGAAAGAGATTCGTATTGGAGCTATTGTGGATCTTTCCGGACCTTTAAGCCAGTTTGGTCCTGACTGGCTAAAAGCAGGCGAAATGGCAGCGAAAGAAATAAATAGTTTGGGAGGCCTTTTTGGTCAACAAATAAAATTATATGTTGAAGATGGTAAAACAGATGTTGAGGAAGGAGTTAAAGCGGCAAAAAAACTAATTCCCATCAATAAGGTTATTGCTATTTATGGTCCTACTTCAGATATAGTAATTGGAATTATGGATTTTTGTGCAGACAATAAAGTTCCGGTAATTTCCGGTGTCTCTGGAAGCAGCCGATTGGACAAAATAGGTGGAAAATATCAATACCGAACCTGCCCTTCTGATTCATATGAAGGAGTAGCTGATGCAGCATTTGCTTATGATGAGTTAGGACTAAAGAATGTGTCTTTAATAACTGCGGATGAAGAAGGAACTTTGAGTGTTTCTGGGGCTTTTAAGGAGACGTACGAAAAGTTAGGTGGTAAAATATTGAAAGATGTATTGATTAGTCCGGGACAGGCTACCTATATGTCGTCCATCCAGTTAGCCTTTGAACCGAAGCCTGAGGGGTTATTACTTTCCGCAAATATGGATGTGGCAGCTACGGTGATAAAAGAGTGGTTACGAGCAGGTTATGGCGCTAAAATAATGTGCGGAAGTGATATTGGACCCGGGAAATTTGTCGATCTGGTAGGCAAAAAAAATGTTGAAGGAGTGTATTATACTACCATAGCTTCTGACCCAAATACAGTGTCTTATAAATCCTTTGATATGAAGTGGAGAGCTCTTACCGGTTCAGAACCGGGGTATGGTGTTCCCAATTGCTACGATGCAATGGTTCTTTATGGTTTAGCTATTCAAGCTGCTGGTAAAGCTACCGGTGAGGGAATTGCAGAAAATATGCACAAGGTAGCCAATCCTCCAGGAGTAAAGGTGTATAGTTTTGCGGAAGGTAAAGAGCAATTGTTGTTAGGGAACGATATTGACTATGAGGGTGCTTCCGGTCCTTGTGATTTTGATGAATATGGTAATGTAGCAGGGGGGTTTTCTAAGTATGTCTTTGATAGTAATGGAGAAGGTGTATTAGTTAAATACTATCCGGCAGGAAGTTTAAAATAAGTTAAATAATTTTTAGAAGAGCAGGAGTAGGTTATCTGGCCTATTCCTGCTCTTTAAAGAGAGGAGAGATAAGGAGGAAAATGGTTGCTAGATTAATTCAGCACATTTTATTTGGCACTGTAACAGGTAGTATATTAGTTTTGGCATCATTGGGATTTACGATGGTGGAGAGGTTAGATAACTTTGTAAATATCAGCCATGGTCAATTGCTCGCCATTGGAGCGTATTTTATGCTATTATTTTATAACATCCTGGGCTGGGGATTTATTATTTCTGTGGTTCTTACTGTTTTTCTTACCGCTTTGATGGGATTACTGGTCTACAAAGTTTTTTTTAAACCGATACTTCATTTCGGAACAGTGACACTTATTATTACCTCAGCGGGAGTGGGAACTATTCTGAATGGGGCTATAGAATATATAGGAGGACCGGATGCGCATGCTTTAAATCTCCCCATATTTAAAATAATAAAAATTGGTGGATTTTCTCTTATTTCCAAAGATTATTTCGGTATTATTATAGTAGGTATTATAAGTATTGTAATTATCCAGCTGTTTTTACAAAAAACTAAAATGGGAAAAGCTTTTAGAGCAGTATCCAGTAATCGGTCATTGGCAGAAACTAAGGGTATTAATTTAGGTTCTCTTTCTACTTTAATATGGTTGTTAGCAGGAGGAACGGCTGGACTGGCGGGTATTTTACTTGGGGTGGTGGGCAGTCTTACTCCAGATATGGGTTGGAACCAAACTATGTTTATTATGTCAGTAGCAGTATTGGGTGGATTAGGAAATATCTATGGGATTATGATCGCTTCTTTTATAGTAGGGCTTACTATGGATGTGGGAATTCTTATTTTCCCTTCCGGTTATAAGCCAGCTTTAGCCTTTGCCATCATAATCATTGCCTTATTAATAAAACCAGAGGGTATTTTTGAAGAGTAAAATTGATAAAATTAAAGAAGAATAAGAGGAGAATAAAAAAATGGAATGGATGAATTTTTTAGTGGTAATGGGTTGTCTATTATTAATATATGGCATTATAGCTGTAGCCTATAATGTACAATATGGTTACACCAAGATGGTTAATTTTGGGACGGTAGCTTGGTTCGCCATAGGAGCCTACACCTATGCGATTTTAACTACGCATCCTCCACTACCAGAAGATTTTTATAGGTTTGGTTTCGGATTTCCTATCCTAGTTGGAATTATAGGGGCAGGAATCGTTTCCGGGTTAGTAGCTTACTTGATAGGATTACCTATTCTTAAATTAAAAGGTCATTATTTTGCGATTGTAACTTTTGCTTTTGCCGAAATTTTAAGGCATATGTTAATCAATGAAAAATGGTTAACTAATGGAACGGTAGGATTTTTCGCACTACGACAACCTTGGGTTAATTTGATGAGTGCTAATGCTTATACTTATTTTTCCTTTTTTCTCATGGTGGTGGCATTGTTATTAACTTATTTCCTGCTGAATAAGATTTGTAAAGCACCCTTTGGAAGAGTATTGAAAGGAATTAGAGAGAACGACACAGTTTGTTTATTTTTAGGTAAAAAAGTTCCTTCCTTTAAGATGAAAGCCTTTGTTATCACCTCTATTTTTATGGGAATAGCGGGAAGTTTATACGCCTCAATGTATATGACTCTGGTTACCCCTAGTATGTTTACCTCAATGGTTAGTTTTTTAGTGTTATTTGCGGTAGTGGTAGGAGGTAAGGGGAATAATAAAGGAGCAATATTGGGGATGTTCTTACTTATGTTTGTCGATCAATTTACACGATTTATTGAGGTTCCTACATCATTTGCGGTTAGAATGAGTTCAATTCGCGGTATCATTTATGGCTTGCTCCTGGTGATGGTTTTAAGATTTCTACCCCAGGGGATCATTAAAGAGAAAAAGGTTATTTACCCTGAAGGTAGGTAATTAAGCAGCCTATTGTAAATTTAAAAGAGAATTATCTTTGATGGGCTACTGAACGTGGATACTCGGCAGCTAATTTTTTTAGTAAATGAGGTTAAGGTATTAATTTCGAAATTTAATAGTCGAAATAATGACAAGGAATATTCTCGAACCTTGCAAAGCATAGCTCTTAGTCAGGTATTAAAGAAAAAGGGAAAGTAAGGGTAGAGGGGTAAGCCTACAGTATTGATAATTCAGAACTGAGTAAGAGAAAAAACCAAGACACCGGATTAGAAGGAAAAAAGAAGATGCTTTTAAAAAAACTAACTATTACCATAAGGAGGAAAAAATGACTAAAGTAGAAGATTATGATATGCCTGAGGAGCTCTATTATCACCAAGAACATATGTGGGCAAAAGTGGAAGGAGATAAAGTTAAAGTGGGTTTAAGCGATTTTTCTCAGAAACTGGCCGGGGAGATAAGTTATATTGAAATGCCTGAAGAAGGAGTCCAGGTAAATCAGGATAAAGTGGTGGGTAGTTATGAGACCGGCAAATGGTTAGGCAAGATCTATGCCCCCGTTTCTGGTGAGGTAATCAGTATCAATGAAGATGCTGAGGATGACCCTACCCTGATCAATAAGGACCCTTATGGTGCGGGATGGATTTTTGAGATGAAGATGAGCGACTCTGCTGAGCTTACTAATTTAATGAAGGGAGAAAAGGCGGTGGAGTGGTTAAAGGGAGAAATAGTCAAACATGCCAAAAAGAAAAAATAAGTAATGTATCTAGGAATATTTCTGAATATCTCTCGATTTTAATGGAGGGGAGTGAAAAATGAAGATTTACGAATTCCAGGCTGATGAGATTTTTACTAAGAGGGGGATACCTTCTCCTCGGGGTGAGGTTGCTAAAACAAGTGAAGAAGTTAAAAAAATAGCTGAAAAGCTGGGTAGACCCGTAGTCGTAAAAGCGCAAGTGCTGGTAGGAGGAAGAGGAAAGGCGGGAGGTATAAAGCTTGCTTCTACTCCAGAGGAAGCTTACCAGGCAGCTGAGAAGATTTTAAACTCTAAACTTAAAGGTATTTTAGTTAAAAGAGTGTTGGTCAAGGAGTCTGTATCTATTAAAGAGGAGTATTATTTAGGAGTAACCGTAGATAGAGCTCAAAAAAGGGTGGTGGTTATGGTAAGTCCTGCTGGGGGAGTAGATATAGAAGAGGTAGCCAAAACCAATCCCGAGAAAATATTTAAATTTTATGTCCACCCCTTACTTGGATTTAAAAACCACCAGGCCAACGAACTTGCTTCAGCTCTCACTAAAGATAAAAACTTAGTTCAAGGGATAGCTAAAATCCTTTCCGCTCTTTACCATATTTTTGAAGAAATGGACTCTTCTTTGGTAGAGGTAAACCCTTTAGTAATTACCAAAGAAGGGTCTCTCTTTGCCCTTGATGCCAAGATTATATTTGATGATAATGCTCTCTACAGACACCCAGAAATAAGTAGTTTAAGGGATTTAGAGGTAGAAGACCCTCTTGAGGTGAGAGCAAAAGAAGCCGGGATAAGCTATGTTAAGCTCGAGGGAAATATTGGCTGCATAGTAAATGGAGCCGGTTTAGCTATGGCTACTATGGATCTGGTAAAACATTACGGAGCCGAGCCAGCTAATTTTTTAGATGTAGGAGGAGGGGCAAGTTCACAGCAGGTAGTTAAAGCGCTGGATATTGTTTTATCCGATGAGCAGGTGAGGGCTGTTCTGGTTAATATATTTGGTGGAATCACCAGATGTGATATTGTTGCCGAAGGCCTTATTCAAGCTCTCTCTAAGAGAGAGATGAACTTACCTTTAATTATTAGGCTTACTGGAACTAATGAAGAAGAAGGTCGAAAAAAGCTGAAGGGTATAAAAGGAATCTTCTTAGCAGCCACTATGAATGAGGCAGCAAAAAAAGCGATGGAGGTGGTGAAAAAATGAGTATACTGGTTGATTTTAATACGCGTTTATTAGTTCAAGGTATAACCGGTAGAGAGGGAAGTTTTCATACGCGGCAGATGTTAGATTATGGAACAAAGGTAACTGCAGGGGTAACTCCAGGCAAAGGAGGACAAAAAATAGAAGGGGTTCCTGTTTATGATACAGTTAAAGAAGCTGTTAAGGATACGGTGGCAAATACTTCTATTATTTATGTTCCTGCTCGATTTGCTACTGAGGCTATCTATGAAGCAACCGATGCCGGAATAAAACTCATAGTTTGTATTACAGAAGGTATCCCTACTTTGGATATGGTTAAAGCCTGCTATTACGTGAGGCTAAAGGGTTCAAAGTTAATTGGCCCTAATTGTGCTGGAGTAATTAGCCCGGGGAAGGCGAAAGTGGGAATTATGCCCGGTTCTATCCATAAAGAGGGAAATTTAGGGGTAGTCTCCAGAAGTGGCACTCTTACTTATGAGGTGGTTTATAATTTGACTAAAAATGATTTTGGCCAGTCCACCTGTGTAAGTATAGGAGGGGATCCGGTAATCGGTTCTTCTTTTATGGATATTCTTGAACTTTTTGAAGAAGATTCTCAAACTAAAGCTATTGTTTTAATTGGCGAAATTGGGGGAACTGATGAGGAAGAAGCAGCACAATTTATCCATTTAAAAATGAGAAAGCCGGTTATTGCTTTAATTGCAGGGAAAACAGCTCCTCCAGGAAAAAGAATGGGACATGCAGGAGCTATAATCTCGGGAGGAACAGGTACAGCTGAAGAAAAGATAAAGACTTTTCAGAAGTTTTCTATTCCGGTAGCTGAAAGTCCTCTACAGGTGGTAGATTTAGTCTCAGCAGTTTTAGATGAAGGGGATAAAACCTAATATAAATATAAAAAGAAAGGATGGTGGCAAATTATTAAAGATAATAAAGTAATATATAAAAATGCTTTTGATTTTAGTAGAAAAACTATTTTAATTACCGGTGGAGGTAGTGGGATTGGAAAAGAATTAGCAAATGCATTTGCCGAATGTGGAGGAGAAGTGGTAATTGGAGATATTTTTGAAGAAAAAGCTCAGGCAGTTGCAAATGAAGTGAATGAAAATGGAGGGATTTCTTTCCCCATACTGGTAGATGTTACTGAAATTGAAAGCATTAAAAATATGGTTAAAAAAACAATGGAATATTATGGCAAAATTGATATATTGTTAAATAGTGCAGGTGTAAATGTTCGAAAACCCGCTGAAGATTTTACTGAAAATGATTGGGATAAAATTATTAATGTAAATTTAAAAGGAGCTTTCTTTGTGTCTCAAGAAGTAGGCAAGCAGATGATTAAACAAAACCATGGTAAGATTATCAATATTTCTTCTGATGATGCAGAAATAGGGCATTCTACTTTATCTATCTATTCAGCAAGCAAAGCCGGAATTGTTGCTTTTACTAAAGTATTAGCTAAAGAATGGGCGAAATATAATATAAATGTCAATTCTATTGGTCCAGGCTATATATTGACTGAATTAACTAAAGATTTATTGGAAAATAAGCAAAAATATGATAATATTTTAAGTGAAATTCCTGCAGGAAGATTGGGCACTACTCAGGATGTAGCAAAGGCAGCTCTATTTTTAGCATCAGAATTTGCCAGCTATATTACCGGACAAACTATTTTTGTAGAAGGGGGGAGGTTGATAGGATAAGAAATATTTTAATATGAGAAATTTTTAAGGTTTTGTTAAAAAATTTTCAAAGGAGGAAAAAAATGAAAAAAGTAATTTTAATGAGTTTTGTATTTGTATTAGTATGTATTTTAACTATTTCGCTTTTCTCTTTTGCGGAAGAAACGGTAAAAATTGGGATTCTTCTTCCTCTAAGTGGACCAGCCGCATCTATTGGAGTAAATTCTCTTAATGGTCATAAATTAGCGGTAGATGAAATAAACGAAGCAGGAGGGATTAAATCTTTAGGTGGAGCGAAAATAGAATTAATAGTTGCTGATAGTGGAGGCGATCCCAAGGTAGGAATGACTCAAGCGGAAAGGCTTATTACTAAAGATAAAGTTGTAGCAATTATGGGAGCGTATCAGAGTAGTGTTACTTATCCTAGCACACAAGTTGCTGAAAAGCTTCAAATTCCTTATTTGGTACCTTCATCTTATTTACCAACTATTACTGAGAGAGGGTTTAAATATACTTTCAGGCTTTGTCTTAATTCTGATTTAGCCAGCAGGGAACAAATTGCATTTTTAGACCGGATGGGAAAATTAACCGGGAAACCAGTAAAAACTTTAGGTTTAATATATGAAAACACAGATTGGGGTGAAGCAACAGTAGAGTCCTGGAAAAAATATGCTAAGGAGTTTGGTTTTGATATAGTGCTTGATGAAGCATATCCGGCCAATTCCGCATCATTAAATCCGGTAGTGCTTAAGATCAAATCATCTAACCCTGATGCCCTTCTTTTTGCATCATATACCTCAGATGCAATATTATTAACTAAGGGAATAGCAGAACAGAAAATCGATATAAAGGTATATGTAACTACCGCAGGTGGGCACGCTGATCCTGTATTCTTTGAGAATGTAGGAGCTAATGCAGATTATTATTTTGATTTAGCAGAAACTTCACCAGATATAGATTTGCCTTTGGCTTTAGAAACTAATGCAAAGTATAAAAAAACATATGGAGATGATATGAGTGATGATTGTATAAAATGCTATACCTCTACTTATGTTATTGCTAAAGCCATTGAAATTGCTAAATCTACTAATCCTGATGATATCCAGCGAGTGTTAGCTAATATGTTTATGATTTCAGGCCAAAAGGGAATTATCACTCCATATAGTGTTGAGTTTGGTCCCGATGGCCAAAATATCTATGCTAGAGCAGTAATAATCCAGAACTTAAATCAAAAGAGAGTGGTAGTCTATCCTGCAGAATTGGCTCTGCCTGGAGCAGCAATTGTTTGGCCTACTCCAAGTTGGGCTGAAAGGTAAACAATAGAAAAACTTGCATAAATCAAATAATACAGCAGGGTATATTCTATGAATATACCCTGCTGGAAAGGGAGAAGTTTTTATGGAGGCAATTATTAACGGAGTATTAATGGGCGGAGTTTATGGTTTAACTGCTTTAGGTCTTAGCCTTATTTTTGGGGTAATGAAAGTAATTAATTTTGCTCATGGCTCTCATTTAATGATAATGATGTATGTGGAATATTGTTTAATTAAATCAATCGGCATAGACCCATATTTATCTTTATTAATAGTTTTACCTATTGCTTACACTATAGGTTATTTTACACAAGCTATATTAATTAATCCTATTTTAAAAGCTGAAAAGGATGTTAGAGAACCTTTAGGTGTTTTATTATTGACTGCTGGGTTATGGATATTTCTTAATAATTTTTTTCTGATGTTGTTTGGAGCAAACTTTAAGTCTGCAGATACTATTTATAGCAATACTGTCTTGAAAATAAATAAAATGATGATTAGCAAGCCTCTTTTATACGCGTTTTTAGCCAGTTTAATTACCACTTATTTACTTAATTGGCTGCTGAGAAAGACGAAATTAGGAAAAGCAATACGAGCAACTGGTCAAGATAGAGAAGCTGCCAGTTTAATGGGGATTAATGTTTATAAAATTTATAATATTGCCTTTGGTATAGGAATTGCTGCATTAGGAGTTGCCGGCACTATTCTTATACCTCTATTCTATGTTCATCCTTTCGTAGGAGATGTTTTTGATATGAGAGCGTTTGTAATTGTAGTTTTAGGGGGGCTAGGTAGTATACCTGGAGCACTTTTAGGAGGATTATTAGTTGGCGTTATAGAATCATTAGCAGGTCATTTTTTAAATATGACCTGGGCAGCAGCTGTGATTTATATGATATTTTTATTAGCTTTATTTATTAAGCCATCTGGAATGTTTGGTTTTGAAAAAGAATGGTAAAAAAAGAAGGAGTAATAAAATGAAAGATAATTCTAGAGGGGATATTAACTTAGTTGATCCTAACTATTATTTGCCGTTAATTGCCTTACTGATATTATTTTGTATTCCTCTAGTAATTAAAAGTGTTAGCTGGATGCAAATAATGGTTTTAATTTTATGGTATGCTTGTTTGACCTTGAGTTGGAATTTTGTGGGAGGATTTGCTGGAGTTCTTCCTATGGGTCATGCAGCATATGCAGGTGTAGGAGCTTATGTTTCAACCTTATTATTTATTAACTATGGCTTGACTCCCTGGGTTGGTATGTTAATAGGAGGCGTTATTAGTGTTTTAGTTGCTCTTTTAATTGGAGTTCCTACTTTTAAATTACATGGGGCATACTATGCTTTGGCTTCCATTGCCTTTGTAGAATTGTTAAGAATGGTTACCGAGAATACCAATAAAATATTTGGAATAAAAATTAACGGTGCCCGAGGTTTGTTAATTCCTTTAAAAGGGCATTCACCCTTTTTGTTTCAATTCGGAGAAAAAATTTATTATTATTACGTAATTTTGGCTATGATGCTTCTTATCTTTTTTATTAGTTATAAAATTCAAAAGTCAAAATTAGGATATTATTTAGTTGCAGGTGGAGAAGAACAAGAAGCAGCTGAATCCCTTGGAATTAATGTTACCAAATATAAACTTATTGCCTTAAGTATTAGTGCATTTTTTATGGCGATATTAGGGACTTTCTATGCCCAACTAGTACTATTTATCTACCCACAAGGAATTATGTCTTTAAGTTTATCTTTTGAAATTGCCTTTATGGCCATTATTGGAGGTAGAGGTACATTAATGGGTCCGATTTTAGGAGCTTTTACCTTAGTTCCTTTAGCTGAATTAAGTAGAATGTACCTTTCTGGTAGTAGATTCTTGGGTATTCATTTAATGTTGTATAGTAGCATTATTATTTTAGTTATGCTATATATGCCAAAGGGGCTCATTGGAGCATTTGAAAAAATTTATTTTTTCTTTACCAATAAGTTATTTAAGAAGTCATAAAATGCTCAAAAGAGGGGAGAAGATAGATATGAAATTGCTTACCATAAAAAATTTAAGTAAACGTTTTGGAGGATTAATGGCAGTAGATGATTTTAACTTAGAACTAAAAGGTGGAGAAATTATGGGCTTAATTGGGCCAAATGGTGCAGGCAAAACAACTATTTTTAACTTATTAACCGGAGTATACCAGCCTGATTTAGGAGAAATAGTTTTTATGGGAAAAAATATTAAAAACCTCAAACCTTATGATATTTGTTTTCAAGGAATAGGTAGAACATTTCAGATAGTAAAACCCTTTCTTAACCGAACAGTTCTTTATAATGTTATGGTTGGATCATTTTTGTGGACTAATGATATTAAAAAGGCTGAAGAAGAAGCAATTGAAGTTCTTAAGTTTATCGGCTTAATTAATAAGAAAGACTTGCTTGGAAAAAATCTTACTATAGCGGATAGAAAACGAATTGAGATTGCCAGGGCTTTAGCAACTAAACCAAAATTATTATTATTAGATGAAACAATGGCAGGCTTAAATCCAACTGAAACTGAAGAAGCAATAGTGCTAGTAAGAAAAATGCAAGAAGAAAAGAAATTAACTGTTCTTCTTATTGAACATGTTATGCAAGTTGTAATGTCTCTTTCAGAGCGAATAGCAGTTTTGAATCACGGAAGAAAAATTGCTGAAGGAACTCCTCAGGAAGTTTCTTGTAATGAAAATGTAATAAAAGCATATTTAGGAGAAGAATATGTTACTACTTAGTGTTAATAAAATAAATGGGTATTATGGAGATATCCAAGTATTGTATGATGTCTCTATAAAAGTTGAGGAGAATGAAGTGGTTAGTATTATAGGGGCTAACGGGGCAGGGAAAAGTACATTACTAAAGAATATTTCTGGGCTGCTACACCCTGCTTCTGGTAGAATTGATTTTTTAAATGAACAAATTAATTCTTTACCTGCATATAAGATAGTGGAAAGGGGGATTGTACAGATTCCAGAAGGAAGAAAACTTTTTCCTTTTTTATCAGTTTTAGAAAATCTCGAGATTGGTGCATACATTTCTCGGGCTGCAAAAGATTTAAAGCAGAGCCTTGAAATAGTTTTTGAATTATTTCCTATTCTTAAAGAAAGAGAAAAACAATTAGCTCGAACTTTAAGTGGAGGGGAGCAGCAAATGTTAGCCATAGCGAGAGGTTTAATGACTAAACCCAAACTCTTAATGTTTGATGAACCCTCTTTAGGCCTGGCCCCAATTTTAATAAATGATGTTTTTCAGACCATTAAGAAAATAAAGGAACAAGGAATTCCCGTTCTTTTAGTCGAGCAAAATGTTAAACATTCTTTAAGTTTAAGCGATAGGGGTTATGTTTTAGCGAATGGTAAAATTGTTTTAGAAGGAAGGAGAGAAGAACTTTTAAATAATTTAGAGGTGAAAAAAGCATATTTGGGTATGTAAATATATATATTTCAAGATTGATAAAATTGTTTATATCTTATATTAGTTTAATAAAAATATAAAAAAATAAGAAGTTAAGGAGTGCAAATATGAATAGTAAACTTACATCAAAAGAAGTAATTGAAAAACATAATCAAGTAATGTCTCAGGCGGTTGGGCATTATGTTCAGGTCGCTTTTGACCGAGGGAAAGGTTCTTACCTTTATGATTTTGAAGGTAAAAAGTATTTAGATTTTGCAGTGGGAATTTGCGTTTGCAGTGTGGGCCACTGTCATCCAGAGGTAGTAAAGGTTACTCAGGAACAAACTGCTAAACTTATGCATACGTCTTCTATTGGTTATTATAAAGAGAACATTGAATTTGCTGAATTAATTAGACAGATTGGGCCTTCTTCTATGCGAGATAGCAAAGTAACCTTTGTTAATAGTGGTTCAGAAGCAGTGGAAGTAGCTTTAAAGATACCTCGTATGGTTTTAAGAAAATCGAACATTATCGCCTTTTTAGGTGGATTTCACGGTAGACCAATGGGTGCTTTAGCGGCTACTGCTAGTAACTCTGCATACCGTAAAGGTATGAGCGGTTTAATGGTAGGAGTACAACATGCAATTTTCCCCAATGTATATCGAAATCCTTTTGGAGTTCATAATCCGGATAAACTAAGTGATATATGTCTGGAGATAGTAAGGGAAATGATTGATCATGTTGCTCCAGCCGAAGACTTAGCTGGTATTTTAGTAGAACCACAACAGGGAGAAAGTGGATATATCCCTGCTCCCCAAAAATTTATTCAAGGTTTAAGAAAGATTTGTGATGAAACTGGTTCTGCTCTCATCTTTGATGAAATCCAAACTGGTTTTGGTCGTACTGGAAAAATGTTTGCCTATGAACACTTTGGGGTAGAACCCGATGTATTAGTTTTTGCAAAATCAGTAGGAGGCGGTTTACCCTTAGGCGGAGTTATTACTACTAAAGAACTAATGGATAACTGGCTTATTGGTAGTCAGGGTACTACTTTTGGAGGAAACCCGGTAGCTTGTTGTAGTGGCAAGAAGACGATAGAAATTATACAAAGAGATCATTTAATAGAAAACGCTGCTAACCTGGGTGCTTATGCGAAAGAAAAATTAAATGAAGCTAAAAAAGAAATACCGGCTATTGGTGATGTAAGGGGTCTAGGATTGATGATAGGTATAGAATTAATAAACAAAAATGGGAGTCCTGCCACCGATCTTATTAAGGCCTTTATGGAAGAAATTCCTAAACGAGGCTTAGTTATTACCAAAGCTGGTAAATCGGTAATCCGCATTTGCCCTGCTTTAAATATTACTAAAGAGCAATTAGATGAAGGGTTGGATATTATTATTAAAACCTTAAAAGATTTAAGTTGAATGGGGGTTTTTATATGTTAGCAGTAGTGAAAGAGAAACCAGGCCCAGGATTCACTTTAAAAGAAGTAGAGATACCAATTCCTCGAAAAGACGAAGTGTTAATTGAGGTAAAATCTGTAGGAATTTGTGGTAGCGACCTGCCAATATTTAAAGGGATTCGAGAAGTAAGTTATCCCCTTATCCCTGGTCATGAATTTTCTGGTGTAATCGTAGAGACTGGGAAAGAAGTAAAAAAGTTCAAAAAAGGAGATCGAGTAATTCCAGGGTTGGTAGTATTTTGTGGAGAATGTACATATTGCAGACAGGGATTAGAATCTTTATGTGATAATATTTATGAGATAGGTATAGATGTAGATGGGGCTTTTACTAAATATGTCATTGCCCCCGAAAAAACTCTTCATCTATTATACGATAGTATGACTTTCAATCAAGGCGCTTCAATTGACCCCATAGCATCTGCCTATAGACCGGTTAAAAAAGCAAATATCTCCAGTAATGATGTAGTGGCAATATTTGGTCCTGGCCCTATCGGACTTTATGCTCTTCAGATTGCTAAGGCAGAAGAAGCGAAAAAGACCATTGTCGTTGGTGCTCCTGGTGATAAAGAGCGACTAAATTTAGCCCAAGAACTTGGAGCAGATTTAGTTATAAATACTGAGGATGAAGATCCTATTAAAAAAATAGAAGATTATACTAATGGGGAAATGGCAGATGTAATAATTGAAGCAACAGGAGTGCCAGTAGTTGTGGATACTTGTTTAAAGAGCTTAGGTAAGAATGGAAGATTATCTTTAGCCGGAATATTTCACCAACCGGCTAATATTTTTCTAGGCCCTATTGTAAGGAAAGAATTTACTATTAAAGGAAGTATTTGTTATACCTGGAAAGATTTTCAAGATTGTATTGATTTAGTTTCTTCGGGGAGAGTAAAAGTTGAACCAATTATTACCCATGAACTTCCTTTAACAGAGATGGCCAAAGCTCTTGAATTAGCTTATAATCGGAAGTCTATTAAAATAATATTGCATCCATAAAATAATATAGGTTAACCGACGATTTTTGATCGTGCCCAAGTTCTTGAAAACGAGAAAATAGTTAGGCAAAGATTTAGCAAGAATCTATTAAGGGATGAAAATATTAGAAAGACCTGTTTAGTAATCTATAATTTTACTGAAGCGGGTATTTTTATTATTTACATAAGAAGCTGTAAGGAATATTTTTGATTGTACTAACATTATAAAATTCAAAGGGATATTTTTAGGAGGTTCAATTTAAGGATGAAAGATAATACATTTATCTACCGAATTAACATTAAGAAGAAAACAGTTTCCAAAGAGAAAGTTAAAAGTACTTATCGTTTGCAAGGTGGAAGGAGCTTAACTTCGAGGATTTTATTAGATGAATTAGATCCATCTTGTGAACCTTTAGGTCAAAAGAACAAATTAATTATTGCTCCTGGATTGTTAGGAGGTACAAGTGCTCCCTGTTCTGGAAGATTATCTATTGGCGGGAAGAGTCCCTTAACCGGTGGAATAAAAGAAAGTAATTCAGGAGGGACTGCAGCAATAAAATTAGCAAAATTAGGAATAAAAGCAATAATAATAGAGGACATACCAGAGGAGAACGAATGGTATAGTATTAAAATAGGTTTTAACAAAATTGAAATAATTACCGAAAAAGAGGTTATAGGTGCAGGTAATTATGAAACTGCAAAATATTACCAAAATAAGTATGGTAATAAAATTGCTATTATATCTATTGGTCCTGCAGGGGAAAATCAATATCAAGCTGCTTCAATATCTATTACGGATATGGAAGGTCTTCCTACCAGGCATTGTGCGCGCGGAGGCTTGGGAGCACTTATGGGGTCTAAAAAACTAAAAACTATATTAATAGATGATAGCGGTGCCCTGGGAGTAGAGATAAAAGATAATATTAAATTTAAGCAAATTGCCAAAGAATGGATAAAAACATTGATTTCGACTAAAAAAGTATTAACTGAATATGGCACAGCAAACCTAATAGAACCTATGAATGCTTTAGGTTGTATACCTACAAACAACTTTAGGTGCGGAAGCTTTAAGGGAGCTCATTTGATAAGCGCCGATAAATTACAAGAGATAATTAAACAAAGGGGTGGGAAGCAAGGAATTCCCTGTCATCCAGGTTGTGTTATTAAATGTTCTAAAAAATTTAATGATCTTAATGGTAATTATTTAACTACAGGAATGGAATATGAAACCTTAGCCTTAATGGGTGCAAATTGTGGTATAGACGATTTAGACACCATTGCTCAAATGAATCGGTTCTGTGATGATATTGGTTTAGACACTATGGAAATGGGAGTAACCTTAGGAATAATAATAGAGTCGGGATTAATAAGTTTTGGAGATGGAAAAGAAGCACTAAAATTACTACAACAAACCAGACAAAAAACTATTTTAGGGAGATTGATTGCCCAAGGTGCAGCATTAACAGGGAAAGTACTTGGGGTAAAAAGAATCCCGGTAGTAAAAAATCAAGGAATTCCTGGCTATGATCCTCGTGGTGCAAAGGGAACTGGGGTAACTTACCTTACTTCTTCTCAAGGAGCAGACCATACCGCAGGTAATTGTTTACCAGGACGTATAGGATTTAGACCAGAAACTAATAAAATTTTGGATACACAAAAACCAGAAGGTCAAGGAGATTTATCACTTGATTTGCAAATAATGACTGCGGTCTGTGATTTTGCTGGTTTATGTTTTTTTGTGGGTCCAACCAAAGAAAATATGGGAATAATTGTTGAATTAATTAATGCTAAATATGGAACTGAATTAGATATTAATAGTATTATTGAGATGGGGAAAGAGGTGCTCCGAACAGAGAGAGAATTTAATAAGAAAGCTGGATTTACTAGTATCGATGATCAATTGCCAGAATTTTTCTATAATGAAAAATTGCCACCTAAAAATCTTGAATTTGATGTCCCCAAAGAAGAAGTTGATAAAGCTTTAGATTTTTAATTTCTTAAATCTTTCCCGAGGTCAAGGTTAAAATGCTTATTAAAGGCATAACCTTTGGGGAGATGGAGATTCCTGGATCATCTCCGGAATAGGAGACTATTTCCTTTGGGTCCTCAGACAGTAAAAGATCTCCTTCTTTCTAACCAGATAGACAGAGACTTAGCCCGGATAAAGGGGATGAGTGGGAGTGAAAAAGGTGCCCTCAGTCTCTTAAAGATAAAGGAGACCATCCTAAATAAGGAATGGAATCTTTATCTCTCCCCTTAATAGAGGTTAGTATTCCAGAGGATAGGAGATTAAAGTTGAATTAGGGAAGGGTTTAAGATAGGTAGTCCTTCAAAAAGAAATCTTTACGGCGGGTAAATCCCACAGAGATGGTTAGATTAAATTAAGTAGGGAGGTAAAATCTTTATGAGATTACATGAATACGAAGCAAGAGAGATATTTTCTAAATATGGTATTAATATTCAATTGGGAAAATTAGCTAAAACAACTCAAGAAGCCTTACAAATAGCTACCAACATTGGTGTCCCGGTAGTACTTAAATCTCAAGTTTTAGTGGGAGGAAGAGGCAAGGCCGGAGGTATAAAGATAATAGATAATTTAAATGAGGTAGAAAGAGCTGCTGATGAAATATTAAAATCTGAGATAAAAGGCTATAAACCTGAAGGGGTACTAGTTCTAAAAAAAATAGAAATTGAGAAAGAAATATATCTGGGAATGACCATAGAAAGAACTTCAGGAATTCCCATAATTATGTTATGCTCCGAGGGTGGGGTGGACATAGAAGAAGTAGCCCATAGAAATCCTGAAAAAATATTTAAATTATCAGTTGACCCTTTACAAAATTTATATTCTTTTCAGATTATCAATATAGTAAAGAAAATTGGTTTAACCGGCAAAACTTTAATCGGAGTAGTTAATGCAGTATTCAAGTTATATCAAGTATTTAAAGCATATGACGGTCTAATAGCAGAAATAAATCCTTTAGTAATTACCGAAAACCAGGAAATATTTTGTGTAGATGCAGTTTTAGAAGTAGATGATTCAGCTCTTTTTCGACATCCCGAATTAAATAAAAGAAAATTGAATAATATGAGTGAAAGAGATAAGAGATTAATGGAGAAAGGAGCTACTTTTGTTAAATTAAATGGAAATATTGGATTAATTTGCAGTGGGGCTGGATTAGCTATGGCCACCATGGACTTGGTTAAAGATTATCCGCCGCTCGCTCCAGCTAATTTTTTAGAAACCGGCGGTGGAATTACCTCTGAATTAATGTTTGATTGTATGGAGCTGGTTTTAGAACAACCTGGATTAAAAGCGGTATTAATCAATATCTATGGAGGGATAAATCCTATTCACGAAGGAGCAAAAGGAATAGCTAAGGCTATTAGAGAAAAAAAAGTAAATATTCCAGTAGTAGCTAAAGCCTTAGGAAATCGTCAGGAAGAAACTTGGAAAACCTTAGAAGAAGCAGGAGTTTATGTAATTAAGGAATCCGAAACTCAACAGGCGGTAAAATTTCTAAGCGAATTATTGGGGGTGAAAAAATAATGAGTATTTTGATTAATAGAAATACCCAAGTATTAGTACAGGGCATTACCGGAAATATTGGCACCACTCAAACCAAATTAATGTTAAAAGAAGGCACCAAAATATTAGCCGGAGTTACCCCTGGAAAAGGGGGAGAAAGGGTGGAAAATATTCCTGTTTTTGATACGGTTGAGGAAGTGGTTAGTAATTTTTCCATCGATGTATCAGTCTTATTTGTTCCGGCCACGGTGGCTAAAGATTCTGTCCTTGAAGCAATCAATTCAGGTATTAAGCTAGTTGTTTTAATAACCGAACATATCCCGGTACATGATGTAATGGAAATGAAAGCATACGTTTTCCAAAAAAAGGCTTTGTTAATTGGTCCTACTACTCCTGGTATTATTACCCCCGGTGAATGTAAAATTGGTATTTTACCTGCCAATATGTTTTGTTCTGGGTCGGTTGGTATTATTTCTCGAAGTGGAACATTGGCTTATGAAGTAGCTGCAAATTTATGTAAGATTGGAATTGGACAAAGTACGGTAGTTGGTATGGGTGCTGATCTGGTCGCCGGTACTAATTTAGTAGATATTTTAAAGTTATTTAACCAAGATAAAGAAACTAAAGTGGTAGTTTTAGTGGGAGAAGTTGGTGGAACGCAAGAGGAGGATGCGGCTTTATTCATTAGTGCAAAAATGTCTAAACCGGTAGTAGCCTATATTGCTGGTGCTTCCGTTCCTCCTGGAAAGAGGATGGGGCATGCCGGGGCGATAATTGAGAGAGGGAAAGGTAGTGCTAAAAGCAAAATTGAGGCTTTGTCTGTCGCAGGAGTTAAAGCAGCTAATAAACTTTATGAAATTCCTTCCTTAGTTAAAGACTTACTTTTATAAATCTAAAATAATTAAAAATAAATTAGGTGGAGGTATAATAATAGGATGATTCAAATAAATAAAGATGCCTGTAAAGGATGTGGAATATGTATTGCCATGTGCCCGGTTAAGATATTAGAGTTTTCTAATGACTTAAACAAAGCAGGAGTACATTATCCAAAAGTGATTGATGAAACAGAGTGTACAGAATGTGAAAATTGTATGATTTATTGTCCAGATTTTGCCATGGTGGTGATAAAAAATGAACGCAAATAAACAAAAAGAACATAAAACAGATTTTTTACAAGGAAATATAGCCTGTGCGGAAGGAGCTATATTTGCAGGTTGTAAATTTTTCGCAGGTTACCCCATTACTCCTGCTTCAGAAATTTCACATTATATGTCCAGAAGAATGTTTGAAGTAGATGGTACTTTTATTCAAACAGAAGACGAGATAGCTGCCATAGCTAATATTATAGGCGCATCGTGGGGTGGCGTTAAGTCGATGACTGCCAGCTCAGGTCCAGGTATTAGTTTAATGTTGGAAAATATTGGTTTAGCAGTGGTTACGGAAACTCCTTGTGTTATAGTAAATGTACAACGGGGCAGTCCATCTACTGGAAGTCCAACTATAGCTTTCCAGGGAGATATGCTTCAACCGAAATTTGGTTCACATGGGGAATATCAGATTATTGCTTTAGCCCCTTCTTCTCCACAAGAGATGTTCGATTTTACCATTATTGCTTTTAATAAAGCAGAAAAATATCGTACACCCGTTTTTATATTAGCAGATAGTTCGGTTGGTCATATGCGAGAAAAAGTAGAATTTCCTTTCCAGGATGAAATAGTTTTGGAGGAAAGAAAAAAATTGGAAACCTATCAAGGAATTCATCAAAAGATTTTTTTAGATGAAAATGTAGCACCTATGCCAATTTTTGGGAAAGGTCTTAAAGCAAATATTACCGGCTCTACCCATAAAGAGGATGGATCTAGAAATGTTTCTGATCCAAAAATTATGGATAACGCCATAAAAAAATTAAGTAATAAGATATTAAAACATAAAGACGATATTATAATTATAGAAGAAAATTATCTTAATGATGCAGAAGTGGCGATATTTTCTTATGGATTAGAATACCGGGCTGTGTTAGAAACAGTAAACCTGGCAAGAAAAAAAGGACTAAAAGTTGGTTGTTTTAGGCCAGTTACTATCTGGCCTTTCCCTGAAGAACAGATTGAAGCGTTATCTAAAAAAGTAAAAGTTATTATGGTCTGTGAAAATAATTTAGGTCAAATTTATCCGTTTGTTAAGGCAGCTGCCCAAGGAAACGCGAAAGTAATATTTTTACCTCCCCAAATCTTAGGTACTCTTTATAACCAGGAAGAAATATTAAATAAAATTAAGGAGGTTATCTAATGAAAAATATAGTTGAGCACCCTTTGAAAAAATATTTTAGAGAAGAAATAAACTATACCACCTGCTCAGGTTGCGGAAATGGTATTATTTCTCAGAGTATTTTGAGGGCTATAGATCAATTAAATATTAGTTTTGATCAATTTGCTTTTGTTTCGGGCATTGGTTGTTCAGGATGGATTCCTAGCCCATATTTTAATACCGATATATTGCATGTTACTCATGGTCGTTCGGTGGCATTTGCCACCGGACTTAAATTAGCTGCTCCTCAACTGAAGGTCATTATTTGTGCTGGAGATGGAGATACCAGTGCTATCGGAGGCAATCATTTCATTCATGCCGCAAGAAGAAATATTGGTTTAACCGTAATTTGTATTAATAATCAAATTTATGGAATGACTGGAGGTCAAGTAGCACCAACTACACCTTATTTTTCTAAAACGATTACCACTCCTTATGGTAGTATTGAAAGACCTTTTGATTTAAGTAATTTAGCCATAGCTGCTGGTGCAACTTTTGTAGCACGTTGGACTACCTATCAAGCCCGACCTTTAACTAATTCTATCAAGAAAGCAATTATGCATAAGGGATTTTCCTTTGTCGAGATAATTTCGCAGTGCCCGGTTCAGTATGGTAAAGTTGTGGGTATGAGCAATGATCCAGTAGGTATGTTAATGCATTATAAAGAATGTTCAGTTAATATAAAAAAAGCTAAAAATATGAGTGAAGATGAGTTAAAAGGTAAAATCATAGTAGGAGAACTGATGGAAAAGGAAAACGTTCCTGAATTAACTGATGAAATAAAAAGATTGCGCATGGAGGCTAAAAGAAAATGAAAAAAGTTGAGATAAGATTAGCTGGTCTTGGTGGTCAAGGCGTTGTTTTAGCAAGTGTTATACTGGGAAGGGCTGCTTCAGTATATGATAAAATGAATGCTATTCAGACCCAAACCTATGGTTCGGATATGAGAGGTGGAGATGTCTGTACTGAAGTAATAATCGCCGAAGAAAGGATTATTTATCCAGTGGTTAATAATCCAGATATTCTTATTGCCTTAGCCCAGAAAGCATATAATGATAATATTAATGACCTTAAAGCTGGTGGAATTATTATTACTGATTCTGAGTTAGTAGATATATCAGCTCTAAAAAAAGGTATAATTCATTATCACGGATCATTTAATAAAGTGGCCATGGAAGAATTAAAAAGAAGTACGGTTTCTAATCTAATTATGCTAGGGTTCCTTCAAGAAAAAACTAAAATCGTTTCTTTAAACGCCATGGAAAAGTCAATAGCTGATTTGGTTCCTCCAAAAACCTTAGATTTGAATTTACAAGCCTTGCATAGAGGCGTGGATATTGGAAAACTACCTAGATAGTTTTAGGATAAAATTTCCTATTTTAAAAAATCTTTAGTAAAATTATGGAAATAATAAATATGAAACGAGGTGATTTTTAATGATTACTTCCCCTATAAGCACCAGAGCAAAAGGTATTTATCCTTCCAAGATTAGAGAAATTATGGATAAAACAAAAAAATTAAAAAATCAAGGTATTGAGGTCATTGAATTTTCCATAGGTCGGCCTGATTTTGATACCCCCAAACATATCAAAGAGGCTACCAAAATTGCCTTAGATAAGGGTTTAGTCCATTATACTACCAGTGCCGGTACCTTAGAGTTAAGAGAGGCGATCATTGGTCGGCTAAAGGAAGATTCTCAATTAATATTTGAACCTGATGAAATTATTGTGACGGTAGGAGCAGCTGAGGCAAATTATATTGCCACGCAAACTATTTTAAATCCTGGTGATGAAGTTTTAATTCCTGAGCCAATGTATGTTTATTATAGCGGTTGGTCATTTTTAGGAGGGGCGACCACCGTTAATTTTCCCCTGGATCTGCTTTTAAAACAGCCTGAAGACTTGGAAAGATATATCACCGAAAAAACTAAATTAATCATTCTGACTTCTCCTCATAATCCCACCGGAAAGGTCATCAGTCGCCAGTCGTTGGAAAAAATAGCTGATCTAGCCAAAAAGTATAATTTTTTGGTCATCTCAGATGAGATATATAATCAACTGATCTATGATAACGTAGAATGTATCAGTATTGCCAAATTTGAAGGTATGAAAGAAAGAACTCTAACTATAGGAAGTCTCTCCAAGACTTATGCTATGGATGGCTGGAGAGTAGGTTATTTAATTGCGCCAAAACCTTTGATAGAGGAGGCCTTAAAGATACATCAGCATATTTTAAGTTGTCCCAATACCTTTGTTCAGGAGGGAGCAAGGGTAGCCTTAAGCTCTTCTCAAGAATGTGTAGGAAAAATGGTTCATGAATTTGACCGAAGACGAAAGTTAATGATGTCTTATTTAGATGATTTAGAACTTCCTTATGATCAACCTAAAGGTGCTTTTTATATTTTTCCTTCGATTAAGAAATTTGGTCTGAGTTCAGAAGAATTTTGTAATTATTTACTTGCAGAAGCAAGAGTAGCAGTTATACCAGGAGATGCCTTTGGACAATTAGGTGAGGGACACATCAGATTTGCTTATACCACCTCTTATGAGAATATTGAAAAAGGTATGGAAAAAGTAAAAAGCGCATTGGAAAAATTATAAGTGGAAAGCTTAAAGGAAGGGATTATATATCCTGAATTAATAAAAAATAATTATGGTAAAAAATATTCTGTTGGCTTATTGTTTCTAGTGGCTTGGTGGCACTTAATAGATGATTAAAAGTAATAGAAGAAAAGAGTTTACCCTTTTTATACTTTTACCTTAAAAAACCTTTAAAGTTATCAAAGAGGGGAGATAAAAAATGAAAATAAAAGTGCGAATAACGGTAAATAGTATATTACATGAAGTCGAAATCGATGAAAACCGTAGCTTAGCTGATTTTTTGCGAGAAAACTTAAATTTAATTGGGACGAAAATTGGTTGTAATACTGGGCATTGTGGTTCATGTAGTGTTTTAGTGGATGGAAAATTGGTTAAATCTTGTGTTTATAAGGCTGTAAAAGCTGCTGGAAAAAAAGTTTTGAGCATTGAAGGTTTAGCTGTATCAGATGGTTTGCATCCAATACAAAAGGCTTTTATAGATGCAGGGGCGGTACAGTGTGGATATTGTACTCCAGGTATGATTATGACAAGCAAAGCTCTTTTGGATAGGAATGCTGATCCTACCGAGGAAGAGGTAAGAAAGGCTTTATCGGGGAATCTATGTCGCTGTACCGGGTACCAGAAGATAGTCGAAGCTGTATTGTTAGCAGCTAAATATCTGAAAAATGAAAATGCAATTAAGAGTAGGGAGATAGTGGGAGCTACTGGATATATTGGTCAGCGTGTTACCATACAAGATGCTTACGAAAAGGTTACTGGAAGTCTGGTCTTTGGAGCAGATTTTAAATTACCCGGTTCACTTTATGGTAAAGTTTTAAGAAGTCCTATTCCTCATGGAAAGATTTTGTCTATAGATGTTACTAAAGCCCGCCAATTGCCCGGAGTAATAGCGGTAATTGCTGGTTCTGCTTTGGATCTTCCTTTCTATGCCGTGGTAGGTCAGTCAATTAATGATGAACTACTTTTGGCTAAAGATAAAGTACATTATATTGGTGATGAAGTAGCAGCCATAGCTGCGGTAAGCGAAGAGATAGCTGAAAAGGCTCTTAGTTTGATTAAAGTAGAATACGAAGAACTACCAGCTGTTTTTGATGTGGAGGAAGCCATGCGTGCTGATTCGCCAAAAGTACATGATTTTTTAGATTCAAACATTGCCAACCATATGGAATTTGAACGAGGTAATATTGATCAGGCTTTCTCAGAAGCTGAGGTTATTGTTGAGGATGATTTTACTACCAGTATGGTTCACCAATGTTATCTTGAACCACATTCTGTGGTAGCTAAATGGGAGCCTTCCGGAAAAATAACCATATGGGCATCTACTCAATCACCACGTTTATCTCGTATTACCTCTGCTCGCGCTTTGGGGATTAAAACGGAGCAGGTGAGGGTGATTCAATGTAATATTGGAGGTGGGTTCGGTGGAAAGCTTGATTATAAACTTGATCCCATTGCTGCCTTATTGTCTAAATATGCCGGAGGAAAACCAGTGAAGATGGTACTTACTCGCCAAGAAGAATTTATGGCAACTCTTCCTCGTATGCCCATGAAGATTCATATGAAAATAGGAGCTACTAAAGATGGGATTTTATTAGCCAAAGAGAGCAGGTTTATTGCTGATAACGGAGCTTATAATAATTACGGTGTTGGTATTTTACTTAGTGCGGCGAGTAGAAATGATAATCTTTATCGCCTAAAAAATATTAGAACTAAAGCTGATTTAGTATATACTAATAAAACTGCTACTGGTGCTTTTCGGGGGTTTGGCTGTCCTCAAAGTCATTTTGCGTTTGAATGTTTACTAGATATGCTGGCGGTTAAACTGCGTATGGATCCAGCAGAATTAAGATTAAAGAATGCTACGCAGACTGGTGATACCACCCCTCATGGGTGGAAAATAAACAGTTGTGGGCTTAGTGAATGTATTAAAAAGGCTACCGAGAAAATTAATTGGCCGCAAAAAACAAGTTTAGTTAAAGAAAAAGCAGATGATGTGGTACGAGGTATAGGATTAGCTTGTTGTTTACATGTCTCAGGTAACCGTACATTTTTACCATTTTTTGATGGCGCTGCCGCTTATTTACGTATTAATGAAGAGGGTGAGGTGTTAATTAGAACTGGGGAACCTGATTTAGGACAAGGATCTAAAACAGTTTTTAGCCAGATAGCTGCCCAAGAATTAGGTATTTCAGTAGATAGAATTACTGTAGCCAATGTAGATACCCAAGATTCACCACATGGTTTAGGGACTTTTGCGGATAGGGCTACTACTCTGGCCGGTAATGCAGTAAAGGATGCTGCTATTAAAGCCAGAAAAGTCATTCTAAAAGCAGCAGCTAAAAAGCTTAAGGTAAATATTAATGAACTTAATATTAAAGATGGAATGGTGTATTCTAAGGATAATCCTCGCCTTCAGATATCTTTTATTGAAATTGCCAAAATTGTTTCCTATGAAAATGTGGGAGGCAACCTTTTGGTAGCTGGTAAATTTACTCCTCAGGGAGTAACTATGGTTGATCCTAAAACTAAGTTTGGCAATATATCCTGTGCTTATCCCTTTGTAGCTCAGGCAGCAGAGGTGGAGGTGAATAAGAAAACTGGCGAGGTAAAAGTTTTACACATTGCTGCTGTTCATGATTTAGGAAAAGTAATTAATCCTCTATTAGCTGAAGGACAGGTTTACGGAGCAATTGCTATGGGTATTGGCTATGCTTTAACTGAAGATTTAAAAATTGTAAATGGTAAGGTCACCAATGATAATTTTGGGAAATATCGAATAATGAAGGCCGATGAAATGCCTAAGCTAGATGTAATGTTTGTAGAATCAAATGATCCCCAGGGGCCATATGGAGCTAAAGGTTTGGGTGAACCTGCTTTAACTCCTATCGCAGCTGCTATTGCTAATGCTATCTATAATGCAGTTGGTGTGAGGATCAAAGAATTACCCATTACGCCTGAAAAAGTTTTAGCTGCACTTGAAGAAAAGAAGAAAAAAGTTAAAAGTTAGGTATTATTTTTATCATTTTCTCTTTATGGTTTAGTTTTAGATTATATCTTTTTACTGTTTTTCAGTAGTTCACTTTTATCTTGTAAATAACATTCCCAAAAAAATGCTTGACAGCTTGGGGAGGGGGGATGATATACTTAAAAAAGATTTTGGAAAAACTAAACTATTACAAAAAAAGCACAAAATAACGCATTTTTTGATTATTTAGTATTTGATGGCTGCAGGAAAATTAATGGGAAAGAGTTTGCTTTGATGCCGAATGTTATTTTAGTTTAGAAACCTGTAGAGCTACGCTTTGATAATTAAATTTTAGCAGGGAGGTATAAATATTCAATGTCAATGAAACCGCAATGGAATGGGAAACTTGAAGATTTTCCGCTTGAGCGCTACCCTGACTATCGACCGGGGCTTCCTCCCGATTGGAGAGCGCTTGCATCCAAGCCTTTTTTGGATGAATGTGCATATATCTGGGGTAAACGTTGGGGATCCATGGGGATCGGAAAACTCAGGGAAGTGGCTTTGATTAAACCAAATGATCGGGAGGGCAACCCTCTCTGGGGGAAAGCTCCCGAATTTTTTTTGCTGCGCTATAAGACAAAAATCGATGTGGATCACCTGATTCGTAATCATGAGGAATATGCACAACTGCTCGAATCGTTGGACATCAAGGTTCACTGGATGCCTATTACGGACTGTATGGGAGCTTACGGCCCGATGCGCAAGCTTTTTATGGCCCAGGAGGCACTCATTACCCCTGGTGGTGCCATTCTTCCGAGATTTGGACACGGCTCGTTTAAACGTGGATTAGAAAGAGAATTACAACGTTTTCTGATCAGTATTGATTGCCCGATCCTTTTTTCAGTACACGGAACTGGGATATGCGAACCGGGCCCAATGTTCGTGCCTGTGGCTGAAGGAGTTTTTGTTACTGCCAACTCTTGTTCCGCCAACAGTGAGGGGAATAGACAGGTAAGCGAAGTCCTCATGCGAGTGGGGGCAAAAGAAATTCATGTGATGAACCTCCCCACCATACATAAAACATTCGAAGCTGGTGGGGAATTTCACACTGATATGGTTCTGACCGCCGTTGATGATCGTAAAGCACTAATTTACCCCGACAACCTGGATTGGGCAACTTATGAATGGCTGCTGGATCACGGTTTTGAGTTGATCGAAATTCCTAAGAGCGAACATCACGCCTTTGTGCCGGCCAATTTAATTGTTGTGGAACCGGGAGTAGTCATCATGCCCCGTAAGGCAGTGCAAACCACCAGCCGTCTCGAAGCAGCAGGAGTAAAAGTTATTAATTTTGATTCCTCGGGTATTATGCAGGGAGGGGTCAATGGGCTAAGATGTATCACGATGTATCTGAGGCGGGATCCGGGACCAACACTGTAAGGAAGTAATTAGATGTAAATAATTTATTATTTAAAGGTTAAAGCTGTACTAAATTAAGCTCACTATTTTTAACTTTTTGTATAACTAAAAACTCATCTTCATACCAGAATCTTACTTCAGATAGACCAGATTCTCTATCTGGTTTATCTGAAGTTGTACACTTTCTGCCTGTCTGCGTAGTGGTGCTTTAGGTACTTTTAATTCAAATTTATTTATAGAAACTTTGCGGTAAGGGTTTACCATCCTATCTGCTCTTAAGCAGAAGATGTCATTTATTGATTTATAAGGCGGTCGGACAGCAAATTCTCTAAATAAGGATTTATTTTCGGCATAAGCTCTTTGAAATCTCATAATATAAGGTATTTCCTCGGTAGTAGAATGAATCCATTGATGATTATATTTTTGAATAAGACTATTTAATACTAATTGTGCCTGGTTGATATCAGAAATTCTTTTTCTGTAGCAAGCCCTTACTAGCCTATCCTGAATCCATCCATAGGGTCTTTCTATCTTTCCCTTGGCCTGGGGAGATAAAGCATAGATTACCTTTACCCCACAATCATTAAGTACCTGTTTCCATTGTGGTTCAACCTCATCGGTAAGCTTATAATGGTTTATCCAGTTGTTGTCTCTCCCTTGTACAAAGCGGTAGATAGAATGGCTATCTACATAGTAAGAATAGGGTATGCCATACCTTAAGATTACTACCTTTAAAGCGATAATATTAGTCCAGGTAGTCTCTCTTTCTACCAAAACAGCATAGAGGATAAGCCTGCTGTAATCATCAAGTGATGTAATAAGATACCATTTACTATCCGCATAAGGGGCAAACTGGTGATGAGAAGAATCATGTTGAATCAGTTCTCCGGGATAGTTAGTTATTACTTCTCTATCGTGTACCTTTCTCTTCGGCTTGGTAAGGTAAAAGCCATTTGTCTTTGCTCGGTTGATGATAGTAGAAAGAGATACCTTCTGGTGATAATCATTTTCTAGGATATCTTTTATATAACTGTAATTATACCATCTAATCGGTACCTCTTTTGCTTGGATTAAATCTTTTTCTATTTTTAGTTCTTTTATAATATTTGTTTCAATAGCTTGATCTATTTTACGATTGATTGTTTTTCTGTTATATTGGATAGAGAAATTATTCGGATCCTTTTTATATTTGTTTAATAATTTAAAGAATCTTCTTCTTTTGATTCCGAGAATCGATAAGATATAATTAATCTTGATTTTTTTATCCGTATAACTTTTTAATAATAATTTTACTTGCTCATCTACAGAGTTTTTGTGTAATTGTTTAGACATAATTTAGAACCTCTTTTCTTAGAATTTAGTTCTAGATTATATCTTTTTTATTATTTTTATTAGTGCACTTTTGATTTGTAAATCATTAAGAAAATAGTGCACTTTTGATTTGTAAATAACATTCCTAAAATAATTCTTGACAGCTTGGAAAGGAGGGTGATATACTTCTAAAATAAGATTTTTTGGAAAACTAAACTATTACTGTGAAAGGAGATGATTTCATCTTCATTTTACTATAGCCTAAAAAAGGGTGGAGGTGAAGCTTAAAAAGGTAGGTCGTCAAAAATAAGAACTGACAGGCCTTTCCGAATTTTCGTGAAAGGCACAACATATCATACAAGGAGGTTATAAAATGAAAAAAGTAAAGGCAGCTGTGTTAACAGGTGTAAAAAAAATGGAAATAAGGGAATTTCCTAAACCAGAGGTTAAGGCAGAAGATGCTCTTCTTAAAGTGTTGTTCTGTGGTGTTTGTGGTACAGACCCCCATTTATACGAGGGACGCTTACCCGTTCCTTACCCTATAGTTCAAGGGCATGAATTTTGCGGAATTATTGAAGAAATGGGGGCTAAGTTTCCCAAAAAAGATATGGTTGGAAAACCAATCAAAGAAGGAGATAGAGTAGTGGTTTTGGCTGCATATAATTGTGGGGAATGCTATGTATGTAAATATTATCCGCAACGAAATAATTTATGCGAAAAGGGCCAAGTATATGGAATAACTATTCAATGCACTAACCCACCTCATCTATTTGGTGGCTTTGCAGAATATGTATATCTTACTCCAAAAGTAGAACTTTACAAATTTCCCGACGATGTGGAAACAGAGACTATTATACTCACAGATCCCTTAGCTGTGGCTTTAAGGGGATTAGAGCTAGCTTGTCAACCAGGGCTTCCTTGGGCAGGTGAAGGATTTGGTCTGACTAAGACAGTAATTATTCAAGGATTAGGTACCATTGGTATCCTGGCTGCTGCTGGAGCTAAAACTATGGGTGCTAGAAAAATAATTGGCATAGATGGAGTTGAAAAAAGAATTAATATGGCTAAAAAATTCGGAGTAGATGAAGTAATAGACATTAGTAAATTTAATAGCTCGCAAGATATAATAAATGAAGCTTTACGGCTTACAGATGGTGTGGGTGCTGATTTAGTAGTAGAATTGGCAGGGGTACCAGTTGCCTTCAAGCAAGGAATTGAAATGACTAGAAGAGGAGGAAAGTTTATTGAATTAGGGCACTTCACAAATGCAGGAGAAATTTCTATAAATCCCAGTACTATATGCTTTAGAGAGATAGATATTACCGGTGTTTGGGCTTATCCTCTATCAGAGTTTGTTACATCTGCCCGTATGCTGGAGATGACTAAAGACAAGTTCCCATATTCAACACTAGTAACTCATAAATTTGATGTATTAGATGCAGAGAAAGCCATTTTAGCCGCAACAGATAAAACATGCATTAAAGCCGTAGTGGAGGGAAAATAAAAATAAACCTAAAATATCTTAACTAAAATCATATTTTTGAAAGGAGTTTTTATAAAAATGCAGAATAAAGAATGGAAGATGTTAATTGGGGGAGAGTGGGTAGATTCTAGCAGCGGTGAAACTTTTGAAGATATTAGTCCCGTAAACGGTGAAGTATTATGGCAGATACCAAAAGGAACCAGAGAAGATGCAAAAAGTGCAATTAAAGCAGCTGTGAAAGCAAAGCAGATTTTTACAAAGATGACTTCTATAGAAAGAGCAAAATTTTTATATAAAGCTGCTGATAGAATTGAAGCGCAAATAGACGAACTTGCGGAGATATTAACCAAGGAGATGGGGAAACCTATTGTGCAGGCGAAAATTGAGGTGCAGATTACGGCTGATATATTTCGGGCTTTCGCGGAAGAATCACGGAGGATATCTGGTGAAGTATTGCCTTCTGAGAATAGAGGAGTTTGGTCTTTTGTAGTTCGGGTTCCTCGGGGAGTAGTAGCAGCAATTTCTCCTTGGAATTACCCTTATCTTTTGACAGCTAATAAGCTTGCTGCAGCTGTAGTTACAGGAAACACGGTGGTTTTAAAACCCTCAAGTGATACACCGGTTACAGGTCTTAAACTTGGAGAGATTCTTTTAGAAGTAGGCCTTCCTAAGGGAGTGATAAATGTAGTCACAGGTCCCGGTTCTACTGTAGGCGATGAATTGACTATAAATCCCGGAATAAATGTGGTGGCTGCAACTGGAGAGACAGTAACAGGAAAGATAATTGCCGAGAAGGCAGGGAAAAGTTTTAAGAAAGTTCTTCTTGAGCTTGGTGGAAAATCACCATTTATTGTATTAGAAGATGCAGACATTGATCGAGCAGTAAGTGCCGCTTTATGGGGAAAATTTGCCAATGCTGGACAAATTTGTATTGCTGTGGATAGGATTTTGTTAGATGAGGAGATAGCTGAAGAGTTTATCAATAAGTTTATTCAAAAAGTTTCTAATCTCAACATTGGTGACCCTATGCAACCTCAAAACCATATAGGGCCACTAGTAAATAAAACACAGCTCGACCGAGTGCAAGAGCTAGTGCAAGATGCAATAGACCAAGGAGCTAATTTGAGGCTGGGAGGAAAGAGACTTACTAAAAATGTTCCCCAGGGAGGTTTCTTCTATGAACCCACTGTTCTAACTAATGTTACACAGGAGATGAAGTTGATGCAGGATGAGATTTTTGGACCCGTTGCTCCTATTGCAGTATTCTCTGATGTTGAGGAGATAATAAAAGTAGCAAATAGTGTCAGATATGGATTAGCTTCAGCTGTCTGGACAAAGGACATTAACACAGCACTAAAAATAGCAGAGGAATTAGAATTTGGGAAAGTCCATATTAACGATACCACCTTTTATGATGAACCCCATGGTCCTCACGGAGGAATAAAAGAAACAGGAATGGGACGAGAAGGAGGACATTATTCTATCGAGGATTATATGGATTATAAATGGATAACTATAAATACGACTAAAGAAATGTATCCTTTTGGTTAAACCTGAATTCGGCATTTCCTTTTATTTTAATCTTCGACAATCGTACTTAAAAAGATAACTTCGTACATTTCCGGAGGTTTTCTCTGCTGGTTTGCGAAGGGAAAAAAATTAAATAAAATTAGGCTCTTTCTGAAATGTTTCAGACCTTATGGGGCGGGGCTAAAAAAGAAATTAATTTGTCACAACTTTGACTTGAGATCTCTTCAAAAATAAGTATAATATAGGGCTTCACAAAATTAAAAATTTTGAAGGATACTTTTGACGAATCAAATTTTATCTCGCTCTTTCGCAACTGTATTGGGTTTACTCTAGTGTTTTCTCCAAATTTTGTGAAAGATAAGGAAATTTTTCTCTGAGAATGATGCCACGAGATAGGAAGGAGGTAAAAAATCAAAATTCCATTTAATAGGATTCACATTAAAAACACGTCCGATTCTATTTTAAATTTTAAAAGGAGAGTAAAAAATGATGAAAAGAATACAACAATCACAGTTCCTAATTAAGATAGTAAGTATAGTAATGCTATCTATATTATTTATCGGAATATGCTTTGTGGCACCATTAGTTGCGGAAGAGAAACCTATATCGATGACCATAGTCTGTGAGTGTAAAGAAACAGATGGTGGATGGGGTACAGCTCACTGGAACGGCTACCTATATCTTAAGAAGCAGTATCCAGAACTAAAACTCACCTATATTGGTGACGTTCCCTTTGCAGAAAATGTTTCTGTTGTGCAGTCTGTAGGGGAATCAGGGGTTGATATTTGTTACATCAGCACGGGATTGTTCGAAGCAGTTCAAATGTATGCAAATAGATATCCTCATACTTGGTGGGTCATGATGGATATTTATGAAGGTGATCTTGCGGTAATGCCTGATAATGTTACTACTGTTGTGACGAAAGATGAAGAAGGTTCATATCTGGCTGGAGTAGCCGCAGGCATGGTAACAAAAACAAACAAAATTGGTTTCATAAGCGGTTTTGAATATGCTATGCACGTTAGATCTGAAGCGGCCTATCTACTGGGGGCTAGGTCGGTTAATCCAAAGGTGAAACTAAGTCGTATGTTTACGGGTAGTTGGACTGACGTAGAAAAAGGCTATGAAGCTGGCAGAGCGATGATAGACTCAGGTGTTGATGTAATAATTGCAGATGCTGATGCGGGTAACTATGGGATTTTGAGGGCTGCGGGGGAAGCTGGTGGTGGTGTATACTTTATAGGAAAGGTTAATGATCGATATGAGTTAGCTCCCGACTGGATAATAACTAGTATTCTTGTTGATCATAGAAGAGCGATGGAAGAGTCAGTGCGAAGGTTTAAGGAAGGTATCCTCAAAAAAGAGATAGTTGAATTTGGTCTTGCAGATGGCTGGGATACTATCGCTCCGTTAACGAATGTATCAGAAGAAGTTAAAGCCAAAGTAGAGGAGGCTAAGAAAGCTATTATCGAAGGCAAAATAAAAGTTCCTGTGATAATTGATCCTGTAAAATTGGAAGAGCTTCTTAATTCTTAACTAAATTAAATCTAAGGGCCTGTAACAAAATAAAGTTGACTTTTTGTACCGGCCATACCAAAATAAAAGCATGGAGAAAAGGGTAAAAGAAGAAGTTATGCTGAAAGTATTATCAACTCTGAATGAAGCACAATCTCGCTGGTATGTTGCCAAGGAGGCGATAAGTCTGGGGCGTGGTGGGCTACTAAAGCGAATGTACGAGTTAACGGGGCTATCACGCCCTACCATCCTGAAAGGAATGAAGGAATTAAAAAGTGGCCAGGATTTATCAAAGATAGCGGAAGGGAAAATCCGTAAAGAAGCTTAACGAGAAAAATTAAGTTGTTTAAAATGAAATGGGGAGTGGGTAAATTCAAGTTGCTAATGCAACAGTTTTCCGAAGGCCTCATGCGAAGTTAAAAAACCTAAAGTTTTCCGCGGCCGGTCGTTTAATTTAGCGGGAATTCCCCATCTGTTAAGGTGGGGATGAGAGCAAATTCCCGGTAAACCGGGACAGATAATAGTCTGTTAAGGTGAGTACCACGCCTGTAAAGGCGTGGGAGTCTATTCGGTGGTATTGGGACATATGTGCAACTCCTTTCTTTTGGTATATTATACCAAAACTAGATATTGCACCAGCAACTTGAGCCCAAGGGGTTATAAATGCCTATAATTTTAAAGACACGCCAGATTGTTAAAAAATTTGGGAAATTAGTAGCTAATGACCATATTGATTTTGAAATAAAGGAGGGAGAGATACACGCTTTACTTGGTGAGAATGGTGCCGGTAAAACAACTCTAATGAATATCCTTTACGGCTTATTGTCGCCAGATGAAGGAGAAATTTACATCCGAGGCCAAAAGGTAAAATTTAAATCCCCGAAGGACGCAATAAAACAGAAAATAGGAATGGTCTCTCAAAATTTTAGCTTAATTCCAGCACTTACAGTAAGTGAGAATATCGCATTAGGGAATATTCCTACCAAGAAGTTCTTTCTATTAGATAGGGATCTATTACAAAAGAGAGTTTTAAGTCTGGCAGAAAGTTATGACTTCGATGTAGATCCAGGGAAAAAGATAGAAGAGTTATCGGCAGGAGAACAGCAGTGGGTCGAAATTCTCAAAGCGTTCTATCACAATATAAAAATTTTAATTTTGGATGAGCCAACCGCAATGCTTATCTCCAGAGAGGTAAAGGAACTATTTAAGGTATTACGTTCAATGATTAGCCAAAAAGGGCGATCTGTTATATTTATTACACATAAATTAAGTGAAGCAATGAATTGTGACCGAGTAACGGTTTTAAGAAGAGGAAAGGTGATCTTAAAAGAAAATACGAATAATATAACTAAAGAGGAATTGACCAAAGCAATGTTTGGGGAGAGGTTATCTTTTCCGATATCTAGTTCATTAATTATAAGGAAGAATATAAATATAAAAGAGAGCCATCCGCTTTTAGAAGTAAAGAATTTATGTGTAATAAATAGAGGATTAAATGTGCTTAAAGACATATCTTTTAATATCTTCCCAGGTGAGATTTTTGGTGTAGCAGGCGTAGCTGGTAATGGTCAAAAAGAATTAATTGAGGTTATCACAGGCATTCGTAAAGCTGTAAAAGGTAAAATATTGCTAAAAGGAGAAAATATTACAAATTACTCGCCAAAATTATGTAGAGAAAAGGGAATGAGGTATATCCCTGAGGATAGATTAAAAGAAGGCTCGTTTGATAATTTATCCCTTGCCGAAAATCTAATTCTTGGACGAGAGGATAAACCACCTTTTGCGCAGGGTTTTCTTTTGGATTATTCTTCGATAAGGAGCTTTTCAAAAAAGATGATTTTAAATTATGATGTGAAAGCTAGCAGTATAAAGATGATAGCCAAAAATTTATCGGGTGGAAATCTACAAAAACTGATATTAGCGAGAGAAATTAGCTCCGACTTAGATTTTCTAGCTGCTTTCCAGCCCACTAGAGGATTGGATGTAAGAGCTTCTCGGTTTATCCATCAGAAATTATTAGAGCAAAAAAGAAAAGAGAAAGGGGTGTTATTGGTTTCTTATGATTTGGATGAGATCTTGGAGTTATCTGATCGGATTGGGGTTATGTATAAAGGGAGAATGGTAGTTGTTCCTCCTGAAAAGATTAATGTGAATGAGATAGAGAAAATAATGGTTGAAGGGATGAAGGAAGAGTGTGAGTAAACGTTCAGCTATCCGTGGTATTATCTGTAAAATAGTCTGTTATATAATAGTATTTGCTGTAGCAATGGGCGGGACTTCAGTTTTAATTTATATCTCTGGGTTTAATCCTTTAGAAGTTTACATGCTTCTATTATATGGAGGATTTGGGGACATAGGTAAGATAGCTGCTGCATTGACAAAAGCGACTCCTCTTCTACTTTGTAGTTTAGGAGCTTTGTTGGCGTTTAAGTGTGGAGTGTGGAACATAGGTGGAGAGGGACAATTATATATGGGAGCCTTGGCAGCCTTTTTTGCAGGTTTTTTTTTAAAAACTCCCCAGCCACTACATCTTTTGTTGGTTGCTGCAGCTGGTTTCGTTAGTGGGGGTATATGGGGAGGGAGTGCAGGTATTTTGAAAGTCAAATATAAAATCAATGAGATTCTTAGCACTTTAGTGATGAATTTTATTGCCATCTATTTAGTACTTTATGTAACACAATTCCCATTTAGGTCATCCAGTATGTATAATATTGTAAGTGTACCTATTGCTTCCACAGCCAAATTGCCAATAATATTGCCTGGAACTTCTTTGCATATGGGGTTTCTAATAGCTATATGTTTTTCAATAATTGTTTGGTTTATTTTGGAAAGGACTATATTGGGTTATCGCATCAAAGCTGTAGGTGTAAACCCCAATACAGCTATGTATGGTGGTATATCAGTTAAAAAAGTTACCATGATTTCTATGTTTTTGGGTAGCGGTTTAGCTGGTCTTGCTGGTGCGGTTGAAGTGTCGGGAGTTTACTATCAACTTGCAGCGCATATTTCCAACGACTACGGATATTTAGCCATAGCAATTGTCTTAGTGGCAAAATTGAATTCATTTGGGGCAGTATTTATGTCTCTGTTCTTTGGGGGATTATTGATAGGAGGTCGTTTTGCACAGGCGAGTCTTGGAGTTTCCAATACTATAGTTAATGTATTGTTGGGTGCCATTTTATTATCAATATTATTAGAGCCATTGATAGAAAACCGGTTATTAAATATAATCTTAAAGAATGAGGAGGATAAATGAGTTTATTATATAAAATTGCAGTTACATCTTTAGCTGCTGCTTTACGGATGTCTTTTGTCTTGCTCGCTCCCGCGTTAGGAGAAGCAATTTCGGAACAAGCTGGAGTATATAACATTGGAGTTGAAGGATACATGATAATGGGAGCCTTATCCGCATATTATGGGGTTATTCTTACTGGTAATCTATGGTTGGGGGTGGCTATCGGAATCTTGGGAGGTATGGTGATAAGTTTAATCCACGCATATTTATCTATAACCTTAAAAACTGATCAAATAGTTAATGGGACAGGATTATGGATATTTTGTCTCGGATTTAGTGCATTTGTATTTAGAACAGCAGGAACCACAGTTTATATAAAAGGTTTTTCTCCTATTCAAATACCCGTTTTGAGCGAACTTCCCGTAATCGGTCCGGTTCTCTTTCAACTGAATATTCTTACATATCTTGGCTTCCTTTTGATTTTTGTTGTTGCTGTTATTCTATTTCGAACGCCCTTCGGTTTACTCATTAAGGCAACAGGAGAGAATCCATTAGCGGTTGATATGGCAGGGCATAATGTATTTTTAATACGCTATATTAGTGTGCTCCTATGTGGTGCAATGTCAGGATTAGGAGGCGCGTATATGTCGCTAGGAGTACTACACAGATTCTCTGAAGATATGATTGCAGGTCGCGGATTTATAGCTCTTTGTATAGTTCTCTTCGGGAACTGGAATCCTTGGAAGATATTTGTGGGTGTACTTTTATTTTCTGGAATTGATGCATTCCAGCTCCGTATGCAGGTTATGGAAAGAGGTATTATTCCATATCCGTTACTTTTAATGTTGCCCTATATTTTAACCCTAGTAGCCTTATCGGTCGCTGTTCTAGGTAAGAAGAATCCTCCTAAAGGTCTGTTTTTTCCTTATATAAGAGGAGGACAATAAATTTGCCTGAAGCAATTATAGGAAAGAAAAAACCGTACTGTACACTATAATTGGACAAATTAGATTACGAAAAATTGCTGCCAGATGCCTGTCCTTTGCGGGTGGGGAGGAAGGTAGCGTCCAGCGAGCATTAGCGAATTGGAAGTGATTATACGCATCTTTTCCTTCCAGCTCTCCACCAAGGTATTCTCCAGCAAAGCTGGTGAATATAATAAAGAGCATATTAAGGAATGAGATTATTCCGTGAATTTCTACATTTTGCCAGAAGGTGCTGGAGTAGGAATCTCTGGTATGGTGGGCACTTTGTTAGAGCAGTAGAGAATAAGGTAACAGCGGATGAGATACAAAGGTATGTGAGATATCAGATAAAAGGGAGAAAAGATATCTAAGTTGATCTTTTCTAAGAAAGAACACCTAAGCAGTGAGATTTAGGATGTTCCACCTCTTACAGGTAAAGAGGATGTTACTGAAAGTTTTTAAAAAGTTGACATTTAAACCATTGGAAAATTTTTGTGCAAAACTTGGTTGACAAATTTATTAAGAGAAGGTAATAGGTAAGTTTTTCCAAAAAATTTATAATCGATATTACAGGATTATTACGGTGCTGAGGTTTAACCCCGGCTTTTTCAATTTATGGCGACCTTATCTTTGGCAATTCCATAAATGAAGTTAGAGGCTTTACTGATAAAGCCAGTGAAATATTTAATGGTTCAATACCATTCAAGATGCCAGTCTGAATTATGCTCATCATCACTGCCTGACTTAAAGCCCCTAAAGCTTAACGGTTGCCAAAGGTTATCTTTCTCATGATAACATTTGGCCTTAATTAATTGCCTCTCAGCCCGATTATTGGTTGGCGAAGTAGAGGATTATCCAGAAAGGTGAATAACTCCTGATTGTATTTTATTATCCGCTAAAACAACCTGACGACTTGGAAAGATATATCACCGAAAAGACTAAATTAATCATCCTGACTTCTCCTCATAATCCCACCGGAAAGGTCATTAGTCCCCAGTCCTTGGAAAAAATAGCGGATCTAGCCAAAAAGTATAATTTTCTGGTCATCTCAGATTGAGATATATAATCAACTGATCTATGATAACGTAGAATGCATCAGTATTGCCAAATTTGAAGGTATGAAAGAGAGAACTCTAAATATAGGAAGTCTCTCCAAGACTTATACATCAGATTTGCTTATACCACCTCTTATTATAATATTAAGATTATATTAGGAATAGATACTAAGAAATGAATCCTTATTTTATCCTAATAAATAAAGATAAAATATAAAAAAAGAGAGGTTAATTAAAATGGGAAAAAAATTTAAAGTTTTATTACTAGAAAATATGGATGAGAAAGGGATTCAATTTCTAGAAGAGAAAGCAGATATTTCGTTTGTTAATAAACATGATGAAGAAACGATAACCAAAGCATTAATAGGTCAGGATGCGGTAATTAAAAGAGATAGAGGATTTATTACCAAAAAAATGTTAGAACAATGCCCCACCGTAAAAGCTGTTGGTAGACATGGAGTTGGCCTTGATACTATTGATGTAAAAGGTGCGGAAGAATTAGGGATTTACGTCGTAAATACACCCTATGCCAACGTTGAAGCAGTAGCGGAGCATAATATAGCCTTAATGTTAGCTATAGCTAAACCTATTCTAAAAGTCGATAAAACTTTAAGAGAAGGTAATTGGGATTATGGACATTATTTAGTAGGGGAAGAATTATTCGGTAAGAAGGTAGGATTTGTTGGTTTGGGGAAGATTGGATATCGTACTGCAGAAATATGTAAAAGCGGTTTTAATATGGATGTTTATTATCATGATCTTATCAGAAATCAAAGAGCTGAAGAAAAATTAGTAGTAAAATTTATTTCCATTGAAGAATTGTGTCAAATTAGTGATTTTGTAGTTATGGCTTTACCTTTAAATAAGGAAACTGAAAAATATTTTGATCAAGAAAAATTTAATTTAATGAAACCTTCTGCATTTTTTATCAATAATTCCAGGGGTCCCATCGTTGATGAAGAAGCTTTAATTAATGCCTTGAAAGAAAATAAAATAGCTGGAGCAGGAATTGATGTTTTTACTCAGGAGCCTCCTGCGAAAGATAATCCTTTATTTAAATTAGACAATGTAGTAGTTACTCCGCATTCAGCAGCTAATACTAAAAATGCTATGGTGGGAATGGCTATGGTGGCGGAGGATATTATTCGAATTCTGGAAGGCAAAGAACCAAAGTATCCGGCAAATAATCCTAAGAAATAGCCAGGATTAACCATAAAAAATAAAGGTAGCAATCATACAAAGGAGAGGTTATGATAACCAGCCTCTCTAATTTTCTGGAGCTGTGGATACCAAGGAAATATTAATAAATCAATCGATATTTTAAAATAGAAGCATAGATTTATTAAAAAAGTTCTAGATTAAAACAAAGGAATAAAGAAAAAATGAAAAAAGAAAATATATTTAGTAAAAGTGTTCCTTCTACCATTAATGCTCAGGGAGTTAAAGCAAATGGATTTATTTTTTTTACGGAAATTGGGAAAAATCCAAAAACAAATGAAATAGAAGTGGGAATAGCAGCTCAAGCTAAAAGAATTATGGAAAGTGCTAAAACAATTTTAGAAGAAAATGGTTCATCCCTGCAAAATATTGTTAAAGTTACTGTTTTTATCGCTGACCTCGAAAAAGCTAAAGAATTTAATGATATTTACTATAGTTATTTTAAAGATGAAAAATTAAGACCAGTCAGATGTTGTGTGCAAGTTGCAAAACTCCATTCTGGTTTCGAAGTGGAAGTAGAATTTATAGCCTTGGCTTAATTCTATAATTTTAGTTATATTTTAAGAACTATAAAAACTACTCGAAAATATTACCATTAATAGCTAATTATTTTTAATAAGTCAGGATGCGAAAATAGAAATTGAGACTATTACTATTGGTGATGAATGATGATGGAGAGAGTTTGGTATATTGATAATACCATTAAGGAGGTGATTTAGTTTGGATCCGTATGTTAGTGGAGTATTAAAAAAAAGTCCATATGTAAATAAAAAAGTAGTTAAAGGAAATATAGTAGTAATATTAGGTTCTATAATTGAAAAGCGAGGATTAAATTTAATTATACCTCACTCTAGAGCAGTAAAGAAAAATGAGATTCATGAAATAATGACTACTTCAGAGAAAAATGCTGCTCCAGGTGAAGTAGTGAATAAGGTTGCTTACGTAGGATTCTTTGAAGTAAATGAAGGGGGAGTAATATTAACCGGAGATGATGTTTATATTGAGGGAAAATTAATCGGTAAAGTAATTGGTTTTGATGATACTCATATGCCCAATCATCAGAATATTGTCCTTTATAGCCTTGAAAATAAAACTGGTCCAGAATTGAATATTAATTTAGAGGATAAAATTTTATTTAAAATGGTTAAATCAAGAAAAGACACTTAGATTAAAGATAATATGAAGAAGTTAGATATTTTAAGAAAATATAAAACTGAATATTTGGGGAAAAGATATTAAATAAAATAGATACTGTGTTAAAAGTCAACCCGCAAACTCTCCTTTAGACACTGTATTTTATGGTAAATATTTTAAAAAATCTAAGCAGCAACATATTCTGTCTTATCTCTATACATAGCATGAGCTATTAAAAGTATCTTTCTCATAGAAGCAATAACGGCTAATTTCTTGTTCTTATGATTAACTAGTAATCTTTGATAAAATATTTTTATTTTTTGATTATGAACTGTGGCACAAAGGGTAGGCAAATAGAGTATTTTACGGTATATTCCCTTACCATTTTTACTGATCTTGACTTTGCCCTTTACCGAGGTTCCAGATTCTCTTCTGGTAGGGTCTAATCCTACTAAAGCAGTTATCTGGGCCCGGTTTGTAACTGGATAGAGTCTTAGCCTGTTGGTCTATTTCAGGTATCTTGATATCCTTTGCCTCAATAAGCTTATGGAATTGATAGAGAGTACGAGCATCAATCTTATCGGTCTTGGGGCGTATACCTAAACTCCGGGCAAAGTTATGGCTCCTCTTAGGGTTTACGATATAGGCCTTTATACTATTTTCAGCACAGAATTCCTTTAATTTAGCGGGAATTCCCCATCTGTTAAGGTGGGGATGAGAGCAAATTCCCGGTAAACCGGGACAGATAATAGTCTGTTAAGGTGAGTACCACGCCTGTAAAGGCGTGGGAGTCTATGTATTGTGAATATATCCCGGTTGGTTCAAAGATGATGGCTACCTCTTGAAGATGGTATTTCTTTTTCAGGTATTTTTTAAAAGATGTTAAACCTTCTTGGTTTATAAATTTCAAATCTTTTTTACCATCAAATACCGCTCTCGTCTTTCTTTGATACATCAATTCCGATATAATACATAATTGAAACCTCCTGATAATTTTTAGGAGAGTTTGCCTGGTCGCCCTTCTATAACTTTACCTTGTGGTAATGCAAGCTGAAATATTTAATATTTCGCTTCTGATACTGTCCAAGATTGTAGAAGGGCGGCCCATCTATAATAACGAGCTAATCGTCAAAATAATGATTGCTCCAGGGACACAACGGCCTTAACCAACTACAAACTCTTCTGGTATCATATTAACATCTTTAGTTAATAATTTAGATATTCTTAATTGTAATTGTACAAGGGACACATCTCTGCCTGTGCGTGCCTGCCTGTGCGAACCTGCACGCAGACAGGTTAGCACGCAGACAGGCCATTTTCTTAATAAAATAACCGCTCTGTCAAAAAACTGTAAATATATAGACTGTACACATACTCATGAGCCCGGGTGCGCCGTCTTGAACGCTATTAAATCCAACGAGTTAGATGAGAACAAATATTTGAATTTTGTTAAATTAAAAAAATAAACTGAATATTATAGCAGGACAAAGCTGGAAAAAAGAAAAAAAGATCACCAATTTGGGAAATTTGTCAAAAAGGCATTGGAGCAAATAAAAGAAAACGAATCTTGATTTATAAATTAAAAGAATATTATTATTACGGAGGATATTATGCCTAAAAAAATTATTTTAATTATTGAGGAAACTTGCGATTGGTATGCTCAAGATCAGGAAGGTAATGTTTGGTATTTCGGAGAAGATTCAAAGGAATATAAAAATGGAAAAGTGGTAAGTACGAAAGGTTCATGGGAAGGAGGAGTAAATAATGCTAAGCCTGGCATGATCATGAAAAATAAACTAACCGTTGGTGATTCCTACCCTTTGGCCTTTTGCTGAAGGGCTTTTTCTTTTAATGGAACTTTAAATCAAAGTCTAAGATTTCCTTTTTTAGGGAATTATAATAAGTAGAGCAGAGAAGTTTGAAAAGAGAATAAAAACTTCTACTAAAAAGTTGATAAAGGTAAACTATCCGAAAGGATAGGGCGCAAATTCATGGTTCGAAAGTACTTAAAGGACTAGGATTGCCAGACTGCCAGCTTTTTTATTTTTTTAAAAAGTTTCCATAACAGAAGAAGAGGGAAGGAAAGTGATATGGAAAAAAGATATAAAGAAGAAAATAAGTCTCTTTGGAATATATCTAAGCTTATATTTAGAGCTCAAAAGCCTGAACAGGCTATCTTAGGCATTTCGAAAGAAGCAGCCAGGTTATTAAATGGAGATTCTTCCTTTATCTGGATATTACAGGAAAAGAATTTAAATTTAGTGAAAGGATATAAGCTCGGAAGGGAGTATCTATCTAAAATATCTTTAAAGATAGAGGAAGAATTTATAAAGAAAAATATCAAAATTAATCAGACTTTCTCTTCTTCAAATATAGAAAAAGATTCTAAAATTTTCTTTCCCGAGATGCTTAAAAAGGAGGGAGTGGTTTCTCTTATATGCACTCCAGTGAAGGTAGAAGATAAACTAATCGGTATACTTACCGTTTTCAGTAAGAAAAGTAAGGTTTGGACTAAAAGAGAAAATAGAATAATAAACATGCTTGCCGAACAAACTGCTCATATTTTGGAAAGGATGAGATATCAAAAGCATCTAGAAGAAAGTTCTATTCGAGATGGGTTGACTGGTCTTTATTCCAGGATTTACTTTTTAACCAGGGCACAAGAAGAAATTGCCAGATCCTCACGGAAAAAGGAAGATGTATCTTTTTTATTCTGCGATATAGATAAGTTTAAAGCTTATAACAGAATAGAAGGTTATTCCGAGGGAGATAGACTTCTCTGTCAGACCGCAAAGTCTATAGACTCTTCTTTAAGAAAGGAAGATACTCTCTGTAGATATGGAGGAGATGAATTTGCTATACTTCTTCCTAACACAGATACTTCCCAAGCCGAAAGAATAGCTAAAAGAGTACACAAGGCTTTTATTAAGACAATGGAAACCGACACCCATGCCCTTTTATTAAATTTGAGTATTGGAATAGCCTCTTATCCTATTCATGGTAGCTCTATTGAAGATATTTTGGTAAAAGCCGACCGAAGTATGACTTTTGCCAAACATAGTTCTATAGGAAAAAAGGTCTTTATTTGGAATCAATGGAAGATAAAAGTTAATAAACCAAATTTTTACGAAGAAGACCTTCTTCCTGAAATAATCTATACTCTGGCTAAAACCGTGAACCTAAAAAATGGATATACTAGTGAGCATTCTAGGTGTGTATCAGAACAGGCTTCACTATTTGCTAAAAGGATAGGATTGGGAGAAAAGAGTATAAGAATAATTAAGACAACTTCTCTTTTATATGATATAGGTAAGCTTATCATTCCGGATTACATTTTGAATAAACCTGCCCCATTAAATCAAGAAGAATGGGAAATTATTAAGAGAAACGCTGAAAATAGTATTAGGATAATAAAATACATTAGAGGGTTAGAAAATATAATCCCTATAATTAGGGAAATTCGGGAAACTTGGGATGGGAAAGGATATCCAAATGGATTATCTGGCGAGCAAATATCTATAGAGGCTAGATTGATTGCTTTGGTAGATACATATCAGGCACTTATTTCTACTAGACCTTATCGCAAGAAGTTTAGAAAAGAAGAAGCAATAAAAGAGTTGCAAAATGAAGCAGGGAAGAAATTTGATCCTAAACTGGTGCAAGATTTTTTGCAAATTTTGCTTTAAATTATCCTAAACAAGTCCATTTTTATTGCTAAAAAGTAAACAGGAGGAAATTGTCCACGAATTATAGAAAAATGGCTTAAGGTAATTCATTATACTAAAACGGAGTCATTTGCAAGTTAAGCCCTTTGGCCTTTCGCTGAAGGGCTTTTTTATTTTAAAATATTTTACGACAAAAGAAGGATTTTTAATAAGTTGTATAGTATATATAAAATAGTAACTAAATACCAACCGATAAAGCATCAATTTTCTATTATCACTTAACCTAAAATTAAATATTGTATTCTATATGAAGGTAACAGAAGAGACCTTTTCTTTTTTTAAGAAAAGAAGCCGAAGAGGCAAGATACCAAAGGTATCGAAACTTTCAGGCAGAAAAACCGTTACCGGACAGAACTCTGGAGAGCTTTATACTAAAAAGCACCGACAAGGCAATTCCTAATCTTTAGGAAAACCTAACAGAGTTAACTAAAAAGTTATTTCCTAATTACATAAGAAGAATCTTTCAGGTAAAAAGACAGAGTAGAAGAGTAATATCCATTATTTTCTTGCTCTGTCTTTTTTTGTTTACAAAAAAACTAAGTTTTACCATCTAAAAATAAGATGATTATTCGATGAATCCATCAAAAAATCTGTGTAAATATTTCCTGCGCAGATTTTAGGTTAGTCTTATTGGAAAAGGAGGATAAGAAATGTTTAGTAAAAAAGGTTTTATTATTTTCTGTTTAGTCATTCTGGCAGCCCTTCTCATCACTGGATGTCTACCCACAGTCCCCACTCCTACCAAGGGTGTCCTGGAGGGGCGGGTTGTCGTTCCTGAAGGGGCCATCCACAGCCGGCAGGTTGAAGGTCAGGCCCTGGCCAACGCGACGGTCAATATCATCGACCCTGTCACGGGTGAGGTTGTCGCCACCACCATGACAGACGAAAACGGGAACTACAGTGTCAACGTACCCCCCGGTGGCCCTTATATCATGCAGGCGGAAAAAGACGGGTTGAAAGTGCAGCAGGTCACCCCCCCGGTGGAAGCTGGTGTAATCTATGACCTTGGGACGGCCGATGCAACCACTACCGCGGTTGCCCTGGTGTTCCAGGCGCTTGTGGATGAGGGAGAAGATCCCGCGGATATCGATCTGGGGGAGATCGAGCTGATGGACAACTTCAGCGCGCTGGTGAGCGCCGTGGAGAATGCCCTGGCGGAAGGTGAAGATCCCGCACAAAACCCGGAGGTTCAGGATGGGGTAGAGATTATCCTAAATCCTCCCAGCCCCCCTCCATCAACCCCCTTTGTAGCAGTAACAGGGGTAAGCTTAAATAAAACAACCACCAGTATTGTAGCAGGAGCAACTGAAATATTGGTAGCAACAGTATTACCTGCTGAAGCAAGCAATAAGACAGTAACTTGGGCATCAGACAATGCAGCAGCAACAGTAGATGGTTCTGGTGTAGTGACAGGTATTAGTGTAGGAACAGCAATCATCACAGTAACAACCATAGATGGCAGCTTCACAGCAAGCTGCACAGTAACCGTAACACCAACACCAGAAGGGTATTTTACTTTCTATATTCCAACAAAAACGATAACTGATTATGACGCAGCCGGGGGATTAGATGTGTTCATTCCCTCCACCATAGGTGGAGTTGCAGTGGAGCATATTGGCGATCATGCATTCCAAGAGAAAGCTCTTACCAGTGTCACCATACCCGACAGCGTGATCAGTATTGGTAATGGTGCATTCGATTCCAACCAACTCGCCTCAGTCACCATCGGCAACAGCGTGAAGAGCATTGGTAATTATGCATTCGTTATCAACCAACTCACTTCAGTCACCATACCCGACAGCGTGATCAGTATTGGTGATTTTGCATTCTATTTCAACCAACTCACTTCAGTCACCATACCCGACAGCGTGATCAGTATTGGTAATGATGCATTCGCTTCCAACCAACTCGCCTCAGTCACCATCGGCAACAGCGTGATCAGTATTGGTGAATATGTATTCTATAAAAACCAAATCACTTCAGTCACCATCGGCAACAGCGTGAATAGCATTGATACTAGTGCATTCTCTTACAACCAACTCACTTCAGTCACCATACCCGACAGCGTGACCAGTATTGGTAATGATGCATTCTCTTACAACCAACTCACCTCAGTCACCATACCCGACAGCGTGACCAGTATTGGCGTTGGTGCATTCGCTATCAACCAACTCATCTCAGTCACCATCGGCAACAGCGTGACCAGTATTGGTAATTATGCATTCTATAGCAACCAACTTACCTCAGTCACCATCGGCAACAGCGTGACCAGTATTGGCGTTGGTGCATTCGCTTACAGCCAACTCAGCTCAGTCACCATCGGGTCTGGTGTAGCTATTGACAGCGATGTAACTACAATGGGAACACACACAGGATTCAAGACAGTATACGATAGCGGAGGCAAACTAGCAGGAACATACAATTATATTACCGGGGTATGGGTTAAAGCATTAGCAGTAGGCGATAGTTATCTCGGAGGCAAAGTAGCCTATATCTTCCAAAATGGAGACCCCGGTTATATTGCGGGACAAACACACGGATTGATTGCTGCTATAGCAGACGCATCAGTCAACCAAATAGTATGGAGCAACATAACAGACCTTTCGGTTGGAACTACTGGAACAGCGATAGGAGATGGCCAGGCAAACACTACTCTTATTGTTAATCAAGCTGGTTGTACGAGCGGTGCCGCGTGGGTTTGTGCTGACTATACTAATATTGATACAGGCACTGGTGTTTATAGCGACTGGTTTTTGCCCAGTAAGGACGAGCTGAACCAACTGTGGGTAAACAGAGCTGTAATTGGTGGTTTCCATGTGAGCTCGAATAGTCCCTATTGGAGTTCCTCTGAGTTATCTGCTACCGCCGCGTGGTTTCAGGGTTTCGAAACTGGCCCCCAGAACGGTAGCGCTAAGGGAAATGCCAGCTGGGTTCGGGCTGTCCGGGCTTTTTAATAATTTATCCATTTAACTATTAAGTGGTATGCAGGGAGCGCAAGCTCCCTGCCAGAGAATTCTTTATGGCTCTTTACTATTTCTACCAGCCTTTAATCAAGGTGAAAGAGGAGCCAGGATAATCAAAAGGCAGGACTTCTTAATTGAGGCTTCTGCCTTTTTTATTATTTTTTAATTCTTAACAGATATTTATTGCTTCTTCTAACTTATGATAAATTTTTTCATTTTCATCACTCATGCAAAAGTTGCGAAAATTGTCTACTATGCTCCACCATAATAAATAATATTAAAAATAAAACAAGGTAAGCTAAAAAAGCTGATTTGCTCTATAGCCTACCCTGTTTTTATTTCATTTTTATCTCTATTCAATTTTTCCCAACTCTACCTTCATTCCGGAGAGTTCTTTTTGAACTTCTGAAAAGCGCAGGGAATAATATTCCCGATTCTGCTGATTAAAATTAGTAATAGTATTGTGTATCTCTTTGGTATTCTCTAAGACCTGCCGATAACCCTCTTTCTGAGCAATCACTATCTCCTGCATAAATCTATCAATCCGAAAGATTAAGAGTATAGACAGGGCAATAGGGAATCCCTGATTAGCGATTAGGTCTAATAAAGTTTTTAGATCCATATATCAATTCTCCAATTCTCCAATTAAATTAATTACCCAGTTACCCAGTTAGCCAGTTTAGCAGTTAAAAACTGGTAAACCGGGTAACCAGCTAACTGAATCAACCAAATAAGGTTGATTCTATCCTCTCCAGCGAGCAAGTTTCGTTGGTCGGACATCCAGATGCAAGAAGTTCTTCTTCTCGTAAAGCCCGATCCCGGAAAAATCTATCATCTCAGCATACTCTAAAAGGTCAAGGGCAGATACCCCCTCTATCTTTATATCTGCTGCCAGACCCAACAGATGATAGCTACTTTTTATCCCTCCTACTTTTTGGTTATATTCCGCACATCGATAGCCAGAGGTAATATAGATCGGCTTTTGGATTATGGCTCTAAACTCCACCAACTTATTTAAAAGCATCGGATGTAACATTACCCGCTTACAACAGGGATAGGCAAACTCAGATAGTTTAAAATATTGGGCTATATCTATATCATTGATTTGATTTAACCTTTGCATAAAACTAACTCCTTTCACCTGTCTGCGTGCCTGCCTGTGCGTGTACGCACGCAGACAGGCAGGCACGCACAGGCAGAGTGGTTAGTTAATTCACCAATCTGTCATTGCGAGGAGCTTTAACGACGAAGCAATCTCATTGATTACGAGATTGCCGCGCCCTGATAAATCAGGGCTCGCAATGACAAATTATCTAACTAATTAACCAAGAGTGATTGTTGGGTAGGTCCTTTATCCTCTAGCAGTTTTCTTTTCGATAAAATATCATAAGTCTGCTGATTAATCTTTCCCACATTAGCCTTCATCATGGTCTTTACTGCCTTCTCCTCATTCTTTCTCAATTGGATCTTCTGGTCGGCTAGTATTTCGATTAGCTTCTTCCAGGCCTCTTCCCATTTTTGATTGCCATTTCCTATCCCTAATTCCTCTTCCGCCCAGAGCATAGCGGTAAGGATGGCCTCTTTAATGGTACTAGCTCGCTCTTCTCCTAATTTATTCTTTAAGAAGCCATAACCGATAGAGACGAGAGCCAGAAGTAGAGCGTTAAATAAATATTTACTTAAGATAGCTTGTAACATGGAACAAACTCCTTTCACCTGTCTGCGTGCCTGCCTGTGCGTGTACGCACGCAGACAGGCAGGCACGCACAGACAGACTCGTTTGTTAATTCTCCAATTCTCCAATTCTCCAATTTACCAATTAAATATTAGTTGACCAGTTGACCAGTTTTTAGCATATCCCCTCACCCTGATCCTCTCCCCCGAAGGGGAGAGGGGAGGTGATAAACTGGTTAACTAGCTAACCAGCTAACTGCCAAGGGGCGGTAGCCCCTTGGCTATACATCCATAACATCAGTAGACTTATAATCAAGTATCCTAGCATTAATCTTAGCTACTAAGTCATTACCATTATTATGGAAGATATTCTTAGCGATTATAGTATCCATAACTCCTTCAATAGCTGCATCCTGAGCCGCAAAGTCAGCATAGTCTCCATCCTCAACCGTCTTAGGATTATTCAAGGTTAAGTTTACTGATTTAGCGCTACTATCTCTAAACTGCATATACAGTCTCTTATAAGTAGTTAATTCTCCTAAACTGGTAGCCATTTCTTATTCACCTCCTTTTTAGCTAATTGTCCGATAGGTCAATTAGCGTAATGTGTAATGAGTGATTAAAAATCTACCACAGTATGTCATTGCGAGCGATAGCGAAGCAATCTCAAATTATTGCAAGGCACGGGATTGCTTCGTCGTTTCACTCCTCGCAATGACTAAGTAACTTCTATTCGGTTAGTTGAGACTCTTTCTGGGCTCTGATCTCATCTACCGGATACTTTTGTAAGCCTATTAAAGCAGTGGTAACATCATAGACATCCTGATCGAGGGCAGTAGCTTTGACCTTACTGAAAGATTTGCTCTCTATTATTGGTGCTCCGGTTAGCGGATTGGTTCCGGTTACCAGTCTTAGTTGCAAAGAAGAGTCTCTGGGAACTACTATTACGGCCATTTAAAATCACCTCCTTTCTGGCTAATTGGCTATTAGCCAATTAGCGGAATGTGTAATGAGTAATAAGTAATTAAAGATTTAGTAATTGTCCAATAAGTCATTGCGAGAGCTTTTACGACGAAGCAATCTCATCAAATTACGATATTGCCGCGCTCCCTACGGTCGCTCGCAATGACATTTCAACTTTTAAGTTTAGCGGCAGGTTACAAATTACTCATCACTGGTTACAGTTTTTAGCTTGGCTAAAAACTCTCTCTACTTAGTAAGAGCAAAAAAGAGGTGATTTTACTACAGTCATTTTAAAAAGATTTAATAATTTTTAATTTTGCTATTCCTCGTTTACGTTGGCGATTCACATTTTGTTGATTGATGCCATAAAAAGCAGCTATTTCTTCATCTTTATAGCCTTCCAGATAATAAGCATAAATAATCTGTTTCTCTCTTTCGGTTAGAATTTTATAACCTTCCTCCAGGCCCATCTTTTCTAAAATCTGTTTTAACTGGTTCGTATTCAAGGGCCTTTCCTTTCCTGGTTTGGTTTTAGGCCATAAGAGATCTCTAGCTTTTGTTTTAGGTATTTTCGATAATAGACCCATAATCCCCAGTCGATCCTTTTCTTGATATAACCGGCAAAGGTGGTAGGGGGTCTTTCTTGATAATCATAGACCGCCAGAATAAAGATTAGAGCCGCTTGTTGGAAGATATCCTCATATTCAAGCCCATAACGGGAATATCTTTTGGCCCTGGATTTTAGTAAAGGTGTAAATTGATTGAATAGCTCTTCCATAGCCTTTACTTCTTTTTCTTTAGCTTTACTAATCAATTCTTTAAGTTCCAAGCGGTAGTCCTCCTTTCTCCTCCTTCTCTTTAATCTGATAATAAGGGGTGATCAGGGCTAACTTTTCTTTAGCCAGTCTGATCTGTCTTAAGGCCTCTTCCCGGGAAGAAATTTTCCTCGGAGGCTCTTCTTTCTGTTCCTCTCTAACCTCCTGGATCTCTTCCTCTTTACTACCCTGATAATCATTCTTCAAGGCAGCCATTAGCCAGCCAGAGGGGTTAATAATATTCTTCTTTTCTTTTAGTAGTTCTAACTTTTCTTCTATCTTATCTAGAGGGAAGTCTTTCAGTAGTTTCTCCCTGAAACTAGCTTTAAAGCCTAATCCAATTAAATCTTCTTTGATTCTCTTTCTCCTTTCTTCTTCTTTTAATTTTATAAAATTAACCACAGCAACAACTCCTTTTTCTTTATTTGTTGTTGTTATATTGGTATTGTTAAGATTGTTATTGTTAGGGTAGCATTTTGCTACTATGTCGAGTTTCATTTTGCTACCATTACAGGTATCATTTTGAAACCCTAATGGTATCATTTTGCTACCATTAAATTCATTGTTTTTGCCTAACGAAAAAATCGATAATGAGATCTTTTCTGGAGATGTGATCTGATAAACATTATTTTTATGATATTGATCAGATTTATTTCTGGAGATATTTCTGATAAAATTTAATTTGACCAAGATATTTAGATTTCTTAATACCGTAGTTTTTGCCATTCTCAAATCTCTACTTAAGGTGTTTAAGGAAGGCCAGGCGATATCTTTTTTCTTATGACAATAAGACAAAAGCGCAAGATAGAGCATACCAGGGCCTGACCCCGCAACCTTTGCCAATTCTCTAAAGAAATAATCGGATATCATGGTATAGCCATATTTAGATAATTTGTTTTGGTTATTTATTTCTTCTTTTTCCATATTTTTTTCCTTTCATTTGCTGATTTTTTTGTAGGGGACGGATTTATCCGTCCCGTAATGCCGGGCTCGATGTCTACCTGTGCGTGCCTGCCTGTGCGTGTACGCACGCAGACAGGAATCGAGCCCCTACCATTCCTGCTAACGACTAATCTAATTACAACATAAATAATTTTTCTTGTATCGAGTTTTCTCCTTGTTTTCTACCGAATTTCAAACGAATTTCAAATGAAATTCAAACGAAAGAAAATTATCTGTAAAATAAAAAATCCGAACAGCTTTTTAACTGTTCGGATTTAAAGATTTAAATTCGATTTATTTATACTTTTTAATGATAGACAGGCGAGACGCCTGTCCTACGGGTGCTGATGATAGCAGACGCCTATCCTACGGGTTAGAAATTTGTTTCTAATTCTTTTTCTTTAATATCTAACATTAAACCTCTGCCGGGGATTGTTTTAAAAATATTTTCAATCTTTTTTGAGCAGTCTTCTTTTTTATCCATTATTTTTAGAATATCTTTTCTGATTTTACAAATATGATAATTTATCCGTGTATACACTGCCTCTTCATCATCCTTCCAGAGTGAATCTATAATACTATCATAGCTTACTACTTCTCCTTTGTGTTGGGCCAGAAGATAGAGTAGAGAAAATCTTCTTGAGGTAACTTTTACTTCTTTGCCTAGAAAGATGATTCTATCCGGGCGGTGGGGGTCGATCTCTAAAATAGTTTCAGGTTTCAGCTCATCAGCTTCGGTTTTCAGCTCTTTCGCGGTGGTTACCGTGATCAGTTTACGGTGCTCAGTTTCAGCATCAGAATCATTAGTAGTCACCTTATTAATATGGTTAGCCGTTATCTTATTGGAATCATTAACCTCCACCTTTTGTTTTTTCGCTTCTTGATTTTCTTTTTCTTCTTTTATTCTACCCTTAATCCTCTTTACTAATCTCTCGGGCAGCACCCTGCCCAACTCTTCCTCAGTTAATTCTTCCAAACACCTCTTATCATTATAGCCCTCTCTTACCAATTTTCCGATATAATAGCGGCTTAATCCGGGGATATATAAGCGAGCTAAACTTAAACCTTCTTCCTCTACCCCCTCTACCATCCGTTCAGATAAACGCCTGATCTTCTTTACATCTTCTTCTCGTCCTTTATTCCAGCCGCTCTCCTCAGCAATGGCCGCCAGGCTATCGGCCAGCCAGGAAAATCCTTCTCCCAGTCTCTCTACCGCACCCCGGTAAAGGCTGTATTCCTGTTCGATACTCTTGCTCTCTCTTTCTCCGATCCAATCATATAAGAGGAGAGTCTTTTTAAAGGCCAGATAGTCTTCTAAGCTAGTTTTTCCTTTGGTTAGACCAGATTCCCCCTGATAAATCTCTTTACCTTCTTCTCCTAAATTAAAGACTAAAGCCAGCAGCTTATTGCGGTAAATCTCCTTCCAATCAGTATAATTATAGCGGTCTATCGGATAACCTTTGCGGTAGAATTGAGGATAGGGGATGGGTAGGGATTTACCGTCCTCACTTCTAGTTAAGGTCAGGATAATCTCCAGATCACTTATTTCGCCTTTAATGGATTTCTCTATCCAGGATAAAAAATAAAGATAGGTGGCCACTTTAATCCCTTTAGCGCTGATCAGGAGGCCGGTAGAAGTAGGAGATAATCTGCCTTTGCTATCTTTACTATCCTCTAGCACCAGCCGACAGTCTTTTAAGCTCTGTAGAGCATCTTCCATTTCCTCCTTAATTCTTTTTTTATCCAGCACATATTGCCAATAATCAGCCGACTGATCTAATAGGGTATCCCTATTATCTTTACCCTTTACCATTAGTCGAAGTAAGAGGGTAGTTAAATCCCTTTCCTTCTTTTGAGGACTTACCTCGGCCAGGGCATCGGGATAGGGTATCATTTCCTCTGCTACTTGCCTCCTTATCTTGTTATCCTCTGCCATAGTATCCCGCAGGAAATTAAAATAGAGATTTTGATAAATAGTCTCCGAAAGCAGGGAATGGGCCAGAAAGATTACCCTTCCAAATTCTTCTTCTCTTTTGCTATTTAATCTTCCCGCCCTTCCACCCATATTCTCTATATCAGTAAAAGTAAGACTGGTCAGCTGGGTTTCCTTAGTATCTCCGTTAATACTTTCTATCTTATCCATAGAGAGAATGACATTCTTAAAAGGAAGGTTAACCCCCATTGCTAAAGTGGTAGTCGAGCAGATGACTTTGATCTCCCCACGGCGCAGGTAATTTTCTACTAAATTTCTTTCTTCCCAGGAAAGGTCAGCATTATGATAGGCCATCCCCTTTTCTAAAAGAGGGAGCAGGATATCCCGGGATAGAGTTTCCTCCATCTGGGAAAGCTCTTCTATCGCTTGCTTAGCCGGTGGACAAGCTAATTTATCCGAAAGCCACTCAGCCCACTTTTTACTTTCTGATTTAGTGGGGAAGAAGAGGAGAGTAGGTTCATTATGGGCTGAAAAATATCGAGCTGTCTCCAGGATATAATCTTCCTGGCAATTATCTCTTACCGCCTGAGGAGGGAAGAATACTTCTTCCCCGAACTTCTTTTCATTATGGGTAATATATTTAAAGACCCCATCTCTAACGATTCCCTTGCGCAATTCTACCGGACGCCGGTAGGAGGTGAGTACCCGGGAGGGAAACCATTTTAAAAAAGCTTCTTGATTTTCTAAGAAGGCCGAGAGGGAAATGATCTTGATCTTCTGGTCCTGGTGTTGCAAATTAACCAGCATCTCCTCTAAGAGGGGACCTCTTTCTGGGTTATTGATTACCTGCAGTTCATCGATTACTACTAAAGAAACCCCGCTTAGAAAGGAGGGGTACTTTAATAGAAAGTAGTTAAATTTTTCATAGACCATGATGGCCACCTGAAATTGTCCCCGGCTAATCTTCTTATCATCTTCTTTGCGGTCACGGGAAGAAATGGTGATATCGAATCCACAGTCGCTGTATAGTCTTTTAAAATGTCGGTGTTTTTCTTCCGCTAAGGTTTTTAAAGGGACTAAATAGATAGTCTTCTTTTTATGGATAACCTGGGTAATAGCCGCCATCTCCCCGATGAAGGTCTTCCCTGAAGAGGTAGGAGCAATCACCAAAAGATTTTGATCTCCGTCTAACCCTCGCCCGCGGGAATCCATTAAATTGTCATTGCTAGAAGCGCAGCGACGCGGCAATCCCTTACTTCCACCATAATCCAGCACCCCATAATCTCTTACTGCCTTTTCCTGAACCGGCAGCAGATAAGAAGAATAACTCTTCTCCCAAATATCCACCATATAAGAGGGGACTCCCCAAACTTCTAAATCTCTCATCTTCATCGGCTTTTTAAACAATTTACTTCCTTCCTTTCTAACCATTTATTAAAAATATATCTAAATAAGCAGGTACGAACAAAAGTTTATGAACCTATTTTACTCCACTTCTTTTCCAAATGCAATAGAAATTTTAAATAATTTCACAAAAAAAGAAGGATTTTTAAAATTAATATCGAATATATATAAAGGTATCAAATTTCAACTTCATACTAAACTAAGAAAAAAGGAGGATAAAATCTTATTTCATTCTTACCTTGACTAACTATCTTCAATTTTTTACTAAAACCGATATTTATCAGGTTTTTAAAATTTATTTTTGGATGAGAGTGAGACCTGTTTTAAAAATTTATACCAGAGAAAGGAGTGATAAAAACAAAGGAGATTTTTTAGTAATGGTTAGGAAAGGACCAATAAATTTTCTTCAAACAATTTTAAAATTTGGAAAAATAAAAGAGGTGTAAAAAAATGAAAAGAATCATTTTGTTTTTAGGGATCATTTTACTTTTACCGGCTTTGATGATTGGCTGTACTCCTTCCGGTTCAGCTCCCATAGTGACAAGTTTTATTGCGAGTCCCCTCACTATTGATGAGGGAGATAATTCTACTTTAACCTGGGAAGTTTCCGGGGCTATTAGTGTGGTGATAACTCCGGAGGTGGGCAGTGTGGGATTATCCGGTAGTTCCCTGGTCAGTCCCAGCGAAACCACTACCTATACCCTTACGGCTACTAATACGGCAGGAAGTACTACTGCCAGTGTTAACGTAACCGTGAACACGGCGATGCAAAAAGCCATTGATGTGGTCCTTGAAGAAATCTTACCCGGTATTCCAGAAATTCAAGCAGGGGAACGATATTGGTGTGTAAAATTAGATTCCTCCTTACCTCCCGGGTCCATTCTCTTGGAGGATTCAGGAACAGAGGCCAAATCAAGAAAGTTAAGAGTGGAAATTACCTTGCAAAAGGAAATGTTCTTCTTCTTCCTTGATTTAGCTCCCCGTTTGTTTTATGAACATCCGGTCAAATATATTTTGGTGGACCAAGAGGGTAATCATGAAGAATATGATGCTCTTTGGTGGCCGAAAATTAATGGTGTTGTTCCCGAAGCAATCTCGAAAGAAGTTCCCGAGGAAGAGGATGTCATATCAACCAATGTTGCTCTGGTAGCAGCTGCTGGGAGTATTTCAGATTACTTAATTTCTCCCTTAGTCAGTCAATGGTCGGAAGGTTTTATTGTCGTCCAGGGGCTTATGCCTACAGAAAACCTGTATAATTGTGCGGTAGATACTTACTTGAATGGCATTAATTTTTTTAATGCCTACAAAAGTACTTCTTCCAGAGTCGAAGGACTGGTGCAGACTGATGCCCTTCAAGTGTTAGATACCATTGACCAAATGGCTGAAGAAGGCAAAGATGCTATTACTATTTTTATCATTTCCCATGGTGGAGTAGATTCAATCAGATTGGGTGGTCAACATTTGTCTGCCTCTCAGTTTCGTAATAAGATGGCTGCTTACCCGGATATAACCTTCAATTTTATTTTGGGGTCCTGCCATAGCGGAAGCTTTATCGATAATCTCAACTCCCTTGATAATGTATGTGTAATTGAGACCGCTTGTTCTCCAGATGAAGGAGCTTACGCAGATGTAGACGAATGGGGCAGTAGCGATGATTATAATCCTGGTGATGTAGGCAGTGAATGGACCAGTTCCCTTATTGCGGCAATGTTTAATATTGCCCAGGATTCTACTAAAATGGATCTGATTAAAACTTGGGCCTTAAATGATGAAGTTCCGGTAACCTGTATGCTCATTTATGAGGCAGGTGTTGGAGCTTTAGGTTATCAATCGGTGTTAGGTTTGAACCATAATTTGGATTTTTCTAATGTGCTGTATTGGAGTAATCCCAATGTTTATTATTGCCGAGAGGAAATCTTATATTAGTATATCAATGATAAAAAAAGCAGGATATTTTTGAACAATAAATGTGGTCAAATCTTTATTTTGATAGTTCGTTACACTATTTATAAACAATAAAGATTTGACCACTCTTCATTGATTTATCGTTTCTAAGGTCATGCATGGAAAAGGATAAGGGAACACTGTTCTGATATTTGAAATTTTTTTGCAATTTAACCTGTGTTGGTTTATTATATATAAAAAGGAATGCCTTAAAAGCCACCTTTGGAGCAGGGTGTTTCTGATATCTGGAAAAGATTTTCAAGAATTATTTGAAAAAAAATGAAAGGTAATAGAAAAATGGATGGACAGAATCATATACCGAATCTTAAAGTTCCCTTTTTATTCTTAGGATTATCAATCATGCTGGCTGCTTTAATATTTGGGTTCTTTTTTTATCAAAGCAGGATAACCCGTGATTATGTAGATGTTCTTGGCTCAGCTGCTGAGCGTTTTGAGTCTGATATTGTCAAATGGAATATTACCATTCAAGAAAACACCGGCCTGGAGAATGTAGGGGAAGGTTACCGTAATATTCAGGGTAAAAGAGACCGCTTGGTGAATATTTTGAGCAGTCAGGGAATTCCCGAAGAAGGGATCAATATCAATCCGATTAACACCCAGGACCGATGGGAAGATGGAAAAGTTGTTGGCTATACACTTCAAGAATCACTTTTTATCATTTCAGAAGTTATTGAAAAGGTAGAAAATCTAGCCCTAAATCCTGACGAGCTGCTAGCAAATAATATCTTTTTCCAAACATCATCTTTAGAGTATTTTTATTCTAAAATTGATCTGTTGAAAAAGGATTTGCTGACCATGGCCACTAAAAATGCCAGGGAACGGGCCGAAAAAATATTACAGGATAGTAACTATCGTCCGGGGCGGATGATTTCAGCTAAAGCAGGTGTTTTTCAAATCATCGAACCCTATTCAACTGAGGTTGAAAGTTACGGAATGTATAACACTTCTTCCCGGAAGAAAGATATTACAGTTACCGTCCATGCTCAATTTTTAATTCAATAAACCTGCTTAAAAATAATAATTTATAGGATATTTATTTCACCATTCTTACAGTAATGATAACCTTTTGCTTCTTCTAAAAAGAATTAAAATTGTTTCGTTTTCTTCAACCATATCTATATGAATGCTATGATAAACATCTTTCGTTTCTGCAAGCATTCCCTCCTCCTGCAAAGGGATATTTTTCCTATATCCCCTCTCCCTTGAGGGGAGATTCTTTCGACATTCCCTCGCCCTTGAGGGGAGAGGGTAGGGTGAGGGTGAAACATTTTCTGTCCTTACGAACCCTGATTTATCAGGGCGTGGCAATCTCCACTGGTCAACTGGCAAACTGGGTAACCGGTTAACTAAATTTATTGTCTAATTGGCAGATTGTAGATTATTTTTAATTGGTGAATTGGCAAATTGGTCAATAGGTGAATTGCGAACCCTTGTATTTTATAATTTAATTCACAAAAAGCAGGATTTACCCAAACCTTTGTCGAATATATATAAGGGTATCAAATTTCAACTTCATACAAACCTATTTGTTTCCTCATTTACTGATAAGGTTTTTAAAATTTTGTAAAATAAAAGAGGTGTAAAAAAATGAAAAGAATAATTTTGTTTTTAGAGATTATTTTACTTTTACCGGCTTTGATGATTGGCTGTACTCCTTCCGGTTCAGCTCCCATAGTGACAAGTTTTATTGCCAGTCCCCTCACGATTGACGAGGGAGATAGTTCTACTTTAACCTGGGAAGTTACCGGGGCTAATAGTGTGATGATCACTCCGATGGTTGGGAGCGTAGGATTAACCGGAAGTTTCGTGGTCAATCCCAGCGAAACTACTACCTATACCCTTACGGCAACCAATGCGGCAGGAAGTTCTACTGCTAACGTTGAAGTAACCGTGAACACGGCGATGCAAAAAGCCATTGATGTGGTTCTGGAAGAAATCTTACCCGATATTCCGGAAATTCAATCAGGGGAACGATATTGGTGTGTAAAATTAGATTCCTCCCTGCCTCCCGGGTCCATTCTCTTGGAGGATTCAGGAACAGCTGTGAAGTCAAGCTTGAAAATTACCTTGGAAAAGGAAATGTTTTTCTTCTTTCTTGATTTAGCCCCCCATTCTTTTTATGAACATCCGGTCAAATATATTTTAGTGGACCAAGAGGGTAATCATGAAGAATATAATGCTAATTGGTGGCCAAAAATTGATGGTGTTGTTCCTGAAGCAATCTTGAAAGAGGTTCCCGAGGAAGATGAGGTCATATCAACCAATGTTGCTTTGGTGGAAGCTGCTGGGAGTATTTCAGATTACTTAATTTCTCCCTTGGCCAGTCAATGGTCGGAAGGTTTTATTGTCGTCCAGGGGCTTATGCCTACAGAGAACCTGTATGATTGTGCGGAAGATACTTACCAGAATGGCCTTAGTTTTTTTAATGCCTACAAAAGTACTTCTTCCAGAGTCGAAGGACTGGTGCAGACTGATGCCCTTCAAGTGTTAGATACCATTGACCAAATGGCTGAAGAAGGCAAAGATATGATTACTATTTATATCATTGCCCATGGTGGAGTAGATTCAATCAGATTGGGTGGTCAACATTTATCTGCCTCTCAGTTTCGTAATAAGATGGCTGCTTACCCGGATATAATCTTCAATTTTATTTTAGGATCCTGCCATAGCGGAAGTTTTATCGATGATCTCAATTCCCTTGATAATGTATATGTCGTTGAGACAGCTTGTTCTCCAGATGAAGGAGCTTATGGAGATGTAGATGAATTGGGCAATGGCAGTAGGAGGATTGATTTCAATGCTCTTGATGTAGGCAGTGAATGGACCAGTTCCCTTATTGAGGCGATGTTTGATATTGCCCAAGATTCTACTAAAATGGATCTGATTCAAACTTGGGCTAGTAGTTATGATGTTCCAGTGACCTGTATGTTAATCTGTGAAGCTGGCTTTGGGGCCTTAGGGAATCAACCTGGACTTGGTTTAAACGATAACCTTGACTTTTCAAATGTAATGGATTGGACTTCGCCCAGTTACTATTGTTCCTTTTTTGGTATACTATATTAGTAAATTACAGGATATTTTTGAGCAAGAAATGTGGTCAAATCTTTATTTTGACAGTTCGTTACACTACTTATAAACAATAAAGATTTGACCACAGTTATTTTCTGATTTTGAGAAAAAAGATATCACTTCAGAACTCCATTTCTTGATTATTTATATCTAGACAAAATGGGGGACAGACTTCTTTTGTCATCCCGCATTTAATGCCAGGCAAAAAGCAAAGCCTGAGCTTCCCGAAGCTTTAAATCTTTAACTTGGAAATATTTCTTATCATTAAAACTTTTTAGGCTCTTTCAGCAAACGCTGAAAATGAATTTTTAAGTGAAAGTTAAAAGCAGATCTTGACTTATCTTTCATTATATTATATAATTTCAGCAAACGCTGAAAGAGTAATATTAGGTGAAACAATGATTACGGAAAAAGAAATTATTGACAATATTAAAAAAAATATAAGAAATCTGTTTGAATCTACTGATTTTATCAAAGTAGACAGTATAAAGTCAGAAGTTAAAAACTTATTCCCCAATCAGCAGGTTCAACCTGATTTAATTGTAGAAGTAAAGACTAAAGATAAAAAAAAGTATTTTATCATTTTTGAAGTGAAATCGGCAGGACAACCACGTTATACCAGAATGGCGGTAAATCAACTAAAATATATGGTTAGTAATAGAAAAAACTATTATGGCGTATTTGCCGCGACCTTTATCTCTGAAGAATCTAAACAAATTTGCATCGAAAATGGTATTGGTTTTATAGACCTTGCCGGGAACTCTCTTATTAAATTTGATAATGTCTATATAAGCATTGAGGGACGTCCTAATCTCTACCCTAATACTAGGCCATTAAAATCAATTTTCTCTACCAAATCCACCCGTGTTTTGAGAGTCTTCCTATGTAATCCAAAAAAGGAATGGTTTGTAAAGGATATTGCCAAAGAGGCCAATATCAGTCTCGGACAGGCATCTAATATTAAGCAACGACTCCTGGAATTCGAATTTATTGCAGAAACAGGTATGGGAAAGAATTCGAAAATCATTCTAAAGAAAAAGAATGCAGAATTATTATTAGGGAAATGGTCTAATAATTACAGCTATCGAAAGAATAAAATAAGAAATTTTTACTCAATGGATGGTCTAGATGTTTTAGAAAGAAAATTGAGCGATTATTTTAAAGAGAACCAAATATCGTATGCATTTACCCTCACATCCGGAGCCTCGAGGGTGGCTCCCTTTTTAAGATATAAAAGAATTTTTACCTATGTGAGCAATAATATTGATCGGATAGCGAAGGATCTAAATTTTAAAGAAGTATCCACAGGACCTAATGTCTCCCTCCTCGAACCTTACGATGAAGGAGTATTCTATTATTTACAGGAAGTAAATGGTGTAAAAGTTGTTTCCGATATCCAGCTATATCTTGACCTCCAAAGTTATATGGAGCGTGGAGAAGAAGCAGCAAAATTTCTTCTTGAAAGAAAGTTAAGAAAACAATGGTAATAAGATACGAATATGGTAAAAAGGAAGTTAATGCCTGTTTGTCAGTACTTGTAGAACTTATGACTATCCTGGGAGAGTTTCGTGATAACATAGTACTAGTGGGTGGTTGGATTCCATACTTTCTTACCGAGGAAAACCGATATGAACATGTAGGTAGCCTCGATATTGATATTGCATTGGATTTTCAAAAAATATCCGCTGATACATATAAAACAATTCTGCAAGTATTAAAAAGTAAAGGTTACGAAGAAGGGGAACAACCTTTTATTTTTTATCGAACAATCCCAATTGAAAATGGTGGAATTGTAACTATAGAGGTAGATTTACTTACTTGTGAATATGTTGGAACTGGCAAATCTCATCGTACGGAGTTAATTCAAGATATCAGAGCAAGGAAAACAAGAGGCTGCGATTTAGTTTTTAAACAAAATCGTTCTTTAAAAATTTCTGCAAATATGCCAGATGGTGCGTTAAATATAGATGCTCCCGGACCTGTTTGGTTAATAAATTTTGAGGATATTGATGATGAAGAAGAAAAGGAAAGAGTTAGCAGAGATGCTTATGAAAGAGTTAATGCTTTTTTAGACATCCTTGGAATTGAAGAGTTCAAAGAAGGATAAGAGAACTGACTTCTTTTGTCTTTCTGTATTCTCTGTCATTGCGAGAAGCGCAGCGACGCGGCAATCTCAACTGGTCAACCGGTTAACTAAATTGATTGGCTGATCGGAAGATTTGCGGATTAAATACGCCTTCGCCAGGAGATACAGGAAGAGATTACGGTGATGAAGAAAAGATATAATAAAAAAATAAATTAGGTGATCATAAATATGAATAAAGACGAACTACAGCTAATACTTGAAGAAGGCGAAGGTTATAGAATTGAATTTAAAGAATCTATGACCAGTATAGATAAAGAACTGGTAGCCTTTGCTAATTCATCAGGTGGCAGAATATTTCTTGGAATAACTGATGACAAGGAAATAAAAGGAGTTAATATAACTAATAAATTTAAATCTCAAATCCAGGATATCGCCAACAATTGCCAGCCCCCTATTAAGATTATATTAGAAGAATTTGAAAATATTCTTCTAATTAATGTAAGAGAAGGTGGAGACAAACCTTATAAATGTTCTTCCGGTTTTTACATTAGAGTAGGTCCAAATTCCCAAAAGCTTAGCCGAAATGAAATCATTGAATTCTGTAAAGCAGAAGGCAAAATCCGCTTTGATGAGCTTATAAATTCAAAATTTGATTATAATACCCAATTTGACCCCAAAAAACTTGAATACTTTTTAAAGCTTGCCGATATCTCAAAAGTCCTGGATTCCCCTACGGTGTTAACTAACTTAGCAGTGGCTGAAAGACAGGAAGGAAAAGTTATCTTTAATAACACTGGCATTCTCTTCTTTTCCAAAAATCTACAGGATATCTATTTTCATACTGCCATAACCTGTGCCCTTTACAAAGGGACGGAAAAAGTAGATGTGTTAGACCGGCGTGATTTTAACGAAGATTTAATCTCCAGCATAGATAGAGCCATGAATTTTCTAAAACAATATATCCCCCTAAGATATGAAATGACCGGTGAACCAAGAAGAAAAGAAATTCCTGAGATCCCTTATGAGGCCCTGCGAGAAGCAATTATAAATGCAGTTGCTCATCGGGATTATTTTGAAAAAGGCACTAATATAATGGTAGAGATGTTTGATGACCGGATTGAAATAACCAATTTCGGTGGACTGGCAAAAGGATTAAAGCCGGAAGACTTTGGTAAAAAGAGTGTCTTAAGAAACCCTAATATTGCTAATTTACTACATCGAGCAGGATATATCGAAAAGATGGGAACTGGTATCAATAAGATGAAGAAGCTCATCTCTAAAGCCGGATTGCCGCCTATTAAATTTGAATTTGATACATTCTTTACTGCTACTTTCAAAAGGCCAAAAATTAAAGAAACCGTTGTTATTCCTGAAATATTCAATATAAAATTTGACGAAATGTTACGCGATGAGGGAGTAAATGATGGAGTAAATGAGGGAATAAAAGTTCGATTAAGGAAAGAAATAGCCTATTTAAATATACACAAATATATTATACGAACTGAGGTAGAGAAGTTATTTAATATATCCACAGCTACAGCTGAAAGAGATTTAATGATTCTAAAAAAATTGGGCCTTATTATTTTTAAAGGAGCACCTAAAACAGGTAAATACATACTAACTGATAAAGGTAAAGAAATCATAGGTAATATCGCTAACTAAGAAAAATATCCCTTAAGCTCAAACCCCCTTGAGGGGGAGGATTAAGGTGGGGGTGAGATATTTTCTGTCATTGCGAACCCTGATTTATCAGGGTGCGGCAATCTTAACTGGCAAACCGGACAACTGGTCAACTAAATTTATTTGTAGATTGACCGATCGGAAGATTAGTGGATTGTTTTTAAATTGATGAATAGGTAAATTATTTTCTTTATAATCGTATTTATTTTTTGTTTATTTATATTAGTTGTATTTCTAAGTAATTATTAAAACAATAAATGTTTAATTATTTTGTCTGTTGAAATAATTGTTTCAAGAACTTGTATTGGAAAACATGGAAAGAGACTACCGAAGCAAAGAAAAGGTATAAATAAAGGATTTTTAAAACTTTTGTAGAATATAATATATAAAAGAAGGTTTATCAATAAAATCGGATATTTCTTACTGCGGATATTGTGCCATTTTGGCAGGATAAACGTAGTAGCATGTCTTTTAGAAATTATATGCCACTTACAATAGGAAGATAGAAATTATGTTAGATGAAAGTGTTATTAAACGGCTTGCACTTATTAAATATTTCTATAAAGAAGCTGTTGAACAATCTCAAAGACCAGAGCCATTATGCTCAGCTTCAATTTTAACATTTCATGATGCAATTGAATTCTTTCTTCAACTTGCTTCTGAATATTTAGACATTGGCAAAAAACAGCCATCATTTATGGAATATTGGGAAATATTAGCTTCAAAATTACCAAAAGGAGTGCCTACCCAAAAGGAATCAATGAGAAGATTAAATGAAGCAAGAGTTGCGCTAAAGCATCATGGCACTTCACCATCCAAATTAGATATTGAAGCATTTAGAGCAAGTGCAACAAACTTTTTTGAGGAAAATACACTTCCTATATTTGATATTAAATTCTCAGAAATATCTTTAATCGAGCTAGTTCAATGTGAAGAAACGAAAAATAATCTTAAAGAATCTGAACAATTGTTAGAAGAAAATAAAATAGAGGACTCTCTTGATAAAGTTGCTCTCGCATTTACTCAACTGATTGATGATTATGAAAGCAGAAAAAGAGGTCGTTTCGGACGATCTCCTTTCTTTTTTGGTAAATCCTTAACTTTTTTAAGCAGTTTTCATATGGGTATTGATAGAAGTCAAATAGGAAAGTTAGCGGATTTCATTGACAAAGTAAAAGAATCAGTAGAAGCCCTTCAAGATGCCGTAAAAATCCTTAGTTTAGGAGTAGATTATAGAAGATATGTTAAATTCCGTTTACTCACACCCCATATCGATAGAGCTTTAGCCGGAAACTACCTCATTTCTAGAGGCAGTTGGGGAGAAAAAGGTATTCCGAGCGTGGAAGATGTTCAGTTTTGCATTGACTTTGTAATTGAAAGTGCTGTAACTCTGCAAGAATTTGACTTTAATATAAAGGGTTGATAGATGATAAACTATACACGGCGTTTAACATAGCATATACGCTTTACCTTGCTCTTTGGGACATTGCTACCTTCAGTCGCAACATCGTCTATGCGGGGAATGTTATACGTAATGTTTAGATGATAGTGGAGGTTAACTTATGGATATTTGGCAAATAGATAAGTTAGTATTGTTTCTGGTTTTCTTTATTCCAGGATTTATTTCAATAAAAGTTTATAATTTGCTATACCCAAGTGAACAAAAAGATTTTTTAAATTTTTTATTTGAAGCAATTGGTTATAGCTCTCTAAATTTTGCAGCGATGTCGTGGTTAATTATTATTATTCATTCAGGAAATTTTTACACTGATCATAAAGCATGGTATTTTATATTTCTGCTTCTAATTATATTTATTATTCCTATGTTATGGTCTATTATTTTCTTTAAATTATCAAATTGGAAGTTTGTTGCTAAATATATTATGAATCCTATCCAGAAACCTTGGGATTATATATTTAGAAAAAGGGAAGCATTTTGGGTTATTATCAATCTTAAAGACGGGAGAAAAATAGGTGGAAAGTATGATAAGAATTCTTTTTCTTCCTCTTATCCTTCTGAAGAACAAATATATTTGGAAGAGGTTTGGAAATTAGATAAAGATGGAAAGTTTATAGAACCTATTAAAAGATCTAAAGGAATAATCGTATTGGGCGAAGAAATTTTGGCAATAGAATTTTTTAAATAAAAATAGGAGGTATTAATATGTTAAAAAAGGAAATGAAAATAGTGAAAAAAACGCCGATAAAGGAAAAGCGTCGACATTCCGAAAAAGGATATCAGCCAATTGAAGGAAATTTAGATAGTTCGAATTCTCCTCAAGGTGGATCAGGAGTTCTTTCAAGTTCTTCAAGCGATACTAAAAAAAATAATAAAAAAGATTGAATACTGTAGTTAATAGCAGATAAAAGAAAAATCAAAGATTTCCTAAAATTGTCTCAGGAAAATTCTTTTATCCATAACAGATTATATGAATCTTAACTTACAACTATTAAACCAAAAAGAGTATATTACAAATGCAATATTTAAAAAGAAATACTAAATATAGTATTTTTGCTTTTTTTATCATTGTTCTTTCCATTACTATATCTATTTCCACCCTGGTCAAAACCGAAGTCTACTTCTCCCTAGACGACCATCCTCAAAAAGAAATCATTAAAAATATAAATCAGTCCCAGGCCTTCATCAATATAGCGATGTATGTCTTCCTCCTCCTGTCCAGAAGATAATCGTCTTAAGAGAAGAACTGGGAGGATTCAAATAACCCATAGACCTCACCAATTGCCCGAGATAACTACCCTCGACTGGCAGGAATGGGAAGAAGAGGAGATAATGATTACTATTAATTGATAATATATGATTCGAAACTTGAAATTAAAAAATTAAAACTGTAAACTGATACAAACGAAGATTAAATATAAATATTAATGAAAAAATGTTAGGAGAATTTGAATGATTCCATTCCGAGAGATTAAAGAAACAGCAAAAAAATATGTTAAAAAGAATTATAATATGAATAAAATACAAATAAAAATTAAATCACCAGAAGAAATCTTAAAACTGTTTAAAGAGAAAAGCATAGATGAAAATTGGTCTTTTGCTGAATATAAGCCCTCTGATACAGGAAAGTGGACACATAGTTACCATCGTTATCCTGCAAAATTTATTCCTCAATTAGTGGAAAAGTTAATCGATGAGTATATATCTAGTGAATATGCCCATATAAATGATCCATTTATGGGGTGTGGAACTACAATTGTTACTGCAATATCTAAAGGTTTTAAAGCGAGTGGTACCGATATAA
>Ga0315279_10000423_pt1 | contig 85470 bp, 70 predicted proteins | sample YL17G06_20_MG_FD_203694 | JGI IMG/M metagenome (GOLD analysis project Ga0315279, IMG submission 203694) | Sediment microbial communities from Yellowstone Lake, YNP, Wyoming, USA - YL17G06_20 | ecosystem: Environmental > Aquatic > Freshwater > Lake > Sediment | place: USA: Wyoming | collected...
GCTGAAGCAAGAAGCTGGACGCTGGGCGCCCCACCCGGAGGGGCAATGAGCGGGCGGCTTGGGGCGCTAACTCCAGTCGCCCTACGGGCTCCTTCCGTTAGCGCCCCACCGGAACTTTCTACTTTGCTCAAAACCGGAACTTTCTACTTTGCCTTGACACGTCCAAGACGCGGGTGGGTGCGGCCCGGCCCGCCGGCCTTCGCCCGCCGAATCGCGGCGCGCACTTCGGCTTCGTCGGCGGGCTCAAATTCCGCCACCACCGCGCCCCTGGCGGGATTGAGCCACTGAAGTCTCCGCCCAACCGTGGTGGGTTGAGTCGCCCTCCTGACCTGCTTATTGCCTCATTGAATCATCGGGCCATCGGGTGTTTGAGTCACTGGGCCATTGATTCATTGAAAAAGCCAGGCCACCTTGACCTGTTGATTTTTTCAGTCACTCAATGATTCGATGACTCAATCGCTTAGTTGTTCAGTATTCCACGCTCACTAAGCACAGCCCGCGCGCTGGGGCCGTGGGGCCGGCCAAAGTGCGATCGCGAGCTTCGAGAATCCGAATCACGTCGCGGGGCGCGAGCTTTCCCTTCCCCACCTCCATCAACGTACCCACGATGTTGCGCACCATGTGGTGCAGGAAACCGCTTCCGCACACTTCGTAGATCAGGATCGAAGTTCGAGGGCGCCAGAGAATGCGCGAACTAAGAATCCTCCGCACCATGCGCGCGCCATCGCTCTGTAGGGGAGCACCCTTGTAGTGCTCCCGTTCTTCGGGAGGACCGTGAAGGTCCTCCCCTACCTCCGTCGCATCAGCGGCAGCAAAGCTTGTAAAGTCATGTTCTCCCTCAAACAACCGCGCCGCCTCGGCCATCCGGGCGCGGTCGAGCGGATAGGGATGGTGGTAGACGAATCTCCAGATGAAGGGAGAACAGATCGGCGCCAGCAGAATCCGATAGCGGTAAGTCTTGGAGCGGACGTCGTGGCGGGCATGGAATGAATCCTGGATTTCCCCAGCCTCCTTGACGCGGACCGTCGGCGGGAGCAAGTTGTTCAGCGCCTTCACCAGGTTTTCACAGGGGATTGGGCAGTCGGTTTTGAAATTCGCCACCTGATTCAAGGCGTGGACACCGGCGTCCGTCCGGCCCGAACCCCAGAGCTTGACTTGCTCCCCGGTAATCTTCCCGAGGGTGTCAGCCAAGCAGCCCTGAATGGTAGGGGCGTCTGGCTGCACCTGCCAGCCGTGGAAGTCGGTCCCGTCGTAGGCAACCACCAGGCGAATGTTCCGCATGCTTAAGCAGCCAGCGTTCAGCGATCAGCCGTCAGCAACTTTTACCATGATAAGCCGGCGCCAGCTAGCCCTTTCGGACCTCAGCGAAACCCCAAATCGTGTTGGGAGGCAAGAGATCCATCCCGAAGCAGGCTGAAAGCTGATTGCTGAGAGCTGAGAGCCGTTTTTCAAGTGTTCGATTCTGGGCAGGGTATTCCCATAACCGGACACCTGAGGCCTGGAACTGCCCCCCACGGTTGGCTGTAACTGCAAGCTATACCAAAGGTTACACGTCTAACAGTATGGCAGAGGGCTTGCCAGTTGGCATGTGGAGCTAGGTGCGTGGCGCTGAGGGAGAAGTAACTGCAGACCCGCGTGTCTACCCAGGCTGTCAACCGTCAACAGCCAGCGAAACCACCGAGGCAGAGGTCGGAATACCCTTGCCGAGGGCTGGCAGCTTTTAAACTCGGTAGACGAACTGACGAGCCCATGTTTCATACTTCGGGCTTTGTCTCGTCACCCATCGCTGTACTCTTCGTGTCGTTGTCAAGCCCGTCGGTCGATGCTAAACTGGCGCGTTTTATCAGCCCGGCACTAATTGGGCGAGATGCGGGTTAACCAAGGCACGAAAATGGAAACAGGGTCGAAAGGGACGCTTTTGGCAGACGTCTCGCCGCCTGCTGGGTGCCCAGGCAAGAAAACCGGCGGCTAACCTTTTCTTGAAACCCTGCGTCCCACAATTTCGTAAGTATATCTTGAAGTTAGAAGCGCTAGGAATCTAAATACAGAGGGAGAAGGACACACAATGAAGCTGAAAAACCCAGGGTTTTTGGCGGCCGTTGCTGTACTCGCTTTCCTGTCCGGCACATGCCGGATGAGCGCGCAGGAATCCCCGGCGCCGACCCGAAGCGTCGTGGATTTCTCGCGGACAAACTGGTTCCCTAACATCCTCCAGCCTTACTCTCCTCCCCTGGTACCCGCGCCCCGGATGAGCAATTCCGAGCGCGTCCATTCGCTGATCCGGGATGGAAAGCTCCACCTCTCTATTCAAGATGCGCTGGCGCTGGCGCTTGAGAACAACCTGGACATCGCTGTGTCCCGCTACAGTGTGAGCTATGCGCAGACCGACGTCTTGCGCACCCAGGGCGGCGGCGCAGCCCGCGGATTCGCAGGATCATTCACCTCGAGTGCGCTGTTTGCGGGCGCCATCGGCGGCGGTGTCACCAGCGCTGGAGGTGGAGGTGGCGGGCGGGCCGGCGGGATATCCGGTGGCGCCAGCGCCACGCAATTGGGGGGCGGAACGTTTGACCCTTCCGTCTTCTTTTCGATGGGTTGGGACCGAAACACCTCGCCTCTGGGCACCACCGTTATTACGGGTGTTCCCTTCGTAACATCCCAGGGAACGAGCTACACGACGGGCTATACCCAAGCCTTCCAAACCGGCACTAGTTTTCAGGTTTTCACGGGTGGCCAGCGCGGCACGACGACTTCGTTAACCCCGGTCTTTAATCCCCAGGTCAACACGTTCTTGGCTATGGGCTTTACCCAACCCTTGCTGAATGGCTTCGGCCGGCGGGCAAACTCGACTCAGATCCGCATCGCCAAGAACGATCTAAAGGTTGCCGACGAGGTCTTCCGCCAGCAGGTGATCACGACCATATCCCAAATCCTGAACTACTACTGGGATTTCCTGACCTTCAAGGAAAACGTTCGCGTGGCGGAGCAGGCGCTGGCTTATGCCCAGAAGCTTCTCTCGGACAACAAACGGCAAGTCGAGATCGGCACCCTAGCGCCCATTGAAGTGGTTCGAGCCGAATCCGAAGTCGCGGCGCGGCAACAAGACCTGATCGTGGCCCAAACCAACCTGCAGCAGCAGGCCGAACTCATCAAGACTGCGCTTTCCAAACAGGTCGATGCAGAGTTGGCCGGTGTGCAAATCGCACCCGAGGATCAACTCCCGGAGCCCAAACCCGATGACGTTCCGCCGCTCGACGAAGCGTTGAAACTTGCCTTCGCCAACCGCCCCGAAATCGAACAGACCGAACTGAAGTTCCGCGACCAGGACAATACGATTCAGGCCCGGCGTAATTCCCTGCTCCCCTCCCTAAACCTTTTTGCCACCTACATCGCGAGTGGTTTGTCAGGTAACCAGCTGATCTGTCCACCAGGAGATACTGCTTATGGGGGAAGGTGCCTGGTCCAGAACGATGGGTTTGTTTCGCCGCTGGGCATTTCCTCCGGCGGAGTGTCTCAAGCTCTGTCCCAGACCTGGCAAGCGCATTACCCGGATTATTCTTTCGGGCTTAGTCTCTCCATTCCAATTCGCAACCGCGCGGCGCAGGCCGATGCCGCCCGCGCGCTCCTGGAACGACGCCAACTCGAGACCCAGTTGCAGCAGCTTAAAAACAACATAGCTCAGCAGGTTCGCAGCGCGGAGATCGGCGTCATCCAGGCGAAGGCCCAAATCGATGCGGCGCGCAAAGCTGTCTTGCTGGCCCAGCAGACCCTGGACGCCGAACAGAAAAAATTCCAGTTGGGCGAGTCCACCGTCTTCCTGGTGATTCAGGCGCAGCGCGATCTGGCAACCGCGGAAGGAAACGAGGTCAGGGCACGCTCGACCTACGCAAAGGCCATCACGCAATTCGGGCAGGCCACAGCCACCGTTCTCAAGAAATACAACGTGGAAATGACCGACGCGACGGAAGGAAGGGTGGATCGCACCCCCAATATTCCCGGCTCGCACGACCAGCCCCAAAGCCCGGCGACTGCGAATCCCGGTTGGTAGCTCTGCCTCCTGTGGACGAGAACTTCGCGCGGCGGGCGGGATAGGCAATACCCCGTTCGCCGCGCTTTTTTTCGCAACTATCCCCTGCCGCGTCCCTGAAATACGAATACGTGCCCGTTCGGCGCGCCTGCTCGCCGGGCCACCATGACGAGCTGTTCAAACGCCGCGGTGGAGGCGAAGCGTGCCTTCCGAGGTTGGGCCGAAAAGTGGCGAGCGCTGCGGTCCGCGCCATCCTGTGGCATCGCGCGGGCCGAGCGCCGTCGTGATTCCGCCCAGCCTTACCTCACTCCTCCGGCCATCCTGACCGGTCGAGCAGTCTCCCTCCCTTTCAAAGTTTGACTTCACCTTCAACCCTGCACTAAGATGCCTGGCGGGCTCAGGTTCACGATGCAGAAAGGTCACAAAGCGACAACTGAACTGGAGACCACCCGTGCGGGCCGCCAGCCCTCCCCGGCGGAGCAGCGCTGGGAGAAAGAAGTCCTGAAGCCCGCACTCGAGAAGTCTCGGGAACGGCACGAAGTTTTCACGACTCTGTCGGATGTTCCCGTGGAACGCCTCTACACTCCCGCCGACCTTGCCGGCTTCGACTACGCACGCGAACTCGGCGATCCCGGTGAATACCCCTATACGCGCGGCATCCACCAGACAATGTACCGGGGAAAAACCTGGACGATGCGCCAGTTCTCGGGCTTCGGCGCCCCCGAGGATACCAACCAGCGCCTCCGCTACTTGCTGGAGCAAGGCCAGACCGGCCTTTCCATTGCCTTTGACCTGCCGACGCTGATGGGCTATGACAGCGACCACGCGCTCGCCGAGGGTGAAGTGGGCAAGTGCGGTGTGGCGGTCTCATCTTTGGCGGACATGGAGACACTCCTCGCCGGTCTGCCCCTGGAAGAAATCACCACCTCCATGACTATTAATTCGCCCGCCGCCATCATCTGGGCGATGTATCTGGTGGTGGCCGAAAAGAATGGGGCGGACTGGAAGAAGATTTCCGGCACCATTCAGAACGACATCCTGAAGGAATACATCGCGCAGAAGGAGTATATCTACCCGCCCGCGCCCTCCCTGCGGCTGGTGGTGGATTCCATCGTCTTTGCCATACGCCAGGCGCCGCGCTGGAATCCCATTTCCATCAGCGGCTACCACATCCGCGAGGCGGGTTCGACGGCGGTGCAGGAGCTGGCGTTTACGCTGCGGGACGGCATTGAATACGTTGAGTGGGTGGCGCGCACCGGCATGAAGGTGGACGAGTTTGCGCCACGCCTCAGCTTCTTCTTCAACGCTCACAATGACCTGTTCGAGGAAATCGCCAAATACCGCGCGGCGCGTAAGATCTGGGCGCGGGTGATGCGCGAGCGCTTCGGCGCGCAAGACCCGCGCTCCTGGCTCTGCCGCTTTCACACCCAGACGGCCGGATGCTCGCTAACCGCACAGCAGCCTTACAATAACGTGGTCCGCACCACCATTCAGGCGCTCGCCGCGGTGCTGGGCGGCACCCAGTCGCTCCATACGAATTCGCTGGATGAGGCCTGGGCCTTGCCGACCCAGGAAGCCGTCACCCTTGCCCTGCGCACGCAGCAGGTTCTGGCCCACGAGAGCGGCGCCACCAGCACCGCTGACCCGCTGGGGGGCTCCTACTTCCTTGAGAAACTGACCCTTGAAACCGAGCGCGCCTGCCTGGAGTATTTCGACAAGATCGATGCCCTGGGCGGCATGGTGGCCGCCATCGAAAAAGGTTTCCCGCAGAAGGAAATCCACGACGCCGCCTATGCCTATCAACAGGAAATCGAGCGCAAGGACAAAATCATTGTGGGTGTGAATGATTTTGTGACGGAAGAAAACCGCTCCATTCCCATTCTGGTCATCGACGAAAACGTGGCACGGCAGCAACGGCAAAACCTGGCCGAGTTGAGGAAACAGCGCGACCATGCGCGCGCCCAATCGGCGCTGGAAGCACTCGGCAGCGCCGCCGACACGGACCGGAACCTGATGCCGTACATCCTGGAATGCGTGCGTGCTTACGCTACTCTTGGCGAGATGTGCGACGTGCTGCGCCGCGTCTTCGGAACTTACCAGGAACCGGCGTTCCGGTGAATAGTGAATAGTGAATTACGAATTGTGAATTACGATCGGCCCGGTCACTGGAGTGAGACCATGTGGAATGGCACTCGGAAGCGGTGGTCCTCGTTCCTATTTCAGTATTCACAATTCACAATTCACAATTTCTTATGAGCCAGCGTCGAATCCGCGTTTTGGTTGCGAAACCCGGGCTGGACGGCCACGACCGTGGCGCCAAGATCGTGGCGCGCGCCCTGCGCGACGCGGGCATGGAAGTGATTTACACCGGCTTGCGACAGACGCCCGCGCAAATCGCCACCGCCGCGCTCCAGGAAGATGTGGACGCCATTGGCGTTTCCATCCTCTCCGGGGCGCATAACACCATCCTCCCCAGGATCTGCGAGCTGCTGCGCGCCCAGGGGATGCAGGACGTCCTGGTGCTCGTGGGAGGAATTATTCCTGACGAAGACATCCCGGGTTTAAAGCAGGCGGGGGTCGCGGAGGTCTTCCAGCCGGGCGCGTCCACCCAGGACATCGTGAATTTCATTCGCGCGCATGTAAGAACAGTGACAAGTGACCCGCCGTGGCGGGACGAGTGACAAGCAGTCGTCTCTGGCTCGTCACTCATTACTCGTCACTCATTACTGCGCTTCCATGGAACTTCAGAGCCACAACTCGGTGGCCGTGCTCACCTTCCCGCCAGGCGCCGGATACCCTCGCATCACCGGGGCTTTACTCGAAGAGCTTCAGGAGCTGCTGGAGGAAGTAAAGCTCGCGGGCCTGTTTCGGGGCGTGGTGATTGCTGCCAACTCCAGGTCGTTTGCGACGGGCGCGGAGGTTGAAGAGGTGGCGGCGCTAGAAGGGTATCCCGCCGTCCGGTTTGCTCTCTCGGGCCAGACGGTTTTCAACAGGATTGCTCGATTCCCTCTTCCCGTGGTGGCCGCCATCCGAGGTTACTGCCTGGGAGGCGGCCTGGACCTGGCGCTCGCCTGTCACACGCGCGTGGCCACCTACGATTCTTCCTTTGGGCACCCCGGGCCCTCGGTGGGCCTCATGACGGGTTGGGGAGGAACGCAACGGCTGACACGCCTGGTAGGTAAGGCCGCAGCGCTCCAAATGCTGGTGACGGGCGAACGCGTCCCGGCAACCCAGGCCTTGACGATGGGGTTGGTTAACGAGCTGGTGGCGTCCAAGGATTTGTTGCCGGCGGCGGCCCGCCGCGCAGAACAACATGCCGCCGCCCGGCGCGGGGTTTGAGATTTTCGGCATCGTCACGAACGAAGACCTGAAAGCATGAGAGACGAGCCCGACGCCGGCGAAGTATCAACTTCCCTGCCCTTCTCCAAGCGGGCGGCGCGGCGGATGATCCAGCGCGCCTTTGTGCTGCTCGGGCGCAACAAGCACCTCCGCCAGCACATTCGCGAAACTCACCTCACGACCCTTTGGGTTTTGGAAGACTGGAACTTTGTCTGGACGGTCATCTTCAATCGGGGAAGGATCGAGTTTGAGCGCCGTCCGGCGAAGAAGTCCGACCTCGCTTTCACCTGGCGAACGGCCGGGGCGTTCTTCCGCCAGGTCGAAGAGGGCTCAGCCCCGGAAGGCAGTTTCGAGCTCACCGGCAACCAGGAACTACGCAGATTTTCCGAACCGCTGCTGAAGCCTCTCCTCGAATCTCTCCGCCACGTGCTGCGGAATCCTGTGGATGATGTGGGCGAAAGCTTACTGTAGCGCCGGCCTGTCAACGTCTCTGCAATCGCCTGCGCAACCCCGGGTTACCCCGAGGCGCTGCCGTCCCGCCTGGCCGCGGCAGGTTTGCGGAATTCGGGTTTTGCTATAGACTGTCCCGGTCAAATTCCTGGGTTCTTAAGGGTCATTCCGCATGAGCACGGGGTTACCAACGGATTGGACATCCTCCACCTTCCGCGTCCGCTATGCGGAGACGGATCAGATGGGCGTGGTCTATTATGCGAACTATCTGGTGTGGTTCGAAATTGGCCGCACGGACTTTTGCCGCCAGCACGGCTTCGCTTACCGCGAGATGGAAGAGCAAGACGGCCTCTACATCATTGTGGCGGAGTCCCGGTGCCGCTATAAAGCTCCGGCGCGCTACGATGACGAAATTCTGGTGCGCACCTGCCTGCGCGCCGTCCGCCGGCGCGTGCTGGTGTTTGGCTACGAAGTCTACCGCCAGGCTAACGATGAACTCCTGGCCGAAGGCGAGACGGTGCACGTGATCACCGACCGCGACGGCCGCCCGCGTTCCCTGCCCGACAAGTATCGGGACCTGTTGCTCGCGGAGTTAAAGGGGCAGAGGCACGCTGGTCAGTAATTGGCTGTCAGTTATCAGATATCAGCCAGCAACCGCGCGAGGACGGGAATGCCGCAGACGCTCCTGCTCACGGGAAACAAGCTGACGCGAAAAGATTTCTACGAGGTGGTCAAGGATGACCGCCGCGTGGCGCTTGCCCCCGCGGCGCGGCGCGCCATGCAGCGGTCGCGGGCGCTCGTCGAGCGCGTGATCGCCGAGAAGCGGGTTGTTTACGGCGTGACGACGGGGGTGGGCAGTCTCTCCACGGAACGCATCGAGCCGCAGAAGGCGCGGCAACTGCAACTGAACGTGGTGCGCAGCCACGCCTGTGGGGTTGGTGAGCCGCTGGGTGAAGCCGCCACGCGCGGCCTGCTCCTGCTGCGCGCCAACGTCCTGACGCTGGGACTTTCCGGAGTCCGGCCTGCCGTGGCCGACCTGCTGTGCGCCTTCTTGAACCATCGGATCCATCCCGTGATTCCCTCGCGCGGGTCGGTGGGCGCAAGTGGCGACCTCGCGCCGCTCGCTCACCTGGCACTGACGCTGGTGGGCGAGGGCGAAGTGACCTTTCGCGGCCGAAGGATGCCTTCCGGCACAGCGCTGAAGCGCGCGCGTTTGAAGCCCTTGACCCTGGAAGCCAAAGAAGGACTTTCCCTGGTCAACGGCACGCAGGCGATGCTGGCGCTCGGCCTCCTGGCACTGCGGCAAGCGGAAATCCTCGTGGACACCGCCGACGTGACGGGCGCGCTGTCGCTTGACGGCCTGCGCGGCTCCCGGCGCGCCTTCGACGAGCGATTGCATCGCGCCCGACCCCATCCCGGGCAGATGATCACGGCGCGCAACCTCTGGCGACTCAACCGCGGCAGCACGATTCGCGAATCCCATCGCCATTGCCTGCGCGTCCAGGACGCTTATAGCCTGCGCTGCATGCCGCAGGTGCACGGCGCGGTGCGCGACGCGCTGGATTATGCCCGCAAGGTTTTCGAAATCGAAATGAATAGCGCCACCGACAATCCCCTGGTTTTTGTCCGCGACGGCGAAATAATTTCCGGAGGCAACTTCCACGGGCAACCGCTTGCCACGGCGCTGGATTTAATGGCCATTGCTCTCACCCAACTTGGCGCTATCTCCGAACGCCGCATCGACCGCCTGGTGAACCCGCTGACTTCAGAGTTGCCACCCTTCCTGACGCGCGGGGCGGGCCTGGAATCGGGTTTCATGTTGACTCAGGTGACGGCGGCGGCGCTGGTCTCGGAGAGCAAAATCCTCGCCCACCCCGCCTCCGTCGATTCCATCCCCACCTCCGGCAACAAGGAAGACTTTGTGAGCATGGGCATGGTCGCGGCGCTGAAGCTCCAACCTATCATCACCAACGCCACGCAGGTTCTGGCGATCGAGCTTCTGGCGGCCAGCCAGGCGATTGACTTGCTGGCGCCGCTGCGAACTGGGCGCCTGGCAGAGAAAGCCCGGCAGCTCGTGCGCCGCATTTCTCCCTCGCTTACCCAGGACCGTGAATTGCACCGCGATATCGCCCGTGTAGCGGGACGGGTAGCGAGGGGTGATTTTGCCGGGATTCTCAAGATGGGCGTCCACTAAAGTTTTGTGAATCATGCCTCCGATTTCCGCCACCATCATCACGCACAACGAGGCCAGGAACATCACGCGCGCCCTCCGTTCGCTGGCTTGCGCCGATGAGATTGTAGTGGTAGACGCGAACTCGACCGATGAGACGCGTGAGCTGGCCGCAGGCTTGGGCGCGCGGGTGGTAGTCCACTTCTGGGAAGGCTTTGCCGCTCAGAAGAACTTCGCCACGCAGGAGGCTCGCCATGATTGGATCTTGAGCCTGGATGCCGATGAAGAGCTGGACGCGGCGGCTCAAGACGCCGTCAAGCGTTGGAAAGTAACCGAGCCGACCGCGGCGGGTTACCAGCTTGCCCGCCGGGCCCAGTACCTGGGACGGTGGATCCGGCACTCGGGCTGGTATCCGGATTCCAAGCTTCGCTTGTTTGACCGCCGCAAAGGTCAATGGGAAGGCGCCTACGTGCACGAATCGGTGGTGGTGCAAGGCCAGGTCGAAACGCTCCCGGGCGAGATTCTCCATTACACTTGCGATTCCCTCGCAGAACATCGCCGGCGAATCGAGTTTTATACCAACCTGGCAGCGCGGGAGATGTATGAGAAGCATGAGACGGTGGGGCTCCTGCGCCGCTTGTTGGCTCCCCTGTGGATATTCCTGCACACCTATTTCTTTCGCCTGGGTTTCCTGGATGGCTATCAGGGCTTCCTGATCGCCCGCATGGCGGCGCTTTACGTGGCAAGGAAGTATTCCAAGCTCGCTAATCTGAACAGAGAGGCCGGGCGTTCATAATGGACGGGAGCCGCCAACTGAAGATCGTGCACGTCGATACCGGCCAGGAGTTCCGGGGAGGCCAAAGGCAACTGCTGCGATTGGCGCGGGGACTCCGGCAGGGTGGTCACCGGCAAATCATCGTCTGTCCGGACGGCAGCCGGCTGGAGGCACGCGCCCTGGCGGAGGGCTTTACCGTGTTCGCGTTGCCGGATCACGACCCGGCGCATGCTCACGGGATTATTCAATTCCGCCAGCAGTTGCTGGCCGACCCCCTGCACATCCTCCATGCCCATGATGGGCGGGGCCAGACAATCGCCTGGCTCGCGTCACTGGGGATGGGGATGCCGCGCCTCGCCAGCCGGCGGGTAACTTTCCTGCCCGAGACACCCTTCATCCACCGCGTAAAGTACGACTATACCTGCGATGCCCTCATTGCGGTGTCGGGGTTCATCCGGCAGTTGTTGGTTGACTCCGGTGTGCCGCCGGGGAAGATCGAGGTCATCCCGGACGGCATCGAGATTCCGCCGGTATTGCCTGACGCCGAGTGCCGCTCTCGGGTACGCGCCGCCTGGGGCTACGGCGAGCACGAATTCGTCGTGGGTCACCTGGGCGCCTTCACACCCGAGAAAGGGCAGGACCTTGCCGTCGAAGCGCTGAACCTTCTGGCATCAACGCTCCCGCAAGCCCGGTTGGTTTTGATGGGCGAAGGACCCCTCCGGGAGCGGCTCCCGTCCAATCCCAGCTTCCAAAAGGTCGAGTCGCAAGTCCTTTTGCTGCGGGACGTGGAAGATCTTTCAAACTTTTTTGCCGGACTGGATTTGTTCATTATGCCCTCGAGGGCGGAGGGGCTGGGCTCTGCCGCGCTGCTGGCGATGGCTCATGGACTGGCCGTGATTGCCTCACGGGTGGGCGGCCTGCCGGAAATTGTGGAAGAGCATCAAACCGGCTGGCTGATTCCGCTGGGCTCAGCGTCGGCCCTGGCGGAGGCCATCATCGCCGCCGCTTCTGACCGCGCGGGGCTCGCCCAGTTAGGCGCCAACGCCCGCGAAACAGCCCGCCGGTTCTCCGCTGATATAATGGTTGACCGCACGGAAGCTCTTTACTTTCGTCTGGTGGAATGGGAATCGAGGAGCGCCGCGCGCTGATGAGGTGAAGGCCCTGTGTTCATCCCTTACGCGGTGGTAGCGCTTTTCGGCTTGGCTTTTGGCAGCTTTCTGAACGTTTGTATTGCGCGGCTCCCGCGTCACGAGTCGATTGTCACCCCGCGTTCCCGCTGCCCGCGCTGCAACCATCCCATCCGTTGGTATGACAACATTCCGGTGCTGAGTTACCTGCTGCTGCGTGCCAGGTGCCGCGATTGCGGCGCGCCAATCTCGCCCGTCTACCCGCTGGTGGAGATACTGACCGCGCTGGTTCTGGTGGCGGACTTCGCGGTCTATGGGCTCACTCCCGAGTCCGTCAAATACGGTCTGCTGGGCATGCTGTTGCTGATTCTGGTCTTCACGGATTTGAAGGAACGCCGCATCCCTCAAGCTGTGACGTTTTTCGGAATTGGGGTGGGGCTGCTGTTGTGCTTCTTTATCCCGGTGGACGCTCGGCCGGTGGGGTGGTTGCTGCGCCGGTTTGGTTTCTTCCCCGAAGGACTCATCTTATCCTTGCTGGGCGCGATGACTGGAGCGCTGGTGGGTGGCGGGTTGTTTTATGCTGTGGGTGAAGCGTTCTACTACCTGGGAGGGCGGCAGAAGGAATATCTGGGCTTCGGCGACGTGATGCTGATGCTGATGGTGGGTGTGTTTTTGGGGACGCCGCTGACTCTCCTCACTATTCTGCTGGGATCACTCGCCGGCACCCTCATCGCTTTGCCGCTGGAGCTTTCCAGCTCCCGTTTCCGGCACATGCAGTGGCCCTACGGCAGTTTCCTCGGCGTCGCGGGCATCTATGCGAGTTTCGGGGGCAACGCGCTTCTCGACGCTTACCTGCGCTGGGCCGGACTGGCCTGAGGCCATGACACGACACCTTACCTTAACCCAACTGACCTTCCTCATCGCTGTGGCTGTGGGCGTGGCAGGTCTGCTCGTGCTGGTCATCTACGCCCTCCACAAGGCCCTGCGGGAATACCGGGAAGAAGGGGACCTTAAGCCCAAGGCGTCCCGCGTCAATGACCCGCCCGTTTTCGCGCTGGCCACCATGCAAGGCGTCCTCGCCGGAGTGAAAGCGCAGCAGGAAAAGGTTCTGGAGCAAAGCCGCGCTGCGGAAAAACGCGCCGAGGAGAGCGCGCGACTCCTGGAAAGCATCATCCGCGAAATGCCCGTCGGGCTGATGGTCTTTAATCGCGAGGGCTTTCTCACCCTGTCGAATCCTGTCCTGCGCGAACTACTGGGAGTTGATATCTGGTCGCGGCGGCGTTGTCCCGAAATCCTGGGCCCGGAGTCAACTCTCACGGGTTTTGTTCGCGAGTGTCTAGAAGCCCACAAGACCTATCGGCGGGAAGCCATCACGACCTGCACCCCGAATGGTGAAGCCCGCAACCTGGAGATGTGGCTGGCGCCTTTGCGCACCCGCAGCGGCGAGAGGGATGGCGCGGTGCTTCTGCTGGCCAGGCCACCCGACCAACCCCAGCCGGAAAAATGAAGCTTGGCCAGCACGTAAGCAGGCGTAAAGATGAAGTGATGTCGAGAGCCCAACCGGCGGAGGGCGCCAGCCCCTACTCTTTTATTCCGCCGGCGATGAACGCTTGGATGGCCTGCTGGTCTTCCGTCGTGAGCTCCAGGAATCCGAGCGCCATCCGGTCCGGTGGCTCTCTTCGGATGACCTTTGCCCGAAGTTTCAGGGACTTCTTGGCCTGGGGCAGCGTGAATTCCAAATCGACGATCATCCCCTCCGCTAATCCTCCCGAGAATTCCAGGAGCATTCCGCTTTCCCCCATATTCAAGCTACAGGAAGGGAAACTCCTTTCCCCCACCCAGCAAGTCAGGGGAGTTCGGAAGGGAAGCCGGGCGTGCCGTCTTTTTTCTCGCAGCATGGCGCCGCGCATGATTTTGAAGAGGCTGTAGAGCTTTTCATTATCAAAAGGCTTGGCCAAGAAAAAGGTAATGCCCGCCTCGAAAGCGCGGCGCATGGTGGAAAGGTCATTCATGGCCGTCAGCATGACGATGGGGGCGCCGCGGTTCAGGGATGAAGCGCGGGTACAACGAGCGAGTTCGAAACCATCCAGGTGAGGCATGCGGGCGTCCAGAAACACGCCGTCAAACTTCTCCTTCTCCACCCGCTTGGCGGCCTCCCGGCTATCGGCCAAAAGCAGAACCTCGCATCCCAGTGGTTCGATGATGTTCTTGATCATTTTCAAGACATCCACCTCATCGTCCACCACCAGGAGTTTCAGCGCCATAGAGCTTTCCCTTGCAGAGGGTCAGGCCGTGCCTCGAAACTCCCCCGGAGAAGTTTGCGAAACCCTCGGCGCCTCGAGCCGCCGGGGTTGCTGAATTATGGGCTCCCCGCCCCCGCCCCGTCCAGTACTTCGCGGATTTTCCGTGACAGGTCATCCGGGCTGAAGGGTTTTTGGATAAGAGACGCCTCGGCCTCCAGCACCCCTTGGTGGAGGAGGGTGCTATCCGTATAGCCCGACATGTAGAGGACTTTCATTTCCGGATGCAGGGGGCCCAGGCACTGGGCCAACTCCCGGCCGCTCATCTGCGGCATGACGACATCCGTCAGCATCAGGTGGATAGGCCCTGAATGTCTCTCGCACACTGCCAGCGCCTCTGCGGCATGACGCGCCTCCAGCACCTGGTAGCCCCGCGAACGCAGCATTCCCTGAACAAACACCCGCAGCGCGTCTTCATCCTCCACCAGCAGGATGGTTTCAGAACCCCCGGCGGCCCCGCTGGGAGCTTCGCCCTCCTCCGCTGATTCCGCCGCTTCTTCCAGGCGGGGCAGGTAGATCTTGAAGGTTGTGCCACGCCCCGGCTCGCTGTAGACCCAAATATACCCGCCGCTTTGCTTGATGATCCCATACACCGTTGCCAGACCCAGCCCCGTTCCTTTCCCGGACTCCTTGGTGGTAAAGAAGGGCTCGAAGATGTGTCGCTGGGTTTCGGCGTCCATTCCAGTGCCTGTGTCACTCACGGCCAGGCTCACATAAGAACCGGGAAGCATCACCGGGTGGCGGCGCGTAAAGCTGTCGTCCACGCACACGTTGGCAGTCTCGATGATGATCTTACCTCCGCCCGGCATGGCGTCGCGCGCGTTCACGACCAGGTTGAGGATGACCTGCTCGATTTGCCCCGGGTCGGCTTTTACCCGCGCCAGTTGGTAGTCCGGGACCGTCACGAGTTCGATGTCTTCACTGATCAGTCGCCGCAGCATCTTCTGCAGCTCGGCAACCACGGCATTAAGGTCCAACGCCCGCGGCTGGAGCACTTGCCGGCGGCCGAAGGCCAGGAGCTGACGGGTGAGGGAAGCCGCCCGGTCCGCGGCTTTCTTGATTTCCTGGGCGTAGGTCCACGGGACTTCCTCGGCGCGGTGAACGCCCAGCAGGAGTTGGCTGTAACCAGAGATGATGGTCAGCAGGTTGTTGAAGTCGTGGGCGACACCTCCTGCCAGTCGCCCCACAGCTTCCATTTTCTGCCCCTGGCGAAGCTGCTCCTCCAGATGTTTGCGCTCGGTGATGTCTATGATCGTTCCCTCGATGATTTCGGGCCAGCCCTCTTCACCGTCAATTAGACTTTCGTTCTCCAGAACCCAGAGAGTGCTGCCGTCCTTGCGGCGGAGGCGCGCCTCGTAGTTGCTGAGGGTCTTCTGGGCGCGCAGCCGGGCCAGCTCCGCCTCCCGCTCCGCGGGGTCGAAGTAGAAGTCCCAGGCGCGATGCGCCAGGACCTCTTCGCGCGACGCACAGCCAAACATCCGCGCGAAGGATTCATTGCAGTCGAGGATGCGGCCATCCAGCGTGGTGTGGTAGACGCCGGCCAGGTTGCGCTCGAAAAGCAGCCGGTACCGTTCCTCGGAAGCGCGCAGGGCATCATCAGCGCGCTTGCGCTCGGTGATGTCCACCATGACGCCGCGCAGGCGCCGGGCGCGCCCTTCCGCGACCACCCGAATGAGGCTATGGAACCAGACCACGCTGCCATCCGCCGCCACCATCCGGTACTCAAACTCGTAAACTCCCCCGGGGGTTGCCGCCGCCCGGCTGAGCGCCATGAGCTTCTCGTGGTCGCCCGGGTCACTGTGGTTGAGCAGAAAATGAGGCTCTTCCAGCCACTGTTTGACGGGGAAACCCAGAATCCTCTCGGCGCGCTGGTTGACAAAGCTAATCTGGAAGGTGCAGGCATCGGCTTCCCAAAGGATGGCGTCGAGGCTCTGCACCAGCTCGCGCAGTTGCCGCTCCGAAGCCGCGACGGCAGCCCGCAAGCGCTCGCTCTCCGTCAGGTCCTCGATGACGAGCAGCAGCCGGTCCTCTTCCCCGTGGGGAACCCCCGTGATGGTGATGCGGGCGGGGCGATGCTCCTGCCGGCCCGCCACGGCCAAGTCAATCCAGACGCTGTTGGGGGATGACCCCAGCACATCGTCGATGCGTCGCGGCGGCCCTTCGGCGTTGATCACCTCGTGAAGCGCGCGGCCTATCAGTTCCTCACTCCGGACCTGGAAGTTCTCCAGGAACCAGCGGTTCACGGAGAGCACCCGCAGGTCCCGGGAGAGCACCAGCAGCCCTGCCGGGATGCTGTCCACAATTTCCTGCGCGTACTCCCTCAGCTTCAAGGTGGCTTGCTGCCGCTCGACTTCGGCTTGTAGCGCGCGTGCCAGAGCGTTGCGGCGATGGCTGAGGAGTGCTCCCGCCAGCACCAGGAGGGTGAAGGCCGCCACCAGCCCATCAAGCTTGGCGGCGCGTTGAAAACCCGCCAGAGCTTCTTCGCGGTCAATTTTGTGCACCAGGCACCAGCCGGGCAGAGGCAACTGGCGGGTCGCCGCCAGCACCCGGGTGTCCTGGCGGCCGGCGAATTCTCCGAACCCCTCCCGCCCCTCCAGCCCCTCACGGACGGCGAACGCCAAAGAGCCTTCCGGCGGCGAGAAGCCAGCCGCAGCGCCGAACTCGTAGTGGGGAGGCGCAAGGCACACGATATCGTTTCCCCGGCGCGCTGCGAGCAGCGTTTCCGCCGTGCGCGTCCCCACGGTCCCGCTGGCGAGGAGCGGAAGAAGCCGGCGGGCAGGGACCACGGTCATCACCGAACCCAGGACCGCGGTCCGACCGCCTTCGGCAAAAACCGGTGTAGTGAAGGCAAGGTGCCGTCTGTCCGGCTCGACGCCCAGCACGTCAATCCGGAAATTTCCGCTCTGCGCAACCGCCTGGGCGAACGCTTGGACGCGCGGGCCCGTTTCCTCCGCATGGGACGAGCGCGCCACTACCTCCCCTTCCGGGCCCAGGAGATAAACGCCCAGGTAGCCATACGCAGCGCAAGCGCGGTCCAGAAGCGGAACCAAGTGCGCCGCCACCTCCGCGCGAACTCGTGGCGCTTCGCCACCTGCAAGTCGCCCTGACAATAAGGCCACGGTGGAGGGATAATAGGATAGGACTTCGGCATCCGCTTTCTGCTCCCTGAGCCAGTTGGCCACAATCCAGGTCCGGTCGTCCGCGACGCTGGTGAGCCGCGCGTTCCAGGAGGCTTTTTCGTTCCGGTATTCCCGTGCGATGTGGTACACGGCAAAAGCCGTAACCATCACGAGTCCAGCCGCAAACACCAGGAGGTAGGCGCGCGGCGCGGGGGGCGCGCTCGCCGCCGCTCCTGCGGAGTCGGAGAGCTCACTTCGGGGTACAGCGCTGGCCGGCGAAATGCCTCTTGGGACTGGATTCATCCGAGGGCCTTAGAACCTTTCCACAGTATACATTCAGGGGTATTAACCACTGTTGAACTCAAACCCAGAAGGTTACAAAGGCTATAGCTCCTCGAGTCAGGAGTCAACTGCGCAAAAAGGCGCTCAAGCATTTCAGGCCACGATGAACGCGCGCTCTCTGCGGGGACAGGCCTCGCGCCAGACGCCTGGCTTCACTACGATCCCGTTCTGCCAAGCCATCGCGCGAGGTTCTTGAAAATCTTCAGGCCATCCTGGGAGTAATTGGCGGGAAAGCTGGCGCGCTCCGGATGAGGCATGAGACCCAGCACCAGGCCGGTCTCATCTGTGATCCCCGCAATGCCTCCCGGCGCGCCATTGGGATTCTCAGGGTACTGCATGGTGGAGTGCCCTTGCCGATCGCCGAAACGGAATACTACGCGGGGCGGAGCGGCGCTTCCCATTTCGCAAAACAGCGGGCGGCCTTCCCCGTGGGCAGAGGGCATTTCCAGGACCTGGCCCGCCAGGCCCTCCGTCCAGATGCATTTCTCCGCGGAGACGACCAGGCGAATCTTGCGGTCCTCAAAACGCGCGGACTGGTTTTCAATCAACGCCATCCCACGTTTGCCGGGAGTGCGGCCGGGAAGGATCCCCGCCTCCGTCAGCACCTGGAAGCCGTTGCAAACCCCCAGCAGCGGTTTCTGGGCGGCAAGAAACTCCAGCAACTGGTCGCGGAGTTGCGCTACCAGGATAGTGGCGAAAATCCTGCCGGCGCCCAGATGGTCGCCGTAAGAAAACCCCCCGGGCACCACCGCCGCCTGGTACTTTGAGAGACGCGCCCGTGCGTCGAGCAGGTCGCGGAGGAGAACCAGTTCGGCCTTGCCGCCCGCCAGTTCGATGGCCGCGGCCGTTTCTTCGTGGCAATTCGTGCCCGGAGCGTAAAGGACGGCGGTGAGCGCCTGATTCATTCGACAACCTCGCGAAAGGTTCTCTCCCAGCCCGCGGCCAGGGTCGTCGTCGCTTCTTTCCAAACAGCTTTTCCGCAATCCGCGAGAGCCAATTGCGGCTCTGAAATCACCTCGCCCAGGACACAGTAAGGAAGGGCACGCAACGATCGAGCAAGGTGGCGCTCGGCGGGCACTTCGAGGAGAACGGAACCTGTAAATTCACCAAACAGGAGCCCATCCCGCCGGCCTGTGAACGACCGGCCGAGCTCGACGCGCGCGCCCAACCCTGATCCCCAGGCGGCCTCGAAGAGGCGCAGGAAGATGCCGCCCTCGGCAATCGCTGAGCCGGACACGTAGCCCCCTTGCGCCGCAAGAGCCAGCAGAGCATCCCAAAGCTCCCGGATGGAAACCGCGTCGTAGCCATCAAACAAGCGGTCGCCGCGCTGGCCATGCGCGTCCGCGTAGACGCTTCCCCCCAGCGCCTCCGGGTCCACTCGACCGACCAGCACGAGCTTGTTTCCCGCGTGTTTGAACTCCTTGCTGACGACTCGCTTCACGTCCGGCAGACGGCCCAGGGTGGCCACGGCCAGCGTGGGAGGAACGTCAATCTTGCGTCCCCCGGCTTCAAACGTCCCGGAGCTCGAGTCCTTGCCCGAAATGAAAGGCACCCCGATCGCGACGGAGAAATCCGCGATGGTCTCGACCATCCGCTTGAGATCCTCGGCAACCTCCGGGCGAACGCGCGGCGTGTAGAAGTTGTCGCAGAGAACCATCTCGCGATAGTTGACTCCGGCGACCACCGCTTTGGTGATGGCCTCGAGCACCATGAGCTTGGCCATCAAAGCCGGGTCAATCTCCCCATAGAAAGGATTAAAAGCAATAGTGGTGATGACTCCGTAGGGTCTGCCGCGCAAGGGCGCCGAAACGTAGAGGTTGGTGGGCATGCAGTGGTTCTTGCCGCCGTAAGGCCCGAGGGCGGTTCTTCCCTGCACCGTGGTGTCGAAGCGAGCCCCGGCGGCGCTTTGGTCGGCGCAATGATAGTGGGCCAGCACACGTTGCGCGGCGTCGGACCACTCCTCGCCGGTCTTCGGCTCAGGCAAGTTGAGGGGCTGGAGCTTGCGCTGGGGTTCCGCCACGGGAATGGGGTCAATAGGGCACGCCCCCCACACAAACGACATCTCAAGGTCCACCACTCTTTCCCCTCGCCATGTGGCCTGCAAACGATCCGAGTCCGTGAAGCGGCCGAGCACACAATGCGCCACCTCATACCGATCGAGGATGGCTTGCGCCTCCGGGAGCTTCTCCGCCGGGATCGCCACCAGCATTCTTTCCTGCGACTCCGAAAGTAGAATCTCCCAAGCCGTCAGGCTCTGGTCCTTCAACGGCACCGCGTCCAGGTCCACCGCCACACCGGTTTCGGCGCCCATTTCGCCCACCGCGCAAGAGATGCCGCCCGCGCCGAGGTCCGTAATGCTGCGGACGCACCCGGCGTCCCGCAAGGCGGGGATCGCTGAGGCGAACCGCCGCTCGGTAATGGGATGGCCGATCTGCACGGCGGCGGATTCCTTCTCCAGGGTCTCGCCGGTCATGCCGGTGGAACTGGCGGTGGCGCCGTGGATGCCGTCCCGCCCCGTCTCACCTCCCATGAGCAAAGCGACGTCTCCGGGCCGCGGGTCGTCCTTCCAAGCAAATTGACGGGGAATCAGACCGATGGAGTGCCCCAGGGCAAAACACTTGGCGTAGCCCGGATGGCAGCGGTAAATCGGGTGCATCATGGGAATGCCCATGGGGTTCGTATAGTAACCCGTGGCGCGAATCGACTCGGTCACAATCAACTGGGGGTGCAAGGCCCCCGCCGGAACTTCCTCTTCGCCCAGCCGCGGGTCCATGGTACCCATCACCGTCGTCCCCCCTATGGGATAAGCGCCTTTACCGAAACCCAGCGTGTCGCGGATGACGCCGCCATGCTTGGTGGCGATGCCACCGAAGGGGGCGATGGAACTGGGGAAATTGTGCGTCTCACCCTTGATGGTCACCACCCAGTCCTCGTAAAACTCCATGCCGCCGGCGTTGTCCTTGAAGGCGGATACGACGAGCGGATGGTGGATGCGGGCGGTCGCCTCACTCAGCCGCTTCAGCAGGCCCAGACTCTTCCAGGTGGTGTGGTAGCAGTGATCACTCCAGGTCTGCGCCAGGATTTCCATTTCCGCGTCGCTGTGCGGCCGGCCCTGGGCAAGTTCGTGGGCCTGGATCACCTTCATCTGCGAGAGGGGCGCATACCAGGAACGCTCCCGCGAGAGCGCCACGAGTTCTTCATCGCTCAGGCCACGCAGCGGAACCGAGGTCACCGGGTCGGGATTGCCCGAGGGACGAAGTGTTGAGGGCCTTTCGCCGGGCTCGCGGATGCGCTGCACCACCTTGTTGTAGAGGAACCGCGCCGCCAGCTTGCGAGCTTCCGCCTCCTCCAGCCCGACGAACTGATAGCGCTTGCTGAGCCGGGCGAATTCCAAACCGTTCTCACCCAGGGCCCGCGCGCCCACCAGGATGGAGGGTGTCTCGGGATCGGTGACCGCCGGCCGGTAAGCTATCTCCACAATCGCTCCCTGCGCGGGATCGAGCTGCGACGCCTCCGCGGCCACCTGATAAAGCGGATTGACCAGCAGTGGCATGAGCCTCGCCAGGTCAATCTTTCCTTCCAACCAGAAGACTCGCTCGATCACCAAATTGGCGAGCCCGGAGTAGCCGTGTCGCCGAAAAAACGCCAGCCAGTTGCGAGCTTCCGCATCGTCTTTCGACAAGCTGTAAACACTATGGATGGCCATCTCTGCCTCGGAAAAGCTTCCTGCCTGCGTCCGTGCCCCCGGTGGAGCAATTGGTATGTGAAGGACCACCCACGCGGTGGAACAATCCTCACCCAGACCCCTGCACCCGCCATTATATACGGCAACCTTTGCTTCGCTCACAACTTCTACTATTAAGGGAGTGGCTTGGAGGGGCGTGGTGGTTACCCTCCAGCCGCTTCGGGGGGGCCGGGGAACACGCGAATCCCCGGGCGAAAGACGCAGATGCTGTTGATTTTGCAGATGCGAAGGCGTAGATTAAGCGAAGGGATGGCTCGCGGCGCCAGAAGGAAGGCTCTCATGAAACGGTTATTGCTTCTCAGTGTGTTCTGGCTGGGCATCTCGACCGGCTTGCTGGCGGCTCCACAGCAGGACACGGGCGAGATACCCTCGCTCGGCCAACTTGCCAGGAAGTACCGAGCGGAGCGCAGCAAAGAGGGTGTGAAGCCCGTCAAGGTTTTCACCAACGATAACCTGAGTGCTCCGCCGAGCGGCGAGGCCTCGACCGCCGAGGCGGCGACCCCAGCCAAACCTGGGGATAAGACGCCCAGCCGTCCGGCGCCGGCGCCGACAACCCCGCCAGGCGATTCCAAAATGCGCGGCGAGAAACACTACCGTGAAGCCATGAAGGAGCTCCAGGAGAAGTTGGCGATCCACCAGCGGGAGCTCGCCGTGCTGAATCAGAAGCTGGCCCAGGGCGATATGCAATACTACCCCGACCCCAACAAGAGTTTGCTGGAGCAGTACTCGCGCGCCGATGTCAACAAGCTCCGGCAGGACATCACCAAGAAGAATCAAGAAATCGCTGCGGATGAGAAAGCCATTGAGGACCTGCGGGATCAGCTCCGACGGGACGGCGGCGATCCCGGGTGGCTGCGCTAGACTTGGTTCTGATCTGAGGTGAAGTGAACCGCTGAAAGGACCAGCGGCGTGCTTCAGAAACAACTCGGCGTCGAGGTGGCCCGCAGGGTTGCTGCCACAGGGCCGGCGGCGGAGGGTAGCGCCCATCCCGAATTGTAGGACGTGAGCGAAACGTTTATCCCTAATCGAGGGTGAGGGTTTTATGCGATCCCAAAAATTGACGATAGTTGCGGCGGCGCTGCTCATGCTGCTGGCAGCCTCGCTGGCCGCCGCGCAGTCTCTGGGCGATTTCGCCCGCGACATGCGCCAGCAGAAGAAGGATGCCAAGAAACCCCTCAAGGTCTATACCAACGAGAACTTGCCTCCCCCCGCTCCCTGGGAAACGTCCACGGCAGCGCCGGTGTCTTCCGCAACGTCCTCCAGCGCGCCTTCGAAACCAAAAGATTCCACCTCCCCCGCCAGCGAGGCCAAGCCGGAGGAGACGGAAAAGAGCGGCGACAAAAAACAGACGCAGGAGTACTGGCAGGGACGATTCAAAGCCGCGGAGGAACAACTGGCAGCCGCCCAGCAGCAACAGCAGCTCGCCGAGGATGAGCTGAACCTTATGCAGATCCAACAGGCCCGGGAGTTGAACCCCGAAGTCCAAAACGAGCTGAACACGAAGATCCCTGCCAAGCAGGCGGAAGTGGCTGCCCAACGCGCGGCCACAGAAAAGGCCCAAAAAGCGCTCGATGACCTGGAGAAGGAATTCAAAGACAGTGGCGCGCCGGAAGAATGGCGAAAGGCTGAGACGACTTCCCCACCCAGCCAGTAGCCCGTCCTATCCGTCGGGGCATGGCGTACTATGCCCCTACCGTCCCGCCTCAACAAAAAGTCTTAGGCAAGCATAATCCATCCGCCTCGGCCCTGGCGGGCGGTTTCTGCGTCCCCGGGTAAAAGTAGGCTATCCGTATAGGCTGACGCTTCGAAAGCCCCTAATTTCGGCAGCCTGCGCGCTGGCAGGCCATCCTAATCACCCGCCTGGTGCGTCGCGGCTCGTTACTGCCAGGGCTGCCTTCTCGGGTCTCGATTCAGGCTTTTTGCCCGATGTGGAGAGCCGCTACCCCGCCTGTGAAATTCCGGTGCCTGACATTCTCAAAGCCCGACTCGCGCAGGGCAGCCGCCAGCTCTTCCTGGTCTGGGAATCGCCACGCGGAATAGCACAGGTACTGATAGGGCCCACGCACGCCGGAGATCCAGGTCCCCAGGCGGGGCAGAATCCTGCGGAAGTAGACGCGAAACAACGCGCCGAAACCCCGCCCGCGCACCCGCGAAAACTCCAGGATGGCGACCAGCCCGCCGGGTTTGAGCACGCGCCGCATCTCCTCGAGGCCGCGGGTGTAGTTAGCCAGGTTGCGAAACCCGAATGCGACGGTGAGCGCGTCCAGGGAATCGTCGCGGCAAGGCAGTCGCAGCGCGTCCGCCTCGAAGAAAAACACCGGTCGCGACCGACTTGCCGCCTTCGCGTGCGCGCGCAGCAACATAGGATGGCAGAAGTCTGCCCCCATCACCTTCCCTCGCGAAACGTGCGCCAGGGCCAGGGCCAAATCACCGGTTCCGCAGCAAAGGTCCAGGGCGAGTGATCCCGGCCGCTCCAGCGCCTCGCGCAGAGCTTTGGCCGTGGCACGTCGCCAGGCGATATCGCGCCCGAGCGAGAGGAGGTGGTTCAGGAAGTCGTAGCGCGGAGCGACCGCGGCAAACATGTTGCGGACCGCCCGCGCCGTGGAGTCCTCGTCCCCCGGCACTCCCAGGGGACTTCCCTGGAAGGAGGCTGGTACCTGCTCAATCATGTCCCTCGGCCTGTTGGACGTCGCGCAGGGCGGCGGTCGCCACTTCCTCGGGGACATCCGAAACAACCCGGACCTTCCCGATTCCTTCCGGGACAACCCAATGGATCCTCCCGCCCACCGCTTTCTTGTCGCGCGGCAGGAGCCTCAGGATGCGGGCCGCCGCAAGATCGCGAATGGGCGGCAGCGGGCCCACACGTCGTACCAGCCGCGCCATGCGCGCTCCCTCTGTAGTCCTGAGCAAACCCAATCGTTCCCCCAGGCGGAAGGCCGCCAGCATCCCCCAGCCAACCGCCTCGCCGTGCAGGAAGCGGCGGTAATGCGTGGCTTCCTCGAGGGCGTGGCCAAAGGTATGACCCAGGTTCAAGACTCGCCGCAGTCCTCCCTCGTGTTCATCGCGGCTGACGACGTTCACTTTCACTGCCGCCGCCTTGGCCAGAATCGGCTCGAGGGATCGAACCTGGGCGGCGAGAAGGGTTGCGAGGCCCGCTTCCAGTTGCTGGAAAAACTCGGGCCCGGCGAGGATCCCGTGTTTGACCACTTCATAGAGTCCGGAACGGAAAGCTCGCGCCTCGAGCGAACTCAGAACCCGCGGCTCCGAAAGAACCAGCCGCGGCGGGTAGAAAGTACCGACCAGGTTCTTCATAGCGCCTACGTCCACCCCGGTTTTGCCGCCGATGGCGCTATCCACCTGCGCCACCACCGTGGTAGGGACCTGGATGTAATCGATTCCACGCATGTACGTGGAAGCGATGAATCCCCCCAGGTCGCCGATCACGCCGCCCCCCACGGTGATGAGCAACGACTTGCGGTCCGCGCCCAGGGCGAGCAAACGCCCCGCGACGCGTTCCACCATCCGCAAGGTCTTCGACGCTTCGCCGCCCGGCACCCACACGCACCGCGGGCCGCGCAGCCCGCTTTCGCGCAAGAACAACTTTCCCCAGCGGCTCCACAGTCTTTCTTCGGTTAAGACGAAGAACGAGGAATAGTCCTTGAGCGGAAAACGCCGCAACGCTCGCCAAGCGCCTCGGCCAACCATGATGTCGTAGGAGAAGAGTTTGGAAGCTACTCGAATGCGTCGCATACCACCTCAAATCCATCCGCATAAGCAAGCGCAGAATCTACAGATATCACAGCCCCTGAGTTGCAACAAGCATCGGTTGGAAGGAGGCGGTTGCGCAGGTGCGACGCGGAAGGTATCATTAGACTTCCTATGCAGAAAAAAGCCCAGCGCAAGGTGGATTTTCTTGTCCTCGGGAGCGGCATCGCCGGCATGCGCGCCGCCCTTGAGCTGGCACGCGCGGGCCAGGTGCTGGTGCTGAGCAAGGGCGCCCTCTACGAATCCAGCACCGAGTACGCGCAAGGCGGAATCGCTGCGGCCCTGGGCGAGGACGATGAGGTTTGTCTGCACCTCCATGACACCTTGCGGGCGGGCGACGGCCTGTGTCACGAGGAGGCGGTGCGGGCCCTCGTCGAAGAAGGTCCCCAGCAGATCCAGCAATTGATTGAATGGGGCATGCGCTTTGACCGCAACGGCATCAAGCTGGCCTTCACCCGCGAAGGCGCCCACAGCCGTTCCCGCGTGCTCCACGCACACGGCGATTCCACCGGCAGCGAAATCATGCGAGCCCTGATGGCCAAGGCCAAGTCGCTGCGCGCCATCCAGGTGCAGCCTTACGCCTTTGCCGTGGACCTCTGCAAAGATGACGGCCACGTGGTAGGCGTGACCTACCTGGACGAGAAGACTTCTGAACTGAAGACCCTCCAGGCCCGCGCCGTCTTGCTGGCCACGGGCGGCCTCGGGCAAGTCTACAAAGAAACCACCAACCCCCCGATGGCCTGCGGCGATGGCATGGCGATGGCCTACCGGGCGGGCGCCGTCCTCAGCGACATGGAATTCATCCAGTTCCATCCCACCGCCCTTTACGTGAAGGGGGCGCCGCGCTTCCTGCTCTCCGAGGCGGTGCGGGGAGAAGGCGCCAACCTGCGTAACATCCTGCTCGAACGCTTCATGCCGCGTTATCACGAGATGGCGGAACTCGCGCCCCGGGATGTGGTCTCGCGCGCCATCGTCATGGAGATGCAAAAGCACCGGAGTGAGTTCGTCTACCTCGACCTCACGGCCATGGATCCCGAGCGCGTCCAGAAACGCTTCCCCCGCATCTACTCTACCTGCCTTCAGCACAACATCGACATCACCGCCGACCTGGTTCCGGTGCGTCCCGCCGCCCACTACGCCATGGGCGGTGTCGCCACCGACCTGCACGGCGCCGCCACACTTCCCGGGCTCTATGCGGCGGGGGAAGTAGCGGCAACGGGCGTTCATGGGGCCAACCGTCTGGCCAGCAATTCTCTGCTGGAAGGCTTGGTGTTCGGCGCCCGAGCTGCCGCCGCCATGTTGAAGCAGCGTTCCCGCGCTGCTCCCCCCACGCGACCTTCCCAGCCGGCGACCGTCGCCACAAGCCCGCGCGTGGGGTACCCCGACTCCTCAACCGCCGACCAGAAAGCAGAGATAGAACAGGTCGCGAACCAGGCGCGCTCCATCATGTGGGAAAAGGTGGGGATCATTCGCAACGGCAAGGAACTGCGGGAGGCGGTTAAGCGCCTGGACGCGCTTTCCCTTCCTGAACCCCCCACCCCCAGTCGCCAGTACTACGAAGTCCGGAACATCCTGGAAACGGCGCGCCTCATCGCCTGCTCCGCTTTAGCCCGCGAGGAAAGCCGGGGAGCCCAATACCGTTCCGACTTCCCCCTGAAAAACGACGCTTCCCCCGCCAAACATTCCTACATATCCAAAGACAACCCCGTCCATTTCAAGTAGCCCTGGGCGTCAGGGGTAGCGCCAGCTTCCAGCCGGCATGCCGCCGCTTTGTTAGGGGGGCTTCCCGGCGAGGATGGGGCAGGCCACCCGCCCGCCGCGCCATACGCCCGCGAAGCGGCAGCCGGGGTCTTCCCGCCTAGCCCGGATCACCACCTGCCGCCGCCGCGCTTCGAGTGCCGCTCCGGACGGAACTAACAGGGCACGCGAGTTTCGAATTTCTAGTTTCCCGCCTCGCCGTCGCGTTCTTTCTTCTCCGCGACCCGCGAGGCAACGATGATAACCACCACGATGCCGGAGATCACCACCAGCGAGAGCGAGGTGGGGAACTTATAGAAGCGCGCCACGAGCATCTTCAATCCCACGAAGATCAGAATCACGGATAACCCGGCGCGGAGATAACGGAACCTCGTGATCGCTCCCGCCAACAAAAAGTACATGGCGCGCAGACCGAGGATGGCGCAGACATTGGAGGTGTAAATGATAAAGGGGTCCCGCGTCACCGCAAAGATCGCCGGAACGGAATCCACGGCAAAGAGCACATCCGTGGCCTCCACCAACGCCAGAACGAGAAACAGTGGGGTAGCCACGAGGCTTCCCGTCCGTCGCGCGAAGAACGCTGCTCCTTCAAATTGCGCGCTGACTGGCAGGAATCGGCGCGCCAGCCTTATCACCGGACTGTGTTCGGGACGAATTTCCTGCGGCTTTTCCCACAGCAGCCTCGCGCCGCTGAGGGTGAGGAAGGCCCCGAAAACATACAGAACCCAGGCAAAACGCGCCACCAGTTCCACGCCCACCAGGATGAAGAGCCCGCGCGTGACCAGCGCCCCCAGGATCCCCCAGAACAGAACCTTATGCTGGAACTGCGCCGCCACTCCCATCGCGCCGAAGATCACCGCGAAGACAAAAACGTTGTCCAGGGACAGCGACTTCTCCAGCAGGTAACCGGTCAGAAACTCCAGCGCGCGATCGGGTCCACGCCAGAAGTAAACAAAAACGTTGAAGGCCAAGGAAAGGCCGACCCACACGGCGCTCCAGACGGTGGCTTCCCGGAATGAAATGACGTGGGCCCGGCGCTTAAAGACCCCGAGGTCGACGGCGAGCATGGCTAGCACCGCGAGGTTGAAGAGTATCCAGGGCTGCAAACCCTTCATAACTTCATCCTTGGCACGGAGCGGGAGCGGCGAGAAAAAAGCCGCGCGCCCGCCCCCCGGACCGATGCCTGCGCATTCTGCCAGGCCCCGATCTTACTTAAGGCGCGGGGACTTCTCCAGTTCCTCGAGCGCCGCGGTCACCACCCGGCCGACGATGGTCAAGCTCAACGGACTGCAATGCTCCACCGTGTCCTTGGCTGTGTGCCAATAACTGTTGTTGGGACCGTAATCGAAGTCGATGAGGTCGAGGGCCGAGACGCCGGCGTTCACGAAGGGGATGTGGTCGTCGTCGACGGCCGTGGGGCTCTCCAGGAAGTACTTCCCGTACCCGAGTCGCTTGGCGCAGTTGAAGACCAAGTCGCGCAGCCAGGGCGTGGAATTGCTTTCGCGATGGATGCTGAGTTTGGCGTCGCCAATCATATCCACCAGGATCATCGCCTGAATACGACTCAGTTCGCCGCGCGAGGCCAGCTCCTCGGCGAGGTGACGGCTACCGTAGAGGCTATCCGCCTGCGACCACTGCTGAAGGGCTTCTTCGCCGTCGAAAAAGACCAGCCAGTACGTCAGGGCGTTTTTCCGCCGCCCCAGGACGCGCGCCAATTCCAGCAAGAAGGCGCCGCTCGACCCCCCGTCATTGGCGCCCACAAAGGCAAAACCCTCGGCGCGCTTGGTGTCGTAATGCCCCGCCACCATGACGACTTGAGGTCGCGTTCCGGGGAATCTGGCAATGAGGTTGGTCATGGGCACATTCCCCAGAGGTGTGCCGGCTACAAAACGGTCTTCCTCCACCTGCGCGCCCGCCTGTTTGAGCTGCCGGATGATCCACTGCCGGCTCTCCACCAGGGCCTTCGACCCCGGTGGCCTGGGGCCGAAAGCGACGAGCCGCTTCAAGTCTTCAAACGCCCGCCCGCCGTTGAACTCGGGGCCCTCCGCCGGCCGGACGGGGGAAGCGCCGGTCAGGCGCAGCACCACAAGCAAGGAGCCGAGCAGTCCCCAGAGGCTTGGCCGCCTAGGAGGCCTGCTCATGCTTCTTGTTCCATTTCTTTTTCAGGTAAACAACCCAGGAGACTCCGATGCTCACCACATAGAGGCCCACCATGGGGATCCAGAACATGAAGAGGGTGGTCCAATCAGGAGTGGGAGCAATGGCCGCAGCCACCACGGCGGTGATGAGCACCGCATAGCGGATGTGCCGGAGGAGGAAGCGGGGCGTGACGATGCCGAAGATGGAAAGGATCAGAATAATGACGGGCAGCTCGAAAACCAGGCCCACCCCCACGATGATCGTCAGCGCCAGATTCCAATACTCATTGATACTGATCATCGGCTGGAAGCGTTTGCCGAATTCCACCAGGAACTTCAGCGCCGCCGGGAACGCCAGCTTGTAGGCGAAGAAGCCGCCGGAAATAAACAGGCTGCTGCTGAGGATGACGAAAGGCCAGACATAGCGCTTTTCATGCCGGTAAAGCCCGGGCGAGATGAACAGCCAGACCTGCCACAGAATGTATGGTGACGACAAGAAAAGCCCTGCCACAATCGCCAGCTTGATGTAGAGGTTGAACGGGTCGGTGGGGTTCGTGTAAACGAGCTTTTCCGACATCTTCAGAGCGTGTAAGGTGTCGGTGAGCGGGCGCGCCAGGTAGCCGTAAATCTGGTCGGAAAAGTAAAAGCAGACGCCGAACCCCACCACGATCCCCAGCACGCAACGAATCAGGCGTTGGCGAAGTTCCTCCAGGTGCTCGAGGAACGACATCTGCCTCCCGTTTAGTTGCTCTTCCTCAGGGTCGGGATTCGGATTCTTCGTGGGCGGGTTCTGGATGGTCGTGGCCATACTTGGGAGCCGGCTCGGACGTCCCTTCGGTGTGACGGTCGAGGTTCTTGATCTCCTCTTCCAATGAGAACTTCAGTTCGTTCGAGGCGCGGCGCAGCTCTCCCAAACCTTTTCCCAGCGTCCGGGCAATCTCCGGAAGTTTCTTGGGCCCAAACAACAGAAAGGCGATAAAAAGGATGAAACCGATCTCGACGAAACCGCCGCTAAACAATTCTAACCTCTCCTGAGGATAATAGGGGAGGCCAGCGGGGTTGTCAAGGCGTAATGGCAAGAATGGGGGCACCCTGCCGCGGTTCGCAAACGCAAAGACTCCTCCTTGCAATCCGAGTTCGGCGTCAGGCTGTTATCTCCTCTCGGGCGAAAAGGAACATGGAGAAAGCTCCGTCAACGTCTTCCTTGGGCGATTGAAATACACGCTCGATGCGGGGTAACCACCCGCGCCGGGGCGTCATCCAAGAGGTGAAAAGTCCGGCGGGGCTGTCTTTGCGGCCTCTTACCGCTGTGTTATACTGGGCTTGCAGGGTGAGGAGCTGCCAAGGTCATGAAACAAGCGCGACGGCTGTTATGGTTCATCCTATCAACAGTCTTGTTGTGTGCGCTGCTGGGAGGCGCCTACGGCCGGCGCGTGGAGGCCACCACCTCGGGTGGAGACGACTCGGACGTGCAGAGCAGCCTCAAAGCCTTTACCCAGGTCTATGACCTGGTCGAGGGCAATTACGCCGACCCCGTCGACCCCGACCGCGCCATCTTCGGACCCAGCAACAGCAGCCTGGGCGCCATCCCCGGCGCGCTGCGGACACTGGACCCGCACTCCAACTTCTTTGACCCCGAAGCTTTCACCCGGCTCCGGGAAGACCAGGAAGGCAAGTATTACGGCGTGGGGATGCAGATCCAATCCCGTCCCGGCAAAATGGGCAAGCTCGTGACCATTGTGGTTCTGCCCATGCCGGGCTCTCCGGCCTTCCGCGCCGGTCTGCGCCCCGGCGACGTGATCGCCAAGGTCGATGGCAAGCCCACGGAAGGCCTGAACACCGTCCAGGTGGCGGAAATGCTCAAGGGTCCCAAGGGTACCATCGTGCACGTGACCGTCAACCGCGAGGGCTCGGAGCAGCCCCTGGAATTCACCATCACCCGGGATGAGATCTCCAAACGCAGCGTCGATAATGCTTTCATGATCAAGCTTGGGATCGCTTACATCCATATTGCCAATTTTAATGAGACCACGAATGATGAACTCACCGAGGAGCTCCGAAAGGTCGACGAGAAGAAGCTCCAGGGATTGATCCTCGATATGCGGGGCAACCCCGGCGGCCTGCTGCAGGAAGCCGTGGAGGTCGCCGACCACTTCCTGGAGAAGAGCCAGCTCATCGTGTATCACTCCGGGCGGCGCTCGGCCGAAAAGCGCTATTACGCCGTCAAGGGCGACAGTGGGAAGGAATACCCCATTGTGGTCCTGATCAACCGCCTGACGGCCAGCGCGGCCGAAATCGTGACCGGCGCCCTGCAAGATCACGATCGCGCCCTGGTGATGGGAGAACCCAGCTTCGGCAAGGGCCTCGTGCAGACCGTTTATCCCTTGAGTGAGAAGTCCGGCCTGGCCCTCACCACGGCCCGTTATTTTACGCCCAGCGGACGCCTCATCCAGCGCCAGTACTCCAATATTTCCCTCTACGATTATTACTACCACCCCGAGCACGCCAACCCACCCCACAACGAGGTCCGCCTGACCGACGGTGGGCGGGAAATGTTCGGAGGAGGAGGTATCACTCCGGACGTCAGAGTCGACGACCCCAAGATGACCCCTACGCAGGAAACGCTTCTCCAGCGTGGCGTGTTCTTTAACTTCGGCAAGTATTACCTGGCATTCCACAACACCATCCCGAGGGATTTCCAGGTTACCGACGACGTGATTGCGGAATTCAAGTACTTTTTGAACAGGGAGAAAATCCAGGTTTCCGATCAGGACCTTAAAGACAACCTGGATTTCGTCAAGAACCGGATTCGCATCCAGCTTGTGGCATCAATTTTTGGGGAGAACGAGGCGGATCGGATCAGCATCGAAAACGACTTCCTCGTTCAGAAGGCCCTCGACAGCCTGCCGCAGGCCCGCGAGCTGTCGGCCAATGCCAAGAAGTATATGGCCAGTAAGACCCAGCGGTAACTGTAGCGCCAGCCTCTGACCGGCATGTTCTCGTACCTCGTCAGCCGTAGCGCCGGCCTCTGGCCGGCATGTTCTTGTAGCGCAGTCCCGCCTTGCGGGACTCCGGCTCTTCTCACCCCATCACCCGACTGACGCTCACCTGCCCCGCAGGCGCGACAGGATACTCTTCACCAGAGAAAGTCCCCCGGTAATAGGTAGCAAGACAATTTGCCGAATCACGGATTTCCGGCTCTGGGCGCGGTCCCGTTCCGTCTCCACCTGTGTTTTCGCCTGCATCACCATCAGCATCGCGTACCTGGTGAAGTCCACCCCACACTGGTCGCACTTCCCACCGTGATTTTGCTGGTGCTTGCAGGCAGGACAAACAAAGCTCAAGGGGTTGTGGCAGCGCGCGCAGAACTGCACTCCCGCGCGGTTCTCGTGCAGACACTTCGGGCATCGCATCGCCCCATTATATCCAGCTTTGTCCAAATCACCGGGAAGTTTAAGCGCCGCCTGCTGTAACGGCAGTCTACGAGCGCCGGAGTCTTCCAGATGTCTGGTGGACGCGAAGGGATTCGAACCCTCGACCTCAGCGTTGCGAACGCCGCGCTCTCCCAACTGAGCTACGCGCCCACGCAATTGGCAATATAACACGACTCTTCGCAAACCCACAATTGGCGCTACCGCGGCGGTCTCGCCTTGGCACAAGGGCGCCAAGCTGTAACGCCGATCTCTGAACGGCAACTGGGCTTCGGCAGTCAGAGACCGCCGCTACAGTAGACTCTCCGCGATGGCCAGGGCTTCTTCCAGCCTGGACTCTTCCAGTCCTCCGCCCTGGGCAAAGTCCCGGGCGCCACCGCCCTTGCCGCCTACCTTGGCAGTGGTCTCGCGCATTATGGCGCCCATGTCAGCGCCGCCCCCTGCGGACTGCGAGAAATAGAGGGCCGTAGGTTTGCCCTTCACCCCGATAAGAGCTACGGCAGACCCCAGTTTCCCCACCGCATGCGCCACCATCTTCGCTTCCAGGTTGTCTTCCGCTGCAAAGACCTGCCGGATGATTTTGCGGCCATTCTTCTCAGCGGCGGCCTGCCAGAGTTCGCGCGCCTCGTACTCCGCCAGGCGTTCCAGGAGCTTCGCGCGAGCCCGGGACGCGGCGCGCAATTCCTCCGCCTGTTTGGCGATGAGCGCGGGGACGCTTTCGAAGCCCGTGGAAAACATCCGCGCCGCTTCGCTCAAACTCAGGAAGTCCCGGCGCGCGCACGCGAGCGCGCGGTTCCCGCAGACGAACTCGACCCGCGTGAGTCCCTTCATCCGCTCGAACCTCCGCACGCAGATCAGGCCAATGGCGCCCGCCCGGCTGACGTGGGAGCCACCGCAAGCCGAGCGATCGAAGTCCTCAACTTCCACAACCCGCACTTCGCCCGCGCGTTCCGTTGGCTTGCGCAGATCCATGGCGGTGGCCTCGCGGGAGGGGCAAAAGAGGATGCGCACCGGGCGATCCTCAAAAACAATCTGGTTTGCCAACTCTTCGGCCTCCTCGATTTGACGGCGGCTGAGGCGGTCCGAATCCAGGTCGATGCTGGAAGTCTCCGCACCCAGGTGGAAGGAAACCGTTTGGTAATTCCCCACCCTCTCGAACGCCGCCGAGAGGATGTGTTGGCCGGTGTGCTGCTGCATGTGGTCAAAGCGGCGCGCCCACTCGATTCTCCCCGTCACGCGCGCTTCCTGGGGCGGGCGCCCAAGCACATGCGCGACTAGGTCGCCTTCGTCCACCACCTGCAGGACGGGAATCTCGCTCAGCGTCCCGCGGTCGGCCGGCTGGCCGCCGGAATCGGGATAAAAGGCGGTTCGGTCCAGATAGACGCGCACTTGGCCCGGCCCAGGCTCCACGCGAACCACCTGCGCGTCAAACTCCCGCAGATAGCAGTCCGTATAGTAAAGCCGCTCAGTTTTTTCCATACTCTCCTGCTTGAAGTGAGCTGTAGCGGCGGTCGGCGTCTGCCCGCCGAGCCTCCACTTTAGCCCGCCTTGCGCGGGCGGGACCGCCGTGCCTTGCGCCGTAGCTCGCCCGCCGCAGGTCGTAGCGCACCCGCAACGGCGAGCCACACAGACACAGGTTATAAGCTTTCCCCGGCTCAAAGTGCTTCCCGCAGCGCGCGCACTCAAGATGCCTCGGGCAAAACATGAAGCGAGAGTCTAACAGAGCGGCGAAAATCCGGTCAACGCGCGGATCTGTGGCCTCTCATTCATCAACGGTTCGCGGCTCCATGCTAAAATCTCCCATCTATGGCGATTCGTCTGGTGGCGATGGATCTGGACGGGACGTTGCTCAACAGCCAGGGGAAAATCTCTGAGCCCACCCGCGAGGCGCTCGCCGCCGCCTGCGGTTGCGGCGTGCAACTGGTGGTGGTAACTGGCCGCAGGTTTCACTCCGCGCAGCCCTTCGTCCGACAGATTCCCTGCCCCACGACCCTGATCGCCTCCAACGGCGCCTTGATTGGCTCATCCTCGGGCGAGATTTTGTACCGAGATTTTCTGCCGCACCCGATCGCGCGGCAGGTCCTCAAAATCGCGCGCGAGTACCGCCCCTATGCGGTTGCCATCTTCGACGTGCCTGGACGCGGCCAAGTCACGATGCAACACAACGCTGTCCCCGAGGGGCCGCTGGGATGGTATCTGGTGCACAGTCCCGAATGCATCCACCAGGTGCCGGACCTGGAAGCCGCGGTCCAGTCAGATCCTGTGCAGGTGATGTTCGGCGGCCCTCCCACCTTCATCGAGCCTGTGGAAGCAACCTTGCGCGCTTCGCCGGCTGCGGCCCACGTCCACCTGACCTGGACGAAATACCTGACGCGCAACATCTCGATCCTTGATGTCATGAACCGGGGCTGCTCGAAGGGCCGCTCGCTCGAACTCTGGGCCGCGCGCTGCGGCATCACGCGCAGCGAAGTGATGGCCATCGGCGACAACTTCAACGATCTCGAGATGCTGGAGTTCGCCGGCCAGCCCGTGGTCATGGCCAACTGTACCGATGGCCTGGCCCGTGACGGCTGGCCCGTGACGCTCTCCAACGACCAGGACGGCGTCGCCAAGGCGATTGAGTCTTACATCCTGGGCTAAGTCAGTTTCGGTTCTTTGTGGAACTGCAACCGTCGCGCTCAGGGCTGCTCAATTACCTCGGTGTTGGGCGGTGGGCTGAAGCGAAACAGGTTGGAGTTCAGAGCGACGTTGCGGTCGATGCGGTCGAAGGTGAACTGCATGGTGCCGTGGTCGGGGTAGAAGACCACTAACCGGCGAATATCGAACTCCGGGCTCACCTCCATCAGGACCTCGCGGTAATCCTGCTCGTAACCCTGCTTGGGATAAGCGCGCAAGATGCGACTACCCGGGTCATGCTGCAATGCCTGGTCAGCAAACTCGAGTTTCGAAAACACTTTGCGCAAGTTCAACCGCGAGAGCAGCAGACGGAAAGGCACTCGCACATCTTCGCTCGACTTCACCGGCGAGCGCGTCAACTGTTTTTCCTCGGGAACGTAGAGCATCAGCTTTTTCCCGTCGGAAAGGAAGAGCTTTTCTTTTGGCGCCCGGTAGTCCCAGCGCATCAAGCCGCCCCGGGCAAAGTAGACGGTTCCTGATTCCGTGCGCGTTCTTCCCCCCCACACGTAGGTTTGTGTGAATTGGGCGCGTAGGGTGCGCACGCCGCGGTAACTCGACTCCAGCCGGCGAACAAACTCCTCCAGATCGTTCTGGCCTGCCGGCGCCGCGCACGGCCAAAGACAACACGCCAGCAATAACGCCTTCAACCTGTGGCGCGCGCGGTGAAAAGATTCACGATTTGGAGAAATTGGCATGAGGGGCTTGAGTTCTCAGTTTTTCTAAAGTGGTGAGGGCTTCACGGTTGCTGGGGTCAGTCTGAAGCCCCGTTTCATACTCTCGAATGGCCTCCACGGTTTTCCCGCCGGAAGCATAAACCGCTCCCAGCCCGAAGTGCGCGTGGCTGTCGAATGGATCGAGCGCGATCGCGCTCTTGTAAGCCCGCTCAGCCTGTTCGCGCTCGCCCCGGCGCCAGCAGATATCGCCAAGACCATTGTAACCCGTGACGCTTGCTGAGCCCTCCACCGACCGGTGGAACTGCTCCTCCGCCTCCGGGAAGCGCTGCTCGTCAAAGTACAACTGGGCCAGCCGGTTTCGCGCCGCGCCATTCATCGGCGAAAGGGCCACCGCGGCCCGTAATTGCACCTCTGCTTCTTTCTCGCGCCCCGTATCCGCATAGAGCCCTCCCAGGCTCAAGTGCGCCTCGGGGTCTGTGGGGAGGGCGTGCAGGGCCCGCAGGAAGTACTTTTCGGCTTCCTCGTATCGCTTCTGCCGGGCATAGACCCAACCTAGGTAGTTCAGATCCAGCACGCTGTTAGGATATCGCCGTAGCACCTCGCGCCACTGTCGCTCCGCCTCGCCTATGTATCCCCTGTTCCAATAGGTCATGCCCAGGTAGGTGCGAATGAGCACGGCGTCTGGCTCCATCTCGAGGGTTTGGGTAAAGAGCGTGATGTCGTCTTTCCAGACGCGGTTCCGGGTGACGATGCGGACGAGCGAGAGGAGAGCGATCACGCTGAGCGCGGTGGCCATCGCCCCTTGCCATATAACCCGGCGGCTTTGCGCAGTGGCGCGCGCCCAAAGGAGCGTCACTCCCCAGGCGACGGCCCAGCAGAATCCCGCGGAAGGCAAATAGAGATAACGTTCGTTGAAGACACTGGCCGTCATCCAGCGCGGATTCAGCACCGGAGCCAGCGTCGCGAAGAACCAGAGGACGCCAAAGGACACAGGCCGCGCGCGCTTCCACAGCCAGAAAAAGAGAGTTGCACAAATCACTGACGCGCCGAACCCGGCGAGCACGCGCGGCTCAAAAGCGCTTGTACTCTTGTGGAACACGTAGAAGGCGCACAGACGCGCCGGCCAGATGATCTTCCACAGATACTCCCCCACCAGGGCGATGGCATTGACGAACACGCCGTACCAGGTCACCTGGGGTCTTTGCAGGAAGGGCGCGAAGGCTCCGAAGAGCTTGATACGGAAAACAACATAGCCAATAGCCAGCAGCCAGAGCACGCCATAACGCGAGGCTTTCTGCGCAAGCGTCGTTTGCTCGCGGTCGTCGCGGTAGAAGTGCTCGTACGCGGTGGCCAGAAAGGGCAGGGTGAGCGCCTGCTCCTTGGACATGATGGTCAGGATGAAGCTCGCCACCATCGCATAGTGGGCAGGGCTCGAACGCCCTCCGCCCGGCCTTGCCACCAGCAAAAATAACCAGAACGTGAGCAGGTAGAAGAAGGCGAGTTCCAGCTCCGTCACCGCCGCAATCCAGGCCACGGCTTCGACGTGGATGGGATGAAGCGCAAACACCACCGCCGCCCCCAGCGCCAGGGCGCGATTCCCGAACAGCCGCTCCGTGATTTTGAAAAGCAGAAAGACCGCTCCCGCATTAAGAGCCAGGTTGACGAGGTGAAAACCGTAAGCCAGCGGTCCGAAAAACTGATAGCACAGCAGGTATCCGAAGGTCATGATGGGTCGATAGTAGTTGGATACCGTCCAGATACCGAGAAACGACCAGGCGGTGGTGCCGAAGATCTCGCGCAAGTAACGAAAGCTTTTGAGGTAGGGGTTGCCGAGTATTTGCGCCGAATCGTCGTAAACAAAACCATTCAGCAGGGTGTTCGCGTAAGGAAGGATGGCGATGAGTGCCAGCAGGCCCAGCACCGCGGCGCCGGACCAGGGGGGCAGGCTTCCGGCGCCCGGCCGTGCCGTCGCTGTCTCCCGGAGCGGTTGAACCCTCGTGCCTCGCTGATCGGTCATGCCCCTTCCTCGAAGTTCTCCACCCAGATCACTGGCCAGTCCTACGGGCGTTCAACGTTTTGGCGATGGTGTCGCGGAGCTTTGCAGTTTCCGGATGGCCGCCAGGGCTTCGCGATTGGCCGGATCGGTCACGAGTCCCCTCTGGTACTCCCGAAGCGCCTCGACGTTGCGCCCGCTGGAGGCGCAGAGCGCTCCCAGAGCGAACCGCGCGTGGCTATCATAGGGGTCCGCGGAGACGGCGTCGCGGAAGGCCTGCTCGGCCCGCTTGCTGTCGTTCCATTTCAGGTAAATATCTCCGAGGCCGTTGTAAGCCTCGGCGTTCGCCTCGCTCTCGGCGGAGCGGCGAAATTGTTCTTCGGCCTCAGCGGGTCGTCCCGCGTCAAAATAGAGTTTGCCCAGTTGATTGCGGGCGCGGGTATTCAGCGGTGAGAGCGCCACGGCGGCGCGAAACTGCAATTCCGCGAGATCCTTCTTTCCCATCTCTTCGTAAGCGACGCCCAGGTATAAATGAGGGTCCGTGTACTTGGGCTTGATGCGCATGGCCCGCTGGAAATACTCCACTGCCTCGTTGTAGCGCTTCTGCCGGGTTCTGGCCAGCCCCAGATTACTCAGAATGATGACGTGAGTGGGCGCAATCTTCAGTGCCTGAAACCATTCGCGCTCCGCATCGCCAGTCATCCCGCGGTTCCAGTAAGCCCCCGCAAGGTTGTTGCGAATGTGGTAAGCGTCCGGCGAAACGGCCAGCGTGCGCGTGTAGAGCAGGATGTCGTTTTGCCATTCGCGGTTCCGCAGGACGATGCGCGCGCAAGCCAGCAGCGCGATGACGCAACCCGCCGCGACCAGCGCCCGCCGCGCGAGCGGTCTCCAGTTGTTCGCAAGGGGCCACAGGCGCGCGCACCCCCATCCCACCAGCCAGCAGAATCCCACCGACGGCAGGTAGAGATACCGCTCAGTGAAAACGTTGGCGGCCATCCAGCGGGGGTTCAAGACGGGGCCCAACGTCGCAAAGAACCACAGGACGCCGAACGACGCCAGCCGGTCACGCCGCCAGAGCGCGAGCCAGAGCGCGGCGCAAATCACTAGGCCCGCCACTCCTGCTACAACACGAGGGTCGAGAGGACTCACGCTCTTGTGAAACACATAAAACGCGCAGAGCTGCAGGGGCCACACGAGCTTCCACAAGTATTGCCCCACGAGCGCCAGTGCCGAGAGCATCATCTGGTACCAGGTCAGACCGGGCATCTGCACCACAGGAGCCAAAGCACTCAGGAAGCGGACGCGGAACAGAACATAAGCAACCGCCAGAAGCCACAGGAATCCATACCGGCAGGTTTTCTGAGCCCACGTAGTCGCCGCCCGGTCCTCACGATAGGCGTGCTCATAGACCGTGGCCAGGAAGGGGATCGTCAGCGCCTGTTCCTTGGAGAGAAGGGCCAGGACGAAACTCCCCACCATCCCCAACTCAGCCAGGGGCGATCGTCCGCCGCCCGGACGCGCTACGCGAAGAAAGCACCAGAAGGTCAGCACATAGAAGAACGTGAGTTCCAGGTCAGTCACCGCTGCAATCCAGGCAACCGACTCGCTGTGGATGGGATGAATCGCGAAAAGGACAGCCGCCACAAACGCCAGGGTGCGGTCACGGAACATCGTCTCGGTGAACTTGAAGAGAATACAAACCACCGCGGCGTGCAGAAGCACGTTGGTCAGGTGAAAACCGTATGCCAGGTTCCCGAAGAACTGGTAGCAGAGCAGGTATCCGAAGGTCATCATGGGCCGGTAGTAATTCGTCAGTCCCTGGGCGCCCACGTACGACCAGACCGTCGTGCTGAAGATCTCCTTTAAGTGGCGAAAACTCTGGATGTAGGGATTGTTCAGGACCTGCGTGCTATCGTCGTAGACGAAGGCGTTGAGAAGTGTATTGGCATAAGGCAAGGCGGCGCAAAGCGCAAGAATAGAAAGCAGCGCGACATCCGAATAGCGCGCCAGCCCGCAACTTTCTGGCGGCTGGACGGCGCTGCCGGGGGGCCTCACGGCGTCGCTGGGGAGAGCAGTCATGGACGCTCCTCGCCCCTCTCCGCCATCTTCGCTGCGGGCTGAGGCAGGTCATGTATAGAAATCGGGTGCATCAGCTTGGTCGAAGAACTGTCGTTGATGCGAATCCCCAAACAAGCAAGATCACGGTCGTTCAGGCTTGACGCGGCGCCTTCGCAACTGCTGCAAAGCCGAAAGGGCCTCAGGATTGCGCGGATCAGCCTCCAGCGCCCGGCGCAGCTCCTCCTCCGCCTGGGGTCCTCGCTCCGTGGCAGCATAAATCAGCCCCAGCTTCAGGTGCGCCTGACTTTCTGCGGGATTGAGAGCCAGTGCAGCCCGGAGAACCTTCTCGGCGCACCCGTAATCCCCCCGGCGCGTGTAAATATAACCCAGATGCACGTAAGCGGCGACATTGGGTTCACATTCCGCCGAGCGAGTAAACTGCTCCTCGGCAGCGCGGAGATCCCCGGAATCAAAATAGAGTTTTCCCAGGATATTGCGGGCCTGAAAATTGAGAGAATCCAAAGCCACGGCGGTGCGCAGTTGAGCTTCCGCCTCTTGCCACATGCCCATTTCCGCGTAAGCCGCCCCCAGATTCAAATGCGCGGCGGCATATTCAGGTTCCAGTTGAGTGGCCCGTTGAAAGAAGGGAAGCGCTTGGGCATAGCGCTTTTGGCTTGCATAGACTCTTCCCAGGTAATTCAAGGTGCTGACATTGTTGGGAGCCTGCGCGAGGACTTTACGCCACTCCCTTTCCGCCGCTTCCTTGTCACCCCGCATCCAGTAAGCGACGGCCAGGCCGTTGCGCAGGCGGTAGTCACCCGTCGAATCCGCCAGCGTGCGCTCGAGCAACGTGACATCGTTCCGCCAATCCAAGTTTCGGCTGAAGATACGAACGGCGCTGAGGATGGTCGCGAGGCACGCGGCAGCCAGCAGCGTGCGTCGCCAAACCAGGTTCCGTCGAGAAACGTGCCGCCACAGAGCCATCGCGCCACATGCCGCCAGCCAGCAGAACCCCACCGAGGGCAAGTAGAGGTAACGCTCGGCAAAGACGTTGGCCCCCATCCAGCGCGCGTTCAAAACCGGCGCCAGGGTGATGACCAACCAAAGGAGTCCGAACGAGGCCATCCGCGCGCGCCGGAATAGATAAACGAAGAGTATGGCCAGAACGAACAGCGAAAGCAGTCCGCACAGGACCCGGAAATCGAGCAGGTGTTCGCTCGATTGGAATACGTAATATGCCCACAGCTTCACCGGCCAGAGGAGCTTTCCCACATACTGCGCCACCAAGGACACGGCGGAAAGCAGCGCCGAATACCAGCCGAGATCAGGCCTTTGCAGCGTGGGAGCAAATGCGCCAAGCACCTTGATCCGAAAGAGAAGATAGGCGATGGCCAGCAGCCAGAGGACGCCGTAGCGCGCCACTTTTTCCCGCCCGGTGGTCTGCGCGCGGTCCGCACGGTAGAAGTGCTCGTAGATAGCCGCCAACCAGGGAAGCGTTAGAGCCTGCTCTTTCGACAAGAGCGCCAGGCTGTACGTCCCGGCCATGGCCAGCCAGGGCCATAGGGCGAGACCCGGCGTCGGCCGGGCCACCTCCAGGAAAAACAGAAAGGTCAACAGGTAGAAAACCGCCAGCCACAGTTCCGGAACCGCCGCCACCCAGGCCACCGCCTCCGTGTGAATGGGGTGCAACGCAAAGAGCGCCGCCGCCAGGAAGGCCCGGGCGCGCTCCGCGAAAAGCTTACAACCCAGCCCAAACAGGACACACGCAACCAGCGTGTGAAGCAGAAGACTGATCAGGTGGAAACCGTAGGCGGACGGCCCAAACAATTGGTAAGCGAGCAGGTTTCCCAGGGTCGTCACCGGACGGTAGTAATTGGTGGACGCATAACCCCCCGCCCGGACAGTGCTGGTGAAGATCTCGCGCAGGAAGCGGAAACTGTGGACGTATGGGTTGTTGAGGACTTGCGCGCCGTCATCATAAACAAAGGCAAAATCATTCAGGAGGATGTTGGCGTAAGGCAAGATCGCGCCGAGGGCCAGCGCGATGAACAGCGCGACATCCGAATACCGCGCGAATCCGCGAGCTTCTGTCAGGTGAGAAGCGCTGCCGGGCGGCCTCACGGTCTCGCCGGGGAGAGCGCTCATGGGCGCTCCTCAACCTTCTCCGCCATCTCCGTGGCCGGCGCGGGATGAACCAGCCAGGGGTAGCGCGCTGCCCAGGCGGCGGACAAGGGCACCGCGCAGCGAATTTCCCCAAAGCGCTTGAACAACCAGTTCGCCAGCCCGTAACACAGGGGAGCCAGGATGAGCCCCGCCACGACATCCACCAGGTAGTGATAGCGGAGGTAGATGGTGGAAACCCACAGGCTGAGGACGAGGGGCGAAAGGATCCATCCCAATCGCTGCGAGTTCCGCCAGGCGTACAGCCACACCACAAAAGAAATCCCCACATGCAAGCTCGGGAAGACATCCCGCTGGATGCGCGCGAAATCCATGAATTCCGTCTCGCGGTTGAAGACTTCCAGCGATTGATACAAGGGGACGGTGTACTGATCCCGCAGGGTATACATCGGTCCGATGGCCGGCACCAGCAGGTACCCAAGGAGGCCGAAGAAACACACCACCAGGATGCCGCACATCATCTCGCGGAACCGCTCCCGGGACTTCCAGATGTAAATGAAGCAGGCAACGACGGGGATGTTGAGGACATGAAAGAAGTAGGAAAAGCTCATCCACTCGGTGAGCGCCGGACGGATCAAGGGCTGGATGGCCAGGCTGGCCTGAAAACCAAACAACTTCTGGTCCAGGGCAATAAGCTCCACGTCGCGGTCGGTGCGCACCAGCAGGTGCGTGGCGTCCCCCCACAACGAATAGTACATCAGCAGGATGACGAGAAAGGGGAACCAGTCGCGCACAATTCCCCAGTAAGGCCGGACAAAATCCCTCAGGCCGTGCCCCGCCTCCAGGGGTGATTCTTTCCCGCCCACGAAGTGATGCACCAGCTCCTTGGTTAAAAGGAGCGTGACGGCGGGGATAATGATGAGCACATCGGCCGGGCTCAGGTTGCGGCGTTGAAGTTCCCGGAAGACGATCCGCATCGCCAGGTTGATAAGGAAAAACGCCAGGGCCACCGCGTCCTCGAGACGCAGGTGGAGTGTGAGCTTGTTTTCATTGGGCATAGAGCGCCTTCAGGTCGTCAAAACGCTTGCGAGCCTGGGGAGGAAACGGGAACTTGGCTGTCGCCCCCAACACGCCCACCGCCCCGGCCCGATTGCCCATCAGGAAGTAGGTATGGGCCAGGCCCTCCACGGCCGCCTGGTGGCTAGGATAGAGCTGGAGCACTTCCAAGAAGACTTTCTCCGCCACCGCGTACTTTCTCTGCGCCGTATAGGACCAACCCAGGAGAACGTAGGGCGCGGCGTAATAGCGGTTCTGCTGGATGAGCTGCTGGGCGGAAGAAATGACCTGGTCATAATCTCCCAGAAGGAAATGGCAGAGTACGAACCGATAAACGTCTTCTTCATCCACGCTACCGCCGCTCAGCGATTCAAAAATCCGCTGGTCCTCGAGCACGGAGGCAAACTGCCGCAGCGTCAGCTTGCTCATCTCCACTTGCCGCCAATAGCGCAAAACCCCGGGACGCAATTGCGCCGCCCGCGTGGCGTTGTCATAAGCTTTGCCGAGTTGCGAGCGCGCCAGGTTGTCCTGGCTCGTCCAGCAGTAAAATGCCGCCGCCAGGTCGTACCCCACGTTACGCGCGCCCAGGATGGTCAGGACAAGGACCGCGCCGTACAGCATCCCCCTGACCCAGGTGAGGCGACGGGCTGCCAGGCCCTTCTCCCGCGGCGCGAGGCCGGTCACCGCCTTGGCCGCCAGGAGTCCCAGGAAAGCCAGGCTCAGGATCTTCAGCGCTTCCCCTAAGACGAATCGAAGCTCATCCACTTGTTTCGTCCTGTCTCATCATTACGTTAACGCTTATTGGAGAAGCCGCAAATCGACTTTGCTCTGCGGTGCCAGTCGGGCACGCCCGTCCGCGCCCACCTCATAGGGTAAGCCCGCCGGGTCCTTCGGCACGCGGCGCAGGAATCCTGCCGCCACCAGCTCTTGGAGGGAACCAGCCGCATACCCTTGCCGCGCCTCGAACTGCTCCAGCAGCTTGTTCAACTGGTCGAGCTGCATCTGCGCGTCGATGGCCTTGAGGTGATCTTCCGCGCTGGCGCGGATCGAGTCGCCGTCCGCGTAACGATAAATCTCCAGCCAAAGCGCCCGCGACGTTTCGGCATCTCCACCCTTCACGGCCACGCTCGCTGCCAGGGCTTTCATCCAGAGCATGGCGCCGGGTCTCCGGCTGCCCTCCTGGAAGATCCGGGCAGCCGTCTCGTAATCCTTCAAGTCCCAGTAATAGATGAAACCCAGATCCTGCCAGAGCCGCCAATAATCCGGGTTGGCCACGATGCCGCGGCGGAGGAGTTGCAAGGCCGCCTGGGGTTGTCCCGCACCCCCCGGGGACTTCTCCGCCAGAAAGATCGCTCCGAACCGGTAGGCGATGATCAGGTGAGGGTCCAACTCGGTAGTGACTCTGAGCAGTGCGCCGAGCAGATCGTACCGTGTGGCGCGCGCCAGGCGTCTTCGCCCGAAGTATTGCACCACCCGCGTCCAGTAGATATTCGAAAGCAATCCATCATAGCCCAGGCACAGATGGCGCAGGGTGTTGCCGGAAGGGATGTACAGGACATCGGCAACGTCCCGATAAGTTCCAAGTTCCCGGTCGATCCTCTTCTGCAGCGGGCACAAGGCGAGGAAGACCCCCAGCAGGAGGCTCCCGCACACCAAGCGCGTCCAGCGGCGCCTGGACATAGCCGGGCTTAGCGGGATCATCGGAATTCGCGCTCCTCAAAGATCAGGATGGCCGCCGACAACAGAATGACGGAATACAACAACGCATACAAGGAGTTCGAGACCAGCAAGTAGCCGGCCACCGCTTCCCCGTGCGAGGCGCGGGTAATCACATTGAAGTCGCCAAAATTGGGAAGCAGGTAATAAAGGACGGTGGTGAACTTCTCGACGAAAGGGCTCTTAGTTTCTTGGCCGAACCACCGGATGTCCGCCAGCAAATTCCCGATCACGTAGAGGCAGAAGGTGAAAACGGCGGACAGGATGGGCGTGGAGATGCACGAGAACAGCAAGGCCAGTCCCACCACCAGCGCCAACTGCAACAGGATGAAGTAAACCGCTTGCAGGGCCACCAGGTCAGCGGCAGTCAGGGTGTGCTTCTGGTAGAAGAGCGCGAGGTAAAACCCCCCTGTCATGATTGCGGTGTTGATGACCAGGGTGAGGAGCAGGCCAAAGTACTTGCCAATAATAAACTCCGCCCGCGCCACGGGTTTGGACAGGATGTTATAGATCGTCCGCCGTTCAATTTCCTTTGACACCAGGCCGATACCGATGAAAATCGCCATCAGCAGGCCAAAGACAGAAATCGAACTCAACCCCAGGTTCACCAGGATGGTCTGCTCGATGTTCACCGAGATACTGCCGAACAGAATCGCGGCGCCGATCAGGAGGAGAGCAAAGACCACCAGGTTGTAAAGGACCCGCTCGCGCACGGACTCCTTGAAGGTGTGCAGGGCGATTGAGACCACGCGCCTCATCGTTTCCCCTCCCCCATGCGCGCGGGGGCTTCCTTCTCTTCCGCCCGGGCCGCCTCCGCGTTCGCGCCGACCTGCGCCAGGAAATAGTCTTCCAGAGACGTCCTCACGGGATTGAGCGAAATAATCTTGGCGCCCTTGCGGAGAACGATCCCCAGGACCGTGGCGACATCGGATTCCACCGGAACTTCCACGCGCACGGCCTCGCCGGTCTTTATCGCCGAGCAATGGTAGGGCTGGAGCTCCGCCAGCAGGTCCGGCGGGGGATGCTCCAGCACAATCTCGGTGGTGGCCACGCCCATGCGGAGGATCTGGCGCAGGTCGCCGCAGCCCTGGAGCTTTCCCCGGACCAGGATGGCAACCTGGTCGCACAGCGCCTCGGCATCGGAAAGGATGTGGGTGGAGAAGAAAACCGTCTTGCCCTCGCCGCGGAGCTGCAAGATGAGGTCGCGCACCTCGCGCCGCCCGAGCGGATCCAGACCCGACATGGGCTCGTCCAGAAAGATCACCTCCGGGTCGTTGATCAGCGCCTGAGCAATCCCCAACCTCTGCACCATGCCTTTTGAAAACTTGCGCAGCGGCACGTCGCGAGAATCCACGAGGCCCACTCGCTCCAACAACCGGCCAACCCGCTGGCGTCGTTGCGCGGCGGGAATGCCAAAGAGTTCGCCCGCATAGTTCAAGAACTCTTCCGCAGTCAGGTGGTCATAGAAATAGGGGTTCTCCGGCAGGTAGCCGATGCGCGCGTGCATGGAGATATCATCAAGCTCTTTTCCCAGGATGCGAGCGGTCCCGGAGGTGGGGAAAACCAGGCGGAAAAGCAGCTTGAGCGTGGTGGTCTTACCGGCCCCGTTGGGCCCCAACAAACCAAACACCTCCCCGGCCTCCACACGGAGGTTGAGGTGATCCAGCGCCCGCCGGGGCCGCTTGCGCCAGAACCCTACGAGGTAGTCCTTGGTCAGATCGAAGGTTTCTACAGCCAACATACTTCCGTTTCGAGGCTCCTGTCAGGATGTCACACTTCGCCTCCCACGCGCCGGGGCTGCAATCTCAGCACCCACGTCGAAGATTCTAAATATAGCTCACTGGATGGGACTATCGGAAGGCCCAGCTTGCCCGCCAAACGCCACACGGATCATCGCGGTCGGGTCAGTGTAAAAGTTGCGAGTCCCGGTGCGCTCGGGGATGGCAGGATCGGCGTTACACTGGTACGAGCCATAGATATTACCCGCCAGGCTTCCGGCCGAATACGTGAACAGGTAGCCGCTCTTTTTCCCTGAGGCCAGGACGTCATCAACCAGGCCGGCAGCCGAAGCCGTGGCAACTCCGGAAGTCGGAGGGCCTAACGCGTCGAGGGTACTGGAGTAGCCTGTCTGGTAATAGGAGTTATAAACGATCTCCGCGCTGCTGATGGTGCGCAGAGAACTCACCGCCGAGGCTTCATTGGCGGAGATGCGCGCGCGCATGAAATTGGGAATGGCAATCGCCGCGATAATCAGAATAATGGCAACCACGATGAGCAATTCGATCAGCGAGAATCCCCTTTCCTCCCGCGGCTGCCTGGCCCCGTGAAAGGAAAGCGGCTTTAAGCTTGGTTGCCCCGTCTGAGAAGGTAAGCTCTCGAGCACGCCCATGACTGCAATTCGCCTCCCCTCTTTAGGCACGCAGAACTCTACGGCTTGAGGTTGGCCACAATTTTACCATGCCGCCCCGCCGCAGTCCATATCCCACTAGTCCGGGGGCCACTCGAGCCGAGTCGCAGATCAGGCTTGACCTCCCGGAGGTTCACCGCTCGCCTGGCTTGTTCCTAGCCGGCTTCTGCCTTGCCGAAAACGTGCGGGGGAGCCCTTCAGCTCCCCCACGCGGAATTTCAAACGGTCTCCACGTTCGCCCCAAGCTTAGCCGGCGAGCGGTGAGGACGCACTAGAAGCGGTTCCCGTACTGTCCTGACGGATGACCCCTGACTGGTCGGTGAAGTAGAAGTTGCCCCCGGTCGTTCCGACCGTGGTGGGGTTGCCTTCCGCACCGTACAGATCGATGCGTCCAGCGACCGCCGTGCCGGGGGAGTACACAAAGGTGTAACCGCTCTTCACACTGGTGTTACCGCCGTTGCCAGCCAGAATGCTGTCAACCAAGCCAGCCGCTGTCACCGTGGGATTGGCGCCGGCCGGGCTGGGTGGGCCCAGGTAGCTCAGCAACGCAGTATAGCCACTGTTGTAAGTGGAAGCGTAGGTGATTTGCGCCGTGTTGATGGTCCGGAGCGACCCCACCGCCGATGCCTGATTCGCCGCAATCCGTGAGCGCAGCAGGTTCGGGATGGCAATCGCCGCGATGATCAGAATGATCGCGACGACGATCAGCAGCTCGATAAGCGAGAAGCCGCGTGAGTTCTTCCTCATTCTTTCCTCCTTGTTGATTTCAATTCCATATCGGGAATTTCCGTGATCCGCGGTCTTATACGAGCACGTCACCTTCCAAGTCACATCTTCTGGAAGTGTTTTAATGTTAGCATAAGTCTTGTCGTATGATACTGTTAGAAGAACAGTCCGGAATAGAAATCGCCTTCTTCCACAACTAAGCTTGACGTTTGCCTGTTTTTGTCGAAGGCCAGTGACAAATAACGTCACCCAAGAATTTCACTGCATCGTTTCTGAGACACTTTCGAAGCAAGCCGCCTGAACCTACCAACCCCCTCGTGCAGGCGATTGCTGCCTGCTATCGGGACGCTGAACTCCCACCCCCGCCAGCGCGGGAGAGGACACAGCGAGATATCCTACGGTGCGCCCGAACCTTCAGGCCGCTGCTCCATGCGCGCTTGGATTTCCGCGACCTGCTGGCGGGCAGCCCATTGCTGCGGGTGACTGGCCAGCTCTGCCCTGAACTGTTCCAGCGCGCCCGAAAGGTCCCCACGCGTCTTCAGCACCACCCCGAGGGCGAAATGATAGCCGTAGCCATCCGGCCGGATCTGGATGGCGCGCCGGATCGCCGCCTCCGCCTCCTGGTCTCGCCCCATCCGCAGCCTGGTCAGTCCCAGGTAGAGATATTCCTCCGGCTTGGCGGGATTAATCTGGATAGCCCTGATCAGGTATCGCTCCGCCTCCTCCAACTGTCCCACCTTGTAATAGGTATATCCAAGGTTGTAGGTCGCGGGCCAGAACCCTGGATCCTTCTCCAGCACCTGTTGGAAGAGCCGCACGGCCTCGGCGTACATCCCTCGCTCACCCATGACCGTGGCCAGGTTGCTTCTGGCATATTTATTGTTGGGAGCGACGCGCAGGTTGTACTGGTAAAAGACCAGGTCATTCGCCAAATAGAAACTCTGGTAGGCCGTGCCAAACGCCAGCGGCGCTGCCAGCGCCAGTGCCGCCACGCTCCGGGCTGCCGGCTGCCCCAGGAGTTTGGCGCGTCCAGAGTGCACGCGCCGCAAGCCCAGCGCGGCCATCATCGCCAGGCCCACCGACGGCAGGTACAAGTAGCGGTCGTGCGCGAAGTCATCCTGCAAAAAGACCCGGAGGTCCAGCAAGGGGAAAAGAGGAATCACAATCCACGCGGAAGCAAAGGCGAAGGTGCGTGAACGGCTGCTTCCATAGAGCAAAGCCGCGAGTGCCAGCAAGACCCCCAGAGCAGGCAGGACGAGGTTGAAGAGAGTGGGGCGCGTGACCGCAGGCAAATCGTAGAAGGTACTCAACCTCACGGGCCACAACAGGTGTTTCACCCAGAACCAGGCGAGCGACGGCCAGGTGTAAACAAGCGTCGCAAACGAGAGCGGAGTCACGATGTGGCTGAAGCCCTTGAGCGCATAAGTACGAGCGGCGAGATAAGGAAGAATGAGCGTAAAATACGGAAGGGCGCAAAGCAGGGCATGACCGGCGCGCCGGCCCATCCTTCGCCAGCGCCAGGCCACCTCAGGAATCGCCCCGTACATCCACTCGTACACAACAATCACCACTGGCAGGATGACGCCGGTTTCTTTCTCGAGCATGGCGAGGACGAAGAACACCAGTGAGAGGGTCATCCACCGCCCGGGCGATGCCGCCGCGTCGCGCTTCTTGAGGTAACAGAGAAATGCCGCGAGAAAGAATATCCCCAGCAGCGGCTCTGTCACCCCGGATACCCATGCCACCGCTTCGATATGAACCGGATGAAGGCCGAAAAGTAGAGCGGCAATGGCTGCCGCGAGGCAGTCCTCCGTGACCCGGCGGGCAAGGAAGTACACCAACAGCGTAACCACCAGGTGGGCCAGCACATTCGTCAGGTGCCAGCCCCAGGGGTGACCGTCGAAGAGCATGTCATTGGCGCGCAGCCACACGAGGAAGACAGGCCGATAGTAGTTGACCCACTCCTCCGGGTAGACCGACGCCCAGACGTGCTCGGTGAAATATCGCGGCGCGTACCGCCAGGAATGTACCGCTGGGTTCTCGACGATCTGGCCGCGATCGTCGTGCACGAACTGGTAACGGAGGGTTCCGCTGTAGGCCGCGAAGGTGAGCAGCAGCGCCAGCCCCAGCAGCAGCCGGTGGGGAGGGCTCACGTCGCGTGTCACCTCAGCGTTGTTCCCGGGAATCACGGGTCGCCGTTTCTCGTCCAAGTCCTGGCTATTGGTCAATCGAGTTCACTGTTCTGTTCGAGCGTCGTTGCGGCGCAGCGCGGAAGCATGGGGGGCGTTTTTGACGAACGGACCCCGCGCGCTTGTCAATCCAGCTTGTGAAGAGCGGCCTTCGCGGCTTCATCGTTGGGATTCAAGCGAACACCCGTTTCGATTTCGCGCCTCGCCCCGGACCGGTCCCCCGCGGCCAGGTAAGCCAAGCCCAGTTGCGTATGCGCCAGCGGTGAATTAGCTTGGAGGGCGGCGGCACGCTCCAGCGCGCGCGTCGCCTCCGCAACGTTTCCCATCTTGAGCGCCAGCACTCCCAGCCGAAACTGCGCATTGGCGGAATCCGCTTGGACGCGTACAGCGAGACGATACATCTCGAGTGCAGCCGGCTGCTTCCCCTGTTGTTCGTTCAAGGTCGCCAGACTAAGGTAGGGCACGGCACTCGTGGGAGCAAGTTGCAGGGCGTGGCGGAACTGCGCTTCCGCCCGCACGAAATCGCCCTTTTGAGCCAGAACCGCCCCCAGGTTCATGGCAGCGTCCAGCGACCGCGGATCAGCTCGCACGGCGCGAGTGAGAAACCCCTGGGCCTCCTCCAGCTTGCCGTCCTCCAGGGACATCACCCCGAGGTTGTTCAGGGCATCACAGTAGTTCGGGTTCAAAGCCACGGCCCGCTCGAACAATTTGCGCGCGCGTCCTCTCTCGCCTTGCCCAAGTTCGATGAGTCCCCAGGCATGAAAGGTCTCCGGGAAGCGGGGGTTCGCTTTCACGGCGCGTTTCATCAGCTCGCGCGCTGCGTCCACTGCGCCGTCGTCCATCAACACGCCCGCCAGGTTTAAATAAGCCTCCCCGATGGAGGGATCCAGGGCTAGAGCCGCCACGTATTCCTTTCGGGCCAATCCTCGCTCCCCTTGCTCCCGGAAAGCGTTGCCGAGGTAGACATGGTACATTCCGGAGTCAGGATCTTCGCGCAAGGTGGCAAGGGCAAGAGCCCCATTGTTTTTCCAGTCGGGAAGGCGCGCAAGTGTTCGCGCCGCCAGAACGACCACCAGGAGCAGGGCAAGCCCCGGAGCAAGAATCCAGCGCGCGGCTTGTCCTTCCGGTTTCGATCCCCGCAGTCGTGCCAGGCCCTCACCCACCAGCCAACAAAACGCTATGGAAGGAATGTAAAGGTAGCGCTCGCCATAGGCGGACGCCCCCACCCAGCGCGCATTCAAGACCGGACCCAGCGTCAGGAAGAACCAAAGAACCGCAAAGGACACGGCCCGCTGGCGCCGCCAGCAACGGAAGAAAGCGGCCGCAGCGAGTAGAACGAACAGCGTACCCAGCAAAACGTACCGGTCATACCAGGCCTGCGGGGGATGGAAGGTCAGGAAATAGGTGAGCTGCCGGGGCCACACGAGCTTGTAACAGTATTGACCCAGCAAGCTGAAGCCGGAAGCGATGGTCGTCTTCAAATCCAGATTGTGCCCTCCGGGGAGTTTCGCGAAGCCCCGGAACACCGCGATGCGCGCGGCAAGATAGAGAGTGGCCAGCATGAGCATCGGGACGTAGCGGCCCACGCGTTCCTTCGCGTCCACTCGGTCGTCACTCGGGCGCAGAAAATGCTCGTAGAAGACCACCAGAACCGGCAGCACCAGCGCCACTTCCTTGGCAAGCGCCGCCAGCAGGAACAGGACGCCCGCAAGCCACGATGAACGGCCCGGCAGGTGTCCCCGGGAATCGACCGGCCTCATGTAAATTGCCGCAGCGAGCAGCATGAAGAGCGCGCACTGGAGATCCGAAATCCCGGAGACCGGAGCGACATTTTCCGTATGGACAGGCAGAACCGAGAAAAGCAGTCCGGCCCAAAAGGCTCCCCCGCCCTCGCGCCACAGCGCCCTGGCCAGGCGATAAACCAGCACCGCCACTACCGCGTTGAGGACGACGTTCACCAGGTGATATCCCGCCGGTCGCAGACCGAACAGCATCCTCTCGCCCAGAAGCGTCAGCATCACCAGCGGGCGGTAGAAACCCGTTTCTCCGCGCGCCCCCAAGAAGCTCCAGAAGTCCTGGGTGAATATTTCACGCACGTAATGAAGGCTCAGCACATAGGGGTTATGTGCGAGCAGGAGGTTGTCATCCACAACAAACTCATGTCCCGTCGTGGTGACATACAAGAGGAGAGAAAAACCCAACAAAAGAAGGGTGGCGAAAGGTTCGCGAGGCAAGCCAGCCGACAGGGAGAGAGGGGAGCTGGTCTCTCCGGCAGGAGTTTCGAAAGTGGGCGAAGAACCGCGCATTCAAGTTGATGACCCTAGATGTTGTACTTCTTGGCGTAGTGCCGGAAGGAACGGTAAGAAATCCGCAGGAGTTCTGCGGCGCGTGTGCGGACCCCATCCGCGGCCGCAAGTGCCTCTGCGAGATACTGCTTTTGAACCTGCGCCATCAGGCCTTCGAAGTCTAATCCTTCCTTCGGGATTAGGGTGGGTCTCTCCAGGGGTGGAGTAACACCTGTCACCGCCCCGGGGAGATGCTCCGTCCCAACCACCTCGTCCCCTTCCCCGCAAACCGCGACAGCATGTTCGACGGCATTTTCTAGTTCGCGCACGTTCCCGGGCCATGTATAACGTAACAGGGCAGAAATGGCTTCCGCGGCAAAGTCCCGGACAGGCTTTCCCATCTGCAAGGCGAATTTCCTGAGAAAGTGATGGGCAAGCGGCTCAACATCTTCCACGCGCTCTCGAAGCGGGGGTACGTGAATGGGAATGACGCTAATCCGATAGTAGAAATCTTCTCGAAACTGTCGTGAAGCCACCATGCTGGTCAGATCTCGATTGGTCGAAGCTATCAGTCGTACGTCGACCGGGACATCCCAAGTGCCCCCGAGGGGCCGGACCTTTCGTTCCTGAAGGACGCGCAAGAATTTCACTTGCATGCTGGGACTCGTTTCGCCGATTTCATCCAAGAAGAGAGTTCCACGGTCCGCAGATTCGATAATGCCTTTCTTGTTAGAGTCGGCCCCAGTAAATGCCCCCTTGAGATACCCGAAGAGTTCACTCTCCAGGAGCGTCTCCGGGAAGGCCCCGCAGTTGATGGAAACGAACGGCTTCTCGCGCCGCAGGCTGGCTTCATGGATCGCTCGCGCCACCAGCTCCTTGCCCGTCCCGCTTTCGCCAGTGATCAAAACCGTACTGGTGGTGGGGGCGACAGTCCGGACCATTTCCAGGATGCTTTGAATCTGCCTGCTGTGCCCCACAATGTTATTGAGCGCAAAAACCCGAAGCAGTTCTTGACGCAGACGGATGTTCTCTTCGCGTACGGCGAGATCTTCCAGCGTCTGATGCACAACTAGCTTCAGTTCCTCCACTAACTTGTCCGTCTTGACGACGTAACGATAGGCTCCGAGGTTCAATGCCCGGATAGCTGTGTCCATCGTTGGGAGAGCCGTGATGAGGATGAAGCGGGCCGGATTGTGTGTCGAACAGGAATATTCGAGCAGATCGATTCCGGAGAGATCGGGCATGATGATATCAGAGATAATTAGGTCAAAGGCCTGGGATTCGATCTTCTTCTTTGCGCCTTTTCCAGTGGCGACGGTCTCAACCACGTGGCCGTCTTTACGAAAAGCGATATCCAGCATCTGGCAAATAGATTTCTCATCATCCACGATCAGTAAGCGGGCCATCAGTTCTTTCCTAATTTGAAGTCTGGCAGCACTGTTCAGCGGGGGCTGACCGCGGAATGGACCGGGCGTGGTTTTTCTGAGCCCCCCTGGGACGTTTTACTTGGAAGGTCAATCAGGAAGCGTGTGCCCTTTCCTGGCTTTGATTCCACGCGTATCGCCCCATGGTGTGCCTGGATAATCTGATAAACAATGGCCAGCCCCAGCCCCGCGCCGTCACTGAATCCCGATTGGAAAGGCTCAAACAGTTTCTCGAGTTGCGCCTGGGTCAAACCCTCGCCCGTGTCCCCAAGAATCACCCGCGCGCTTTTCCCTCCCACCTCATCAACCTCCGCGGTCAGCGTTCCCCCCTTGGGCATTGCCTTTAAGGAGTTATCGCAGATATTCCAAAAGACCTGGCGCAACTTGTCGGGGTCAGCCAAAATGATCAAAGGATGATTAGGAAAGTGGCGCTCCACTCGACGGTCGGGCGCGAAGAGCGGGTGGTGCTCCACCAGCAAAAGAGTCTCCTCCAGCAGATTCACCAGGTCCACTTCTTGAAACTCGAAACGCTGGTCGCGGGAGTAAAGCAGAAAATCCGAAACCAGCTTGTTCAGCCGTTCGGACTCCCGACTGACGATGGCGATCAATTTGGACTGGTCCTCATCCAATTGGGCGATCGACTGCAACAACTTGACCGAACCGGCGATGGAGGCCAGCGGGTTCCGAATCTCATGCGCTATGCCAGCCGCCATGCGCCCCAGCGTGGCCATGCGGTCCTTGGCGCGGTACTGGGCCTCGCGCCGCTTCTCCTCCGTGACGTCCTGGAAGTTATACACGTAACCCGCCGCCCCCGTCTCCGGCACGATCAGGGGTGAAACCGAGACGCCCAAGATCCGCCGCTCCCCGCGTGGGTGCAGGTAGGTGATCTCCTGGCGTGTCTCCAGCCCGGAAGCCTCACGCCGCACGCGGTCTTCCAGCTCCAGACCCACGAACACCGCCATAAGGGGTTTGCCCTTGAGCTCATAGGGCTTGTAGCCCAGAATGGAAGCCCCCGCCGGGTTGATATCGGTAATGCTTCCCTTCCTATCGGTGGTGATCAGGCCGTCCCGCATGCTCTGGATGATGTTTTCGTTGATGGCTTGCAGACTCGCTACCTGGCCGCTCTTGTTGCGCAGCTCCGCGCCTGCCTTGCGCAGGCTTTCCGCCAGGTAGCTGGAAAGATAAGCCACGGCAAAAAAACCGAAAAGGCTCGCAAAGATCTTCACTTGCAGCGTGCGCAGGTCAACGGCCAGCAGCGAGGAAGTCGCCAGGAATTGCATGACCGGATAGCGTTGGGCCACGGCGGGATAGAGGCTGGGGAGATAGGCGAGTTCCAGAAGCGATCCCATGAAAACGAAGCAGAGGGCAGCCACCAGGAACGCCCGCGCGCGGGTCAGGAGAATATTGGCGATAATGATCGCCACCAGGTACAAGGAAAAGTAGTTGCTGTCCAGGTCTCCCGTCACGTGCACGATGGCCGTGATGATGACGATGTCAGAAAGAATTTGCAGGTACGCCTGAAGCAGGAAGTCGCGGCTCAACTGGTTATAGATCAAAAAGAACAGGCCGAAGATGTACCAGAGGATGACCGCCATCCCCAGGTACATGATGGAATGTTGATTGGCGGGGTTGGGGGCCAGGGTGCGGATGGAAAAGTCAATGGCGAAGACAAAGCTGATGATGACAAAACGGATTTTGACTACCCAGGGAAGCCAGTCCTCAAGTTCGCCGCTAAATCTCATAGCAACACTTAGCTGCATTATAGGAAGCGGAGTCCCTTAAAACAAGGGTTGCTCCGCCGCCGGGCCCGCCCTTTCGGCCTGTGGCAGTCGCCGGCGAGACCCCGGCAGGATGGGAGATACGTCAATGAAGGGGAGCTTCCGGGGCCTCGATGCAGGCCCCGGAACAGAGTCACGGACTTCCCTGTCGGCTCTAACCAGCGAGTTTTCCGATCAGGCTGAACAGAGGCAGGTACAAGGAGATGACCACACCGCCGACCACCACGCCCAGGAACAAGATGATCATGGGCTCCATCGCCGTCAGCAGGTCGCCCACGGCGGCATCCACTTCGTCTTCGTAGAAGTCGGCCACCTTCTGGAGCATAGCATCGAGGGCGCCAGTCTGCTCGCCCACCCCGATCATCTGCACGACCATGTTGGGAAAGACGCCGGTCTCACGCAGGGGATCGACGATGGTACGGCCCGTTTCGATGGCCTTGCGGACTTCCAGAATCGCCTTCTCAATTACCGCATTGCCAGAGGTCCGGGCGGTGATGTCCATCGCCTCCAGCATAGGCACGCCGCTGGTGATCAGCGTCCCCAGGGTGCGGGTGAAGCGCGCCACGCCAATCTTCCTCATCAGGTTCCCCAGGAGCGGCAGCTTGAGGATGAAGGTATCGATCATCATGCGCCCCCTGGGCGTCGCGTACCACTGCTTCAGCCCCCAAACGCCGGCGCCGCCCAGCAGGATGCCTATCCAGGCAAAACTGGCCACGGCGTGGCTCAGACCGATGACGATGCGGGTGGGGAGCGGCAAGTCCACACCCAGCCCCGCGAACAGGGTCGCAAAGATGGGCACCACCTGCCACAACAGCAGGAGGATGACGCCCCCGGCGATCGCTACCACCGCCACCGGATAGATCAACGCCGATGTCACCGCCCGCCTTAATTTCACCGCCTTTTCGATGTACCCCGAAAGGCGTTGAAGGATCGTGTCGAGAATACCGCCGGTCTCACCGGCCTCCACCATGTTGGTGTAGAGGGGGTCAAAAATCTTCGGGTATTGGCGCAGGGCGTTGGCCAGAGTGGAACCGCTCTCCACCGAAGAACGAACTCCCGCCAGCGCTTTGGCAAAGCCCTTGTTCTCTTGTTGAGAGGCGAGGATCTCCAGGCACTGCACCAGCGGCAGGCCCGCATCGATCATCACCGAAAACTGGCGGGTAAAGATTGCCAGTTCTTTGGCGCTTACCCTCCCGGCCACTTTGGCGGGTTTGGGGATGGCAATTTCCCGGCCTTTCTCGACGATGCGGGAAGGAGTAATTTGCTCCCGCCGCAAAACCGCGTCGAGCGCCTCGCGGGTGGAAGCCACCCGAGTTCCGGTAACTTGCTCGCCTGTGCGGGAGGTTCCGCGAAATTCAAATTGCGGCATCGCTTGGTTACCTCACTTGGTTAATCCCCCGCCCGGCGGGCGTGGCGGCTTCCAAAGGGGTCTACCTGCGCGCCGGAGCGTAGGGAGTTGGGGGACGTTGTCCAACATTGCCGGTCGCACCGCGATTGATCATATCCTGGAGTTCATCGGCATTGCTGGAGCGCGCCATGGCCGTCTCCAGGCTGACCGCCCTTTGCTGGTAAAGAGCATAGAGCGACTGGTTGAACGTCTGCATGCCGAACTTTTCCTGGCCCGATTGCATGGTGGAATAAATCTGGTGGATCTTGTCCTCCCGGATCAGGTTGCGGATGGCGGCGTTGGGTACCAGGATCTCCATGACCATGGCGCGCCCCCTGCCGTCGACCCGGGGCAGAAGCGACTGGCACATGATGCCTTCCAGGACCAGGGAAAGTTGCGCGCGAATCTGGGATTGCTGGTGGGAGGGAAACACGTCGATGATGCGGTTGATGGTCGAGGAGGCGGAGTTGGTGTGCAACGTCCCAAACGTCAGGTGGCCGGTTTCGGCAATGCGCAACGCCGACTCGATGGTTTCCAGGTCGCGCATCTCCCCGATCAGCACCACATCGGGGTCCTCGCGCAGAGCGGCGCGCAGAGCGTTGGTAAACGATTGCGTGTCCGCGTGGACTTCGCGCTGGTTCACCAGGCACTTCTTGTGGGGGTGGATGAATTCGATAGGGTCCTCAATCGTCAGCATGTGCTCGTAGCGCGTCTGGTTGATGAGGTCCAGCATGGTGGCCAGCGTGGTGGACTTGCCGCTCCCGGTGGGCCCCGTCACCAGCACCAGGCCGCGAGGCTTCTCGCACAACCGGCGCAGCACCGGCGGCAATCCCAATTGGTCGAAGGACTTGATCTCGAACGGAATCACCCGGAAGACGCCCGCCGTGGCCCCGCGCTGGTTGAACAGGTTGCCGCGGAAACGCGCGATGTTCTTGATGCCGAAAGAGAAGTCCAGCTCCAGGTTCTCTTCAAAACGGTGTTTCTGCTGGTCGGTCAGGATGCTGTAAGCCAATTGCTTGGTGTCCGCCGGCCCCAGCACGGGGAGGTCTTCCAGGGGCTTCAATTGGCCGTGGACGCGGATGCGGGGTGGTGAATTGGTGGTGATGTGGAGGTCGGATCCTCCCGTGTCCACCATACGCTTCAGCAGCTCACTCAAGGTCGGTACAGGCATGGCTTATCGCGCTCCTCTCACGGTCGTCACACGCCGGCGGCGCGGGTTACAGGACCGTCTCACGGATGACCTCTTCCAGGGTGGTCATGCCGGCGGCCACTTTGATCAGGCCACTGCGGCGAAGACTGATCATGCCCTGCTCGATGGCCTTGCGCTTGACTTCGAGTGCGGACGCCCCCACCAGCACCAGCTCGCGGATTTCGTCGGTGACCTCCAGGATCTCGTACAACCCCACGCGCCCCTTGTAGCCCTTGTTCCCGCAGGTGGAACAACCCTGGCCCTTGTAAATCGTCACGGTCTTGGCTTCCTCCGGCGTATAGCCGGCGTCGATGAGCACCTGAGGACTTACGTCCTCCGGCGTCTTGCAATCCTGGCACACTCGCCGCGCCAGCCGTTGCGCGCAAATCAGGTGAACCGAGGTGGCCACCAGGAAGGGCTCAATCCCCATGTTCATCAGGCGCGAGATGGTGGAGGGTGCGTCGTTGGTGTGCAAAGTGGAGAGCACCATGTGGCCGGTGAGCGCGGCCTTGATGGCAATCTCCGCCGTCTCAAAGTCTCGAATCTCGCCCACCAGAATGATGTTCGGGTCCTGCCGCAAGAAGGAGCGCAGCGCGGCCGCGAAATTCAACCCGATCGCTTCCTTCATCTGCACCTGGTTGATCCCCGGCAACTGGAACTCCACCGGGTCTTCCGCGGTGACGATGTTGGTATCCGGTTTGTTGAGCTGGGCGATGGAGGAATAGAGAGTATTGGTCTTGCCGCTGCCGGTCGGCCCGGTCACCAGCACCATCCCGTAAGGCTTGAAGATGGCCTTTTGGAACTTGGCCAGGGATTCCGGCTCGAACCCCAGCTTGGTCATGTCCAGCCGCAGGTTTTCTTTGTCCAGCAGCCGCATGACGATCTTCTCGCCGTGCAGCGTGGGGAGGACGGAGACGCGGAAATCGAGCTGCTTCTTCTTGTTGTTGTGCATCATCCTGATCATGATACGTCCGTCCTGCGGCAGCCGCTTCTCCGAGATGTCCAGCTTCGCCATGATTTTCACACGGCTGATGATGGCGTCGCGCAGCTTGTTAGGCGGGTTCATGATGGTCTGGAGCATGCCGTCGATGCGATAGCGCACGCGGTACTCTTTCTCGTAAGGCTCCATGTGGATGTCGCTGGCGCCGCGCTTCACCGCGTCCGTCAGGATGTAGTTCACCAGTTTGATCACCGGGGCTTCCTCCGCCGCCTTCTCGAGCTGCGCCAGGTTCAGCCCCCCTTCGTCTTCCGCCTCCAGCTCAACGCTCTCCGCCCCCCCTTCGTCGATGAAGCTGACGATCTCCTCCATCTCCTTCTTGCGTTCGGCATCTTCCACGGTGCCGTAGAACTTCTTGATGGCCTCCACGATCGCCGATTCGGACGCCACCACCGGTTCGATGTTGAAGCCGGTCATGAACTTGATGTCGTCCATGGCGAACACGTTGGTGGGGTCCACCATGGCCAGCGTCAGCGACGAGCCCACACGGCTCAGCGGCAGCACCTGGTATTTCAAGGCCGTTTCCAAGGGGATCAGCTTGATGACGTTCTGATCCACCTCGAAGTACGCGAGGTTGATGGACGGCACACCGTACTGGCGCGATAGCACGGCCGTCACCTCGTCGTCATTGAGGAAGCCCAGCTTGACGAGCGAGTTCCCCAGCCGGCCCCCATTCGTCTTCTGGTGTTCCAGGGCCTGCTTGAGCTGGTCGGGAGTTATTAAGTTCTCTTTGAGGAGGATTTCGCCAAGCTTTCCGGACATTACAGAACCCTGTGCCCCCTTTGCCACAATTGGACGGTGAGAGGAGCGGTGGGCCCTCCCTCATTTCATTCCAAATCCCTGCCAATCACAAACTTAAAGCCATCCTAGAGAATTCACGCCGCAAAGTCAAGCCGATTTGCCTTCTCCCTGCGCCGCCCGGTGCCAACCCGTGACTGGATTCGCCCGGCGCCCGGAGGAGGCCCCAACCCTTCACCATTCCAGATGCCAGCCACACCTCCACTTGCTGACGCCGCCTGCCCCTTACGCTCCCCCAACTCCTAAACGCTTTCCGGCTCCAGATTCTCGCTGTGTCCAGGGCAGAGGCTGCCACTGGCTCTTCCCTCTCCCAATAGTATGCCTCGCGGCAGTAGAAAAGGAAAGACCGTCTTCAGGATTCCCAAATTCCGCTCCCGATTGAAGTCGCCGCATTTTCCGCCTGCGACCCTGCAGAGCTGGTTCGTCACCTCGGCCTGCATTCCCGAGCTGCTGGATTTTGGTTGAAAAAGTGGGCAGAGGCAAGTCGAAGATGCGCTCTTGGCGACCGCTCGCTTCTCGCCCACTTTCTGATAGAGTATGGGACGTTGCTCCTTACAGCGACACAGACTCGTAATTCCCTCGTCCTTCGGCAAGCATGACTGGGTCATAGGCAAAGAGGAACTTCCAATGGCGCCCAAGAAAGGAATTACTTCCATGAGACTCCCCAGAATCTTAATCCTGTTTCTTCTCGCGCTCGGTTCGGTCTTTTTCTTCGTGACCTCCGAATCGGCAAGATCTGAGACCACAACCAACAAGCCGCCTTATCTCAACCCGCAACTCCCCGTCGAGCAGCGCGTCGCCGACCTGCTCAGCCGGATGACCCTGGAAGAGAAAGTTGCGCAGACCCAGGCCCTGTGGAGGCAGAAGGGCCTGATCATGGACGAAAAAGGAAACTTCTCGCCGGAGAAAGCACGGGAAGTTCTGAAGCACGGCATCGGCCAGATCACCCGCGCCAGCGAAAACAAAGGCCCGCGAGAAAATGCCGTCTTCACCAACGCCATTCAGAAGTATCTGATGCAGAACACCCGCCTGGGCATTCCCGCCATCATCCACGAAGAGTCGCTGCACGGTTTTGTGGCGCCCAAGGCCACCAGCTTCCCCATGGCGATCGCCCTGGCCAGCACCTGGGATGTGGACCTGGTCGAGCAGGTCTTCGGCGTGGCCGCCGCTGAAATCCGCTCGCGGGGCGCCCAGCAGGCCCTCACGCCCGTCCTCGATGTCGCTCGCGACCCGCGCTGGGGGCGCACCGAGGAAACTTACGGAGAAGACCCCTACCTGGCTTCCCGCATCGGGGTCGCGTGCATCCGGGGCTTCCAGGGCAAAGGCCCGGTCATCGATAAGCAACACATCATCGCCACCGCCAAGCACTTCGCGGTGCACGGGCAACCTGAAGCCGGCGCCAACGCCGCTCCCGGAAACTACTCCGAGCGGATTGTGCGCGAGGTTTTCCTCCCCTCTTTTCAAGCCGCCTTCACGGAAGCCGGCGCCATGAGCGTGATGCCTTCTTACAATGAGATCGACGGCATCCCCTCGCACGCCAACAAATGGCTCCTCGACAAAGTCCTGCGCCAGGAATGGGGCTTCCAGGGATTCGCCGTTTCCGATTACGAGGGCATTAGTCAACTCGAGACGTTGCACCACGTTGTCGCGAACAAAGCAGACGCCGCCAAGAAGGCCCTGGAAGCGGGCGTCGATATCGAACTGCCGGACATCGACTGCTACGGCACGCTGCTTCGGCAAATCAAGGAAGGCCGCATCGCCGAGGCGACGCTGGATAAGACCGTGGCGCGGATTCTTCGCGCCAAGTTCCTCCTCGGCCTCTTCGAGGATCCCTATGTCGACCCTGAGGCCGCCGAGAAGATCAACAACAGCCCCGAACACCGCGCCCTGGCGGCAAAAGCCGCCCGCGAAGCCATCATTCTCTTCAAGAATCAGGACAACCTGCTGCCTCTCGACGCCAGCAAGCTGAAGTCCGTGGCGGTGATCGGTCCCAATGCTGCCCTCTGCCACCTGGGCGGGTACAGCGACGACCCCGGCCCCACCGTGAGCATTCTGGACGGAATCAAAAACAAGGCCGGCAACCGCTTCAAAGTTTCCTACGCGGAAGGCTGCAAAATCACGGCGCGGGACCGGGGCTGGCAGAGCTGGTCGGATGACCTAGTTGAACTGCCCAACCCCGCCGAAGACGAAACCAGGATCGCTGAAGCCGTTCGGGTGGCGAAGTCAAGCGACGTTGCCATCCTCATTTTGGGCGGCAACGAGCAAACTTCCCGCGAGGCCTGGGCCGACAACCATCTGGGTGACCGCGACAGCCTGGAGCTGCTTGGAAGGCAGAACGACCTGGTAAAAGCTGTCCTGGCCACCGGCAAGCCGGCCATCGTTTTCCTGATTAACGGCCGGCCGCTCTCCATCAATTACATCGCGGAGAAGGTCCCTGCCATCCTGGAAGGTTGGTATCTGGGCGAGGAAACCGGCACGGCAGTGGCCGATGTCCTGTTCGGCGACTACAACCCGGCCGGCCGCCTGCCCATCACCTTCCCGCGCACCGTCGGCCAGATTCCCGACTTCTACAATTACAAACCCTCCGCAAAACGCGGCTATCTGTTCGGCAACAAGGAGCCGCTGTTCCCCTTCGGCCACGGCCTCAGCTACACCACCTTCCGGTATGACAACCTGAGGCTGTCGCCGGACAAGATCGGGCCCAGCGGGAAGACCACCGTCAGCGTCGACGTCACCAACACCGGCAAGCTCGCCGGTGACGAAGTCGTTCAACTGTACATCCGCGACGAAGTCAGCTCGGTGACGCGGCCCATCAAAGAACTCAAGGGGTTCCGCCGGCTCAATCTTCAGCCGGGCCAGACCAAAACGGTCGAGTTCGAACTGGGCCCCGAAGCGCTCTCGTTCCTGGATGAGAATATGCAGCGCGTCGTCGAACCTGGGCTCTTCGATGTGATGGTGGGACCGAGTTCGGCTAGCCTGAAAACCGTGAAGCTGGAGGTGGTCGCTCGCTAGCGCGCGATCTGTAGCGGCGCTCGGCGCCTGCCCTGCACCATCTGGTGCAGGGCCTGCCCGCCTCGGCTTCACTTTAGCCCGCCTTGCGCGGGCGGGAGCGGCGAGCGCACCGGCGGTCCCAGACCGCCGCTTTCGATCCCTTTCTCCAGTGGACGCTCACCGAGCGCCGCCGCAGCCAGCGATGTCGCTTTCCTTGACATTGGCCATCGGCAAGGCTAACTTTTCTAACTATGCCAGGGGCGATGCCGCAGCCGAATTTCGAACCGGGTGAAGCGCTCATCCGATACTACGACAGGCTGTTGCAACGCCTCGGCCCGCAAGGTTGGTGGCCGGCGCGCACCCGTCTCGAAGTGATCCTTGGGGCGATCCTCACGCAGAATACCAACTGGAATAACGCCGCCCTGGCTCTGAAGCGGCTGCGGAAAGCGGGCCTTTTGGAATTGGCCCGGCTGCGCAAGGCTTCGCGGGCGGAACTGGAAGCCTGCATTCGCCCTGCGGGCTTCTTCCGGCAGAAGGCGCGCGCCATTCGCGGCTTCCTGGATTGGCTGTTCACGAAACACGGCGGCTCCCTCGCGAAACCCTTCCAACATCCGGCCGCCGCTCTGCGGCGCGAGTTGCTGCAAATCAATGGTCTGGGCGTGGAGACGGCGGACGCCATCCTTCTCTATGCGGGGCGCAAACCGTTTTTTGTCGCGGATGCTTACACCCGACGCATCTTTTCCCGGCATGGTCTGCTCTTGGCGAGCGCAAACTATTCCCAGGCCCAGCAGTTCCTGCACCGCCATCTGCCGCCCGAGCACACTCTTTTCAACGAGTTTCACGCCCTGCTGGTGGAAGTCGGCAAACGTTACTGCAAACGCCACGAGCTGCAGTGCTCGCAGTGCCCCCTGCAAGAGTTCTTACCCGGAGGGCGGGAGGAGCGCGCCATGCAACTGGCGGGCAGTTCGAGTGAGGAGGCGCGAGAGCCGGAATTCTCATCGGCGTAGCCTTTTTCCATGCAAGCAAACTCCCATCGCCGGCGCAAAAGGCTCTTGGTTCTTCTCCTCTTCCTTGTCCCCGTGCTGTTCTTCCTCGGCTGGAGCCAAGCGGCCCTGAACCTCTCCTTCATCCGTCCCTCGAGCGCCCAGCAGACGATCCTTCTGCTGGTTCTCTCCGCCGTCATTTTCCTGGCCTTCGTGATCTTCGCCCTGATTCTGTTGCGCATCCTGCTCAAGCTTTACGTCGAGCGCCGGCAGCAACAACTGGGCTCCAAGTTCAAGACCAAGATGGTGGTGGCTTTTCTAAGCATTTCCCTGGTCCCCGTCTGCGTCCTTTTCATCTTTGCCTATGGGCTGGTCAACCGCAGCATCGACAAGTGGTTTGGTATCCCCTTTGACATCGTCCGCAAGGACGCCAGCGAAATTGTTCGACAGCTCGAATTACAGGCTGAAGGAAGAGCACTGCGTGTGGCGGGGCACCTGGCCACCAGCGAGGATCTTGTCCAGGCCATTGAGCGCCACGATAAGGCCGCGGCGGAATCGCGGCTGGCGCGCGAGGTCTCGGACCTGGGTTTTGAATTCGCTCTCTGTCTCGATCGTGAGGGGCGCCTGCTGGCTCGCGCGGGAGAGGAATGGACGGGCGCCAGCGAAATCACCCGCTCGTTCCCGGACATGCGGAGCATCCCTGCGGAAGGCACCAGCCGCCGCCAACGCTCCCAGGCTTACGAGTTATTCCTGGCTGCCCGGGCGGTGGAGGGCCCTGGCAAGAAGCCTCTGGGGACCATCATCTGCGCCACCCGCTTGCCTCTGAACATCATGCAGACGGCCGAGGAAATTCAACGCGAGTCGCAAAAATACGATGAGTTGAGTCGCGAGCGCAAGGCCGTGAAGCGCACCTACCTCTCCGTGCTCTGGCTCCTCACGCTGCTCATCCTCTTCAGCGCCACGTGGTTCGCTCTGTTCCTCTCCAAACAGGTGACCGTGCCGATTCAGGCCCTGGCCGAGGCGACGCACGAAGTGTCGGAAGGAAACCTGGGTTACCAAGTTTCGGTGCGGGCCGATGACGAGTTGGGAGCCTTGATCCGTTCCTTCAATGAAATGACCCAGCAGCTCTGGGAAAACCGGCAAGCCATTGAGCGCGCCGCCAGGGAGTTGCAAGAGGCCAACCGGGCGCTCGACGAGCGCGGCAACACCATGGAAGCCATCCTCGAGAACATCCCCACCGGCGTCATCTCCTTTGACCCCCAGGGGCAGATCACGCGGATGAATTCCACGGTGGAGTGGATGTTCAAGGACCCGCGCCTGAAGTCTGCCCACACCCTTTCCGACCTGTTCTCGCCGGAGGATGCGCGCGACGTGGCCCGGCTCTTTCGTCGCGCGGCGCGCCAGGGGGTCGTCACCCGGCAGATGGAGCTGGTGCTGGCGGGGCGGCGCGCCTTCGTGGCCTTAACCGTTTCTTCCATTCGCACCCGCCACGGCACGGTGGGTTCCGTCCTGGTCCTGGAAGACCTCTCGGACTTGCTGCGCGCCCAGAAGGCCCTGGCCTGGCAGGAAGTGGCCCAGCGCATCGCTCACGAGATCAAGAACCCCTTGACCCCCATCCAGCTTTCCACGGAGCGTATTCGAAGGCTCATCGAGCGCGCGGCGGCCGGCGCGGCCTCCCAGGATTTGTCGGCGGCGGTGGCGGAGAGCGCCTCCCTCATCAGCCACGAAATCGAGACCCTCAAGGCGCTGGTGGACGAGTTCTCCAACTTCGCGCGCTTCCCTGCCTCCAAACCCGTTCCCGCCAACCTCAATCGCATCATTGAGAACGCTTTGAATGTTTTTGACGGGCGGCTGAACGGCATCCGTGTTCACCGCGAGCTGGCGCCGGATTTGCCCTTCGTCCAGGCGGACCCCGACCAGATGAAGCGCGTGGTGGTCAACCTGATTGATAATGCCGCTGAGGCGTTGGAACATTCCTTGCAGCGCGAGATCTGGATCCGCACCGCGCTCGATCCGGACCGCGAGGTGGTGGAGCTGGTGGTGGCAGACAGCGGACCCGGTATTCCTTCCGAAGCCAAGGAACGCCTCTTCCTGCCCTTCTTCTCGACCAAGCGTCGAGGGACCGGCCTGGGCCTTGCCATCATCAGCCGGATTATCTCGGAGCATCATGGCTCGATCCGCGTGGAAGAGAATCACCCGACGGGAACCAAGTTTGTGATCGAATTGCCGGTGGAACGTACGCCCGCTGAAGCCGCCACCTCATGACCCGTGTAGCGCAGAGTTGTTCTTTAACTCTGCGGCTGCTTCTTCGCCCGTAACGTAGATTTGTTCTTTCACTCTGCGGTTCGTTTTTCGCCCGTCGCGCAGAGTTATTCTTTAACTCTGCGGTCCGTTCTTCGCCTGTCGCGGCGGTCTACCTGTCCCGACCTGGCAGTCTGACCGTCGCCAAGCTTCGGCGCTCCCGCCCGAGCAAGGCGGGCTGAAGTGAAGCCGAGGCGGGCAGGCCCTGCACCAGATGGTGCACGGCAGGCGCCGAGCGCCCGTACAACAAGGATGCTTCGTGGAACGTTACTCGGTCTTAGTCGTTGACGATGAGCCGGGGATTCGAGAGTCTCTGGCCGACGTCCTGCAAGACGAAGGTTTCAAGGTCGAAGCCGTGGAGAGCGGCGAAGCGGCCCTCGAGACCCTCGGCAAGAACCGCTATGACATCGTGCTGCTCGACATCTGGCTGCCCGCCATGGACGGCATCCAGGCGCTGGAGAAGATTCAGGCCCAGGGAAATCCCCCCGTGGTCATCATGATTTCCGGCCACGGCACCATCGAGACGGCCGTGCGCGCCACCAAGCTCGGTGCTTTCGACTTCCTCGAAAAGCCTCTCTCCATTGATAAGACCCTGCTCACCCTGAAGCATGCCGTAGAAAAGTTGCGGCTCACCGATCAAAACCGCCAGTTGCAGGAAGAACTGCACGGCAAGTACCGCATCATCGGCGAGAGCGTACCCATGAAGGCGCTGCGCCAGCAACTTGCCCTGGCCGCGCCCACCAATGGCCGCGTGCTGGTCTACGGCGAAAGCGGGACGGGAAAGGAACTTGTCGCACACGCCCTCCACAACATCAGCCTGCGCGCCCAGCAACCCTTTGTGGAAGTCAACTGCGCCGCCATCCCGGAAGAGTTGATTGAAAGTGAACTGTTCGGCCATGTAAAGGGGTCCTTCACCGGAGCGCTGGAAGACAAAGTGGGCAAGTTCCAGCACGCGCACGAGGGGACGTTGTTCCTCGACGAGGTGGGCGACATGAGTTTGCGGACTCAATCCAAGGTCCTGCGCGTCATTGAAGAACAGCGCTTCACCCCCGTGGGCTCCGGGAATAACCTCACCGTGGATGTGCGCGTCCTTGCCGCCACCAACAAGAATCTGGAAGAGGAGATCCAGAAAGGCAATTTCCGCGAGGACCTGTTCTACCGCCTGAACGTCATCCCGTTCTTCGTCCCCCCCTTGCGCGAGCATCCCGAGGACATCCCGGCGCTTGCCAACTATTTTCTGGCTGATTTCGCGCGCGCTTATGGCCGCCGTCCCAAACACATTTCCGAAGCGGCTATGGAAGTGCTGCTCCGCTACCGCTGGCCGGGGAACGTCCGCGAACTCAAGAACCTCGTCGAACGCCTGGTCATCATGGTGCCCGGCGAGAAGATCGAACGACGCCACTTGCCTCCGGGTTTCTTGCACGATGGGTCGCGCTCAGCCCCGCACCGGGCGGGGACGGGCGGCTTTTCCAGCCTTCAGGAAGCCCGCGCCGCTTACGAGCGCGATTACATCCTCCGTAAGCTCGAAGAGAACCAGGGCAACGTCAGCCGCACTGCCGAAGTCCTGGGCCTCGAGCGCAGCCACCTCTATCGGAAAATGAAATCGCTGGGTATCACCGCCGGGGAGTAAGGGAGGGCTCCGCCCTCCCGCCAGGGGCCCGGGGCTGCCCACACAAAAAGCGGGAGCAAGCTCCCGCACTCCACAGAAGCGCCGTCCGCCGCGGCGGATTGAAAGCGAGCGGTGGGCTACCTTCGCATTTCATTTTTGCCTTTTGAATTTTGACTTTTGCCTTTTGATTTGCTTTTTCGCTCTATGGCGCTTCCCCGCGGTAATCCAACTCGGCCACCACGGCGCGGTTATCGCGCCAGTCGCGTTCGACTTTCACATAAAGTTCAAGAAACACTTTAGGTGGGAAGAGTCTTTCAAGTTCCTGGCGGGCCTCCGAGCCGACTTGTTTGAGCATTGATCCGCGCGCGCCGATCACGATGGGCTTCTGAGATTCTCTCTCGACCACGATCGTGGCGTGGATGCGGGTAATCGTCTCACCTTCCTCAAACTCGTCAATGAGGACGGCGGTGACGTAAGGGAGCTCCTGCTTGGTGTGCCGGATCACCTTCTCGCGGATGATCTCACTGGCCAGGAAGCGTTCCGGCTGGTCGGTATAAACCTCGGGAGGAAAGTACTGTGGCCCTTCGGGGAGGTACTTCAAGACGGCGTTCATCACCTCGGAAATCCCCTCGCCGCGCAGGGCGGATATCGGGATGATCTCCTCAAACTCGTGCAGCTTCGAGTAGCGGTCGATCAGCGGCAGCAGCCGCGTCTTGTTCATCAAATCGATCTTGTTCAGCAGGAGGATGGTCTTCGGCGCGTACTGCTTCAGGAGCGTGAGGGCGAACTCATCGCCCTTCCCAAATCGCTCCCTAGCATCCACAATGAGAAGAGCCAGGTCACGTTCTTCGAGCGCCTGCCGGACAAAACCCATCATCGCTTCGTTGAGCCGCGAGAGGGGCTTGTGGATGCCCGGCGTATCCATGAAAACAATCTGGGCGTCGGGCCGGTTGACGATCCCCAGAATGCGGTTACGAGTGGTCTGCGGCACCGGCGTGACAATCGAAACCTTCTCGCCGACAAGCCCGTTAATGAGCGTGCTCTTCCCCGCGTTGGGACGGCCCACGATGGCCACAAACCCGGATTTGAATGGAGTCGGTTCAGGCATGAGTTGAGGCGGCCGAGGGCGAGGCGGGCGTGGTTCTCAGGCGGACCTTCAGGACCATCCGCTGGTTGGCTTCCAACACTTCAAAGGTTAATCCACTCTTTTCCACTTTCTCGCCGGGCAAGGGGACGTGTCCCAGTTGGGCCAGCAGCAGTCCGGCAACCGTGGAATAGTCCGGCCCTTCCACCTCCGCGTGGAACTGTTCCGCGATGTGCGCCAGCTCGGTGTGGCCCGCGATAATGTACGTGTCGGGCGATTCCTTGACGATATCGCGCTCGTGCGGTTCCACCTCGTCACGGATCTCACCCACAATCTCTTCCAGCAGGTCTTCGATGGTGACCAGGCCGCAGACGCCTCCGTACTCATCAACCACGATCGCCATCTGGATGGTGGACTGCTGCAACTCTTTGAGCAGTTCCTTGATGGGTTTCGTTTCAGGAACATAGAGCACCGGGCGGACGAGCGACCGCAGCGTCACCTTAGCCTGCTCCTGGGGAGGCAACTCCATCAGGTCGCGCACGCTCAAGATGCCCTCAACGGCATCCAGCTTCTCGGCGTAAACCGGATAGCGCGTGTATCGTTTCTTGCGCAGAAGCTCGCGCACCGCTTCCGGTGGGGAGTTGATTTCCAGGGCGGCGATTTCCGGGCGGGGCGTCATCACTTCCCGCACCACCTTGTCGCCGAACTCCACCACGGACTGAAGGAGTTCTCCTTCGCCTTTCTCAATCAGCCCTTCCTGCTCCCCCGCCTCAATAAACTCCTGCAAGTCCTCCTGCGGGGTGGGTTCCTCGGCCTTTTCCTCGGGGGACTCGAGCAAGCGGGCGATGGTGGCCGAGATCAGGATGGGAAAAGTAAGTGGCAGCGCCAGAAAGACGATCCGCCGGAGCACCGGCATCCACTCTTGCAGGATCACTTCCGGCTCGTCGTGCCGGGCGACCAGGAGGAATGGAATTAATTGGTCACAGATGGCGATCACGCACAGGACCACGATCAACGCCGCGCCGAGGTTTCCCCAGAGGTGGCCGGGCCTCTGCACGAAGAAAAGCCCCGTCAGGCCCACCGCGAACAGGTGCATGGCGACGCCATGCAGGGTGGAAATCGAAATCCCCACACGCTCCCGGTCCGCCCGCACCCGGCTCCCCTCGCCCGTCTGGAAGAGCTTGCGCGCGCCCACCGGCGTGAGCCGGCGCATGAGTAGCCGCAGGTAGGAGGCCACCGACCCCGCAACCACCAGGACCGCAAGCAGAGCTATCCAGGCGATGGTGATGATTACCGGCATAGTCTTATCGCGCCATGCGCGTTTTCGTTTTGCGTCGGCTCGCGCCGCGGCCCGCGATCCCCAACTTCTCGCGTAGAGAAAGCTCCAACGCGGTCATCTCGCCCTGGTCAGTTTCATGATCGTGACCCAGCAGGTGGAGGAGCCCGTGCAAAATCAGCCAGCGAGCCTCCTGCGCGGTCGAGTGACCTTCCCGCCGCGCGTTGCGCCAGGCGGTTTGTGTCGAGATCACGACGTCGCCCAGGAAACCCTTGAATTCGCCTCTTCCTTCCCCCTCTCCCGTGCCACCTTCCTCCCACGCGAACGAAAGCACGTCCGTAGGCCGCGGCCTTCCGCGATAGGTGGCGTTCAGCCGCGCGATCTCCCGGTCATCCACGAAACAAACATTGAAATCCCTCCTGCCCAGCCGCAACACCTTTCCCAGCCGCCGGGCAAAAGCGCGCAGCCCGGAAACGTTCAAGGCAATCTGTTTCTGACGGTTCAGGATCAATTCGGATGCCGGCCCGTGAAAACTGCTTGCGCCAGCCGGGGTTCACTCAGCCCGCAGCCAGGCCTCAGGAATCTTTTCGCCCGTTCTCGGCGCAGCGCATCTGGTCGAATTCTTCGTAAGCGCGGATGATGCGCTGCACCAGGCTGTGCCGGACCACATCGCGCTCAGTGAAATAAATGAACTCGATGCCCTCCACCTTCCCCACCACTCCCGCCGCCTCCACCAGGCCCGACTTGCGTCCATTGGGCAGGTCAACCTGTGTGATGTCCCCCGTAATGACCGCCTTGGAGTTAAAACCGAGGCGCGTCAAAAACATCTTCATCTGCTCGCTGGTGGTGTTCTGCGCCTCGTCCAGAATCACGAAAGCGTCGTTCAGGGTCCGCCCGCGCATGAAAGCGATGGGCGCAATTTCGATAATTCCCTTCTCGGTGTAACGCTCGACACGCTCCGGGTCGAGCACATCGTAAAGCGCGTCATAGAGCGGCCGCAAGTAAGGGTCGATCTTTTCCTGGAGCGTCCCGGGCAGGAACCCCAGCCGCTCGCCCGCCTCCACCGCCGGGCGCGCCAGGATGATGCGGCTCACTTCCTTGGTGAGCAGCGCGTCCACGGCCATCGCCACGGCCAGGTACGTCTTGCCGGTCCCCGAGGGGCCAATGCCGAAAACCATGTCGTGGCTTTCAATGGCGTCCACGTAGCGGCGCTGGTTGAGGCCTTTGGGCGTGATGGTTTTCTTGCCGAAGGTTCTGGGACGGCCCGCCTCCGCCAGGCCTTTCAGGGTTGCCCGGGGATCCTCGCGCAGAATTCGGAAAAACGAATTCACCTCGCTCGGGTCAAAGCGCGCGCCCCCTTCCACCAGTTCCGAGTATTCTTCCACCAGACGCTGCGCCCGGCTGACGTTCTCCTCCGCGCCCTCGATTTCGAGCATCTGGTCATTCAAATGCGTGGAAACCTGCAGGCTCTTCTCGAACAGCTTCAGGTTCTCATCAAATCTTCCAAAGAATTCTTCCACACCCTTTTGAATCTTTACACTGGTCTTCATGAGCGGCGATGACCTCGACTGGCCTCCTGGTTAAACCACATAATAGGGACAACAGCAGTGACGGGGAATGGGCACAGGAATGTGGATTAGGTAAGACCCGTTCATCAAGCGTAAACCAAAATAGCCGAAGAAACGGCGAAAGTCAAGGTGAGGCGCAGGGCCAGGCTTCCGCCGGGCGGCAAAGGCCCTCCGCGATCAGCCGTCAGCTTGCAGCAAATGAGAAGACAGCGGGTGGCCCGCACGTTGCCAGCGGGAGCTGGAGAAAAGTCGTGCTTCGCATCTGCTATAATCACGTGTTTATCGCGGGCACAGACTCGCGCCTATCCCCTTGTGCCCGCCCTGGACGAGACGACGCGAAAGGACAAGGAGAAACTTCTTGTATCTGGAAATCCAGCAGAAGATTCGCGAGCGGTTTGTAGAGGCCGTCCGGGAAGTCTTTGGCTGCGAGGTCGGCCCGCCCGCCCTGGATTCTCCGCCCCATCTGGAGATGGGTGATCTCTCGGTGGCCGCCTGTTTCGAGCTCGCCAAACAACTTCGCCAAGCGCCCCGCAAGATAGCCGAACAGCTCGCCTTGAAACTCTTGCCCATCGAAGGGGTCGAGGGCGTCAGCATTGCCGGCGCCGGGTACCTGAACTTCCACCTGGAACGCGCGCAGGTGGCGGCAGGGTTTTATCGGCTGCGCACTTCTCCTTCGGCGCCTGCGCCCAGCGGGCAAGGCAAAATCCTGGTGGAGCACACCAGCGTCAATCCCAACAAGGCCGCGCACATCGGGCATCTGCGCAATTCCGTCCTCGGCGACACGTTCGTTCGCCTGCTGAGGTTTCGTGGAAATTCGGTGGAGGTTCAGAACTACATCGACAATACCGGCGTGCAGGTGGCCGACGTCGTGGTGGGTTTCATCCACCTCGAAAAGAAAAGTCTGAAGCACCTGGAAAAGCTGCTTCAAGACCCGACGGCCCGTTTCGACTACTACTGCTGGGACCTCTACGCCCGGGTCTTCAAGTTTTACGAGGAAAACGAGGGTGGCCGTACGCTTCGCGCCGATGCCCTGAAGGCCATCGAGGAAGGCCACGGAGAGTTGGCCGCCATGGCCGAGCTCATTTCCACGAGCATCGTCAAAACGCACCTTGCCACCATGCTGCGCGTCAACGTGCAGTATGACCTCCTCGCCCAGGAAAGCGAAATCCTCCGGCTCGACTTCTGGAAATACGCCTTCGAGCTTCTGAAGAAGACGGGCGCGATCCGTTTCGAGGACTCCGGCAAGAACGCCGGATGCTGGGTCATGAGCCTGAAAGAGGGAGAGGCGGAAGAGACCGACGAGGAATCCGGGAAAGAGGACGTCAAGATTATCGTCCGCTCGAACGGCACGGTGACCTACGTGGGCAAGGACATCGCCTACCACCTGTGGAAGTTCGGGCTTCTGGGGAAGGATTTTGGATACACGCTGTTCCATCGCGACCCCGATGGCCACGAAGTCTGGCGCACCTCGACGCAAAGCGCGCCCAGCGCACCTGCTTTCGGCCGCGGCTCTTACGCCTACGCGGTCATCGATGCGCGCCAATCCTATTTGCAGAACATCGTAGAGGCGGCATTCCGCGCCCTGGGCTACCACGCGCAGGCGGACCATCTGCATCATTTCGCGTATGAAGTGGTGGGATTGACGCCTCGCTGCGCCGAAGAGATGGGATACGAACTGAGTGAAGAAGACCGCCAGAGGAGTTACGTGGAAGTCTCCGGCCGCAAGGGACTCGGCATCAAGGCCGACGACCTGATTGACGCGTTGATTGCGAAGGCCTGGGAGGAAGTGCGGACCCGCCAGATGACTCAGGCGGCGGTCGAGCAAGAAACCTACGCGCGCATGATCGCGGTGGGCGCCCTGCGCTACTTCCTCCTCAAGTTTTCGCGCCGTATGATCATCGCCTTTGATTTCAAGGAAGCCCTGGCGTTCGAAGGGGAGACCGGCCCCTACTTGCAGTACAGCGTGGTGCGCGCGCGAAACATCTTCCGCAAGTTTCAGGAAGCGCGTCCAGAGGCGACGCCCGCCGACTTGGAAGAGCTTGTGCCCAAGGAACAGTTGCAGAGGTTTTTCGCCGGTGAAGATGGGCTGGCTTTCTGGGAGCTGGCGCTGCTTGCCGGGCAGCTTGAGATGGTGGCCGACCAGGCGATTTCAACCCAGGAACCCGCCGTCCTGGCGAAGTATGCTTTCCGTCTGGCGCAAGCCTTCAACAACTTCTATCACCGCTTCCACATCCTCAGCGAAGAAGATCCCGCCCGCCAGAACTTCCTGCTCTACCTCGTTCACCTCGTGGAGAGTACCCTCACGCGAACACTGGATTTGCTGGGAATTGAGATTCCGGAACGAATGTAGCACCTGTAGCGGCGTTCTCCGACCGCTGGCGATCCTCATCCACAGTGGCAGGTACGGCAGCCAGCGACCACCACCACAGCTTACCCGAGGAGGAGCTTTCGCATCGCATCCTCCCGACCTTGCAGCACCAGGGCGACGACCGTGTCGTTCGCTTGCAGCGCCAACGAACTTAGGTTGGTAATGGATTCACCCTGCCTCAAAATGCTGATGATGCTGCAACGAGGTGGCAGCGCCACCTGCTTCACATTCTTCCCCACCGCCGGAGACACCGAGGACAAGCGGTACTCGATAATGCCCGCACCACAGGAACCCAGGTTGGCGAGGGTGCGCACCGGCATCGCCGGCAGCTCGCTTTCAATCACGTTGGTGATAATGCCGGTGGAGCTGACCGTGGTATCGACCCCCAAGCGGCGCATCGCGGCCTCATTCTTGGGGTTCTTCACGCGCGCAATGGTCTTGGGAATCCCAAAGCGATATTTCGCGACTTGGCAGGCAATCAGGTTGTCCTGGTCATGGTTCGTCACCGCGCACATTACATTGGCCCGGCTGGCGCCGGCCCGTTCCAGAACCAGGGTCGATGAGCCGTCGCCCACGAGCACCGGGCAATCAATCTGGTGAGAAACCATTTCATAGGTTTCAGGGTTGTTCTCAATAATCGTCACTTCGTGCCCGTTCTGAAGCAAGGTGCGGGCGAGATAGAACCCTACCAGCCCGCCTCCCACGATGATCACGTAGAACGAACCATCGGCCGCTTCCAGAGGCCGCAGGGGGACTCGCGCGCTGCTGGGAGCGCTGGGTAGCCAGGCGTCCAGGGTCAATCCCGCCTGGCCGGAGGTCCCGAGCAACCGGGCGGCGAGCAAGTCGGCGCCCGCCACCGCAATGGCCAGAGTCTCGATGCCCGCTTCCTGAAAATAGGCCACGCGCTGTGGCTCATAGACCACCGCAATCACCTTCGGCACATTGAACAAGACGCGCGCGATCTGCGCGATCATCAGGTTGGTATTCTCGTCGCGCGTGAGGGCCAGGATCACGTCGGCTGTGTCCACGCCGGCATCCCGCAGCAAGCCTTCGTCGATGGCGTTTCCAACAATCAGCTTCACGCCCTTGGGCGTATCGGCCTGCCCCAGCGCTGCCCGCTCTCGATCCACCACCACCACCTGGTGTACCTGCGTGTCAAGCTTCTTCACGAGCTGCGAACCCACCCGTCCGTATCCCACAACAATGATCTTCATGAAAGCTTCTTCTTTAGACCTTTCCGCAAGTGTCGTGTTCCGCCTTGCGACTTCTTCTCAGGACTGAAACTCGGCCTTCAACTCTAAATCCTATCCCCTTCCGCGCCTGCGGACAATGGCGTGTCCGCATCCCCTTTCGCCTGCCACAGGCTTTCACCCGGCGGCTCCCAGTGCCTTCCCATCATTCTTTGGCTCGCCGCTGGATTGGGCGGGGTTTCGCGCGGCGGCTCCCGCGTAACCGCTTCCCGCAAGGTTGGACGCGCGGCTCACTTGACAAGGATCGGCTGGCCTCTCAGGCCGCTTGGTTCGAGGGATGCTTGTCAACGATCACTTCAAAATTGGCCTGGCGCAGCAAGGTTTCCATGGTTCGGCCGAGGGGGTCGGCGAAATGACTGCGCGCCGGGTCCATGCCAATCACCACCAGGTCCACATCCAGGTCTCGCGCCGCGCGCAGCAGCCCTCGCCCCGCATCCCGGTCGCGCAGGAGCCGCGGGACCGCTTCCAGGTTGTGCAGCTTGACAATCTCCACGCTGCGTTGCATCGACTGGGAAGCCTTCTGTTCCTCTTCGGGGAGTGGCGTGCCCAAAGAAAGGGTGAGGGGAATTTCCAGCACATACGTCAAGATAATCTGCGAGTGCTGCTCCGCGCCCAGCCGACAGGCCAGCTCGACGGCACGCTCATCGTGCTCCTGCCCTTGCGTCGGAACCATGATCCGCTTGATCCCACTCACGCTCCGCCGGGCGTGCGCCACCGCCTGGGCTACCGGCGCGGGGACGTGGAACATCCAGAGTAACAGCCCGGCCATCAGCGTAGCGAAGATGACCGCCAACAAAATCCCCAGGGGATTGAGAATCGGAGCGCTAGGCATTGTTCCGGGCACGCTTCCGCATCTCCCTTCCGGCCAAGACCAAGCGATAGACGCCGAGTCCCAGGAACGCCGCCCCCAGCATCACAACCGTCAGGGGCAGGTTCCCCAGGAAATAGCGAGCTATGAGGACGCCGCCCACCACACAAAATAGCAAGCTGTTCACAATCTGTAAGCGGTCGCGCCAAGTCAGGCTGACTGAGCTCATGGTCGCAGGCTCGATGACCAGTTTCCTATTTTGACAAACCCGATACCAGGTGCACCAGCGTGCGCACGCCGTGCCCCGTCGGACCCTTCGCCTGGTAGGGCTTATCTTCGTTGCACCAGCGGGTGCCGGCAATGTCCAGATGCACCCAGGGCGTGTCTCCCGCGAATTCACCCACAAACATCGCGCCCGTAATCGCCCCGCCCTGCCGCCCACCCGTGTTCGCCAGGTCGGCGATGGAACTCTTATAGAGGTCGCGGTATTCCTCATCCACGGGCAACTGCCACATTCTTTCTCCGGTCGCCGCGGCGCTGGCCAGCACGCGGTTCACCCAGTCCTGGTTCCAACCGAATACCCCCGTGGTGATTTGACCCAGCGCAATGGTGATGGCGCTCGTAAGGGTGGCGGCATCGACGAGATGCGTGCAGCCGAGTTGCCGGGCGTAAGTCAGCGCATCCGCCAAGACCAGCCGGCCCTCGGCGTCGGTATTGAGGATTTCGATGGTCTTGCCGGACATGGAGGTGATGACGTCCCCCGGCTTGTAAGCTTTGCCGCTCGGCATGTTCTCCGTGGCGGGCACGACGGCGATCACGCGCACGCGCGGCTTAAGCTGCGCCAGCGCCTGCATGACCCCCAGCATCGTCGCGCCGCCCGCCATGTCCGTCTTCATCTCGTGCATGTTTTCGCTGGGCTTGATGGAAATGCCGCCCGTGTCAAAGGTGATTCCCTTCCCGATCAGGCCCACCACGGGAGACTCCGGAGCATCCGGCGGAGTGTAGCGGATCACAATCAATTTGGGAGGTTCGTCGCTCCCTTGCGCCACACCCCAGAACGCCCCCATCTTCAAATCGCGAATTTCCTGGGCTTCCAGCACCTGGCAGTCAAGGCCCACGCGCGCGGCCATTTCCTTTGCCCGCTCGGCCAGCAGAGCCGGGGTCATCCGGTTGGAAGGCTCGTTCACCAGGTCGCGGGTAAAATTCGCGGCTTCCGCGATGATGCGGCCTCGTTCCAGCGCCTTCGCTGCGGATTCGCTCACGGCGGAGCCCCCCGTCGCCAGGAGCAGGCGCTCGATGCGGCGCTCAGCATTGCGTTCCGTCCGGTAGCGGTCGGCGTCGTAGTCAGCGGCGATGGCGCCCTCGGCCAGCGCTTCGACAGCTTCCCCCTCCCCCTCCACCTCCTTCCCGTGCAGAACCCACGCGAGCTCGCGCACACCCCGGGTTCGCAGATAGCGCACCGCGGTTGCTACGAGTCGCCGAAGCTGCGCCGGGGAGAACTTCTCTTTCTTGCCCGCCCCCACCACCAGGAGCTTTCGCGCCGCCACGCCAGCGGGACGGTGTACCGGCGTGCATTCGTAGGCTTTGCCGGAAAGCTCACCCGCGGATTGCAGTTCTTCCAGGAGACTCCGCGCGGCCGCAGGCAGCCGCTCTACCGTTCCGCTGCATGCAGGGCTTCCTTCGAAGCCAAACACCACAAGGGCGGGAGTCGCGAGCTGTTCCAGGGGCTCGGGTTGAAACTCGATTTTCAAGGCTTGGTCACTCCTCGGGAAAGGTGCGGGCTCCCGGCCGCTTCCGCGCGTTTATTGATGCCGTCTGCGATGGTCGCGGATGTCCTGTTCCGTCTCACGATCGATGGTCCTGCGGCGTTCCACCTCGCGCCGGTCGTATACGTGTTTGCCTTTGGCCACGGCAAGCTCGCACTTGATCAAATTCTTCTTCAGATAAAGGCGCGTGGGGACCAGCGTCAGTCCCTTTTCCTGGGTCTTGCCCGCCAGCTTGTCGATTTCCTGCTTGTGGAGCAGCAACCTGCGATCGCGCAGTGGATCGTGGTTCATATAGCTGCCGGCAGTGTACGGACTGATGTAGCAATCAATCAGCCAGACCTCCTCACCCTTCACCAGCGCATAGCTGTCTTTCAGGTTGACTTTCCCTTCCCGGATCGATTTCACCTCCGTGCCGGTCAATTCAATCCCAGCCTCGAACTTCTCCAGGAGATGATAGAAATGCCCAGCCTGCCGGTTGAGGGCAAAGTTCCGCGCCGTCGATTGAGGCGATTTGGCCGCCATGACTGACTGTTCCCGTCCGCGGGCATTTCAAAACTCCACATGTTAACACAGCACTCCGCGCATCGCACCCGGTGACCAAGCAGTATCAAAACTCTGGTTGTCAACAGTGGGGCATTCCGGTATTATAACGGTGCGGGGTGGAGCAGTCTGGTAGCTCGTTGGGCTCATAACCCAAAGGTCGCTGGTTCAAATCCAGCCCCCGCAACCACTTCCCTACCTGCGGGTCACAATTGGGTCACAAATCACTGAACAAGCCCCCGAGTAATACCCTGGGCGGTGGCCCGGTCATCGTCGCTGACCGCGTGCGTGTAGCGGTCGGTGGTGGCCAGGCTGGCATGGCCCAGGCGGGATTTCATCACGGCGACGGGGGCGCGGAGCCGGTCCATTGCCGTGGCGTTGAAATGCCGGAAGGCATGAAGCCCTCCGGGGGGGATCTGAAGCGTGGCGAGTAATGGCCGTAGCTTCCGCTTCACAACCAGGTTGGCGTCCCACGGTGTGCCCCGGCGGGAATGGAAGATTAACCCCTCTCCGGTTCCCTGAGCCCGGAGTCCGGCGAGCGCATGGGAAAGAGCCTCGGACACGGCAAACGTCCGGACCGAGCCCGACGTTTTGGGCGAGCCGATCCTCCCCCGCCACGCACTCTGGCACACCCGGACGATTCCCGCCTCATGGTCCACGTCCTGCCAGCGAAGTCCGCACAATTCCCCGGCGCGCATTCCGGTTTCCGCCGCCAGCCAGTAAAATGTGCGGTAAGGGTCTTCGGCGGCCATCAATATCCGCCGGACCTCTTCAGCGGTGAAACAACGAACTTCCGTCCGGGATGGGGCGCGCATCTTCACGCCCGTGAAGATGTCCTCGCTGGCGTACCGCCATTGGACCGCCGTGTTCCACACTGAGCGCAGCGCCATGACGATATTCCAAACGGTTTTGGCGGATACTTCCTGACGCTTGCGGGCAATAAAGAACTGAACCATTTCCGGGGTGAATTCGTAGAGGAAACGGTTAGCAAAGGCGGGCAGGAGATGGACTCGCAGGATGGAACGGATGCTGGTCTGCGAGGATGGCTTCATTTCGGTCAGCACGGTTTCCGACCAGCGGCGGGCGAAATCGGCGAAGTGCGCCACGCGCTTGGGCCGGGCCACTGTGGAATTGATTTGGGCCAGGATGGGTTCGGCAACGCGCCGCGCGATTTTTTGGGTGGGAATATCCTGGGCGGTCCCAAGGAAAACCCGCTTTTGCCGGCGCGTGATGGAACCATCTGGCCCCTGAACATCTTCCCTGACTACAATTCCCCACCGGCCGCGGCGCAGCCGCGGCGTGGGATTCTGAAAACGACGGCGAGACATAGGCACCCCCATGTACTCGCCGATTCGGTTGCCGGTCTGGATAGTAGCACTTTCCATGTTCTAGTTTCCAGCTTGCGAGATCGCGAGATTTTCCAAATTCGCGGCCTTCGCCTGAATTTGTTGCGAGAGATATAGGAATGGGCAGATCGAGGTCTCAGAGCTATGCATTGCATAGCTTAGAGGGCATGCTGGGAAGTCTTTGAGGCGGAGATTTCTCCGTCTCGACACGCGGGCGCGGTTGTAGCACCGACGCCGACAGTACTTTTGGTGCTTACACCTCGGCAGGAATTCTGCTCCACAGACCGGACAGGTTTTCATGATCCACCTTTGGTTTTCGGGGAATTTTGCCGTCGTTCGGCAATGCCTTAGCGGTCAGGCCAGAGGCGCCCGTTGTCGGCCATGCTTCCCGGTTTGCTTGACGACTAAGTTTTGGCCTCAGCCCCTCGCGAAAGAGTGGTGATTACCTGGGTCGCCAGCACGATCCAGTTCGCTGATATTCGAGAGGGATTCCTTGAGTTTAATCGTACTGATCGCTTAGCCGGGATCGGAAAGAATCATGGCTGCGGAAAATATCCTGCAGTGGGTTGCCGAGAACAAATCATTCCCGCTGATTTCGTTCGAGGCCAGGCCGAGGACGGAATTATCGAGAAGGGTCGAACCGAGCAAGGCGCGTTCAGCTTCGAGATTCTGCGGCATCGCGCGTGAAGGGATTTGCGTCATCCTAACCTCGGCAGATTTTCGAGGGGATCGAATTCCTCGGGTTTCGGGGCCCGGCGGATCTTCGCCACCCAGCTGTAGGCGAACTGCGAGAACTTCTTGATTCGCCGGTCAAGGTGGGCCGCGAGCCAGGCATCCATCTTCGCGTATTCAGCGGGCAAGTCTACCCAGGGGAATGCATTGGTGAAACTTCCGTGTACGCGCTCAGTGATTCTTAGCTCCTTGCCAGAGAAAGCCAAAGGCGCATCGGGCGTTTTTTGCCGATGCGTATCATCCCCCTTTTTAAGGGGGACAGGAGGGGGATCTGTCTTGTCACCCTGTTCTGTCTTGTAATGTCTGTACTTTGGATCGGACACAACTGGTAGTTCACTGTACCGATCATGTCCTATCGGAGTGGACACGATCGGTACTTCACGACCGGACAGAAATGTCCGCTCACCTTGAGTGTGACCGTCCATTTGTGTCCCATCACTCTCAGCATGAGTGGCCAAATCTGGCCGATCACTCTTATTTGGTTCGCGGGACCATTTCTTCGACTTCACGACTCGGATCGCGTACCCCGCGGGCGTACGGACCTGCCGGATGTAACCCGCCCGGCTGAGGCGGGACCTCCAGCGGCGGATGGTTCGGCTATTGACTTTGAATGCACGTGCAACGTCCGAATCACGGACTGGCAAACCTCCAAGAACGATCCCGACCCGAGATCCCCCTGGGGCGTTATCCTCCCGACTGGTTCTGTCGACGTACCACATGAATAACCATAGCGCATCCTTGATCCTCCCGTAATGCTCAAACAGGCCCGTGCTGATCGGGATTTTATATGTCTTTTGGTTATCACCCTGTTTGTTCATTATTTGCGTTTTCCTCAAGTTTTTCCATTGCCCGCCGTTTCAACGACACCAGGCTTTCCGCGTATTTGCGCGCGTCCACAACCGCCTGGTGCTCGTAGAAACGCATTCGGTCCTCGGCGATTCGGTCATCCCGCTCGAAAATGAATTCTGCGAACCGGTGCCCCCTGGATTCACAGGGCTTCAGATAAAGCAACCTGTGGCCAGCGACCAATAGGAAGGCCGCAAGGTTCAACTGCGAGATGGAATAGGTTTCATCCTTCCATTTCATCTCCGATCCTCGCTCTCGCCGTCTCACGCCGTTGCTGGTGCGACGGTCTCGGGCGATTCGACCGGCGCCCGAATTGGATCGCCACAGCCGGTCCTGCGCAGTTCCTCAAGACGCTCGCTATAAACCAAGACGCGATACCCGATCCGCACCGCACGGGTCGGATTTTGCTGAGTGCCCACCTTTATACCCCGGCTTGCGCGAAGATGCCCCGGCGCTCTAACAAAACCCGGACCTCCGGCACATAACGGAAATCTAAGCGGATCGGATAATCGGCCGCGAGTTGCTCCAGAGCCGCGAGCACACGATCCACCCGCTGTTCAACTTCGCTGCTCAGCCGCGCTTGCTCCAACTCGGCCTGGCAGAGTGCTCCTCGATTGACGCATGCGAGGGCAGCCAGGGTGCCTTGAGGAATGCCCAACGCGAGGCGCCGTTTCCGAATATTGTCCATACCGAACCCCCAAAATTTGTTGTTGCCATCAGGCCGAAGAAAAACGGCCAAAGCGAAAATTCTCGCTTCGGCCCGATACGATTCCGTTTTCCCCGCCTCAATCGCCGGCGGGTCTTACCCGATCAATCCCGCGGGATACTCCACGGGGTCTTTGGAGGCTGCCCGCCTTTTGCTCTCTTTATGCTTCCGTGGTTTGTGGCAGCCGCGACACGGTAGTCGGCCCGCTCTTTCGGTCCCCCGCGCCCTCCCGGCCTTTCCAGCGTCTTACGTCTGGGGTTGATTTATGCGAAGCCGCAAAACTCCTCGGGCGGCAAGCCTTTGACTTCTATCCCGATGAGCGGCTTCGGCTTAAACTCTTCGATCCGGTCGCGGTGGCAGCGATTGCCATCGATGTAAGCCTTCTCGATGTGCCGTTCGGAGATCATTTGGGGCCGCGGCTGAATCGGGCTTGGCTTGCGGTTTTGAACCATCACCGCGCGGTCATCTCGGACCAGAAAGCCCAGGCTATTAAGGCGCATCACCCAGTCCGCCTCAGCCTGCCGAATCATTTCGTTGGCCTCTTTGATCGAGACCCGGAATTTGCAGTCGCATCCGTTCGGATTGCAACAACGATGGACGATGACGACACGATTGGTATGCGGCATTGGTCTACCCTGTTATCTCCGGGCAACGAGTCTCTCAAGGATTGGGGCGGCGGTGACGCCGATCCTCTAAACCGTCACCCCTCCCGAAGGACCACGATGCCACGGCACGGCGTGGCCGTCAAAACTTATTCTGTGAGCCAGGCAAAAGGGGATGAGAAGACTTTTCTAGCTCTAAGGAAGGGTCGGGGCTCATATCTCATTCTTAAATCTTTCCACGATCTGAAAGTGTTCCGTCCATTGGTCGATCCATTTCCTGAACTCGTCATCCCGTCGCCATCGGCCAATGGTCTGATGCGGCAGCCCGCTCTGGCGCCCAACCTCCCGGTCCGATGCCGCCGGATGCAGAGCAATATACTTCGCCGCTTCGCTCTTCTTCTTCCGGTCTGCTTTCTCTTTGCGCGGTGTTCCCTCAACCTTCAGTTGGTGGGCGATGAGTTGAATCAGTTCGTCCGGTGGGGGGGAATCCAGAACTCGGCACACACCGAGCGCTTCGATGATGGCACGGTTTATCTCGGCCCAACCTTCCCTCGATTCCTTGGGGCGGTTGGGGCCGAGCCAGTTATATAGACCCTGTGATCCCCATCGCATTCTTTCGAGTCGGGATTCCACCCCTGCGCCCGTGAGGTCCCAAAAGTCCTTCACGGTTAGGGGTCGCTGGCGTTTTATTTCCCCCAGACGTTCGACCTGTTTCTGGTATTCTTTGGCGCGCTTCGCCCGCTCATTTTCTTCCGCCATCCGCCTCCCGCTTGCGACCACGGCCTTTTTTGGCCTTTTCATAGATCACCGCGAATTTGTTTGTCGCCTCTCTGAGCGCCGCATCCGCCAGATGCGCGTAGCGTTGCGTTGTCTGTGGCTGGGTGTGGCCCAGAAGCGCCCCGACCGAAGCCAGGGGCACGCCACCGCTCACTAGATGACTGGCAAAGGTGTGCCTCAGATCATGAACGTGCACGCCTTCGAGTCCGGCTGCCTTCGTGACTTCGGCCCACAAGTTTTTCACGTCCTTCAGGTGCCCGCCCTTTTTGCCGGGAAAGAGATAGTCACCCGCAGCGGATCTCTTCATGCGAACGAGTAGTCCCAATGCTGTCGCGCTCAGCGGCACGTGTTCGATTTTTTTCTGCTTCGTGGTGTGCGCGGGCTTGGTCCAGACGCCGCGTTCCAGATCGAACTGGCCCCAGGTGGCGGATAGCACTTCGCCCTTGCGCGCGCCAGTCAGCTGAATGAGCCTTAGTTACCTTACCGCTGCGAATTTCCGTGCACCCGTCGGCCCAACGGATCGTTTTATCTTCTTCGTCCGTTGTATCGAAACCGTCATCCAGGGTGGCACCGATAGAGCGAAGAATCGGATCATGCCAGTGCCTTACCCGCCCGCCTAGACATCCTCGATAGGTTTCGGGCGTTGAGGCTTTCCGAGTTCAAGCCTGGCCCTGAAGGGAATAAGAAGGTCGACCTCCGGAGTCACATTCCGCATGTTGCTGACGTGCACCAGCTCGATCTTGCCCTCGATAAATTCGAAGCCCCCGACTCCGCCCACTTCATAATATTCGGGTGGACGGTTCTCGGGGTCGAAAATGTAGCCGGTTAGCACGGCCTCCTTTGCAGACTTTGGAAGTGGATTCTTTCCATTTTCTGCCGCCATCTCAGTTTCCTCCTTCTGGAGTCCTTCGGAACCCGCGGTCTGTGGCGGCCGGCCTTTCGGCCTTCCGCCTGGCTATGAATTCATCGATGGCCTTGCGAATCAGGGCCGCCACCGGCGCCCCGGTCTCGGTCGCCAGGGCCCTCAGCTGCCGGACCTGAATCAGCTTTAGCCAAATAGTCGTGCGTTTCATAGACGCTGTATGGCTTCAGCCATACAGTGCCGTCAATGACGATTATCAGAAAAAAGAGGATTATTTTGCCGTGCGTTGAGTGCCGGTCCCGTTCTCGAAAATCCACGTTTTGTGAAAAGGTTACCTTTTAAGTTGACCTCAGGGATGGGCGGCCTCGCTGGCCCGAGCAAAATCGGGTAATTTTGAGCTTGGCGGCTCCCCATTGAGTGCCCTCGCAGCGTTAACCGGTTGCCGGGATCGTGGCAGAGGGGTTTTTGAGCAGGCTGTAGAAAGCCCGCCGGACGCCGGCGTCCTGGCTCTTCTGAGATGGAGGCCTGAGAATGCCCCACAGCGCGAAGCAAGGGCAATCTAGGAGTCTATTCCGGAGCACGAGGTTGCCACAAAGTCTCCTCGCCGGCGGGTACGAGCTGGGGGCCGTGAAACCGGCCCACTCGGTTCGAGGGATGTATCAAAGGGTGCTCACACGTGGCGGGGCTAACTTGTTGAAGTCTCGTGCATGGCCGACTCCCATTTCGGTCGCATCAAAGGATTTCCTTTGGTGCGCCCTATAGGCCGGGTCCGAAAACATCCGCGTGGGCGTTGATCTGTTCTTCGAGCGGTTTGTCATGGCGGATGACAATGACGCGATAGCCGAGGTCTTCCAGTTTCTTGCGTTCGCGCTGGTCTTGTTCCTTTCGGGCAGGCTCGTCGTGAGGAGTGCCGTCAATGAAGACCGCTACACCCTTCAGGGCGTCCCTCTCGTAGAAAAAGTCCGCCTCGGCATAAACGCTTGGCTCGGGGCGATACTGTGCCCTGTCGGGGAGACGCCGGCGGCTGCCGAATAGTTCCGTTAGAAACTTGGCTTCAAGACTGGAACTCGGGTCGCTTCGTTCCAGCAACCACTGGTA
>Ga0315279_10000424_pt1 | contig 85457 bp, 87 predicted proteins | sample YL17G06_20_MG_FD_203694 | JGI IMG/M metagenome (GOLD analysis project Ga0315279, IMG submission 203694) | Sediment microbial communities from Yellowstone Lake, YNP, Wyoming, USA - YL17G06_20 | ecosystem: Environmental > Aquatic > Freshwater > Lake > Sediment | place: USA: Wyoming | collected...
TCTAACAATTCATTTATCTTTTCATTCCTGTTACCTAAATCTCCTTTTGGAAAGGGTGTTCTTGTACTTCTAAATCCTTTCTTAGGCGGATTCAATCTAAAAACTGATTTAATTCTATTATAATCCTTTAACTTTGCTTTACCATCTATCAAGGCATCTGCAAAAGAATCAAAATCATCAAAGTCAGTTATTTCTTTTAATTCTTCTAAACTAAGATTCTTGTCTCCTAGCAATTTGCATCGTTTTTCTAATAGTTTAGAAAGAGTTTCTTTATCTATTTTTCCCCATGTTATAAAATCTTTAGCTTTTCTCAACATTCCTAAATATTCATTTTTTTCTGGTACTAGAACACAATTGTTAACTTTAGATAACCTCAACATGTCCATTGTATCCTTTATCTCTATGAACCTGTTTACAGTACCTCTTATCCTAACGACTGCTAACATACTATCACTTTCACCTATTTTTATATATTCTTAGTAATGAACTTTATAATTAATTTTATTTAGCTGTTTCCTTCAGATATTATCATACTCTTTTAAAAAGATAAGATTAAATGCTTTTTATTTATATCATTGCATCAATACCTTTCAAACAACTAGGTAAAGATAGATTTTTGTTCTAGAAAAAAGCCTTAAATATCTTATGTTTAATGAATTCTTATGGTTGAATATCTAGAGATGTTCATTCGCAACATTTTAAAATTGCCCCTATTTCCGGACCATTGGGGTACTTATTTCTACGAATATTCTAATCTTAGAAAATTCGGTTATCCAAGGAAAGAGGCGAGAGAACAAGCGATAAAAAAGACTATTTGTAAATATAGGAACGATGTGGATTTATTTGTTCCAAATGAACCTATTCTAATCTCAACAGAAACCATAGAAGCGACAAGTGAAGCTGAAGCTGCATTAAAAACAGCAAATATTCATTTAGATAACGTACTTTCAACTGATAGTTACAGAACCGTACGTGAATCAAATGGAAGTGTTTTACTTATTCAAACAAGGCATAAGATGGGAAAGCTAACATATAACTTAAAAGAACCTTTGAGATTCGAACCCCCTCAAAATATTATTAATATTTGTAGATTTGAGGCAAGAAGAACAGAAAAAGATACTTATGAAGTTACACAGAAATTCCTTTCATCAGAAGATCGATTAACTACTCCAATCCTTTTTAGTCCGGGTTTACAATAAATCCAAGAAAAAATAAAAAATCATATAGATTTTTGTTCTTTCAATTCTTTTTTATAGATAAAGTTATAATCTCGACTAGAGGTGAAAAAATGCCTAGAGTAATTCATTTTGAGATTAGTGTAGATGATCCTGAACGAGCGAAGAAATTCTATGAAGATGTCTTTGGGTGGAAAATCGAAAAATGGGGACCTGTAGACTACTGGCTTATTATGACTGGTGATAAAAGTGAACCAGGCATTGACGGAGCAATAAAGAAGAGGGGAACTCCTCAGGAAAGCACTATAAATACCATCAATGTTCCTTCTATTGATGAGTTCATAAAAAAGGTTAAGAAGAATGGTGGCAAGGTATTGATGCCTAAAATGACCATTCCGGGTATTGGATATAATACATATTGTCAAGATACTGAAGGGAATGTTTTTGGAATAATGGAAGAAGATAAAACAACTAAATGAAAAAAAATAACCACGATAATTTTCTATGACTTTAAAACATCAGCCTTAAAAATTTTACTACAGAACCTCTTTAATTCCAGAAACTTAATATATTATTTAATTGATAAGAAAATGGGTGTTAGAATTGAATACCGTGCTTCCTAAAAAAATAATAATAGAAGAAAAAGCCATTGAAAAAATTCCAAATGTCATAGAAAAACTTGGAAATTTTAAATCGATTCTCATAGTTTCTGGAAAAATCACACATAAATTAGCGGGTGTAAAGATATCTAAGCTGCTGATTAAAGACCATAAATTAAACTTTGGCTACGTTGAAAACCCCGATGAACAAACAATAAATGATATTAAACAAATAGGAAAATCCTCGGACATCGATCTAATTCTTGGGATTGGTGGTGGCAAGAATATAGACGTTGCCAGAGCAGTGGCATGCAACCTAAAAATTCCTTACATAAGCATACCCACAGTCACTTCACATGATGGTATAGCATCAGATAGATCCATAATTTCAAGAGGAAATTCTAAATATCCTGTTATAGGTAACCTTCCATTAGCAGTAATAGCTGATCTAGATGTTCTAGTTAAAGCGCCATTCAGATATTTTGCTTCTGGTTGTGGTGATATTATAGCCAAATATACAGCTGTATTAGATTGGCAACTGGCAAGAGATGAAATTGGAGAGGATTATGATAAACAATCTGCTGATATGTCTTTGTCCGCGGCTAAAACGATAATAAATATGTCGAAAAATTATAGAAAGAATTTTAAAAGTTCTGTTAAAATATTAACTGAGTCTTTAATCTCGTGTGGGATAGCAATGTCTATTGCCAAATCCTCAAGACCTGGCTCTGGGGCTGAGCATATGTTCTGCCATACTATCGATCATTTGTACCCTAAAAATACTGCTTTGCACGGCGAAAAAGTTGGTTTAGGAACTTATATTATGTCTTTCTTACATGGAATAGATTTTGAAATAATAAAAGATGCTTTAGTTGCCTACAATCTACCTATAAATTCTAAACAAATTAAAATACCGTCAGAAATGCTAGTGAAAGCATTGTCAAATGCACATTCTATTAGGAGCGATATGAGATATACCATATTGAGACATGGGATAAAAGAAAATGATGCTGAGAAACTACTGAAAGAGATAAAAGTTATTTGATTTCCTCAAAAATACCTAGTTTTTCATTCTTTCTCACATTATCATGAGCGAAATATCTACCGTTCATAGCAACATATACGCCGTGTGGAAGAGTTTGAGCAAATGCTATTGCACATCCTAGATTAAATAAACCATCAGAACTGCCAAAAGCATATGGTGACATAGCGCCAGTTAATACAACTGTTTTATCTTTAATGAATTTTCCCAAAAATTTTGCAGTTTGTGTCATAGTACTGGTGCCATGAGTTATAACTATTTTGTCTTCTTCAGATTTCTTACAATTTTCTAGAATGATTTGCCTATCTTCATCAGTCATATTCAAACTATCGATAAGCATTACAGTTCTTATGTTAACATCAACTTTGCATCTGCCTAGCTTTAACATTTGAGGAAGATGTGTCTCGACAAATGTTAATTTTTCTTTTATTTCATCGTATTCCTTATCGAATGTACCCCCAGTAATGAGGATTCTTATGGTCATAATCTTACTTTATCTATTTAGATTTCTTTCTTAATGACTTAACTCTTATCTTTAATGCTCTGAATCTATCTAGAATCATCTGAATTACCGGGGTTTTAGCCCATTTTAAGTCAAAATGATCGTCAACTTCAATCCAAGGCTCATCTTCGATATCTACATATGTAATAGGATAACTTTGACTTGTTGAAAGAAGGTGTAAAGCTTCCTGAAAATAGAAATGTGTACCTTTTTCCTCTATTATTCTTTCTATCATTTCAAAGAATGCATTACCTCCATACTTACTGAACTTCATTACTCCTATATCTTCACCGTACGACTCTTCAGGATCAAGTCTCTTGCTTACTCCTGTAATTCTATCGTTCTTATCTACTGAAACTTTCATCTCTTCACTGCCAACTGTTCCTTCTCCATCTACAGCCAGAACAATCTCACCGTTAGCATCAATCAATTTTGATAGAATAATTGGAGAAAATAAGTCATCAGCATTTATCAGGACAAAATCATCATCCTTTAATTCTCTAGAAGCTAATTGGACACTGAATATGTTTTCTGTACTCTTATACCACCTGTTAAAGCAATAATTGACGTTTAAACCCCATTTTTCACCAGAACCCACGTATTTCTGTATTAAATCGTCCTTATATCCTGTTACTATAACCACATCCTTTATACCGCATTTCTGAATATTCGTTAGAATATGACCTAATATAGGCTTATTTCCTACTTTTATCAGGGTTTTAGGGATCTTGTTGGTAATAGGTTTTAGACGTCTTCCCATCCCTGCCGCGAGAATTAAGGCCTTCATGGGATATCATTCCAATTAGAACAGACTTATAAAAGAGTACACTTAAATTTTTATGTATTTTAGAGTATATGTTTCTTTTGAGGTAAGTTTTTAATAAATTAAACACTCTATAGATTTTAATCTGGTGAAAAACTCTTGGCGATCAAGAAACGAGATATTTTAAGAATGCTTTTAAAGAGCCGAAAAGGCCTTTTTCAAGCTAAACAGTACAATAAGAAGGCTAAGGAATTCTGGAAACAGAAGCATGATGAATTAACTAATGAAATAATAGATGTCTTGAATTCCAGCACTGACCTACAGTTGCTAAAAATATCGCAGGAATTAGTTAAAAAGACTAATTTGACTGATTTATCTTGTAGCATATCTGAGATAATAGAACTAAGAAAAATACTAAAGATTTTCAGTATCGAAACAGTCGTATCAGAATTTGTTAATTATTGCGCTAGAACCGGTTTTTTAACAGTTGTCATCGCGCCTGCCATTGCAGCTGCAGAGGGTATAGGTAGCATAAAAGAAGAAGTAATGAACGAATGGATTTATGGCATAGGCGTATGTCTGCCACTGAGCGCTGACATCGGAGATTGCATTATAGATAAAGAAGTCTATAAACATCCTTTAATTCCGCTAAATGCATGGCTTACATGTCATAAGCTTGGTTCTGCTATAATCTTTAAAATAGGTATTGATCATACAAAAAGTATTAAAACAGGGGATAAAAACCTGGACAAGTACATAATCACAAGATTAGAAAAAGGTATAAAAAAGGTATCAGAGAAGCAAATAATGGATTTTAAAGCTAAAGAAATTCCAAATTTACCCGAATCTAAACTAGAAGAAATATACGATGGGAAGATATGCGAGATAGAAGCAACAGTTTTTGGGACTATACCATCGACTAAAAAGAACATAATTAAAATATTCGAGGAAGGTGCACGTTATTTCGCCGGAGAACTTCAAGTGGTTGATGATATGGAAGATCTTTTAGGTGATAGTAACCTTGAGAAACGACCAGAAATACCTAATCCATCCTTTTTCTTGAGTTATTGTTTTGATTTTTGGAAAGAGGGAAAGAGAGACCTGAAGAAAATTATAGAAGATGCCTTGGAAAAGACATTGAAGAAAGGTCAAGAATATCATGAAAATGTTGCAAAACAGTTTGAGAAATTACCTAAAAATTTCCCAACTAAACCATTCTTCCAGATTACTTTATGGTATTATAATAAACTTTTAATGCAGAGATATAATCAAGTCCTAAAAGGCAAGACTTATCCTGTGATTAGACCTCTTTTATTAAATAAGTTGAAAGAAAGTTAGAATGTGTATCTTTCTGGTCCTACCTCACTGAAAATCATTGCAACCTTTGGCTTTTTACTATCTTTCTTATCATATAAGTCTTCATTAATAAAAACTCTTTCTTCTTCTCTTTGTCTTCTTATTCTTTTCTTATCATCTTCTGCGTATGAACTCTGCAAGAAATAAGGCATGTTCCTTATATTAGCTCTAAGTGCTAATGCGATCAAAAAAATAATCTGTCTATCACTCCAGTTTATACTAGAAGAACCTTGCTGAACATAAACTAAGCTCTCATGCTCAACTTTTTCAGGTATTAGCATGCTTTCAGGGATTCCTTGCCCTTTTGTGAATCTTATTACAGAATTTATATTCGGCATGTCTTTGAAGAATTCTTTGTTCTCTAAAGCCCATTCTCTAGAAAAATTGATTAAAATATAAGCAGTAAACTCATTCTTTTTTGTCATATCTTCGAGCATCTTCAAGTATTTTCTCAAATCTTCTCCTTGCCCAAAGGAACTCTCAAAATTGCCTAAAAACTTTAGTCTAATACTATTTTTAACAACAAAATCTTTCCAATCAGGTACGACATTTATCAAGGCAGAATAAATATTTTCATAATCCTTTCTATTTTGGTGAAATTCTTCGAAAACATTAATGTAACAGGCTTTTCCACCTACTGTTTTCACGATATGAACAAATCTTTTAGAAAAATTGCTACCATCGATATATGCTTCTTTTCCATCTAAAGAACTTGCAGTTCTAGTGCCATCAGTCATTATATATATTACAACATTTTTCATTTTATTTTCAGGATTGTCGATATCCAGCTTTTTACATGCATCTTTGAACACTTCTAATATCATTTTTTCATTAGGTAATTCCGACATGATTACACCAAAGCAATTGTTTTATGAATAATGTTTTTAAATATTTAAGGAATTTAAAGAATCTTCCCAAAAGTGATATAATGAAATTTGGATTATCCACAATCGTTTACGAAGGGGAATTCTTAGATTTAGCAAAAAGGATAAAAGATTTAGCTAAATTGTACTTGAGATACATAGATTTAGCAGTAAATTTTGCATTAAAATGCAATTTCAAAATAATCGAAGTATCTGGTTTATACAATAATCCGCATGAAATACTTCCACCTATATTAGGGCAAATTAAAGAAAAAATTAAACCATTCGATGAAATCAGCTACCATGCACCAATAAGATTTATATCGCTTGAAGCAATGAAAAAATGTATTCTTTTAGGCAAGAAATTGGGTGCGAAAAAAATAGTTTTACATCCTGACTTTTTACCTGCATCTCCAAAAGTACTACCTTCTCATATGAGATATTCCATAGGTAAACCTTTGGATATTATAAAATTAGTGTCTTTCTGCAAAAAACATAATTTAGTCCCATGTGTTGAAAATATGCCCTCAGAAATGCCTGCCTACAATAAGCCGGAGGATTTTGACTATTTTGTTAAGAAAGGTGCTTTTTTAACGGTTGACATAGGTCACGCTGCCACGGTTGGTATTGATCCTGTGACGTTTGTGGAAAGATTTGGTAAAAAAGTAAGGCATGTTCATCTACAAGATGGTTTATTTGGTATGCCAGATGAGCATTATGCATTAGGAGATGGAATAGTCGATTACGTAAAATTTATCAAGAAACTAAAAGAGATAGAATTCAATGATATACTGATTTTAGAGCTTGTTTCAAAAGGGGATGTTATCAAAAGTTTAAACAGGATAAAAAATACATCACTCGCCCGTCTTATATCTGTGTAAATTCTTTAACGCATTAAAAGCAGCTGTGATAAGATTAAATCTCGTTGCTGTATCACCTAATGTCTTACCCCATACATCATTTATTCCTGCTAAACGCAATAATTTCTTGCTTTCATCATCTACAGCCAATCCAATTCCTTTGGGTGCAGGCATTAAAAATACTGTAACTGAACCTGATTTACCGCTTGTTTTATATGGAATTGAATGACTTTCACCACATTCACATTCCCAAGATCCGCATCCTCTTTTAACTTTTATAATGTTTAATTTCGCCTTTTTTACTGCCTTTGCAATTGCATTTCTACTATCCTTTCCTCTCCCTTTACCTATTCCAATTAATCCATCTTTATTTCCAACGATGGCAAATGCAGTAGATGTAAATCTTCGACCCGAGCCATGCATTTTTGCTGATATTCTTAATGGCGTCCTTTCTATTCCTCCACCTTTTCCAGGTCTTCCACCTACCAAAACAAACTCAGTCTCTAAATTAGGAACAAGCATGTCTACTATTTCAGCTTCTTTTATCTTTACTCCTGCATCCAATATCTTGTTGATATCCGTTATTTCACGCTTCATGACTGATTTTCCGAGGTTTGTCCTGAACGTCCATTTACTTAACTCTTCTTCTATTTTCTCTGTAACCTTTGGTATTTCTTTTTCAATCTTAGGAGCTTCTACTTTTGTACCTACTGCAGGAACTTTGACTTCCTCGACTGGTGTTTCTTCTTTTGGTTTCTCTTCAGGTTTTTTCTCTTCTTTTTTGATCTCTTCCTTTTTCTCAGTCTTTTTTTCTTCTTTTGGTACTTCTTCCTTCGATTTTTTCTCTGTTTTTTCAGCCATATTATCAGCCTTTTACTATATCATTCTTTACTTTCTCAAAATTTTCGGATAATTTATCAGGTTGTGATATTGAAAAATGCTTCTTATATTTAGCAGCATCTTCTTTTTTTAGTTTTTGGGCATATTCTGCTATATGTTTTCCTTTAATCCTATCTTCTGATGGTAAAATTTCAGGATCATGAGGTATTTTTAACCCAGCATCCAATGCCCCTTTTAAAACAGCATATAATTTTGAACCTTTAATATTTCTCTGCAAGCCTGTATCAAGAATAGCAGAATTTATTTTCTGCTTCAATGCTTTTTTGCCAACTAGTAAGCCGAGTAAATAAGCGGATGGCATGTTATTAAGAGCGTTTCCCCATCCAAGTTTTTTCAAATCAGAAGTAGACGCATAAATTAGAGTCTCATCTCCACTTGGCTTAAATTTTACTATTTGAGCCTTTATATGATTTGCAGATTTTCTGACAACAAGTCTTAATTGTTTAGAATAGAGCATACTTAAACGTTTTCTATAATTTGTCTTTCCCTCGTACCTTCTCTTGAAAGGTAAATTATACTTTGCTCCTCTCCTCATACACTATACCTTTTTGTTTTAAATATAATCTCAAGTGTGAACGGCTTCTGAATGCTCCACTTTTAACCATAAAATACATTTTCCTATACATTTTGGTATCGATAATCTTCTTTTCTCTCATCTCTTTCAACATCGCTCTTAATGGCCTTATTGTTCTTATCCACTTTTTCTTTTGACTCATTTTTGCAGTTTTAGAACCTTTTCGACTACCAGGTCCCATTTTTCTTTTTTTCTTGTACAAATCTGGCATCTTCAATTTAGTCGCTTTTACCTTTATGTAACCATGAGAAATCATTTTTCTTATGTCAGCCTTAGTTATCGCATTCTTTATTTCTTCAAGATTTTCTGTATCCATCGCTATTCTAGATTCGCCAACCTTCAATATTTTAGCAGCCAACCTTCTCTGCAAAGACAAACCAGCCATATTATCACGGGTTTAATATTTTTATCTGGAGTTCTTTAGCTTTTTCAAGTATTATAATTCTCTTTCTTCTCCCTATAGTACTTGATATTCTGCCAGCTTCTCTTTCTTTGTCTATTTTCTCCAGATCTTTTAAATTCATTATGAATACTTCTTTGAAACCTGATGGATGCAAGCCTCTCAAATTCTTGGGTGCACCATAGCCAATACTAGGCATTTTACCCTTTGCCTTTTGTTTTACTTTTATCTTAGATTGTGTACCTTTAGGTCTTCTCCATTTCTTCTCAATTTTTTTTAAGTAAGTTGTTCCTTGTCTTAAAAATTTTGGTTTTCTTCTCGGGTTAACCATATCAATCCTCTACTATCCTGTATATTCCATCCTGAAATACTCTCCTGTCATACTTCGTTATTTTTGTTGCTATTTCTATGTTTCCGCAAGTTTGACCTACATCATCTTTACTAGGACCAGTAATAGTGATATCTTGTCCATTAACTTCAACTTTTGTATTGCCAACTATATCTGCAACTCTTGGGAGTTTTTCACCTAAAAAGTTTTGAATGAAAAACTTATTACCTTCAATTTTTATAGTAGCAGGAAAATGTGAATATATTATCTTCATCTTTAGCGTGAAACCTTGGGTAACACCATTTATCATGTTTCTTATATGTGCGATTATAGTTCCAATCATTGCTCGTATTTTTTTTATTTCAGAATTTGAACTTACTACAACCTTGTTATCTTTTTTCTCGATTTTAATATCATAAAAATACTTGAATGTCTTCTCCAATTGACCCTTAGGTCCTGACACTTTAACATGTTTGTTATCAACTTCTACTGTCACATTGTCGGGGATTAGAAATTCTTTTTCCATGTGCATCACTTAGAAAGCATATGCCAATAATTTGCCGCCAATATGCTGTTTTTTAGCATCATCATGTGTCATTAATCCCTTTGTAGTAGAAATGATGAGTATTCCAAAACCTCTTGCAGGTAAGAATCTCTTTTCCCATTTCTCAAATTCATCTGCCCCAATAGAATACCTTGGTTTAATAACGTTACAATCGTTTATCCTATTTTTTAATGTTACTTTAAACTTACCAGCTTTACCATCATCCATGAATTCAAAAACACCGATTAGACCTTGTTTTTGCATTATTTTTAACACTTCTTTTGAAAGTTTAGAAGCAGGAGTAACACAATCTTTTTTACCAATTCTTTCAGCATTCTTTATAGCGGAAAGCACATCTGCTAATGTATCGTGTCTCATATTATCACAAAATACTTATTAGATTTACTTAGTAAAGTTTATTAAGGTTTTAGTTTTTAAAGAAATGGTAATTTCCCATCTCTAAGTTTTAACAGAACGAAAATCTATTGATTCTTATTTTAACCTGCTCCAGAACTTCCGCCACCACCGCCTCCTCCACCACCACCGCCTCCTGAAAACCCACCTCCTACAGAACTAGAAGAATTGAGAGCATTAATCATATTGCTCATATTCGATGAAAAGGCACTAAAAGATTCAGGTGACATCATCCCCGATGGAATTCCAGGAGCACCTATTGGATGATACCAAGCAACTGCTACCACTGGTGAATTTCTCTCCAAACTAAAGTTCTTTATATTCTCTAAAAGTTCCTTGGCAACATCAAGAACCACGGCATAAACCAAATATCTATCCCAGATTTGAAGTAGAGTTGTTGGAGCATCTTTCATAGCAGAAAAGTCTGAAATATACTTTTTGAATGCATTCCACTTTTTTATTTCTAAAGTAGCTTCAGGCGTCCTTCTCTTAATCGCATTCATAGCAAGAAAAGAAACAAAAAGGAGAAATAACTGTATAAAAATTAACAAATGGAAATCAAATGGAATCGCTTTAATCAACGACAAGAAACCAAAGAGCAAAAAACCATAAATAAATAAAATGATTGGAAATTTACTCGCCTTTTTCAAACTTTTAGGTTCATACAATCTGAAATATTTCATTTCAAACCATGATTTAGCATCTTCATTCAATTCCGGTATTGCACTTTTTACCTCAGCTTGGTGCACCCTGCACCATTTTGTCATTTCCGAACTTTTAATCTCATCTTTTGAATTACTCATTTCAACAAAAAGTAAATCCAAAACATTATCCTCAAAATTATGAAGTGATTTTTTAGAGGATAGCTCATCTTTTCCTTTTTTTGTAATTTTAAAAATTTGTTCAGTCGTATCATAAAGTCCGAACAAATGTTCTTTCTTTTCTTCTCTGATATCAATATAACCTCTTCTTGCAAGATCGAATATTGTTGCGAGTAATCCTCTTGCTGAAGTTCTTAAATCACTTCCATAAAGTGCAGCTAAAGCCATTGGTGGGATGTCTCTAGGAGGTTCTGGTTCATATTTTAATTGGTAATCAACTTTTGGTTCAACCCCATATTTTAGGTAAAAATAGAAAAAAACTATAATTGGTGAAATCAATAGTATGAGAAAAATCAAGATGTTAAAATATTGAAACGGGATAGTATAAAAAATTCTTTTTTCTTCATTCAAAATACTTTCATACTTCTTTTCAGGTATTTGTTGAACACCACTAAAGATCTGAGGCTCTGTAAGAATCCTAAATTCTACAAAAGTATTGCTTGGAATGTTTTGCATTGTTACATGTGCGTTTTTTAAATCATCAGAGAATTTGAGCTCTCCAGGTGTAGAAGAACTATGTATAAATACTTTGAAAAGGTTTGGAGAGGGCAATGGAAGGTTTATGTAAGAATCAAATTTATCAATTCTTTCATGATTATCTTCTATAACTTTCCAGTAAAATTCAGCCACATCCTCATATTTTTTAACAGCACCATCAATTCTGTACATGATTAAGAATTTTTTTACTTGATTATCAGCAGAATAATACCAAGTAGCTTTTACATGACTGGCATCTTCATCCAGGTTGAATTGCAGGGGTAAATTATTGTCTAAATCTTTTATCTCTAGGAACTTTACATCTTCAGCTCCTTTTTTTAGTATGTCTAAAAAGGCATAAGAAAAACTGCCGACAAAATTATATGCTCTTATCTGACTTACAACAACCGAACCATCTGGATAAAAATCTAATGTAGTGTTGATAAAATCATATGAATAAGACTTTGAATAAACAGATTTAGGGATCAAAAATATCAGGAAAAACAAGGTAAAAAGAGAGATGACTTTCAGTGATTTTTTCATAGTTTATTTTTTGAATTCCAGACTTAAATCTAACTCTAAGAAAATCTATCTGTTATCTTTATTTTTTACAATTTCATGCAATATGCATTTCACCAGAAAAATATGGCTCTTTTGCTATTAGGCCACAATGTCTGCAGAACAACCCCTCGTATCTGCTCCAGCATAACATATTTCCACAATTTACACACATATACACTCTCACATTCATAATTTTTACTTATCATTGACACACGATATACTTTCTTTGTATTTTATTTGACATATAATAAATTTCTTATATAAAGAAATAACAAAAAGTTAATATATTTTAAAAATAATTATACATTTGTATGATAGAAAATAAAGATAAGAAAATTTTAGGAGAATTAGTCAAAAATGGCAGGATATCATTTTCAGATTTGGGCAGAAAATGCCATATGACTAGGCAAAGTGTTTTCAGCAGGATAAAATCTCTTGAGCATAAAGGAGTAATAAAAAATTTTACTGTCAACATAAATGAAAAAAAACTCGGATTAAACCTTAGGGCATATATACTTGTTGAAACAGAGCCCTTAAGGGCATTTGAAAAAGATACGATTAGCTCACTTAGAAACTTACCACAAATATCTGGTATACATAATCTCTTCGGTAGATATGGTTTTCTCATGGAAGTTTTAGTAAGAGATATAGATGAACTCAAAGAAACTGTGCACAAAATTCATGAGTCAGAATTTGTTAGAAGAACAGAAACGATGATAGTTTGTAGTTCAGAAAAATATGTGCCTCAGCATCCTATTGAAGCAGCTTTAAAATAAGATTTATTAGAAATTTATACAATTCCCCTATCTCTGCTTATTTTATTTTCGAGTTGACTCTGCATTCTTGTTTCTAGTTGATCGTCTACGAGAACTTCAACTCCTAAAAGTTTTGCTAAAAGAAATGCACTAGATGGCATTATCAAATATTTTTCCATAGAACCATTCTGATCGACCGTGACATTGGAAGAATAAGTATGAGTTCCTGGTAAAAATGAATCTATAGAGACTCCTTTTACCTTTGGTTTAATTCCGTTTTTTCTATAAATTTTATTCATTTTATAAATGAAACTAGAGAAAGAGTCTCTTGGATCTCCTTTTAAAGGAGTGAATTGCTTTAATTCATAATTATAACCCGAAATAAAGGGAATTTGAACTTCATGAAAAGAAGCCAATGTGGGCATGAAATCTCCTGAATCTTTTAAGTTCAAAACTATTGCGGAATCTGTATCATCGCACCAAGACCTTTGTATAGAGAAATCACATAATTTTTTTTCGTTTATGGTTATAGGAACATTGTACATTAAACCAGCTAAGAAGCTAGCTCTTGCATCGTCTAATTCTATTGACGCTTGATCGTCTGTCTCAACTACTGCATTACAGCTTTCCTTAAAGTCTTGGCCACGACATGAAATGATCTCGATTGGTTTACCATATTTTGAAAGTCTCTGTTCTTTAGAAATTTTGTTTACTTTACAAGTTGCACTCTCAGATTTTATTGATATATTGACCGATTTGACAGCAGTAAATGGATCCAAATCTCTATCTATCAGTTGCTTCACTAGATAAAATTCATTTTTTGGTAATACAGCTCCTTCTTTCAGATATTGTAAAGCAGCAGCAAAATAAGGAGGTATACCCATCTCAAAAATACCTTTATTTTCAAGATAAAATTTAATCTTAGGTCCTGCGGGAATAATTACAATTGCATTACCTTCTGGTGATTGATAGTTTAAAGCAATATTTGATTCAAAAAGTCCGTAATCCTGTACTTTTCTCAATGTCATGACTTAATAATAATAGGCATTAAAGTTAAAAGTTTATTGCTAATCTGATTAAATGCGGCCGGCGGGATTTGAACCCGCGTCACGAGCTTGGAAGGCTTACCCCAAATTGTTCGGGTCTTAACCAGGCTGGACAACAGCCGCATCTCTATAATAGTATGTAGAATACGTTCATAAATTTAATTTCAATCATGCCATTTGCTGTGATCTCTTTACCCAGAATATATCATCTTCATCTTTCTTAACTGCTGGCTTCTCTTCTACTTTAGGTTTTTCTTCTATAACTCTTTCAATTTCTTTTCTTCCTTTCCAATCAACGACAACTGTTCTTATTTTTGCTGCCATTTGATCGAGTTCTTCCGAAGTTACTTGTAAAGGTTTATTCTCTATCAAAGGAATTTGATCCTTATAAACTGGGTATATGCGTATATGAAAATGAGGTATTTGCGTCTGGATTATCGAGAAAAATATTGTTATAGGATTGAGGGCTTTTTTCATTTTTTCTCCGACAATCATAGCCTTATCGAATATTTTACTTGCCAATTCTCTATTTTCTTCAAAACTGGCAAAATGTAATTTTGGAACGACTATACACATTCCCTTACTTCTAGGGTTTATATCTAAAAATGCTACAGAATCTTCGTCTTCGTACACTAATTTCGCTGGAATTCTTTTATTTGCTATCGCACAAAAGATACATTCATCTACCATACAATCATACTATAATACAAAGATTAAAAAAGATAATTGTTATTAATTTGTTATTCGGATCATAAAAGTGATATAATGACAAAAGACAGCAAACCAAGGGCAGGTTCATTACAATATTGGCCGAGAAAGAGAGCCAAAAGAATCTATCCTCAAATCAGCACTTGGTCTATATCTGAAAAAACTAAAATACTTGGTTTTGCAGGCTATAAAGCCGGCATGACCCACGCTATAATCGTAGATAGCAGAAAACACTCTACAACAAAGGGTGAAGAAATTTCTGTTCCTGTCACTGTTTTGGATTGTCCTCCTATCAAAATCCTTGGAATTCGTGCTTATGAGGAAACTCCTTATGGCCATACTATCCTAAGCGAAGTTTGGGATGATAAAGTATCCGAGGATAAGGATGTTAAAAGAAAGATAATAGTTGGCAAATTCAAGACTCAAGAAAAAATGAATTTCATTGAAAGTAACTTAAACAAAGTTAAAAAACTCAGATTTATCGTTAAAACACAGCCTAGAAGATCTGGATTGAAAAAGAAAACTCCAGAAATATTCGAGATAGAAATAGGCGGTAAGGACCTTCAAGAAAAATGGAAATATTCAAAGGAATTATTAGGAAAGGAAATAAGAATTAAAGATATTTTCAAGGAAGGGGAGTTCATTGATGTTACTGCAATTACAACTGGCAAGGGGACACAAGGTCCTGTAAAAAGATTTGGAATAAAAGTACAAACAAGGAAAGCTGCTCAAAAAAGAAGGCACACAGGTACTATAGGTGCAGAAGGTCCTAATAGGGTTATATGGACAGTTCCATTTGGAGGACAGATGGGCTTCCAGACAAGAACTGAACATAATAAAAGGATAATAAAAATAGGTGAAAATGCAAAGGATGTTAACCCAAGTTCTGGCTTTGTCAACTATGGATTGATATCAGGTGATTACATAATAGTCGAGGGATCTTTACCGGGTCCTCGTAAAAGACTTATAATTCTAAAAAATACTGTAAGACCGCCAAAAGTTTCTATGTTACCAGCCGAGATTAAGTATTTGCATAAACCATAGGTGTAATTATGAAAGTCGATGTAATTGATATTCAAGGAAAACCAGTTTCAAAGATTGAATTACCTCAAATTTTCAATGAAAAATTGAGACCTGATTTGATCAAAAGAGCTTTATTAGCGATCCAAAGTCATGGAAGACAACCTTACGGAGTTGATCCTTTAGCTGGTTTTAGGACATCTGCTCATTATCATGGAAGAAGAAGAATCAGAAATTCAATGTCGATGAGAGACATGGCGAGAGGTCCAAGAATACATCACGGTCCACAACACATGATGTGGAGTATGAAAAAAGTCCCTCAAGCTGTAAAAGGTAGACAAGCACATCCACCAAAAGTGGAAAAGATTTGGGATCAGAAAATTAATAAAAAGGAGAGAAAATTGGCTTTAGTTTCTGCAATAGCTGCTACTGCTAATAAAGATATCGTAATTAAGAGAGGTCATAAAGTCGATTTAATAGAATTACCACTAATTTTAGAAGATGCTATTCAAACCCTTAAAAAAACAAAAGATGTTGAAAAATTGTTATTATCCTTAAAACTCGAACAAGAATTAGAAAGAATAAAAGTGAAGAAAGTAAGGGCTGGGAGAGGAAAAATGAGAGGAAGAAGATATAAGTTAAAAATTGGGCCTTTGTTTGTTATAAATGAAGATAAAGGATTGGGAAAAGCATGCAAAAACATCCCAGGTGTTGATGTTCGAAATGTCAAAGAAATTTCTGTTGAAGATCTAGCTCCAGGTGCATTAGCAGGAAGGTTGACAATCTTTAGTCAGAGTGCGATTAAAATTTTGAGTGGTTGATATGGATCCATATGAAGTTTTAAAATATCCTCACATGACAGAAAAGAGTATAAGTTTGGTAGAAAAAGAGAACAAATTAGTTTTTATTGTCGATAGGAGATTTGATAAAGAAGATATCAAAAAGGCGTTTGAAGAGATTTTCAAGGTTAAAATTGAGAAGATAAACACTTTGATAACAAGAGAGGGAAAGAAAAAGGCGTTCATCAAACTAAAAAAAGAATATACTGCTGCCGATGTGGCTGTAAAGCTTGGAATGATATAAATTTTTTAAAATTACTGTTTACGACAGTTTATATAATATATTAATATGAAAACAGAGTAGTTTTAAATAATTATTTAAATTAACAAAGATAATTCACTAAAGTGATATCATGGGAAAGAGAATAATAGCACGAGCGCGGGGTAAAGGTGGACCTAGGTACAGAGTTCCTTCTCATAATTATGCAGGGAGAGTGGAGTATAACTTTTCTAAAAATAATACTGTTGGTTTAGTAACAGACATAATTCATGATCCTGGCAGGAATGCACCGGTTGCCATCATCGAATTCCCTGATAAAACACGAAAATTGCACATAGCACCTGAAGGATTGAAAGTTGGCGATATCATAAATTATTGGTCTGGTTTTAAAACTGGTAGTGTTTTACCGTTATCGAAAGTGCCTGAAAGCACAAAAGTATTCAGTGTAGAAACTTATCCTGGTTCCGGACCAAAAATTTGCAGAAGTTCTGGTTCTTTTGCAACTGTAATGGGTAAAACTAAGGATAGAGTAAAAATCATGTTTTCTTCTGGAAAAATAAAAGAAATAAATGAGAATTGTCTTGCTACTATAGGAGTGCCAGCTGGTGGGGGAAGAAAAGAAAAGCCATGGATTAAAGCTGGTATAAAAGTATATGCCATGAAAGTAAGAGGTAAACTTTATCCAAGATCTAAAGCTGTAGCTATGAATCCTGTCGATCATCCATTCGGTGGAAAAACAAAACCAGGTATGTCTAAGAGTGTTTCAAGAAATGCTCCTCCAGGTGCGAAAGTCGGTTCTATATCTCCTAGAAGAACTGGTAGAAGAAAGAGAGGATAAAATGGTAAGAATTTTCAAGTATAAAGGTAAAACAGTGGAAGAATTGAAGAGTATGAACTTAGAAGAATTTTCAAGATTATTGCCAAGCAAGGAAAGGAGAAGTCTATTGAGAGGTTTAACTGATAGACAAAAGAAATTATTGGAAGATATTAAAAAAAATCCGGAACAATATTATAAAACTCATGAAAGAGATATGGTCATATTACCAGAGATGATTGGTATTAAATTTGGAATTTATTCTGGAAAGGAGTATAAGACTGTTATGATAATCCCTGAGATGATAGGTCATCGTCTAGGTGAATTTGCATTGACTAGGGTAAGAGTTATGCATTCAGCACCGGGTGCAGGTGCAACACGTGGTTCAAAGCACATACCGCTTAAGTGATGACGATGGGAAAAATAGTAACTGCAAGTAGACCATTGGCACATGTTTCAAAGAAAGATGCTGTGGTAGTTTTTAAGCAAATAAATAAAAAGTCTACGAAGAAAGCAAAAATGTTCTTAAATAATTTAATCGATCAAAAAATTGATATTGATGGAAAGTATTATACAGGAGCAACAAAGGAAATACTTAAATTGGTAGAAGAAGTTGAGAATAATGCAGAATCACTAGATCTAGACAAAGAAAAATTGTTTATTAAAGAAGCTCTTGCAAATCAAACTTTCAAGTTCATGTTACCCAAGAGTAGATGGTCGCATAGAGGTAAAAAAGCAAAACTTTGTAATTTGAAATTAACTGTAAAGGAAAGATAATGGCCATAGAAAAACATTTTGTCGAAGAAGGAATAAAAGAAGCTGATATAGAAGAATATCTGAGCAAGGAATTCGATAGAGCTGGTTATAGTCATATTGAAATCCAAAGAACACCTTTGGGAACGAGAATAGTAGTTTATGCCAATAGGCCTGGTTTAGTCATAGGTAAATCTGGTTCTAGAATAAAAGAAATGACTGATAATATTCAAAGAAAATTCAAACTGGAAAATCCCATGTTAGATGTAAGAGAAGTAGAAAATCCTTTCTTGGATGCACAAGTCGTTGCTAACAATATAACAAAAAGTATAGAAAGAGGCGGTTTTTATAAGAAAGTGGCAAACTATTACATCGACGAAATAATGAAGGCTGGCGCTGTTGGTGTTCAAATAAGGGTTGGTGGAAGGCTTGGCGGTGAAAAGGCAAGGTTTCAGAAATTCAAGAAAGGTTATATAAAACATTCTGGATATTATGCTGATAATCTTGTAGATAAAGGCAAAGCTACTGCAATAACTAAACCTGGAGTAATTGGTGTTCAAGTCAAAATTTTAAAAGAAATTCCCGAAGGAGAGTTAAAAATTATTGAAGAAGAAAAAGAAGAGGAAAAGGTCGAGAAAGTTGAAGATAAAGGAACTGAGAAAACTAAAGCCTGAAGAGCTAGATAAAAAAATAGGCGAATTGAAATTGGAATTATTAAAAGAAAGAGGGAATGTAGAGATGGGTGGAAACGTAAAAAATCCAGGTAGGATAAAAGTTATTAGAAGAGACATAGCCCGAATAACTACATTGAAAAAAGAAACGGAAATTAAGAAATGATTAACCCATTTAAGTCTAATCAAAAATGTAATCTATTTATTGTTTCTTTTGAGTATATAATTTCAAGTAGGAGTGATGAATGAGCCCGGAAAATTGTCCTGTTTGTGGTCTTCCAACTGATTTATGCACATGTAAAATTATCGAAAGGGAAGAAAGAAAAATCAGGATTTATACTATTATCAGAAAATTTAAAAAACCAATAACAATCGTAGAAGGCGTGGACGAAAAATCAGGAAAATCTATTTCTAAAGAGTTGAAAAGAAAATTAGCATGTGGTGGAACATTTAAAGAAGGTAAGATTGAATTACAGGGAAATCATAAAGAAAGAGTTAAGCAATTGATGATAAGTCTTGGTTTCGACGAGAATTTGATAGAAGTTAGCTAATATATAAAACTAATGATAATTATTCTATATGCCAATAACACCCTATAACCTAGTTAGACATGAACTGATTGGTCTAGAAGTAGAAATAAAGAATAGCACAAACAAGAATCAAATGGGTTTAAAAGGCAAGGTAATAGATGAAACTTTTAAAACTCTGAAAATAGAAACTGATAAAGGAGAAAAAGTTATACCTAAAGACATAACAATATTTATATTTACGTTGCCAAATGGAACAAGAGTTCAGGTCGAGGGTAAAATATTGTTAGGAAGGCCTGAAGATAGGATTAAGAAAAAATTACCAAGCTGGTAAAATGAAAAAAAAGGAACAAAAAGTAAGAGATATAGGATATGATGTGAAAGTACCAGAAAAAACGTGTAGTGATGATAATTGTCCATTCCATGGTACTTTGCCTATTAGAGGTAAGATTCTTGAAGGAACCGTACATTCAGATAGAATGGGTAGGACTGTTATAGTTGAAAGAAATTACATGCATTTTATTCCTAAGTATGAAAGATATGAGAGAAGAAGGAGCAGAATGGCTGCACATAATCCTGAATGCATAAATGTAAAAAAAGGAGATAAGGTTAAAATTGCAGAATGCAGACGTTTAAGCAAGACAAAACACTTTGTTGTTATAGAAAAGATGTGATAGTATGAAAGCGATAAAGGCCAGCATAACAAAATGTTTACCTGTAGGTGCATACATAAATTGTGCAGACAATACTGGAGCCAAGGTATTGCAATTAATATCCGTATTCGTATACAAGGGAAGACGAAGAAGAAAACCATCTGCAGGAGTAGGTAATATGATTAATTGTTCCGTAAAAGAAGGAACAGTTAAATGGAGAAAACAGGTTGTTAGAGCTGTGATAGTCAGACAGAAGAAAGAATTTAGGAGACTTAATGGTTTGAGAGTGGCATTCGAAGATAACGCAGCTATAATGGTTAATGAAAAAGGCGAACCGGTTGGAACGCAAATAAAAGGTCCTATTGCTAAAGAAGTTGTAGAAAGATACATGAGTATAGGTAAAATAGCTAGTTTAGTGGTTTAAATGAGATTTTGGTCAAAATATTGGAAGTCATCTAAAAAACCAAGAAAACAAAGGAAGTATATTTATCATGCACCTCTTCACGTTAGACATAAGTTCTTCTCTGCTCATCTTTCAAAAGAATTAAAACAAAAATATGGAAAGAGATCTTTTCCTGTGAGAAAGGGCGACGAAGTCGAAGTTATGAAAGGTAGTTATAAGAAAAAAAGAGGCAGAGTAAATAGGGTAGATATGAAAAAGATCAGAATATTTATAGATGGTATAACTAGGAAAAAAGTTGATGGAACTGAAATTCAAGTACCGATTTATCCAAGCAAAGTAAAAATAATCAATTTAAATCTTGAGGATAAAAAGAGGTTAGAAGCTTTAAGTATAAAAAAGGAGGAAAAACATGGCAAGACATCTGAAAAGACTGTCAGCACCAAAGTTCTGGAAAGTCCCGAAAAAGGGAAGAACTTGGGTAGTGAGTCCAAGACCAGGGCCGCATAAGAGAAATGAATGCATACCGCTCATGATTATTGTGCGAGACATACTAAAATTGGGGGATACAGCTAGAGAAGCAAGGAAAATAATGACATCAAAAGAGATACTTGTAGATGGAAAACCCAGAAGAGATACTAATTATCCTGTTGGTTTAATGGATGCTATTGAAATTCCAAAGTTAAATAAAGCTTATCGTATGGTTTCTACATCAAGAGGTTTGTCTCTCATAGAGATTCCTAAGGATGAGGCTAAGTTAAAACTCTGTAGGATAAAAGATAAAACGATTACTAAGGGCGGTATATTACAACTGAATTTACACGATGGGAAAAATATACTAATCGAAGATAAAAAAGTAAAATATAATACAGGTGACTCAATTTTAATTCAAGTTCCCGAGCAAAAAATAACTAAACATTTAAGAATGGACAAGGGTTCTATCGCTATGATAACTGGTGGACAGAACATCGGCAGAATAGCTAAAATAAAAGATATCGTCATAAGAAGAACAAGAGAACCTAACAAGATTATTTGTGAAGAAAAAGAAAAAGAGTTCGAAGCTATAGTTGATTATGTTTTTGTAGTAGGAGAAAACAAACCAGAAATAAAAGTGGTTGAATGAAAGAAAATCCGATGCGAGAAATAAAAGTGGAAAAAGTGACTCTTAACATAGGTTGTGGTAGTGATCAAGACAAATTGAAGAGAGCTGAGAAGCTTCTTAAAACTATAACTCAACAGAAACCACTCATCACAAAAGCAATGAAAAGATCTACTTTTGGTGCAATAAAAGGAAAACCTATAGGAGTGAAAGTTACTCTGAGAAAGGTAAAAGCTATAAATTTCTTAAAGGATGCTCTAATTGCTGTTGAAAATGAATTAAAAGATGGACAAATTAATGGCGGTAATTTTTCTTTTGGGATAAAGGAATACATAGATTTACCGAATGTAAAATATGATGCTGATGTAGGGATAGTAGGCATGGATGTTTGTGCGACATTAGAAAGACCCGGTTTCAGTGTTAAGAAAAAAAGGATATCTAGAAAGATAGGCAAAAAGCATTTAATATCTAAAGAAGAAACTATTGATTGGTTAGTAAAAAATTTTGGGGTGAAAATTGGTGGAAGATGATATTTGGCTCATGGAAATGACTACTAAGTTGAGTGGCGTTATACTTAAAAAGGCTTTATTGGAAGAAAATTTTGAAAAAGTTTACAAACGTGTTTTTGAACAAATTTCTGTTAAAGTTTTTGAGGACGACATGAACATTCTTGAGATACTTGGCAATGTCGGTGGTTGATTGAAGAAAAAGGATTTGAAATTTGGCAGAGGAGCAGTTAAATGCAGGAGATGCGGCAGATATGGTGGCATCATCAGAAAATATCATTTGAATTATTGCAGGCAATGCTGGAGAGAAGTTGCAAGAAAAGTTGGATTTAAGAAATATAGCTAATTTTTATAATCGTTGAAAAATGCGAACGCGGAATTTTATTAAATCGACTCTATTTTTTTAAAAATGTTTACAAGTTAATTACGAACTATTCCACGTTTTTCCTTGAGAGTTACTCTCAATGGTTCTACCTGTTTTTCTCTTTTATTGTAAGCTTCAGTCTGTATCGCAGATTTGTAGATTTCTAGCAATGTTATAGCATCATCGACATTTTTTTCCAGATAAGAAAAATTCATACCACCTGGACCAAGAGTCAATGTGGGAATTTCACAACAAGGTCTTGGATCTTTTATTTCATTAAGAAGCATCAGATTAACTCTAATTGAATAATCATGAGGTATATATTGGGAAATACCTTCTTCTGCCTCAATACTAAGTATTTTATCTTTACATTTTCTTTCCAAATGCCTTAACAAGCTTGCATCGTCGTGAGTGTCAGGATTATAGCCTGATGGTAAACAAGATTCTTCAATCGGGTCAGTTGTTTCCAATAAACCTTCAAGAACACCCAATGTTTTGAGACAGTTCGGATAAGAATTTCCTCCTAGAATTAACTTTTCTCTTTCAGACTCAAATTCTTCTTTAGTAACCATAGTTGATTTATTGATGTAAAAATATTTAAAAACAAAACTTAATTGCGAGCATTTTTTAATTTCGTACAATGATTTATCTTAATATTTTTATAATACAAAAAAATAATATGCTTGAGATATTGTTTTTGATTGTAGCATTTATAGGATCTGTAGCCGCTGGATTGTATGATTTGAAGACTACAGAAATACCAGATGAAATTCCTTATACGATGATGGCCGTTGGCATTATAGGAGGTATGATTAAATCATATCTTGCCTGGAGTTATATGCCATTATTGCTTTCATTTACAGTAGGATTAGGGTTTCTTGGTTTTGGATTAATCATGTATTATACCGGACAGTGGGGTGGTGGTGATGCGAAAATACTTTCAGGTATTGGTTTCCTTGTCCCGACATTACCCTCAGGGATTAGTAAAACGTTATTTTTTCCTTTTTCACTGAGCTTCTTTTTTAACTTGTTCTTAGTAGGAGCTATTTACATGATTGTCTATGCACTTATATTGTCTATAATAAATAGAAAAATTTGGACTGCATTCGTTAAGAATGTGAGGGCTAATGTAAAAACTTTATTGATCTTCGATTTTTCCTTGATTTTATTTTTCATATTAATTGGGTTCGCTTTTACAAAACTTTTTAATTTTACAATTTCTGATGACTTACTTAATCTTAATTTAACTTTAGTTTTACTCTGCACAGGCATGTTCCTATTATGGAAGTTTGTTAAAGTAGTTGAAGAAGTGGGATTTAAGAAAAAAATACCTGTTTCTCAAGTGAGAATAGGGGATGTTCCCCTTGACTTTAAAGTATGGGAAGGTGTAACTGAAAAAGATTTAGCAAAAATAAAAAAATCTGGTAAGAAATATATCTGGATTAAAGAAGGAGTTAGATTTGCACCCGCTTTTCCTTTGGCTTTGTTGTTTACTATTTTTTATGGTGATATAATACTTTTGTTAATTAACTATGGTACTTCTATCTGATTCTTATATTAATTTTAAAGTCCTTTTTAATAAGAGTATTTTCCAGTAATAACTTTTTTAGCAATCTCCAATGTTCTTTTCAAATTATATTTTTTTAAAAAGAGTTTAGTATATCCATAATTTCTCCACATAAAGCGATCATGTTCTATACCATTAACTCGGATTTCTTCTGATCTATCAACATTGATTAAATAAACAAACATTAATTTTTTAATGGTCTCCGGAGGTCTATAGAAAACATACTCATAAGTATAATGCTTTCCATTATGCATGAGTGGTCTTATGTTTGATTTTACTATATTAGCTTCTTCTTTTGCTTCATCTTTCATATTTTGGTATAAACTCTTTCCTTTGATAGCATCTTCTTCAACAGTACCCTTTGGAAATTCCCATCCTATCCAGTCTTGTTCCAAGCGTTTTTTTCTATGTAATAATAAAAAGTACAATTCTCTTTCTCTGAATTGATAAGATATTCCAATTACTCCTTTTTTAAGAGTTTCCATACTTCTTCGTAAAACTGTAAAAGATTTAAACTATTCTACAAGAACAAAATTTATCTAATTCTATTTTTATTTTAAAAAATTACAAAAAAAGAAAAGAAAGAAAGGTTTAAGCATCTCTAGCTTTCAACGTCTTTCTCTTGTTTTCTCTTGCTCTATCATTAGCTCGTCTAATCATAGTTGCTACTTCTGTATCAAGTCTCTTCAAGAATTCTTCGCTTACGTTTGCCTTTCCTTTAACTAATTCTCTAACAGCACTTTTAACAATTAATGCCATTTATTTTCACCCCTTTATTTTCTAATTTTAATAATTGGATTTAAAAATATGCCATTTTTCCCAAAAACAAGAATCTATCTGATTTGATAATTGCCATATTCAAATTTTTCATAAGATCTTACAATTCTTACTAATGGGTCTGATTTTTCAAACAATTTTTTAATACGTCCCTTAAGTAGACATTCTTTATAAAACTCACCACCACATCCCAAATGATCAAAAACACTTTTTGGAACTATAGTTCCATATACGTCTAATATATGATTAAGCATTCTAGAACCATCTGACTGTGGAAATTTCTTTTTAAACATGCCACTAATGAGTATGAAATCTTCTTAAAGATTATCATTTAAAAAAATTATTTTTCTAATCTTTCAATACAGTTCATAAAAGGAACTAGAACTTTAGGAATTATTACAGAACCATCCTTTTGTTGGAATTGCTCTAATATCGCTATAATAACCCTACTAGTAGCTAGTGCAGTATTATTCAGAGTATGAATGAATCCTGCTGGTGCTTGGCCTTCTTTATCTTTATATTTAATGTTTAATCTTCTAGCCTGGTAATCAGTACAATTAGAATTCGAACCAACCTCTCTAAACTGACCATCTGCCATCCATGCTTCTATATCGTATTTTTTAGCAGCTATAATTCCTATATCACCTGTGCATACATTAACAACTCTGAAATGAAGTCCTAAACTAGTATAAAGATCTTCTGCGTTCTTCTGTAGTTCTTCATGAAATTTCCAAGAATCCTGAGGTAGACAAAATATGAACTGTTCTGCTTTATTGAATTGATGCATTCTGAATAGACCTTTTGTATATTTTCCATGAGCGCCAACTTCCTTCCTAAAACAAGGACTTATTCCAACTAATTTTATCGGTAAATCATCTTTTAACAAAATTTCATCCATATACATTGCTGCCATAGGATGCTCTGAAGTTGCAATCAAGTAAAGGTCTTCATTGTCTATTTTATATAACTGATCTCCGAAGAATTCTAAATCTGTAACCCCCAAGTAGGGTTTTCTTTTCATCATGAATGGTGGTTCTATTAGCAGATAACCTCTTTTTCTCATGAAATTCATTGTATAATTTAGAATGGCAAAATCGAGCAAAGCCAAATCTTCTTTGAGATAATAAAAACCATGCCCTGCAATCTTAGCAGCTCTTTCAGAATCTATTAAACCTAAATCCTCTACAATTTCAATATGATTTTTTTGTTTAAAATCAAATTTTGGTGGTTTTCCAACAACTTTTATAACAACATTATCATTCTCATCTTTACCGTATGGAACAGATTCATGCAGGATATTAGGCAAACTTAAAAGAATTTCATCAGCTTTCTTTTTGTATTCATCAACTTGTATCTCTAGCTTCTTGATTCTATCAGGAATTTCCTTTACCTCTTTCATCTTCAATTTGGCATCTTTGCCCTTTTTCTTCAAATCTGCAATTTCCTGGGTAATTAAGTTTCTTTTTTGTCTTAGTTGATTTGCTTCTTGAATTAATTCTCTCCATTTCTTATCGTACTTCAGTAAATCATCGACTAATTTTATCTTCTCTTCTTCCTTTCTTTTCTTTAAATTATTCCTAACAATTTCCGGATGTTCTCGAATCAATTTTATATCTAACATATGAAACCTTTGATATTATTTTTGTTTAGGAGTTTAAATTTAATAAAATAAAGACTGATATGCCATTCAGATTCTCAGAGTTTGTATTTTTATAAAAACACATATAATATATGGGTGTTTTATTGTCAGATCAAAAAGCCTTGGTTGAAGCCGCATTATTCGTTTCAGAAACGCCTGTAACCGTTCAAAAACTATCAAAGATATGTGGGATAGGCTCAACGAAAGTTGTAGAAGAGATATTGATCGAAATAAAAAAAGAGTACGATTCCGAATCTCATGGTATACAGCTAGTTCTGACTGGCGAAGGTTATCAATTTCAAGTAAAGGATAGTTTTTTAGATAAAGTCTCTGACTTAACCACTTATTCTGATGTATCAAAAGGTGAATTGCGAACTTTGAGTATAGTCGCTTTACGCCAGCCAATTACCCAGTCAGAAATAATTAAAATACAGGGTAACAAGGCCTACAATTATATAAAAAATTTGGAAAGAAGGAAGTTGATAAGAACTGAAAAGAAAGGCAGGACTAAGGCCATTAGCACAACGAAAGAATTCGAAAGGTACTTTGGAAAAAGCCTGAAAGAAATAAAAGAAAGACTTAAACAGGTTGAAACTGTCCCAGAAATAAACTTAAATACTTAATCCTTTTCTTCAGTAGTATGGATAGCGTAAATGGTAGAATAAGTCAATATCTTGATGAAGAAGGTATTAGACTCAGAAGTGATTCAGAAATAATAAAAATTTTAGGAGAAAAATATCCTGTTTATGAAAAACTCGAGAATGAAAAGAATAGAAATAACGACACTCGATTACTCCTTAATTTCTATGAATTTTTAGCTCAACCAGTGCCAAGTTTAAACATACCCATTTATGATTTATTGAGGTCACCCTTTAGAGGGACGATAGAATTTTATTTAGAGAATGCTGCTAACAGAATCAGAACATCTGACACAGTCCTTAGTGTTGGTTGTAACACAGGTCTTTATGAGACATTTCTAGCTAAATTAGCAAGGAAAATGATATACTTAGATCTTTCTAAAGATCAACTTGCCGTGGCTAGAGAAAGAACAAAAAGACATGGTCTGGAAAATACAGAATTTAAAATTGCTGATATGAATAACACTTATATACCATCTGATAGTATAGACGTTTTATTTTGTGTTGATGCTCTTAAAGAAATGACTGAAAGAGATAATCATCCTTTCGACAATCCTTTTTTAGGTGAAAGAATAAAGGAATTTAGAAGAGTGCTTAGGAAAGACTCAAAAGATCAGAATGGAAGATTAATAATTGGAGTTACAATTTATCCAGTATCAACTGAAAAGTCATTCAGCATTAGTGCGGGCGTTAATAGAGGAATAGACATATACTTGAATGAAGAGGCAAAAAAACTTAAACAGAAAATCGAAAAGAATGGTTTTAGTGGTGGCGAAATTCATGAAAAAATTGGAAGAACTAAGGATTTGCTGGGTTTTGCTTCTTTCTTGTTTGATTTACAAGTACATGACTAAGATATTGTTAAATATCCTAAATATTAATTAAAGTGATTAAATGAACAGTCTAGAGATTTTATTCTGGATAAAGAACATAAAAAAAGATTTGGTTAATTCTAAGATTCAGAAAGTTAAACAGGTTTCTAGCAATATTTTCTGTTTTGAATTGTATAAACAAAAAATCAATCAACTCGTACTAACTACAGAAAAATTATTTATTTCTGGTAAAAGTTGTGAAGCTGGTTTGTTAACAAACCTTGGACAAATTCTAAGAAAAAATTTAACAGGTCAAGTTATTCAGGATGCGAGACAATATGAATTTGATAGGATTATTGAAATAGAGACTAGAGATTATATTCTTGTTCTTGAATTATTTGGCAATGGCAATTTAATTCTATTGAATAAATCTGATAAAACTATTGTGATAGCATTAGAAATGAGATCATGGAAGGATAGAACAATAAAACCAAAGGTCGAATACAAGTATCCACCTTCTAGAATCAACCCATTCAAATTGAATCAAAATGAATTAAAAGAATTATTGAAAGATAAAGAAGTTGTGAAAATATTAGCTACAGATTTGGGTTTTGGGGGGGAGGTGGCAAGGAAAATATGTGAAAAACTAGAAATCGATAAAACATCTAAAGAGATTGATGTTTCAAAATTATTCTCTTTTATAAAAAATATTGACAAGGAATTTGGAGATTTGAACAACATAAATGAAAGTTTAAAGAGAGAATTTGAAGAAGGTCATGAAATAAAAAAAGAAGTTAGCGGGATTAAAGAAAAATTAGAAAGAATTGTAAAAAAGCAAGAAGAAACATTAGAGAAATGGAAGGGGAAAGAAGAAGAATATAGAAAAATTGGCAAGTTACTGTATGAAAATTATGAAGAAGTCAAGAAGAAACTTGATTCTAATCTTAAAAAAATTGATATTCAAGGATTAAATGTAGAACTTGATTTAAAAAAGTCTGTTCAAAAAAATGCAGAAATTTACTTTGAAAAGGCTAAGAAAGCTAAGAAAAAAGTTGAGGGTTTATTAAAAGCAATGAAAGAAATCAAGAAAAAGGAGTTGTCAGAATCTAAAAAAATAAAAATTGAAAATAAAGTAGGAAAGGAATGGTATGACAAATTTAGATGGATTATATCCTCTGATGGATTTTTATTAGTCGCAGGAAAGGATGCTCAAACTAATGAAAAATTAATAAGAAAACATATGAAACCAACTGATTTAGTTTTTCATACTGATATTACAGGTTCGCCATTTGTTTTGATAAAAAATCCTGAAGGTAGGGAAATTCCTGAACAAACTATAAAAGAGACAGCTGAGTTCTGTGGAAGTTATTCTAAAGCTTGGAAAGTTGGAATTTTTGCTATTGATGTCTATTATATAAAACCTGATCAAGTTAAGAAAGAAGGCGGATTACCAACAGGTTCATTCATGATTTATGGGAAAAGGGAATGGGTTAGACAAATTCCTGTTAAAGTTGCTATTGGGGTTAAGGATAATGAAGTTATTTTTGGTCCTGAAAATATGGTTAAGAATAAAGTCAAAGAATATGCTATTGTAATACCAGATGATTTATCATCAAATGAAGTTGCTAAGACGATACAAAAAAAATTAAAGACAAAAATTGAATTAGAAAGATTAGCAAGAATTATACCATATGGGAAAGGAAAGGTGATTGAATGAATATCGTTATTTCACTCGGTGGATCATTATTAACAAAAGAATTGACTTCAGAGAATTTTAAAAGTTATGCCGATGTTCTGAAAAAATTGAAGAAAAGGGGTCATAAATTAGTAGTAGTTTGTGGTGGAGGAAAAGTTTGTAGAGAATACCGAGATGTAGCAAAAAAATTTACTTCAGATAATATTTTGTTAGATTGGATAGGAATAGAATCAAGTCATTTAAATTCATTGACCTTAATCGCTGCATTAGGTAATGATGCACATTCTACTAGTTTCAGAACTGTTCAAGAAGTTACGAAACATTTTGGTGATAAAATTGTTGTCTGTGGCGGAAATATTCCTGGCTCTTCTACTGGTTATGATGCTGCTCTCTTTGCTGAAGCGATAAAAGCTGATCTATTGATAAAAGCAAGTGATATAAATGGGGTTTATTCCGCTGATCCTGATAAAGATCCGAATGCTAAAAAGTTTGATAGTCTAACTCATGATGAATTCTTGAAAATAATAGAACAAAACCCTCAAACACCGGGGGAATATAGATTGTTTGATTTAAAAGCTACTAAACTAATCAAGAAGAATAAAATCAAGACTATTTTTATCGATGGCAATGACCCAGAAGAAATTATAAGAACTGTTGAGGGAAAACATAATGGAACTGTTATAGAATGAAACAAAAAGTTTTTAAATTTAACTTATTTTAATTTAATAATATGGGAGATATACCAATTCCATTAATAAATTATATTCATCTCATAAAAGAGAGAAAATCACCTTATTATGACATTGTTGAACATCTTATGAAAGAAATGGAAATGCACTACAATGTCAATGGACGGGGTTCAGAAGCAGTTTACACGATTAATCCAAGATTATTGCAAGAACAGATTGAGAAGAAAATCAGAGATGAACGTTTGACTACGGTGAATGTTTGTCGTACCATTCTAGCTATGTTTTATGGAGCCCAACTTGATGAAGAAAAAGATTTCTTTGTAACAACAACCAGTAGTGGTCGGAGGAATTATCATATTAAGGTTAGTAATCGTACTATGAATTCAATGTCTAAATTATTATAAATTATCTATCTTTTCACTGTTAATAATTGTTTAGGAGCAATCAAGTAAGCTTCTCGTGGCACATCAATCGAAAGAGCAGGTTTTAATGCAGCTTTTACTTTTTCTATAAGTTCATCGTTGAAAGGATCCTTATCAAGTCCAGTTTCCATTAAATATCGTATTAATCTATGGGACTGTGCAAAAACTTTCCCCTTGTCTGTTGTTTGACAGGATATTTTTTCTTTGTCTGTCTTTATTTCAATTAAATTATTCTGCATAAATATTGGTAAACGTTTATTTAGTTGTTTAAAACTAACATTACACCTGTACATAAGATTTGATTTTATTGTACCGTTATTAGCCACATTAAGCATTTCCTCTGCAATAGAATATTGACTTCTATGAGCAGAACCAAGAACATCTATTTTTTCGAATTCTAATGATTCAATGTAATGATTTATTGAAGTTAACGAAGATAGTGCGGCTTGAACTTGAGATTTTAATTTACCATCAACATATGGATCTTTGTTTTCCTTATTTGTTTCATTTTTTCCAGTAGAATACAACTGATTTAAAAAATCAAAAATAGTTAGGAATAATCCTCCTTTTTTTGTCGCTTCATAAAACGTATTTTTTTTTCCTTCTTCAGAAGTAATATAATTATATTTTATAGATTTGCTCAAATAATCTTTTAACTGTTTAAAACTTGTGTTGCATTGATACATTATTTGTGTTTGTTTAATACCTTTTTGGGATACACTAATAATTTTGTATAATATATGTTCTAAATCTCTTCTTGGTACATTTTCTTCAAATGTTGGTACGAGCATTTCAATAACCTGAACGTTTTTTTTGTAAAATAACATTTAAATACATGCCTATGTTCAATCAAAAACTTTATTAAGTTGCCAGACATTTCTTGTATTGTCTTTACGTTTATGTCAGAACGACATATCATTATATTCCTACCGTGTTTAGGGGTTATTCTATGGTTTTCAACCTTCTAGATAAAAAGCTGCAAGAAGTAATAGAAAAAAGGGGTTTTAAAGAGTCTACAATAGTCCAGAAACTAGGCATACCGCCAATCATTGCTGGCAAGAATGTTTTATTGATAGCTCCTACTGGCGTTGGGAAAACTGAAAGTGCAATGCTGCCTATATTTGACCTATGGTCAAGACAAAAATTCAATCCTATTAGTATTCTCTATATCACACCCTTAAAATCCTTGAACCGTGACATGCTGAAAAGATTATTATGGTGGGGGAATGAATTAGAAATAGACATTTCTGTAAGACATGGCGATACATCTGCATATGCAAGAAAGATGCAGGTTGAAATGCCACCAGATTGCTTGATAACAACTCCAGAAACTTTACAGGCTATATTACCTGCGAAAAAAATGAAAGAACATTTGAGGAATGTTAAGTTTGTTGTTGTAGATGAAGTTCATGAATTAGCATCATCAAAACGTGGAACTCAGTTAACTATTGCTTTAGAGAGACTGAGAGAATTATGTGGTAATTTCCAAATTATTTCTCTTTCAGCAACTATCGGTTCACCAAAAAATATCGTGAATTTTATATCTGGCGGTAGACCCATGGAAATAATTAAAGCTGTGGAGGCAAAAGCGGCAAAAATACAAGTAATAAATCCAAGACCTATTCCTTCTGATATAAGTTTGGCGGAACAAGTTTTTACTAGTCAATTTACTGCTGCTAGATTAAGAACTGTACATGATTTGATTAGAGATCATACTTCTACTCTTACATTCACTAACACAAGAGACTTTGCAGAAATTCTAACATCTAGAATGAAACAGGCCTATCCAAATTTTCCTGTAGAAAATCATCACAGCAGCTTAAGTAAGGAAGTTAGGATAAAAGTAGAGAATGATTTCAAGGATCAGAAATTGAAGAGTATTGTTTGTACGTCTTCACTTGAATTAGGCATAGATATCGGTTCGATAGATTTTATTATTCAGTATATGAGCCCAAGACAGACTTCTAAAATAATTCAGCGTGTCGGTAGATCTGGCCATGAATTGGGTAGAATTTCTGATGGTGTTATAATATCGACTGACACAGATGATACTTTTGAATCTTCAGTCATAGCAAGACAGGCAATGGCAGAGAAATTAGAACCGATGGAAGTTTATGAAAATTCTCTAGACATATTGGCACATCAGATTGTTGGTTTGGCTATGGATAAATATAGAATTGGATTGGATGAAGCTTATAAAATAGTTAAAAGAGCATATCCGTACAGAGACTTGACTAAACAACAATTCATTCTGGTTTGTAAACTTTTACATAACTTAAGATACCTTTTCTATAACGAGGATAACACAATTAAAATGTCGAGGAAAGGATTTTTGTATTATTTTGAAAATTTGAGTACGATTCCTGATAGTAAAAGCTATTATGTGATTAACAGTATAACGAATGAAAGAGTGGGGAGTCTGGATGAAGAGTTTGTTGCATTACATGGACAGGAAGGAGTAACATTTGTCATCAAAGGAGAACCTTGGCACATAATTACTATCGATGAAAAAAGAATTTTTGTAGAACCTTCTAGTGATACTGATGCAGCCATACCTGGATGGGAAGGAGATTTGATGCCTGTTCCTTTTGAAGTTGCTAAAGAAGTAGGTTCATTAAGAGATTCTATTTTTGAGAATTTATCAAAACACAGTAAACCAGATGTCATAGAGGATGTTAAGAAAAAATATCCTGTCGACCAAAGTTCTGCTAGAAGAATGGTCAGAATAGTAGAGAAGCAAATGAAGTATGGAATCGTTCCGACTGAAAAAAAAGTTTTAGTAGAAACTGAAGATGATGCTCTAATTTTACACACTTGTCTTGGTACAAAAGGTAATGAGACTCTTGGCAGGATGATATCTACCATACTTGCTCCTAAAATTGGTTCTGTTGGTTTGAAGACTGATCCTTATCGTATAATTTTGCATGTGCAAACGATGGATACTGATTTAATTGAAGAAGTTTTGTTAAAGACTAAACCTGATGATGTCGAACCTTTATTAGAATTGAATGTATCTAATTCTCGTCTATTCCAGTATAGATTCATACATGTCGCTAAAAGATTCGGTGTCATAAGAAAAGATGCAGATTATGGAGAAAGATGGTTGAGCAGAATAATCGATTTGTATAAAGGAACGCCTGTTTGGGAAGAAACTTTCAGAGAAATAAAAATAGATAAATTAGATGTTGATGTTGTAAAAGATTTTCTTGAAAAAATACAGAAGAAAGAAATTTCAATAATTTTCAAAAAGGGGTTATCTCCGATTGGAAAATTGGGAATAGAGAAAAGAGCAGAATTGATTGGACCAGAAAAACCTGAATTGCAAGTGCTTGATATTTTCGAGAAAAGGCTGAATGAGAAAAAAGTAAAGTTAGTTTGTATGAACTGCGGTGATTGGACTATGACATACAGTGTAAAAGATTTGCCAAAGGAGATTAGATGTTCTAAATGCAAAGCAAAATTAATTGTAGCTGGTAGACCAAATTGGATTGAGATGCAGAGAATAATAAAAAAGAAAATTAAAGGTAGTGAGTTAAGTCCGGAAGAAGAGAAAAGGTATAAATCGATGGAAAAAATTTCTGATTTAGTCATTGTTTATGGACCAAGAGCTGTTAAGGCTTTGGCTGTTCATGGAATCGGACCGAAGACTGCTACTAGAATCTTAAGAGGAATGTATAGTACAGAAAGAGATTTTATTAAAGCTTTATTAGATGCTGAGAGACAGTTCATAAGGACGAAAAGATTCTGGGGATGAATTAAATTTTTATAAAGAAAAAAACATATTAAATTAATGAAAAAACTAAAGTTGGCTCTAATTGTATTGATTTTGTCTTTTTCTTTTAGTGAATTTTCGGTTAAAGCTGCAGAATATTTTACGGTTAATGTAGTTGGCGAAAATTTTTGTGTATATATAACTGACCCTACAACTCTTGCATTAGCTTATAGAGATGCTCGAGGAGAAATCAGAAGAATTGTGATAGGTATAGTAAGAACGGGTAATGATGGTTACAACCAGCCGTGGAGTTGGCATCTAGATCCAGATACTGTAAGATTAGCAGAAATGACAGTAGAAGTTTGTGACGGAAGGCCAAGTTATGTAGAGCAACATTTACCAGATTGGTTAAACAAAGGATTTTGTCCTTGGACTTCAGATATTATTAGAGTTGGTTGCCCTAATGTCATAACTACAACTACTACAACAATATTACCCCAACCCACAACCACATCTATTAGGAGACCACTTAGGGGAGCTGGTGGCAGCAGGTGGGCTATTCCATTAGGAGCAACAGATGTATTGAATGATCCATTAGTGATTCTGGTTGCATTGATAGCGATTGTAGTAATAATCTATGGAGCGTTCAAGTTCTTTGCCATGCCAAAAAAGCATATTTGAAAAGTTTGCATAATTATGGAAAAGCTTATAAATCTTGTTTCTTCCTCATAATATGATTCATTTACTAAAATGGTAATATTATGAAACAAAACATTAGGAAAACAATCACGAGTAAAGTAAGAGGAATTACATCGAAAGAATATGTCATACCTTTAATCTATCGTGAAAGACCAAAAGAAGGCAGAGAATGGCTTTCGGTTGTGAGAAGTAAAGAAGAGAAATTGAGTGGGGGAGATGAACTCACTTTAATAGAAGGAATGACATCGTGGGAAAAAATAAGAAGATTTAGAAACAGGCAAGGTGTCGTAAAAACAACTGGTCTTCGGGGAATGAATCAAGAATTATACAATTCTGAATTAACTACAAATTTATTGACTGAGATGTACATTCTACGAGGAGGTTTTTGTTATCCATGTAAGGCACCATTAAAGCCTGGATCAAAAAAATTAAAACGTGTGAATTTTAATGGCCTTGTTCTAGAACAAACTGTATACGACCCTATATTTAACCCAGATAAAAAAGAAGTTAAGGCAGTTAAATGGTCTCCACCAGATGTTTTTAAGCAAAATATAGGACCTCAAGTTTTCAAGTATTTACCACCAGATTGTTGCCAAGAAATGGAAATGTTAATGAATCAAATACTATTGGATGGGAATTTCAATTTTGATAAATATACACTTGCTTCAGCAGATCCTAAAGTTACAACTAGGGAATATATATTTTTCTTGCCTGCTTCTTCATCAAAATCTAGTCCTTTAATTTATGCACTTCCAGTAGGTTATGGTTATAGGAGAATTTCAACATAGTTTAGGATTTTACTATAATCCCATTTTTTGTGATAACAAAAGGATACAAATCAGTTCCATGATCAGTCTTTCTCATCTTTCTGATAAACAAACTTCTTGTCTTAGAACTTGTCGCATATTCCAAATAATTCAACACTATTATACCATCTGCTACGAATTCTTCAAAACCAAACCTTGCTAAGGCTTTAGGCTTATTTTCAGGGACTTCACAAGCTAATAGACTTGTTACACCCATGCCCCTCAATCTTTTAGTGAAAGTGAATACATCTCTTCTGAGTGCCGACATATCCCTGATTTGTTTTAATCCCATGATTCCGACAGTTAAACTATCTAGGACGAATCTTTTTGCACCTAATTTGATTATAGCATCAAAAGCAGCCTTTTCCAAATCTTTAAAGCTGGACGGCATTTCATCTAGAATGATAAATGCATTTTGGTCTATGAATTGTTGAAAATTAAAACCATACCTTGCCATATCAGAAATTATGTTTTCAGCCTCTTGCTCTAAAGTCATGTAGACACTAGTCTCCCCCATTTGTAAACCATTCCACAAGTATTGAGAACAGAATGTTGTCTTGCATGTCCCAGTTCCGCCGACAACTAGATTTATAGAACCTTTTACTAATCCGCCTTCTATCAACCTGTCAAAACCAGGAATGCCAGTTGGTACTCTTTGTATATCCATACCATCACAGTTGCATTAATTTTATTCCTTCCTTTGATATTTCAAAAGGATGTATGTAAATAGAATGGTCTGTTCTCCTCATCTTTCTTATCGTTAAAGTTCTCTTGAATTCTTCAGCGACTGGGACAAAATCAAGTTTAATTATACCGTCTGCGATGTATTCAATTATTCCACCGCCACTTAGAGATAATGATTCTTCTGGTATTGTTCCAGCTACTACAGAAGTAACTTCTAGCTGTTTTAACTTATCCAATAATTGCATGAGAGCAACTCTGCTCAGGTATTCATCCTTTATAAACATTTCAACTATCGATACTGAATCCAGGACTAATCGCTTCGCCTTGATTTCCAAGACTGAACTTTCTATATTATCTGTCATATCAAAAACATACATTTTTACGAACCTTGCAAGGTCTTCTCCTGAAACTGTCTTTCCTGGAAAAGTTGGCCTTAGTGGCACGAATTTTAATAATTTGTCTCTTTCAAATCTATCTAAGTCCCAACCGAACATGCTTAATATGTCTTGTTTTATATCTTCTACTCTCTCTTCTGTCGTGATGTAAATGCATGGTTCTCCTTTCATAAGGCCGGCATATAAAAATGAAGTACAAAAAGCTGTTTTACCTGTTCCTGTTTTACCAGTTATTAATGTGACGCTGTTTTTAACTAAACCACCTTGCATCTTTTCGTCTAAGCCTTTTACACCTGTATTTAATCTATTTACATCTGTAGCTAAACCAGAAACTTCTCCAAATTGTCCGAACATTGGTGTCCCTAATTAATGATTTATCTTATCTTGTTAATAAAATTTTACTTCTTCTTTTTTCACTCTATTTTTTATCTTATCGACAATAGTTCTAGGACTAGACTTGATCGCATAGAAAGTGTTTATACTGCCATTCTTTATCCATCTTGCAAGTGCTTTAGGACTGAGCCTTGATCTTACTAAACCTACTTTTTCTTCTTGTTTTAGCTTTAGCATAGCTCTGGTTTTCAATACTTTTTCCTGTTTGGTTATCATGATGTTGGTGAAGGTTTGTTCATTGATTGTTCTCCTGAAGTATTGCTTCTCTGCATCCACTCTGGACTGGACTAAAGCGGCTTCTTCTTCAGTCAAAAATTTCAATTCTTGGCTTAGTTTATGGTATGGTAATACTATCTGAGTTGCTGTGTAAGTTGTCAGCACTAGCGTTGTTATTGCTAAACCTATATTGTATTTGTTCTGTTGCAAAAATTTTTGTACGCCTAGAGCTGGTAATTTAGAAGATAAGGATGATATAATTTTGTTTGCATTGTCGAGAGAATTCCTCAAGTTCGCTGAGCTATCTCTATTAATGCTGGATTTCCCACCTGATAATAATTGCTTAATCTGTTCGATCATGTTTTTTAAATCGTTAACATTTATTCCCAGTTTTTCATATTCCTTTACTTGAGATTCTAAGCTTGACAATTTCGTCTCCAGTTCGTTCAAAGAGTTTATTGATGTGCCTTTCTTAACGATTATCTTGAATGCCTTTTCTTTTGCTACATTGGCTGTAGATATAGTAATGTTCACAACGTATTCTCCTAGTTCTTGAAATAGTGGGACATGAACGTTAATCGAGAATGCTGTCTCTTTCTTTACAGCTAATTCAAAACTTTTTGGTAAAGTTATATTGCAGCATTTGCTTTCTAGAGTTGCATTCAGGACTAGAGGTTGATTTCCTATATTGAATAGAGAGCCGAGTATGGTTGCATCTTGTCCTTGTTCAATTTCTACTGAAGTTGGACTTAATGTGAAATTGAAGTCTCTTGATGATTGTGTTGTATTTATAGTGACATTTTGTATTATGGTTATATTTCCGCCTCCCCCACCACCGCCTCCTCCGCCACCGCTAACAATAATTGTTTCGCTGCTCCCACCTGAACTTTTAGCCGTAAGATTTAGTGTAGCATTTCCAGAATTGCCATAATTGTCTGAAGCATTTACAGTTAAAAAGAAAAACCCAGCAGAACTGGAAGCTTGACAAATAGCAGATAAATTGTAATAATTTTGGCCAATTTTGCCCAGTGTAAAATTGCCGTTTGGACATTGTAACGTTACATTTACGTTATAATCTAGAAGTTGATTCCTCGCATAGGAGACATTAATTGTTGGCATATTATCACCAACCAAGGAACTACTTACGGTGTGTTCACTAAATTCTGCTGGTTTAGTAAAATTAATGATTAAATTATCGCTAACGTTGAATTCATAATTACCAGTTGCACTATTACCTAATTTTGTTACATTAACGAACATGCTATAATTGCCTGTAGGATCGCTATTGCTGATGTTGAAAAATATTCTACTATTTGTTCCATTTAATAGCAATTGGCTGCTTCCGAATTTTGTAAGGTTTATAGTCCAATTTGCATCTGTTATATTATTATCTTGGCGAATATTCATGACAGTAATGTTGACAAATTCTCCTTTATTGTACTTCGAATAAGGAAGGCTTTGCAACATGTAACTTTTGTTAACAAATAAGGAAATGTTTTGAGAAGCATATTCTTGTCCACCTATATCGATTGCTATTACACTTGCATTATAGTAACCAGTTTCGTTAAGGGGGAAAGTATTGTTAAAGTTGAAAGACCATGATTCATTATGTCCAGGGTTATTGATTCCTGTCATTGAGACGTTAATATTGGTTCCATTAGGGTAAGATATTCTAGCAATTACTGAACTTAAACCTACATCATCTGTCACATTTGCTTTGATATATCTATCTCCATCGAAAAGGTTTGAATTACCTCCGATATTACTGACAGCATAATAGAAGTTTTGATTTGTAACTGTCGGTGGGGCTCCTGGAGCAAGATAGAAATATAATGATGGGGATGTATTGTTTAAGACTCCGTAAGTGTCGTTTACGTATATAGATCTAACAGCTATGACTCTGTTGTTGAATAGTGTAGCGTTTGACAGGTCTAAAGTGTAATTTGTCCAGTTTCCTGTATATGAGGATATTGTATAATTTTCCCAAGTTCCTGTTCCATTGTGTTCTATGACTGCGTAAGATATATTCTTGTTCCAGTGAGCAGAAATGTTTAAGAGTGTTGCATTAACACCATCGATAGTTCTGCTGTAATTTCCCCCACTGCCAGCTTCTGAACTAGTATAGTTTGTTAGATTCCAGGAGCTGTATATTAAATAATTAGTTACGGTGAAGTTGACGTCGTCATTGTCAAAATAAGTACTGTAACTTGAATTGGCACATTCATTTGGTATTTTACCTGCGCTTTGACTAAGTATACATCTAACTATATGTGTTCCTTCAGAAGAGTTTAATTTAAAAGTAGCACTCCTATTAAAAACACCGTATTCAGTAAAAGTCGAATTTGTAAAATTTGCGATGATATTCCAATTAGATGTGTTATAATACCAAATATATTCATAATACCAACGAGTATAACTTTGTGTTAATTCGTTGAACTCACATGTTACATTAATTCCTGATTCTGAAAAAAATTTAGTAGCATTTATATAAACTTCTGAAACGTATGGACCAGTTGGATCATATTGTACACCATTACAAGTAGGTTCAAGACAATCATTTAAACCTGTAGAATTACAATATTGTGGACTAAAAATCTGAGAACAAGTTTTTCCATTTGCAAAATCACTCTGAGAACTATATACAATACTAGTAAAAAAGAACATACCGAAAATTATGGAGAACACAACTTGAATTCTATTAGAATGAAATTTAAACATAATACTCTAATAATATTAGTATTTAGTTAATTTTATTGATTATTCAACCTAAAAATGTATTTAATGCATAAACGAAGAGTTTTTAAATTTAACTCATAAGAGAAATTATGATAAGATGCTTATAAAATCAAGGAAAAATTGGTTAATAATATCTTCTTCGATTGTTCTATTTAGTCTTATTAGCATTAGTATGGCTCAAGCTGGTTGTGTAGCCATAAAAGTTCAATATCAAGATGGTTGCCCTAGATCTGGAGCTGATGTTAAAACGTTGTATACAGACCCCATACATGATTTGGGTTCTACCAATGAAACCGGTTGGACTGATTATACTTGTGGTGTTCTTAATCCTCCTGGACCTTATTATGTTCAGGCTACATATGGCGGTTCAGTATTTGGACCCCCACAGGCTGAATTAGATGTAGACAGTAATGGTGATGGAGAAACTACTATTATTGCTTCAGACCCAGGTAACTGTACTATAACTACGACAAGTACTACAACTACTTCATCAACATCAACGACCTCATCGACTACGACTACTACGACATCGACTACGACGACAACCACTTCGAGCACTTCGACTACTACAACAACTACTGTGCCGACATCACCAATAATAACAATCCTTTCTCCACAGAATGCTACTTACTATTCAAACTCAACAGCATTAACTTTTACGATAAATGAACCGATCTCATGGATTGGTTATAGTTTAGACGGAGCAGCAAACAAAACGATAACAGGGAACATCATCATGAATGTTACTGACGGTCCTCATAATATTGTAGTTTATGCAAACGATACCTCTGGAAATATGGGTTCCTCCAATAAAATTTATTTCACTAGCAATCAAGGCAAATATCTTCCTTGGGAAACTTCTTACATAGGAACAGGGGGTTATCCTATAATCGACATAGAAGAGTTTAACGGCAAGTTGTACTTTGCAGCAAACAACAATCAAATCTACATCTTCAACGGCAGCAGCTGGAATCAAATTCAAGCTCCAGTCTCCGTACTATCCTTAAAATCTTACAATGGCAAGCTATACGTAGCAGGAAACCCAGGCCAGGTTTATACTTATAACGGTTCTGCATGGAGTTCTAACCCCGTGTTCGAAAAAAATAATACAAACGGATATCCGCCCTATCTAAGAATGCTAGGTAATTACAGTAACAAATTGTATACAGCATCTTTTCTCGATTATCCAGCTTTACTCTTCTATTGTGATGGCTCTTGTGATACCCCTTCAAACTGGCATCAGGATCTTGCATTCAACGGCATTCTAGTCTGTCCACCTCCATTCTGCAGTATCGATTCCATGGGAGTTTATAATGGAAGTATGTATTTGGGTTCAGGTGGAAGGATTTACAAATATAATGGATCTTCATGGAACATTACACAAAACTTTACAGATGTTTACGCTTATCAAGATATGAAAGTCTTCAACGGAAAATTATACTTGGCAACAAGAGATTCAAGCGGTAGTAGATGTCCTATGGGTCAAGGAGGTTCAGGCTTCTGTGGAAGAGTGATAGAATACGATGGAACAAACTGGAAGACTGTGTTCAACCACACAGGTCCTAATACCCGTGAAGGTTATTGGATTTATTCCTTGGAAGTATATAATGGAAGATTATATGCAGGAACAGCAGACAGGATTTACATGTCCACTAATGGAAACAGTTGGCAATTAACATTTGATTCAACAGAAGGAGCACAGTATGCTATGGTTATGAAGACATGGAACAACAGGATTTACGTTGGCTTAGGAAACGGAGCAATGTTTAAGGATGATATGTTGGAACTGACGACTACTACAACAACCACTACAACCACAACAACTACCAAAAAAACCACAACTACGATTAAACTTCCTTGCAATCGATGGCTTTGTGCCATATGATGTTGGAAAACACTCAAAATGCTACCTATGGAAAGAGTTGTTCAGAATAGAAAATTATTAGATGCCTATTAATATTTTAAAGATGATAAGAAAATTGGTTGAATAAAAATTTTTTCTTTTTTTAAAACGGGGGTGGGTGGAGGTTAATGAATAAAAATAGAGTAATTTTACTCATCACGGTATTCCTATTCACTATTTTTACAATAAATGTTGTTTATTCTCTCGATACCTATGAACTTCCACTTGTAGCTGGCTGGAATCTTGTATCACTTCCATTAAAACCTATAGATAATACTACAGCAGTTGTATTTAATCCTACCATAATAGGTGATTATAAGCTCATTGCTTGGGATCCTGGAATATATTGGAATCCAGGAATAATTAATGATTGGGATAAATGGAATACTTATGATGTGAGGAAACCGGATTTTCTCAATCCACCTAATCTCAAGACTATTGATACAAAACATGGATACTGGATGCAAGTGGGGAGTAATGTTACAGTGAATATTCAAGGTTCGATACAGGAAATAACAGAATATTGGGTGAAAGGACCTGGATGGAATTTGATTGGATATCCTTCTGTTGGTTATTATGATCCCGACTATACTTTCAATAATGTTAGTAATGAAATAAATGCTGTTTGGACTTTCGACCCAGATATAGGAAAGTGGTTGTATTACAAACCGAATGATCCTTCGAGTAATTTAACACATATGAGACCTGGTAGGGGATATTGGGTAGATATAAAATCAGGAGTTGGAGATTCACATTGGTTTTTTGACGGAAAAAGATTTAGAAAATATACTGTTCTCCCAGATCTATCTGTATATCGTGTTGAATTTAATCAAAGTAATCCTGATGAGTTTTCTGCTGGAATTGGTGAAGATGTTAGAATTTGTGCAGACATACACAATGATGGACTTATTCCGTCGGGACCTGTTTGGGTTTATTTCAATGATGCCATTAATTGGAAAGAGTTAGGTAGAACAGAATTAACAAATGCTTGGCCATTTGTAGAAAATTATGCATGTATAGACTACAAGAACGTGACTTATTATCCAGAGATTGGGGGAATGAGGATAAGAGTATATATAGATTCTTATAATTTGGTAAACGAATACAATGAAAATGATAATGTTTATTTCAGTAGATTAACCGTAAGGGTACCGGATCTTTATGTAGGAGAAGATGATATTACTTTTAAACCCTTGTATCCGATAGAAGGAGAAAATGTAAAAATTTCATATAAGGTTTGGAATATTGGCGATTATCCTGCAAATAATATATGGGTAGGCTTTTGGAATTGTACTATCGGTGTGGGTTGCATTGGTATGCCTTCTGAGTTTATAAATAATATTCCAAATGGAGCTTATAGGATTGTCAACAAAACTGTATACAATCTCCAGAGTAACAGATACATTTATCATGTTGTGACAGATGATACTGGTTGGATATTGGAATCCGATGAAGGCAACAACTATATTAATAAAACATTATATGTTCCAAAAGGTCCTGAAGTTAATTTATCAATAGGTTATACTTTTAGTCCAAGACATTCTGGTTTGCCTATAGCAGATGATAAAATAAATGTTTCTGCTCAAATACGAAATACAGGAGATTTTCCAGCTGACAATGTAAGTGTCGAATTTTGGTATGTACCTCCAGGAGGTTCTAAGACACTTCTTGATAATGTTTCAATTCCACATATTGAACCAAATCAAATGAACTGGACTATTTCAAATAAAAGCATAGGTCCTGTCATAAACGGATTTTATAATGTTTCAGTGAAAAGTTTCACTCCCAGAACAGGAGAAACAAAAGAAAACTGGATGAATGTAACTGTAAGATCTAAACAACCAGACTTTACAATTTTTAATTTTTCAATTACTCCCGAATATGACCTTACTAAGACAAATAGAATGTTTTTAAAGGTAAATGTTACAAATATAGGAAGAACTGATTCATATTTCGATATTAAATTTTATAGAGTAACTAATAAAGTCTTAACTCAGATTGGCTCAACCATCACCACTCATCTATACCCTGGATATAGTAGTACACTAGATAGCTATTGGGATATGGATGTAAGCGGATATTACAATTTAACTGTCAAAGTAGACCCTGAAAATTCTGTGCCTGAACAAGATGAAAACAATAATAACATGACTATTTATTATGTTTTTATTAGAGATCTTTCTGCTGATTTATATACTACTAATCTTATCATAGATCCAGAAAACCCAATGGAAGGAGAACTGGTGAATCTAAAATCAAAAATATATAACATAGGAGACTTGGACTCTAATTCTTTCTTGACAACATTTTTCAATGGTAGTAGCAAAATTAATGATATATACACTAGTAATTTAGCACCTTGGTATTATACTTATGTTGAAGATTATTGGAGAGCAGAACCTATAGGATCGCAAAAAATAACTGTTTATGCAGATTCTGGAAAGGATGTAAGTGAATACGATGAAAATAACAATAATTATTCTAAAACAGTCAACGTAAAAGAGAGACCTTTCTCAGTAGAGCTTACATCCGATGGCTATGATTCTTGTTATAAAGATGAAGATGCAGAGATTTCAGGAATAACTAATGGAATAAAGACATGGACTATGTCTAATTCACAGAAAGATTGTAAATGGAAATGTAAACTGGAAGTATCAGGAGTATGTTTAATTTCTTGGTATGATTGTGATTGGCAAGATACATCAAGAATAAGAGGGATTGTATACAAAACTTTTAGGGTTGACGGACCAAGCGGAATTAATACGGCTGATGTTAAAATAAATTACAGATATGCTGGATTAGTAGATTCTTATTCTCCCGACTCAACACTTTTCCCGATAGGTGCGGGTTACTGGGAAGTAAAAGCAAAGATTGGTATAATAGAGGGAGGATATAATTGTGGTGCTCTTGATGACAAACGTTTTGTATTAAAATCAGAGACTATTACAAATGCACGTAAAACAGGTCTTTTTGATACATTAACAGGTCAAGCTCAAACTACCTTGATTAGTGAATCCGCTGATTTGTGGTCTAAAAAACTTGGCAGCGAAGTGGGTGGTAAAGCTTTAGGTGGTTTACTAACAAGTGCCCTAACTTTTTATGATACTTTTACTGGAGATGCCGTTATAGCTGAGGATTGGAGTAGGGTTCTAAAGACTGACCTAGAAACTGGGAAAACATACACAGTATTCCTTTATGTAGATTCAGCAACTTCTGCTGGTGGAGGAATGGCTTATGCCTACTCAGACTTTTATTATCATGAACCACACAATGCTGACAGGTGGGGTTCACAATTCAAGGATAGAGGTATTTGGTTGGATGATGTGAGAATCACATTTGGTTCCAATTTGGATGTGACAATATGAAAATAAGATATTTAACTTGCATCCTATTCTTATTTACTGTAATTTCTATATCCAATGTTCAAGCTTTACCTTTTCCAGAAAGACCTTTCAACCCCTGGGGAACTATTTTAGTTAATGGTGGACCCATTTTAAATGCAACTATCGTAAGAGCTTATGTTAACGGTATATTATGCGGAGAAACACTAAGTGTTAACAACTGGTATTCGATAAATGTTATAGCTAAAGATCCACTTTTAAATTGCGGTACGGAAGGTGCAGAGGTAATAATTAAAATTAAAGATGGGATTTTTGAAATAGATGCTCAAACTCCCTTAAATTGGTCTGCAGGTGCAACTCCGAACGTAAACCTGACTATAAACAAAGCTGATTTAGTGATTGATGATATTTGGGATAATTCTGGTTATGTTCAATATAGAATTAGAAATCAAGGAACTGCTACTGCTGGCATTAATAATGTATATCTGACTGTAGACGGTGTTTATAAAGATGCTTTTTCATGTGTTCCATTAACTCCAGGTTCTTACGGAGAACCTGTTTTCTCTTATCATTGGAAGAATTATTGTACAAGTCCTAGTGATATAATCCAAGTTTGTGCTGATGCTACGTATTTAGTTAGTGAGAGTAATGAAACTAACAACTGCATAGAAGAAACATGGACTTGTCCAGCAACTACTACTACGACATCCATAACTACAACATCATCTTCATCAACCACAACCACAGTATCAGGTGACACAACTCCTCCTGCATGGTCAAACCTAGTTGAACCTACAGATCCAAGCATCTATAACCCTTCAGGAACTTACACTTTTAGTATAGACTGGACCGATACAGGAGGTGTGAGTGAAGTAATACTAGAAATGGATGGACAGACTTATAGTAAAAGTGCTGGTCAAATAACACAAGTTGGAGATACTTACACTATGACTTTTGCTTCTTGTATACTTAGACGTACTGGTGGTGGTGGTGGTGGCCGTTTTTACATGATGTCACTGGATCCAATAACTCCTATACTGAATATCATTAGACTTTTGACTGGTGGTATAGCACAAGCACAATCACTACCTTGTCTAAATATAGCAAAACATTATTATAAATGGTATGCTTCCGACCCTTCTAATAATATTGGATCAACTGCGCTTTTGGACTTCACGATATATAGGATTGATCCTGTTTCAATTTACATAGATTCACCTGAGAATAAAACTTATTCGAAAAATATTGTCGATATAAATTATTCAATCTCATCTCCATTCGAGATATCATGGATTGGGTACAGTTTAGATAATCAACCAAACGTGACTTTAACAGCAAATACTACAATTAACGTGACAGAGAAAACTCATAGCATGATATTCTATGCAAACACCACTTATTCAGTCATGAACTCATCAGATATTATTTACTTCACAGTTTATTTGCCAAAGCCATGTACTTGTACAGAATGGCAACCGACTGGCACCTGTTGTGCTGGAGGCGGATTTATTAGACAACCAAAGGAATATTGGATAAGAACTTGTACTCCAGTAAAATGTCAAGCAGAAAGCAAGTGTGAAGGAACTTGTTGGTTATAAAAGGATAAAGAGTTCTGGGGATGAATTTTTACTAAATAACCATAGAATGAATAGTTTAAATTTAATTAATACAAAGATTATAATAGATGTCCATAAATTTAATGAAAAATTGGTTTATTACTTCAAATTTAAAAAAAAATTGTCTTATTGTTTCTTTTTTTATTGTTCTATTTAGTCTTATTAGCATTAGTATGGCTCAAGCTGGTTGTGTAGCCATAAAAGTTCAATATCAAGATGGTTGCCCTAGATCTGGAGCTGATGTCACTAAAATCAGTCCATCTCCTACAATACCTCTTGGTACTACCAATGAAACTGGTTGGACTGATTATACTTGTGGTGTTCTTAATCCCCCTGGACCTTATTATGTTCAGGCTACATATGGTGGTTCAGAATTTGGACCTCATCAGGCTGAATTAGATGTAGACAGTAGTGGTAATGGAGAAACTACTATACAAAAAAATGCTAATTACCCTAGTGAGCCTTGTTCAGATTCTGGATGTAGTGGAACGACTTACTGTATTTTTGGTGTCATAAAATGTGGTGCCTCTTGTGTAGGAGACGCTGGTGCTTGCCTAGATTTAGGTGCTTGCCAGTGTCGAAATGCTGGCACATCATCTACATACCCACCTTCCTGTACAATCGATAAACCAAAATGCTGTCTTTTAGGCTCTGCCAAACTGAATGAATGCAATAGTGATGAGGAGTGCTATTCTGGATGGTGTTGTATTAAAGGATGGCAGAGTAATTGTTGTATGCCACCAGGATATTGTGGATGTCATGTAACTAGTACAACGACTATAGCATCAACTTCAACAACTACAACGACCATATTGACTTCAACTACAACTACTTCAATTACCACTACAACGACTACTGTCCCTACTACAACAACTACTACAACGACTCCATTGACTTCGACTACTACTACTTCAATTACCACGACTACAACAACAACGATAACCGCAAAAGATTTTCGTCTAGACATATCCCCAAATCCTGCTGTCCCTGCCCAATCAGTAAGAGCTACCGTTTCTTGTTTTATCTCATGCCAAGGAAAAACAGCTAACATAAAATATGGGCCTTATAAGCTACCCTATGGGTGTTCATGTACTGCTTCAATTTCTGGCTGTTATTGTAATTTAACTGCCCTGAATCCTTCTTCTTCCCCAACAATATTCACTTACTATGCTCAGATAGATCTGAACAATAATGGAACAATAGATGCAGGAGAAGAGTCCGGAGCAGATTTAACTGTTAAATGTGGGATGGTGGGTGATTCTTGTACTGCGTCTAACCCAACTTGCTGTTGGAATTATTATTGTGACTCAAATGGGGTATGTCAGAGAACAAGGAGTAGGGGTGGTGGCTGTCCAGTATTGAAGGTGTGGGACGGAAATGGATACAAGGACATAGAAAAGTTGGGCATACACTCTGATGAGGGAGAAGACACGAGTTTATCCGTCAGATTTACGATGCAACCAAAGGACGGGGAGTATTACATCAAACTTTCTGAAATATGGTATTTCTTCTGGGAAGGCAGTCACATAGATTATGTAAAGTTGGCAGACAAGACAGGGAATGGATGCAAATTAATATCGGCCATACATAACAAGAAAGGAGATGTGCTTTCAGCCTTGGCAAAGAGTGACGATATCAGAGCCGAGACAAAACCAGGAGAAGAGATAAATCTGACTTTTACTGGATGCTCTGGGGAAGATATTATTTTTACCATAGAAGGTTATAACTCAATCTTCCGTGCAGTAAAATTGGAATTGAGTTACGATAACTTGCCTTTAATCATTGCTTCCATTTTTGCCTCTTTAATACTTATTTTGGTTGTTTTTACTGTTTTTAAAAGGACAATGAAAAGTGGGAGATAATAAAATTTTATCATCATTCATTAATGTCTGAGTTCAATTTACATGTATTGATTATTTTTATTAACAGTAGTCTTTAATTTTTTAAATTCGTCTAAATCTGTTAGTCGTTGAGTTTTATGCCTTTTCAAAATCAAAAATCATTATAAATCTTTAAATAACATAAAAGAAAAAATGGGTGAAATACAGGTGAAAATATGGACAAAATTTCTTTTAAAAAAATTATTTACTTTATATCGTTCATAATGAGTTTCATCTTGATTTCTTGTTCTGTTATGGCTACTACTACACGTCCTAATCAAGATACTTATGTCAAACAATCTAGTCCAAGTAGCAATTATGGTACTTTAGATTCTATGGAAATAGGGCAAGATGGCGTATCTACAATGGAGTACGCTTATATAAGATTTCCAACATCTGATGTTCCGGCAGGTAAGATAATAGATAGCGCTCAGTGTAATATCTACATATACAATATTAACATTATAGACAGACTCATGATTAGAATTTATGATAGTTGCACTTCATGGGGTGAAACTTCAACAACTTGGAATAATAAACCTAGTTGCACTAACAATTATTTCACAACTCCACAATGGACTTCTTCCAGTCCCCCTGGCATGGGATTTTATACGTGGGACTGTACTAGTTCCTATAGAACTTACTATAATAACGGTAGGCAAGATATGGATGTTGCTTTAATTGCAGTGAATCCTGGAACTCATCCAAGTTATATTGATATACGTTCTAAAGAATACTCAAGCACGACCTTGAGACCTTATGTGGCTGTAACTTATCATAGTCCACCAACTACCACTACTACGACGATTTTAACAACGACTACTACTACATCTACAACAACTACTACTAGTCCAACAACTTCTACCTCTACTACAACTAGCACAACTACCATTAATCCTACAACATCGACTACATCTACAACTACTACTAGTCCAACAACCTCTACTTCTACTAGTACTACTAGCTCAACTTCAACAACTTCGACTTCTACTACAACGACTACAACAATCAGTAATATTTGTCCATGGGCAATGGTTAAAGGTAAAGTCTTTAAAAATAATCAACCTGTCAGCACTGCATTAGTTGAAGCATTTATCAATAATGTTTTCGTAGGATCAAGCAACACAAATAGTCAAGGAAATTATAGCATTAATATAACCAATTACAATAAAAATTATCCATTGACTCTACAGGCAACCGTTGATGGTAAACAATTCAATACGACTAATGACATAATATGTGGAGCAACAAAAACAATCGATATTTACACTACTATTTCAGCACCCATATACAATTTGATTCCGATAATGGTTTATACAAGTGATGAAAATGACAACTATGAAAGAACTTTCGGACATGGACAAACAGTAAAAGTGAATGTAGTTTTCAGAAATCCAACAAAGTTTTCTGTTTCCGGTGTGTTTGATATTAAGATAGTGTATGAAGACGGTAGTTTAGTCAGTTATTTAGTAACTAATAAAAACGTAAACATGGAACCTTCTAGTTGGAAAAATTATTCTTTTAACTATCCCGTGCCATCTAATCTTGGTTGGTTCAAATCAAGTGGATATGATTTTTACGGTTACAAAGTTTATGCTTCTGTAGTAGAAGATTGTTCTTTGATAGGTGATTCTGTTGCAAAATTTTTATGTTACTTGCAGAATTCTAATCGATATGGATTTTTTATAGATGAATATAAGGAACCTAGATGGTTGAGAGATATGACGATGATAAACATAAGAGACAAATCTATAAATCTGATATCAACTGCCAAACAAAACCACAATCCAAGTTATTTGACAACCGGGTTCAATAACCTTTTAACAGAAATTAAAAATGCCAAGTTCAACACTATTCTCGGTCCTGAATACTATAGTTATGGTCATCTTGAAAGTCATCAAATTCAATCCCCTTGGACATTAAACTATTGGGCACCTGCAGGAAGTTCACCAAATACTTACTATTCAACGCCACAAAACGATCTGGTTGATTTGACTGGCAGTATAAGTAATGCTAGAAATATGATAAAAAGTTTGGTGGATAAGGCACACACATCTTCGATAAAAGTTGTGGAGTATACAGATCCTATAGTCATGTATTATCCAGATTCTTATATAATGACATGTGATCCGAATTCTGTCGCAAATGCCAAATCAACAAATTCATCATACGTGCGCATAATTAACCAACAACCTAAAAGAACAAGTTGGATTGAAGATATTTGTTTTCCAACGTCTACATGGCTTGAATGCAATGGTCTTACGAGCATTAACTATCGATATTGTCCATTATCATATGTTGATCATTTCTTAGTCGAAACTTCTGCATGCGGAAGATCTAAAAGTGGTAGTGCAAATAACGATTATGGTTTCACTCCATCTGTTATAGATTCTGATTTGGCATCTGGAGAAAATTGGCAGAACGATCCAAGCTTCCATTATCAGATAGTTAAGCAAACACGTTGGTTAACAAAGAATTATGGTTTTGATGGCATACTGGCTGATGATATAGGAAGAGTTATATTAAATTACGATGCAACAAGGACAGGCGGTGATATTGGCAATTATTGGAAGGGTGAATATGCCACATCACCAACTAATTCTAGGTATGGAATCGCTGATAATTCTGATTGCAAGGCGATTCAACAAGGATCTGGAGCTAGTAATGATGCAGTAACAGCTGATTCTGTTGCAGGAATGTTAAAACACATGAGAACACAAATGAAAGATTATAATTCTGATGATAGTTTGATAATAAGTGATTATTTCGCTCCATCAACAGTAGGTTGGGGATCTGTTTACGGAACTACAGACATGCATAACAGTGATCAATTCCCATTGTTGAGTTCTGAATTCGCAAGATATGCATATGATAATTTCAATTATGATTTCAAGCCTATTAGAACTGATTTGAGAAGATCTTTGGAATTTGAATATACCCTCGGGGATAACAGAGAAGCATGGTTTAGAGGAACATTTCTAGGAGCCGCTTGGGCAAACAGAGCCAATGTAGAAATTACATATGATGACTTTTTAACTAGCAACACAGCAATAGAAAGAAATGTCAACCTTATGTATAATAACTATAATAAAATGCGACAAGGTCTTGATAGTAATTCCAATTTTAGACTATATACATCGATGGTCGGACAAAATCTATTGTACAATTCCTTATTGCCTGAAACCCAAAAAAATAAAGAAGTTGAGTATTTCTATTCAGACCGTCCGAATAACGATATAAAGCCATATTATATTTTATATGATCTCCCTTCATCTTATGGAATAGCAGCACGTATACTTCATGTCATGAACGTCAGGAACGATGTAAAGTATTTACGTAACTCTCAAATTCTGACTGATTACACTTTCAAAATAAAAATACCAGCCGGGCAGGATATTGATAAGATATATCTGATATCTCCAGATACAAAGATGATCGGTGGATCACCTCACCCAGATCCAAATGACGATGGTGTACCAGAAGACAATTATATAGCTGATATAACTAATCAACATATTTTATGGTCATGGGGAGATGGTTACATAAAATTAACAGTACCACAAGTCAAGGCTTATACTGTTGTATACATTAAATTTACACCCATAAAAGATCCATCAGAAACTTTGAAATATTCGCCAGAAATTTTAGAAGGATTTTCCATATCGTTTACTTCCAACATAACCCAGAGCCAGTATGTAGATCAAAACATAACTGTACCAAGCAATACGACTTTACTCGATACACCCCTCTATTACCCAAACGGTAAATTAGATTTACATTTCTACGATCCCAAAGGTAGACATATAGGTTTCAATTATTCAACAAGCAGCATCGATTTAATTTCAAACTCTTATTACTATTCTGATCCAAGCAAAGAAGAAATTAAAATAACAAACCCAGATAATGGCACTTGGAAAATTTCTGTTTATGGAAATTCCATACCTACTGAATATAGTTTAACTGGAATGCCTTTCAGTTTAAGAACATTGAAGGAAGGTAATTACATACCAAGTCTAAAAATCTCAACATCTTATCAAAATCTAACTTTAAATGAGTTCACTCATCTGCCTATCGATGTTGATAATGTCGGAAATGCATTGGCTTTCAATTTATCTGTTTCATTCAATTCACCTGATTTTCAGTTTTATGAAAATGAATTCAACGAAGATGAAATACTATCGGAAAATGGCATATCATTTATGATTCCGCTCATTCCTACAAGAAATGGGACTGTTTTATTAAACTATAATTTGACTTATCTTGATGAAGATTTTAATTCTCATTACATTCTTGGATCGATTCCGATAAATGTTGTTGTTAAACCGAAATTATATATGTGGGAAGTCTGCAACATTGATAGAGGACGCTTAATCAATCTTGGTTCATGCTCTGTAAATGCTACCAATATAGGAAGTGACAAAGCAATAAACGTCATAATATCAAATATTTTGAGCCAAGGAATACAAAATTCCACTCCTTCAAACTTTTCAATAAATGAGATTTTACCTAATCAATCATTATTTTTTGGATATAACATAACTTTAGAGAACGGTGAAAGAAATATTACAGTTTATGCTGACTATCAAAGTCCAAGTAATGAAGTTTTTGTTGATGCTTACCAATTAAAACTATCAATCGAAGAAGATTATACACCAAACATAACAATTCTATCTCCTCAGAACGTTACTTATTACTCAAACTCAACTCCATTAACCTTTACTGTAAATGAACCAACATCCTGGATAGGTTACAGCTTAGACAATCAACCAAACGTTACAATAACAGGAAATACAATCATAACTGGTTTAAGCGATGGTGATCATAATGTAATAACCTATGCCAATGATACTTCTGGAAGTATGGGTTCCTCTAATAAAATTTATTTCACTAGCAATCAAGGCAAATATCTTCCATGGGAAACTTCTTACATAGGAACAGGGGGTTATCCTATAATCGACATAGAAGAGTTTAACGGCAAGTTGTACTTTGCAGCAAATAATAACAATATCTATGTTTTTGACGGAACATCTTGGAGTATGATTCAAGCCCCCACAAGCGTATTGTCTATACAGAATTATACTGATGGAAAATTGTATGTGACAGGTAGCGGTGGTAAGATATACTCTTTTGATGGCTCTACTTTCAATCAGATTTTTGATACAGGCGCTCAATATTCATATGCAAGAATGTTGGGCATTTATAATGGTAAATTATATGCAGCAACTTATTTAGCCTATCCTTCAAAACTTTATAATTGTTCTGGCTCTTGCGACATTTCTTCAAACTGGAATCAAGACCTCGGATTTAAAAGCATTCTGGTCTGTTCACCTCCTTTCTGCAGCATCGATTCAATGGGAGTATATACTGGAAAAATGTACTTGACTTCAGACGGAACTATATATCAGTATGATGGAAATTCCTGGAGTATTCTAAAGACGTATTCAGACGTATCTTCTTTCACTAGCATGAAAGTTTACAATAATAAATTATACTTTACAACAATAGATTCATTTAGTAGATGTACCATGGATCAAGGTTATTCTGGCTTCTGCGGAAGAGTGATAGAATATGATGGTGGAACTAATTGGAATACTGTATTTGATCACAGAAGTTCTAACTATAGGGATGGCTACTGGATGTACTCGCTAGAAGTCTATAATGGCAGACTGTATGCAGGAACTGCTGATAGGATTTACATGACTAGTGATGGTTCTACGTGGCAACTAACATTCGATTCAACAGAAGGAGCACAGTATGCTATGGTTATGAAGGCATGGAACAATACATTGAACAATAGGATTTACGTTGGTTTTGGCAACGGAGCAATGTTTAAGGATGATATGTTGGAACCGAAGACTACAACGACCACAACTACAACGACTATAAAAACTACAACTTCAACAGTTAAAACAACGACAACAATCTGTAAGCGAGGAGCAGCGTGTGCGATATAAAAAAATAAGATGAACAATTTATAGCTAATAATAAACTGCTAAACCTTTTTTATTATCAGGTTGTGCTAATTCTATCTTGGTTTATTACACAAACCTATAGCACAACTGAACCTACATCCTAATGCGCAAAACATCCTGTTACTCTTTGAACAATCGTAGATACAAAGATCTGTTGGACTCATCGGCACACATCCTTTTCCTGATGCCAATTCATGATTAGGCCTACAAGTGTTCTTGCTCGGACATCCACAATCTGCAGGACAATTTTGACAGTTTTCACCCTTTTCACAGGAATAATCCCAGCAAGCAACGCACGGATACTTGTCATTAGCTAGCATTGCTTTACACGTTTCCTCATTTCCACAGTTTGAAGTTAAGATCGTCATGTCAATTACATTAACTATCTTGTCTTTGTTGATGTCAGCTACAGGATTATAATTAGAATCACCACAAACAGTTCCATACTTAGATCCTATTAATTCTAGAAGCCTATTACAACTTTCTGTTGAACACGGTACAGTAGTAGTTGTAGAAGTCACAGTTGTAGTCGGCATTTGTCGTATAGTTGTCGTCACACTTGTCGGCAATGTACAAGGATCGATTATATCATTCAACATTTTTTGACACCAGCCTAAAGTATTACAATTTGAATAAACACTTGTCAAATCAATAACATCGACTTTCCTGTCTTTGTTTATATCAGCAATACCAGTATAATCATGATTATTACAGGCAGTATTGAATTTGGAATTGACTATTTCAATTAGATTTTTACAACTTTCTGATTCGCAATACGATATGGTAGTGGTAACTGTGGTTGTTGTCATAGTTGTGCTGGTTGTTGTACTTGTAGTAGTCGTAGAAGTAGTTGTACAAGGTAAATTAGTATTTCTGTACATCTCCTGGCACCATTGTTCATCTCCACAATGTGAGTTTACAGTTGTTAAATCAACTATGTTAATTGTCTTGTCTTTGTTGATGTCAGCTATGGGATTATAATTAGCATCGCCGCATAAAGTTCTATATTTTGATTTAACTAGTTCCGATAAATTGTTACAAACTTCAGGGGGACAGGATAATATAGTTGTTGTGGTCGATGTTGTAGTAGTCGTAGTAATCGTTGTAGTAATTAAACACGGATTTATATTATCATCTAGAATCATTTGACACCATTGTTCATTTCCACAATATGAGTTTACAGTTGTTAAATCAACTAAATTAATTACCCTATCTTTGTTAATGTCTGCTATAAAATTATAGTTAGAATTGCCACAACCTGTGCCAAACTTAGATTTTACTAATTCCAATAAATTGTTACAAACTTCAGGGAGACAGGGTATTGTAGTCGTGACAGTAGAAATAGTAGTTGGAATGGTTGTGGGTAAGGGCATTGGAATTATAGTTGTTGTAGCTATAGAAGTAATTAAACATGGATCAGATATATCATTTATCATACTCTGACACCATTGTTCATTTCCACAATATGAGTTTACAGTTGTTAAATCAGCTAAATTAATTACCCTATCTTTGTTAATGTCTGCTATGGAATTGTAATTAGGATTTCCGCAAGCAGTTCCATATTTTGATTTAACTAATTCTGAAAGATTGTTACAATTTTCAGGAGGACAAGGTAGTATAGTTGTAGTGGTTGATGTTGTTATGACAGTCGTTGTAACAGGAGGACATTTATAGCAACCCTTTACCTGTGGTACACAAGGATCACAAATATTATTATTACAACCCATGTAACCTCCTCCCCCCATACAGCAATCACGAGCAGTAACACATTCAACTTCAGTTTTTATCATAAATATATTGAGTAGCCAGAAGCTGAGTTTTTTAAAAATTATGGTTAAATCCGAAACAACATTACTAGAACTAGCAGCAGCAATTGAGAATGAGCAAAATAAAATTATCAAAAATATAAAAACAAAATTTAATTTTTTCATATTCTATAATTATTTTTTGTTAATAAAAACTATCTATAATACAAAACTTTGTTGAAATAGTAAGTAAATGAGCCAACTTTTTCAACAAAACCATAATACAATTCTGAAAAACTCAATTCAGTCAAATAATGCCAAAAATCTCAAGAAGAAGCCTAAATTTCAAGTATTTAAGTCTTTACTATTAAGTAGAAAATTGATGATATGGACAATAAAATTGTAATAGCTGTCATTTTACCAGTGTTTTTACTATTAGCAAGCTCTTCTTTAGGCACTAAAGTTGAAAATACTAGATATCTGAGTGAACTATTAGGTGGTAATGTTAGAGGACTACCGCCCCCACCTGGCTATACAGCAACTGATGCCACGTCGTTTAAAAGTGATATTATTGTCCCAAAGAATTATCGTACTACACAATATCAAGTATTAACGGGTCAGTCAGGACCTTCCCCAAGTCAAACTGCTATGTTTATGATAGGAAAAATTTCTGTTTCTATGGTTTTCTTGGAAAGTAATGGAGCAATAGATGCGAGTACGGAAGACTGGACAAGTAGCAGAATTACTGATTATACAAGCAGGATAAAATCGGGTTTAAGTTGGCTTAAATCACAACAGCCCAATGCAAGAATTAGTTATGTGTATCATGTACAAACCATACAAACAAGTTATGAACCGATAGCCAGACCACAAACAGATGAAGGATTGTGGGTAACTGAAGCTATGAATTCCCTAGGCTATACAACTGGGGATTACCATGATAGAGTCACAAGATACAATAACGACCTAAGAGCTGCAGATAAAACACACTGGGCATATACTATATTTATAGTCGATTCACTCATTGACGCAGATGGGATGTTTGCAGATAAAGTACCAGATTATATGGCGGGTCCTTTTATTGTTATGACTTATGATAATGATGGTTGGGGCGTAGGGGGCACTGATAAGTCAGTTGCTCACGAGACTGGACATGAATTTGGAGCAGAAGATGAATATCATATCGCAGGCACAAATTACTGTTTCTGTCTCGGGCCTAACGGAGAAAAATCTGGTTTCTTACAAGTTCCTAACTCAAACTGTATATCAGGATGTTATGGAACTGGCTGCGGTAACTGTGCTGCATGTTATACTTCTAATTGTTTAATGCAAAATTTGAATTTCTGTTTAACAAGTTCTACTAATTACGAACTCGGTTGGAGAGATTTAAATGGGAATGGTATATTGGATGCTATAGATACTACTTACAATAGTTGGACAGATAGCGATAGAGATGGTGTAGTTGACTATCTAGATAATTGTCCTAATACTCCAAACCCGGATCAAAAAGATTCTGATAATGACTGGATAGGAGATGCATGTCTAATACATGATATAACAATCCTGTCTCCAAGCAGTCAGACAACTTATACTGTCTTTAAAAGTTATTATTTTGGTGTTGATAAAATACCATTGAATTTTACTTTAAATGGACCTAAAACATGGATCGGCTATAGCTTGGATGGAGGACCTACTGTTACAATATCTGGCAATACAACTCTAATAGTAGCCACATCTGGCACACATAACGTTATAGTATATGCAAAGGATTCTGCAGGAAATGGTAGTATTTCAGAAAAAATATTCTTCAATGTTATTGTTAAAAGCACTTGTTATAACCGTGGATTATGCGCAGTATAAGATTTGAATAATTTTGCGATAATAGCTTTTTATTCCTAAAAACCAATGTATTAATTGATTTTCATGAACGTGCCGACAAAGTTCAAGGTCAACACAGAAGAATTCAAAGTATACTTTGATAACAAACAGAAGACCCATGTGTGTGAAAATATAAGGACAGGAGAGAAGACAAACATAGGAGTTATTGGTATTCTAATGCAGATGGGTATCTTAAAAGAAATAGACGACAAATCAGATCAAAATACGAGAAAATTAACAGAGAGGATAGATAGTCTGGAAAACAAGATAGTCGAACTTTCTAGACATATGGAAAATAAAGATTTTACAGAAAAGGAAGAAATTCCGAAGAAAGAAGTTGAATTGAAAGAGGAAGAACCGGAAGAAACAATAGAAGAAGAGCCTGAGGAAAAAGAAGTAGAAGTTAAGGAAAAACCGAAATCAGAGATAAAAGAAAGGATAATGAAAAGAGTGATGAAACAGGCTGAAGAAAAATCAGATGAAGAGGAATCTGAAGAAGATTCAGATGTAAAGAAAGAAAGCGAAGAGGAAATTAACAACTGGATGGATATCTAATTCTAATATTTTTGTTTTAGAAATTGCTGTATTCATTCTTTATTGATCAAATGTTCAATAGCATTTGCCATATTTAAAGTTCTTAAAAGGTTATCTGTTGGAACGATGAATGATTCAACGCTTTCTCCGAAACCTTTACATGCAAGTCTCATTTTTTGCACGAAATCTGTATATTCTGTGAAGTTTCTATGGAAGGATACGAAAATTCCTGTTTTTTGCATCCCTTCCCCATGCCCTACGAATACTATGTTTGGTTGTTTTTCTATAAACTCATTAATCTTTTTCATCGCACCATCACTAGGATTTGTGCAGTTTGAAAACGTGAATGCTATCAATTTTATGCCTAAATTCGATAGGTTTGGGATAATTGTATATGAGTTAATAGCTTTTTTTTCTAATTTGTGTCTAATTCTAGTTATCGTGGATTGAGAAATATTGAATTTTTTAGATACCTCTCTGTCGCTCAGCTTACTATTTCTTAACAATTGAATAATTATTTCTTTTTCTCGCTTCTTCATAATTTAAATTATAAAATCTAGAGAACAAAAACCTATCTGATTAGAGTTATTTTGAATCAACTGACTTCGCAATTGCCACCCATACCATTTCCATATCTCGATGGAAGTGCTTCCATTTTTGTATAAGCAAAGTTTGGAAACAATTTGTCCATCAAGTTTCTTGCAGTTTCTCTCTCAGCAACTCCAAGTTCTCCAAATGTATCTAAATGATAATCTAATTCTGTAGTTTCTCCCATCTTGAGATAACAACGTATGCTATTTGAGCCACCCATACCACCCCAACTGTCATGGACTTCTACAGCCTTGACTATTGACAACAGTTTCTTTTCTTCTTCTGTCAACTTGGAAATTTCATTAACAGTATGTAGATATTGACCTTTTCCTAATTGTGATCTATTGAGTTTGATGCCACCATCGACAATATCATAACTTAAGACGATGTTAGGCAAATCAACATAATGCCCCCCTTCACTATAATGTTGGTAGCCAACTCTGTTTCCTATAACATCCAATATGTTTTGTTGTAATCTTTTTATCCCTGCTTCTGTGTATTCAGTTTGATTCTCTTTGGCTATTTCATTGATTTGTGATATTCCAGCAAAAAAAGTCATTAGTTCTTTGACTAATGGATCTTTCTTTAATCCCATATATTCTCTTCTCAGTAAACCTTCACGCTTCAACACATCCCTTAAAGATCTATAATTATGCTTTTCTAAACCGAGAACAACATTGTATGCCCTATCTCTGAGTTGTTTTACTTTATCAATATTCCTTTTTTTTCTGAGTTCTGCATTATGTTTCTGCATTATTTTCTCTGAGGATATGCCATACATTCCCAATTCATTGGTTGGTATAACTGCATCACCAAAGTTAAAATCACAAGTTCCTCTCAACAATGCTAATAAATTTATGAATGATGTTTCTGGTGGTATTTTACCATTTATGTCAACCATCCTATTAACAAGTTTATCAGAAATATGTATGTTAACAGAACCTTCATTGCCAGTAAAAACATACGTATGACCAGCATCCTGAGTATTTACATCAATCACTTCTCTAACTCTTTGTTTGGTATCTAGGAACCTTTTCTCATTGGATAAAGATTCATCCAAGAGTTTTTCCAAAACACTTATAGGCTCAAGACTCTTACTACCTTCTCCTTCCTCTGACCATGCATCTCCTTCATCAGCCACAAAATCACCTTGTTTAATTATAATGACTGAAAAGATTTAAGGATTATAATTTCTATCTGGTATAAAAAAATCAAATTTCCTTTTCCAAGGAACAAAAATCTATCTAATTCTGATTATTAGACAATTAAAATAATTAATCATCTTCTATTGCTAAATCAATGGTAGTTTCATCCTCATAATAAGGCGAAACTTCACCAACGCGGGGTTTACCCCAGTCCTGCTGTTTTCTATAATGTTTTTTTCTTTTTAGAACTATTTTATCTAACTCCCCTTTATGGAGCCAAATGCCAAAACAATTAGGACATCTATCAATAATCACATCTGCTCTTTTAAGTTTATCCATTACAACTCCACAAAATGGACACTTCAATGTTTTTTCCTCAGTCATTTCTTCTTCTGTAATACTTTCTTCTTGTTCCATAATCATTTATTATTCATCAACAACAAAAATCTATCTACTGAGGTAATTTCTTCAAATTTCAAAACTAGAAAGTCTTTATATCATATTTTTTCTTTGAACGATGATTATAGTAATGCTCTATTGCAACTTTTTTATTCTGTGAAAGTAATTCTAATAAATTTTTGTCGTTCATGTTCATTTGATTGTTTGAGTCTCTTTAAATCACTGATTCGCATTAATGCTGAAAAAAAGCATAAATTAATTATTTCTAACCATATTTTGCACATTTCTCCTTTCAGAAAAAAATCTATCTGAATCTTCTTCGTCTACTTCCTTCACCCAACGCCTCTTTTTTTATCATCTTTTTTAATATGTTCTTTCTTTTTCTCCTGTTCTTCTTTCTTTTTCTTAACCTCTTTAGTTTTCATTATTGAATTTTCTTTTTCCAATCTATCTACTAGCTTGTTTGTTCTGTTATGTTCAATTATTTCTTTATGTTTCTTCATTTTCTTCATCCATAACGGTTCTTCCATGATTATAATTTCTTTTTTCCAAGGACAAAAATTTATCTGATTCTAGCAAAAAGGGTTAAATGTTTGAAGATTAAAAAAATTGAAGTGACTTAAATGTGGTCTGAGCAAAGGGAAAGAGAAAAATTTGTCGAAATGGTTGTAGGCGAAATTATACAAGAAAGTACATCTATGGATAGACTTAAATATCAATCAAAAGGAATTGGAGAAAGAGATATCAAAAGCATGATATACAGATTACTAAATGTGAAAGTGAAAAAACCATATCCGATGAGTATAACATCGCTTTATGACGAGAAATTCAAAGATGGTTTAAAAAGAGAATTTTTTAGGAGTTTGGAAAAATATTAGTTAATTATTTTTTCTATTATCAAATTGGTTGAATTCATACAAAGTTCAATAGTAAATTTCCTTTTTGCCAATCCCTTATTATGGTCAAAGCAGTCCTAACTTCATCTATTTTGCCGCCTTTCTTAAGAAAATTTTTTCTTTTCCCGATTTCCAATAAAATCTCAAAAGTATCGTCAGTCTGTATTTTAATGTCATAGAATTTTTCCAAACCTCTTTTGTTATTATCCAAAAATAGTTGTATGATTTTCATTGCCGCTATATCAGGATCTTCTAACTTAGTTGGGTCTATAACTGCCATCAATGCTTGTTCTATCTGATCTTTTTCATCGAGAGGTATCACACCTGGCGTATCTAAAAATAAGATATTGCCTTCTCCTCTAACCCATTGAACTCCTCTAGTAAATCCAGCAATAGGAGAAGTTCTAGCAGCTGATTTACCAGATAAAGTGTTTATGACTGATGATTTACCTGTATTAGGATAACCGAGTACACCGACTTTTATGTCTTTATAGTATCTTTTCTTTTTAGATAAATCGGAAATCATTTCTTTTAGAGCTGAAACTCCCGTTCTATTCTTGCATGAAAAAAAAACTACTAACCTTGATTTACTACTTTCTAAAAAATTTTTTCTCATTTTTTCTGTGATTAAATCAGATTTATTCAAGACTAGGATGAATATCTTCCTTTTTCGTCGAATTTTATTTTCCACTTTTTTATTTCTTGTCAAATTCGGCATTCGAGCATCTACAACTTCCAATAAAACATGTGACTCAGAAATTACTTCGTCAATTACCTTCCATAAATTGCGCATTTCCATATGAATTTATTTGGAATAGAATTTATTAAATAGTGAAATATATCTGATTTTGTTGGGTTGTTGATTAAATAAAGAAATTAATAATATTCTTAATTAGTTATTATGAAGAAAAAATCTGAAGAAACAATTGGAGTTTTATTAGTTCTAACATCTATTTTCTTTTTTGGTTTAAATCCTATTATTTCAAAATATACAGTTAGAACGGTAAACCCCCTCTTTCTCGGTACAACATCAGTTTTATTTGGTTTCATAATTCCAATGCTGATTCTTATCAAGAAAAGAAATGTTAAAAAATTAATTGAAAAAGAAAATGTATTGTATTTATTTTTCATTGCTTTTTTTGGTTCTGTATTCGCATTCGGTTTATTTTTTGTTGGTGCAAAGATGACTAGTGGTATTAATGCATCTTTATTGTTGCAATCCGAACCTCTTTATTCTATCCTTATTGGTTATTTCATTTTAAAAGAAAGTGTAGGCAAAAAACAACTCTTTGCTATGTTCCTTATAATATGTGGTATGGGTGTTATCCTGTATAACGGGACATTATCCATAAACTATGGTGACATTCTAATATTATTAACACCTTTAGGATTTCAGATTTCTCATACTATATTGAAGAAAGTCATAAAAAAAATTGAAACTTATACTATAGTCACTGGTAGGTTTTTATACGCTTTTCCAGTTTTTTTGTTCCTAAGTACTGTATCCGGTTCAAATCAGTTTGAAGTTCTATTTCAACCATTTTACTTGGCATTATTATTATTCATAGGGATATCAGAAGCATTGGGTTATATTCTCTGGGTTGAAGCAATTAAACGAATAAATCTTTCTAAAGCAACTATTTTGGTTTCACCATATCCTATACTTAGTGTAATATTTGCTTGGCTTATTTTATCAGAATTGCCAAGTATCTATCAAATAATCGGATTGATAGCAGTTATTATCGGGATGTATACCACAGGAAAAATTAAGAGTGAAATAAGAAAATAATTCGTCAGAAAAAAAATCTATCTGATATGTAGGTGTACTTAATAAGAGTGATTATAGAAGCGAACTCATGTGAGCGACCCTATTTTCCTGTATGTTCACCTGGTAAGTAAACCTGTTTAATTGTATATTCAAGTCTATGAAATCTAGAAAATTCAATGAAGTCAGAAAACTTTGCCCGAATTTCATTGATTAATTTTTTCATGTCAGTGACATCTTTAACCATTATTTCTATTTCAAAATCAGGTCCGCCAATAGTTGTCATCCGATAAACAATATTTTTATGTTGCTTGGCAAATTGAAACATCTCTTTTATGTGTGAAGTATCGTTAAGATAAAAATCAATTTTGTAGAAACGATAACCTAATTTATTTGTGTCTATAAGCGCATTGTAACCCAATATTATTCCATTTCTTTCCAACTTTTTTAATCGATACAATGCAGCTTTAGGTGTCAATCTGATTTTCTTTGCTATTTCAACTATTGGAGTTTTACCATTTTCTGTAACAATTTTTAGAATTTCATAATCTGTTTTATCGTAGCTTACTACTTCTTTGTTTCCGATAACTTTTTCTTCAGCTTCGTATTTGTCAGTTAATGGTTTCATCGGGTAATGAACCATATTTACGGACTCATAAATCTCTTGTTTTAGGATATATTTTCGATATTTTACCAAAAAAGAAAACCATTTTTCTGAAAACTCTGGAACAGATTTTACCCAAAGATAAAAACCGATATCTATGTCACCCTCAAATTTAACTATCCACATAAAGAAAGGATTCTCTTTCATTTCTTGGTAGATCTGTTCTTCTATTTCTGGAGTTATGTTGTGCCATTTTAAATATACACGAATAGAATTGTATCCTAATCTGCGCCAGTCAATTAATGCGTGGTAACTTTTTATAATTTCTTTTTTCTCTAGTTGGTTAATCCTATAACTGACAACTTGCTTTGAAATTCTCAGTTTTTTTCCTAAAGCTGTGTGAGTTTGCCTACAATTTCTATTAAGCTCAAAAATGAGCTTCAAATCTGTTGAATCAGTCATTTTATATAATATTTACTTTTATATATAAATATTTCCATTTTGTCAAAAATTTTTATAATAATTTTATTATAGATGTATAACTACCAATTAGTTATGACATTAAAACTATTGACTAGAGTTAGTTTACCAACTGGCAATGTATTAATGGTTCATCCGCAGTATGTGCATTACTCCGGGTATTTTGCTAAAGATGAAACTCCATTTTTGCCTCTCGGATTACTATATGCTGGAGAGATACTGGAAAGAAATGGAGGCAGTGTTATTGAGTACCATGATTCACAATTACATGATATTAGCGAGAGAAGTGATTTACATGGATATGATTCTATCGGCATAAATGTAATGGGTACACAGAATATCGCTCCTGTACATAAACTTTATACTGAACTTTCGAAAATGGGCGTTAGTTTGGGCAAAATTTATTTTGGTGGTCAAGGAGTTGAAGGTTTAGATGTAGAAGAATTCGAAAGGATATTTCCACAGTCACATATAGTGCCAAGGGATGCGTTAATTGGAAGAGGTTATTGGAATGTTTCTATCAGAGACCAAGTTGAAAAGTTTCCTGAAGATGACTTAAAAACATATCTTAACAATGAGTTAACACTACTTTTTAGTCAAGGCTGCAAATATGCATGCCATTTCTGTGGTGCACAAACTAGTGAAAAAGAGACATGGTTTAATACCAAAGAAAATTTGAGAGTTTATTTGGATAAAGCCAAAAGATTAGGAATAAACAAATTATCTGCTTATGTCACTTCATTGGATTTCTTTCAGCAAGCATTGAAAGGTGGCTATTCTACAAGATTAAAGAGACAAATTAGGGATATTATAGAAGTTCAAGAAGAATATGGAATTGACTTGAAATTAAGAGCATTGACAAGAGCGGATTCATACATGTGTGCGACCAAAGATGAGGAGTTAATGAATTTGACTAAGAGAGCTGGTTTTTATCGATTTGGATTTGGTGCTGACGGTGCAGCAAATGTTCGCCTGTTACGAGCAATGCGTAAAGGAACATTGGATTTAGAGTCTAAACTTTTTGAAGCGTTTGATCATGCAGAGAGGAATGGTTTTACTCCAGAGATACTTTATGTGTTTGGAATAGAAGAAGACACAGAGAAAACTCTACAAGAAACAAGAGATTTATGTGTCGATCTATTAAATAAATTTCCAACATCTATTTATCGAGGTTTTCCAGCAAAGAACTTTATTCCAGGAAACTTTAATTGGACAAGAGTAGATTGGAAAAACTCAGAGACACGTCAAAAACTACTTGATAACCCAGAATTGTTTGCTAATTTAGGGTTTGAAACATTGGCTAACCCTATCTCTCATCCAGATCAACGTATAAGAAAATTGGTTAATAGATATGCAGTGGAAATGAGTTATGTGGCACATAAATTGAGAAGAGTTCAAAGTTTTTTGACAGTTCCCATAATGGAAACTGATGGGCACGAGTTAATGTATGAAGAGTCTTTTGAGTTATTCAGAAAAATTGTTGGAAATTATGCTCCAAAGATTGCTAAACTCTTAACATTGGACAACTTACCAGAACATAGAGAACAATTAAACAGGTCGATTCCCAAGGATATATAGGGGGGATAATTTTATACATTATAATCGGGGACTAATAAGAGAACTCATCATGCAAATTCTGGAGAGTGTAAGCGAACCGTTTAAATCTTGTTATAGGATAGTTGCGAAGCAATTTCCTAATTCTTTTTTGTTTTATTTACAATTATTATTTAATTACCTCTATGTAATATTTATATAAGGAAATAAAAAATGGGTAAAAAATTTCATACACATAAAGTTGGGAAGAAAACATACAGTCATCCTAAAAGCACAAAACATAAAAAGAAATAAGTATATTGTCTATTGCACAGAATTTTACTTACAGATACTAATAGCTAATTTGAGAGGTAGGACTTGAGTCCTCAAGAACAAAAATCTATCTGATTTAAGCCAATAGTTATACCTGAAATTTACATCATTTCTCTCTGGATAGCATCAAAAATTTCTGTATGAACTTCTTCAATAGGCCTAGACCCATCTATTACAATCCATTTTTCTCCGTATGGTGGGGTTTTAGCCATATCTAAAAAGTTATTACTTACTCTCTCACGTAATGTTTCCTTTGGCTTCTCTTCTTTCATATCCAAGAACTTTTGTAAAGTTTCTTGCAATGTTCCTCTCATTGAAGCTGTAGAAACTGGGATCGTCAACAATATGACAATATTAGGTTTTATTATTGGTTCTTCTATACAGACCAACCATTGTTTAGGCAATCCTAATGCAGATTGATATGCTATATTAGAATAACAATATCTATCAGTTATCACTATCCAATTTTTTTTCAACCATTCCTTTATTCTATCTTGATATTGCATTCTGTCTGCAGCATAGAGCATAGATGCTGTTTCAGGACTCATCGATATGCTCCTTGAAATCCAACCTTTTATCAACTTTCCAATTTCTGTCTCATAAGAAGGGAAGCTTATATTAACTACTTCTCTATCCAATGCTCTTAATCTATCTGCTAATAATTTTGAATGTGTCTTCTTTCCAGTTGAATCTATACCTTCGAATGCGATAAATATTCCAGCCATAGTGGACCGGGTGAGATTCGAACTCACGACCTCTCGGTTATCAGCCGAGCGCTCCACCAGACTAAGCTACCGGTCCGTTTAAAAGCTTATTCGATATTAAGTATTTAATTTTTTAGAATTTAGCTTTTCTTCCATATTTTTCAGAATAGCAGACTTCATCTAAAGATTTTCTATCAGTTATTTCATATTTTTCTTCATCAGGATGGCCTAGAGGTGTATAAGCCACTATCCTAATATTTTCTGGTGCTTCTATAGCATCCTTAACAGTTTTTTCATCAAAACCCCCAATCCAGCATGTCCCTAAGCCACGATCTCTAGCTGCTAAAAGCAAATGTTCGAGTGAAATTCCTATATCAACTAGATAATAATCTTTGCCTTCTCTATGACCCGAATCATCTGGGTTTGCACATGCAACTATCATTATAGGTGCTTCAGCTAACCATTCCATAGATTGTGGCCTTGCACTTGCAATTTTCTTAATTTTTTCTTTGTCTTTAACCACAACATATTTCCAAACCTGCTGATTCTTCCATGACGGAGCAAGACGAGCAGCATTCAACACATATTGTATATCTTTATCAGAAACAGGATCGGGCTTATACTTTCTGATGCTTCTTCTAGTTTTAATTACATCAAAAAATTCCATCGAATCACATATTAACTATAACCCATAAAATTACAATAACTGTCATAATTCCATCCATAGTGGCTAGCTAGGTTTACTAAATCTTGAAGATTGACATTATTATCTTTATTAAAATCTGCATCAGGATTCCATCTTGAATCTCCTGATTTAGAATCATATGCAAAAGCAAGTTTAACCAGGTCAATAAGGTTTACTATCCTATTACCGTCAACATCACCCGAGCAGGGTATGTAATTCACTATCACTCCAGTTCCATAGTAAAACCAGTTTGTAGGTGTATAATTAGCACTTAGCTTTGCTGTCCTAGGTACACGGTTCCATGGATATAACCAGTAACCATAATCATCTGCTGTTGCAGTACCTAAGTAATTCCAATTAACTCCATCGACAGAATATTCTAGGATAACATTCTTATCTACAGCAGTATTATGTATGATGCCAGGGTCTTCACATACAGGATGATAATTCTTAGGACCTTTTATGATAGGATTATTTATTTCATCCAATAATCTTCCCTTCAAGTAAGTGCCATTGTATTCAAAGCTTTTTGGATTTCCATTAGTGTCTGTTATCCGAGTCAGTGTCTTGTAATACGCTGTTATAACCCTGTCTCTATTATACATAGTAAATGTGTATGTAGCAGCAGAGCCTACCGTGTCTAAATACCATCCTGTATTAGTATCACTACAGTCACTGTCCCAGAAATGACTGAATCTGTTTGACACAGTATCTACTTTAAGTATATGATTACCAGGTGTTATCATGAACTCTGTTTGTCCATAATAAGGATCTGTGTTTTGTAAAACCCCATCAACATTTACTTGAACGTTTGGTATTTTTTTATTAAGAACATCTACTCGTGCTCCTACTGTTAACTTTGCTGTTGGTTCTGGGGATCGGGTTGTAGTGGTGGAAGTAGTTGTGGTAGTTGATGTGGTTGAGGATGTTGTGGTGGTTGAAGTGTATATTGTTGTAGAAGTGGATGAAGTTGATGAAGTAGTAGTTGATATTGTTGTGGTGGTAGTTGTTGTTGAAGTTATTAACAAACTATCTATTTCACTTTCAAGTTGAGATGCGGTTGTACTTCCTACGTGATTGAACCTTATGTTGCGGCTTTGATCGACAGTGAAAAGTGCAGGAATACCAGGACCAACACCTGGGAAGCGGAGGTTCTCATATGTTGTATATACATTGTAGCCCTGTCCTGCCACGATCCAGGCCATATTATAGTCGATTGCAAAAGATTTTAACGTGGCATCAGTTTGTGTATTATCATCATCTATTGAAATCAATACTACAGGTTTATCAGTTCCATGATAATAGTCATATACAGTTTTGATTGCTGCCATTTCATCCCGACAACCACCGCACCACGTTGCAAAGAAGTCGATGAGGACAACTTTTCCTTGATTACTACTAAGTGTAAAAACATTACCATTTATGTCAGTCAATGTGAAGTCAGGTGCTTGAGTAAAACTAGTTGTAATTATTCTCTGAGCATTAGCAAAAGGTATCAAAAACAAGAAAAGAGATATTAAAAAAATAAACTTTTTCATAATTTTTTTTTACTTTCTATTTATAAAAAATTACTATTTCCTCAAAACAGAAACAAATATTGTTATTCCACAATTCTGCTTTTAATTTCTATATTCATTCAATAGATTATTACACAGCTTATAAGCTCTAGAATAAACCCCAATACCCATTGATACAACTATTTAATTTTTAATTCATTCTATAAATTCATGGTTCAGAGATCATTATTCAATCCTAAACTAAAAAGACCGATGCACGTAGCCTGCTTTATGTCTGGTTCTGGAACTAATGTAAGAAAAATCCTTGAGCGCCAAATTGAACTGAAAAAAGAAAGAGATAGACCGCCTTATGAAGTAGTTGTAATATTTACTGATAATCCAGAGAGCAATTCCATTACTATAGGCGATGAGTATGGTGTTCCTGTACAAATTAATGATATAAAAAAGTTCTATGAAGGAAAGAGTATCAAAGATTTGAGAGTTAGGAGAGAATTTGATATTAAAACACTAAAATTAATTGATCGTTACGATCCAGATATCATTGCATTATGTGGATATGCTTGGATAGTTACAAATCCGATATTGGAAAAATATCTGATCGTGAATGTTCATCCTGGAGATTTATCTGTTAAAGGAATAAACGGAAAAAGAAAATATGTAGGTCTTCATTGTATTCCGCCCATGAAAGCAATACTAGCAGGGGAAAAATTTCTATGTGCAAGCACTCATTTACTTGCTAAAAATTTAGATTCAGGTTCAGTTTTGGTCATTTCAAAGCCATTGAAAATTGAATTGCCTTATGGGATAAGTTTAGAGGATTTGAAAAAACCTGAAAATAAGAAATTCTTGATAAAAATTGCAGAAGATCATCAGAATAAATTGAAAGAGAGAGGGGATTGGGAGATATTTCCTTTAACTATTCAATGGATTGCTGAAGGCAGATTTACAGTTGATGAAAGAATGAATGTGTATTTTGATGGACAATTGATTAAAAATGGATATAGACTTTGATTTTTAATCAATACTTAAATTTTTCCTAACCTAATAATTATACCGATTTTATGTTAAAACGCGCATTAATTTCAGTTTATGATAAGACTGGTATCGTAGAGTTTGCCAGAGAACTCAACAAAATAGGCATAGAGATTATATCGACTGGTGGAACTGCCACCTTATTAAAAAAATATGGGATACCTGTAAAAACTGTTTCTGATGTAACTAAATTTCCAGAAATATTAAATGGAAGAGTCAAAACTTTACATCCTGCAATTTCAGGCGGTATACTTGCAATTAGAGGTAAAAAGGAACATATGGAAGAGTTGAAAGAACACGACATAAAACCTATAGATATCGTTATCTGCAATCTGTATCCCTTCGAAAAAGTAACTAGCAAAGATAATGTGGGTCTAGAAGAAGCATTGGAAAATATAGATGTTGGCGGACCAAATATGATTAGAGCGGCTGCAAAGAATTTTGAGAATGTAGTCGTAATTGTTGACCCTAGTAGATATGACCAAGTATTAAAAGAATTGAAAAAGAATGGTGATGTTTGTAAAGAAACCAGATCTGATCTAGCTATAGAGGCTTTCAAACGTACTGCAAAGTATGATTGGATTATATATGATTTTTTAGAAAAGCAAAAAACACTAGAGAAATTTCCAGATGATTTAAATTTAACTTATAAAAAAATTAAAGATTTGAGGTATGGTGAGAATCCTCATCAAAAAGCGGCTTTGTACAGAGATTTAACATCAGATAAAAAATCTATAATTGATGTTGAACAAATCGCAGGTAAAGAATTGTCATGGAATAATTTTTTAGATGTTAACACATCATTAGGGTTGGCTAAAGAATTTGATGAACCTGCTGTTGTTATAGTAAAACATGCTACTCCATGTGGTGTTGCATGCGATTCGGATATATCTGATGCTTATAAAAAAGCCTATTCAGCAGATCCTGTATCTGCATTTGGTGGAATTGTTAGCCTAAACAGAAAAGTTGACTTGGAACTTGCGAGAAATATGTCTTCTGCTCATTTTGATTGTATAATTGCACCAGATTTTGACGAGTCTGGTATAAAATTGTTAACTCAAAGAAAACCTTTGATATTGTTAAAAACAGGGTCATTTTCTCAGGTAATTGATAATGATATAGATATAGTAAAAATATCCGGCGGTTTACTAATTCAGGAACATGATAATTCGAAATTAAAAGATTTGAAAGTTGTAACAAAAATTAAACCTACTCAAGAGCAATTAAATTCACTGATTTTTGCATGGAAAGTTGTTAAGTATGTTAAATCTAATGGAATAGTTCTAGTCAAAGGACAAAAAACTGTTGGAATCGGTGCTGGTCAAACTAGTAGAGTCGATTCTACAAAAATAGCAATAGAAAAAGCAAAGAATGAAGTTAAAGGTAGTGTTATGGCATCTGATGGGTTTATTCCTTTTAGAGATGTAGTTGATGAAGCTGCAAAGGCAGGTGTTGTTGCTATAATTCAACCAGGCGGATCGATTAACGATGAGAAGATTGTAGCCACTGCAAATGAATATAAAATATCTATGGTATTTACTGGGTTAAGATGTTTTAGACATTAGAAAAATCATAGTTACAAAACACTTTTTCGAAACGAATTTCAACTTAAAAACTCACATTATCTGTTTATGAATTATCAAGATGTGACAGATTATCTTTATTCCCTTAATATGCTTGGCGGAAAGCTAGGACTTGAAAGAATAGAAAATCTACTAAAATTAATGGGGGATCCTCAAGAAAAATTCAAATCCATTCTCGTTGGTGGTACTAGTGGTAAGGGTTCTACTGTTGCCATGATTTCCTCTATATTACAAGAAGCTGGCTATAAAGTTGGGATGTTCACAAAACCCCATTTGTCTAGTTTTACTGAAAGAATTGTTGTTAATAGTAAACAAATATCGGAAAAAGATGTAGTTAGAATAGTTGAAGATATTAAATCAACGATAAAAAAAACGGAAAAAGATCATAATTTCGAGCAACCTACTTTCTTTGAAGTTGTGGTTGCGATAATGTTTGAGTATTTTAGAGAACAGAAAATTGATTTTGCTGTATTAGAAGTTGGGATGGGAGGTAGACTAGATGCAACTAATATTGTCAATACATTGGTTTCAGTTATAACTAACATTTCTTTAGAACATACAAAAATTCTAGGTGATACTATATTAAAAATCGCAAAAGAAAAGGCAGGGATTATAAAAAATAATGGAATTTTAGTTACAGCAACAGAGAACAAAGAAGTATTCTCATTATTTAAGGAAATTTGCAAGGAAAGAAATTCAAAAATATTCCATGTAGATGGAAATGTGGAACTTAATAAAATAAGTTCAGACATTAATGGACAAGAATTTCGATTGAAAGGATTGAACAAAACTTACGATTTATACATTCCGTTAATAGGGGATCATCAATTGATGAACGCTGCAGCAGCAGTAGGAGCTGTAGAATCCTTGAAATTCAATAAAATTATTATCCCTGAAGAAGCAATTGAAGAAGGACTTAAAAAAGTAAAATGGCCTGGAAGAATTGAAATAATGCAGAAAAATCCTTTAGTTGTATTAGATTGTGCAAAAGATCCGGACTCTATGAAAAAATTGAAAGCGGCTATTTTAGAGAACTTTAATTATGAGAAATTGATTTTAGTGATAAGCATTTCAAACGATAAGGATTATCAATCTATGCTAAGCAATATAGTTCCTATTTCAGATTTTGTGGTTATAACAAGGCATAAAGTTATGAATCGCGGCACTGATCCTAAAATTCTAGCAGAAGAAGTAAAAAAATTTTCAAAAAATTTTGTGATTGTGGATGATGTCAAAGATGCTGTAGAGAAAGGTTTATCAATAGCAGATAAAAAAGATATGGTATTAATCACAGGATCTTTATTCACTGTAGGTGAAGCGAGAGATTTTTTGAGAAAGGAAGCTGATACAAAATGGGGAAGGGAACTAAACGAGATGCCATAGACGAAAAAAATAGATTATATTCAGGGGCTGGATTTGGTTTTTTCCATACAATTTTGATGGCTTTTGCAATGATCGTCCCAGCATTCTATTTTTCTTCGCTTAATATTTCTATAGTAACTTATGGTTTTATTTTGACTATAGGAGATGTCTTCTCCTTTATTTTGAAACCTTACCTTGGTCATATGACAGATAAATATGGTGAGAGAAATTTCTTATTAGCTAGCACATTTTTATTTTTCATCACTCTCTTTCTAATTGGTTTTACTGATTCTATATTCACCATAGTGTCTTTGAAAGTCATTTCTGGAGTGGCTAGTGCACTTCTTTATGTTTTGATAATAATCTACGGTCTTAGAGAAGTTAGTGATAACCCAGATAAAAAAGTTGGAACTTTTGGATCAATAAAAGAAAGCGGTTGGATACTCGGTTTATTGATACCGGGATTAGTAATAGACAAATTTGGAATAAAACCTGCTTTTTATTTGATTTTCATAGTAGGGATATTTTGGCTTTATTTCATGTACAAATTGACAAAGAAACACAAGTATAAACCTCAAATTAAAATAAAGGCTTCTTTTTCTTTCTTAAAGAAAATTCCACTTTTAGTCATTCTAAAATCTATGGATTTAGCTGTATTTACTGCATTTCTATTCTTTTTCACTAGATATGGTCTTCAAACTTTAGGATTAAGTCGTAGTATAGTATCGATAGTAGTTGTCGTTGAAGTTTTATTCTTCTCGTTAAATCAGTATATTGTTGGAAGAATTTCTAATAAATCAAGAAGAAAATATTGGATTCCTGCTTGTATCATTTCTCATTTTATTGGAATAGTAATTATGTTGAATGCTTCAAGCTTATATCACTATTTCCTTGCAAGCATTCTTTTTGGAGTTGCTGGTGGTTTCATTGATGTGTGGCTATTCTCTAAAATCAGTGAATCTGTTGAGAAATATGATAAGGGCTTATTCTACGGAACTTTTGGATGGAGTTATGATATTGCCACTATAGTTGGCGGACAGATACCTGTTATTTTTGTATTATTTGGATTGAATCAATTTGCTTCAATGTTTGTATTTCCTGTTGTGATGCTAATCGCCTATTTTTTTAATAAAAAATTAATATAATCAATTTTTGAAATTTAGTTAACTTTAAAAAAGTCATTTTTTAATTAAATGGCATGACAAGCACCACAGAAAACATGGGAAAAAAATATGGAAAACAATTAGCATATCTTTTTGACCTAGATTCAACTGGTTTTCAGATAGTTGAATCACTAGCAGCAGAATTAAGAGAAGACCCGACAACCATAGAAAAGATCATAGAAAGAGAAGTCTCTATGCATTTTCTAAGACAATCTGAGAGAGAAAATGATCCAACTTTGGTTATGGTTGCCGCAGGCAATATATGGAATTCCTTATACAGTTCTACTACAGGGGAATATGAGATAGTATGCGAACGTTCAATAAATAAATTTGTGCCAGTCAAAATTAACAATCCTAAATTAAATGGTATTGCTTTTGTTGGTTATGTTCAGCCAATTTGCATGGGTTTATATCTTGCAAATCCGGATGAATCAATTTTTTTCTGTAATAAGTACAGCGAAGGAAAAAACAGGTATGGATTTTATGATGTAAAGAGTTTAGATATTTTATACAATGGTTCTGAAACTGGGGAAAGACAACCAGAAAGTTTGTGTAGTTATGTTTTTGACCATATGGATAAGGATTCTACGAGAGTTATTAGTGTCAGTGAAATTGCTGATATGTTGAGTAAAAGATTAAGTATGGGCATATCTGACTATGACGCTAAGGCTCAAGTTGTTAGAAGTAAATTGTTATAAACAATAAATTTATTTAATTTCTTCATTCTATTACTACATATGTGATTTTATGGTTTGGATAGTTGAAGTTGGTTATAAAAATGGAGTTACCGATCCTGTCGGTTTCTTGATAAAAAAAGAAATAGAAGATTTGGGTATAACAGAAGTGCAAGAAGTCAAATCTATCAGTACTTATGTTATAGATGGGCAAATGACTGAAGTAGATGTCAAAAAAATATGCGATGAACTTTTATCAGACAGTCAAATACAGGATTATGGCTATGTTACAGAGAATTTGAATAAATCCTTGAAGAAAAATTTTCCTGGTGCTTGGTTGATTGATGTCAGGCTTAAACCTGGAGTTACAGATACAGTAGGTGTTAGCACTTTAAATGCTATAGAAATTCTTGGGATAGATACGGCGACAAACGTCAATGCGAGCAGCAAGTATGTGATAATCGGAGATATGACTGAGGAACAAATCAAAAATGTATGTGATAAATGCCTAGCTAATTCGTTGATACAAGATTACAGTTATACAAAATTGGTGTAAATGGAATGGTAAATGTCAATGAGATAAAAATTTTGAACAAAAATGATAAGGAATTAATCGAAATAAGCAGGAAATATCTTCTGGCTTTAAATTTAGAGGAAATGAAAAAAATTCAAGAATATTTTTCTAAAAGAGGTAAGAATCCAACTGATACTGAATTAGAAACAATAGCTCAAACTTGGTCAGAGCATTGCGTCCATAAAACATTTAGCGGAACAATAAACACTGAGAATGAGAAGATTGACAGTTTATTTAAGACTTTCATCGTTAAGTCGACAAAAGAACTGAAAATGCCTTGGTGTAGATTAGTTTTCAAAGATAATGCAGGAATAATCGAGTTTGATGATAATTACGATATTGCAATGAAAGTCGAGACACACAATCATCCCAGTGCTTTGGATCCCTATGGTGGTGCTGGAACAGGCTCTGGTGGTGTGTTCAGAGATATAATGGGAGTAGGTGCAAAACCGATTCTGTCAACAGACATTCTATTCTTTGGACCAGTGGATTATCTTTCTGATAAGTTACCCAGAGGTGCCATGCATCCTAAGAGATTGATGAAAGGTGCTGTAGCTGGTATAAGAGATTATGGAAATAAAATGGGGATTCCTACTGCCAACGGTGGAATAGGTTTCGATGAAGGATATGTTGGCAATCTTTTAGTTTATGCTGGGTGTGTTGGTATAATACCTAAAGGAAAATATATCAAAAATCCTAAAACAGGAGATGTAATTTTATTGGTTGGAGGTAAGACCGGAAGAGATGGAATTCATGGTGTAACTTTCGCATCATTAGAGTTGAATGTCGAATCAGAAAAGACTTCTAGTGGAGCAGTTCAGATAGGAAATCCTGTAGTAGAAAAGAAAGTTTTAGATGGACTACTAAGAGCAAGAGATGCACATGATAAACCCTTATATTCTGCCGTAACTGATTGTGGAGGAGGAGGATTATCTTCAGCAGTTGGAGAAATGGGAAAAGATATAGGAGCTATAGTTTATTTAGAAAAAATCCCCTTAAAATATGCTGGATTGGAACCATGGGAAATATGGATTTCTGAAGCTCAAGAAAGAATGATTTTATCAGTTCCAAAAGAAAATGCAAAAGAAATTTTGAAAATATTCGAGAATGAAAATTGTGAAGCCACAATCATAGGAGAATTTACAGGAAATAAAAGACTTGTTCTAAAGTATGATAATAAAACTGTTGCTGAACTTGAGATGGAATTTTTGCATGAATGCGTCCCAAGAGTTGTTAGAAAGGCTGAGTGGAAAAAGGAAAAATATCCTGAACCAGATTTTCCAGATAAAGATGATTTGACCGAAGATTTGAAAGAAATTTTAAAATCGCCAAATGTCGCAAGCAAGGAATGGGTTATTAGACAGTATGACCATGAAGTCCAGGCAAAAACTATAATAAAACCTTTACAAGGAATAAATTGTGATGGTCCTGGGGATGCATGTGTTTTAAAACCTGTGGAGAATAGTTGGAAAGGCATAGTAATATCAAATGGAGTTAATTCAAAATATTCTATTGATCCTTATAATATGGCTCTATCTGCGATAGATGAGGCTATAAGAAATAACATTTGTTGTGGTGGAAGAAGAATAGCAATACTTGATAATTTTAGCTGGGGTAATCCCGAGAAAAAAGATAGATTAGGCCAGTTAGTTGAAGCATGTAGAGCATGTTATGATGGAGTTAAAGCATTCGAGACACCATTCATTTCCGGAAAGGACAGTTTGTACAACGAATATGAATTTGGTGGCAGAACTGTATCAATTCCGCCTACTTTAGTAATTTCTGCTATTGGAATAATTCCTGACATAAGAAAGGCTGTGACGATGGATTTAAAAGAAGCTGGTAATCTTGTTTACATTATCGGAGAAACTAAGGATGAACTTGGCGGTTCTCATTATTATATGATCCATGGCTTCAAGGGAAATAATGTTCCTGGAGTTGATTTGAAGAAAGCTAAGAAATCTTTTGATGCGCTGATAAAAGCAATGGATAATGGTTTAGTTAAGTCATGCCATGATTGCTCTGAAGGCGGTATTGGAATTGCTGCTGCTGAGATGGCATTCGCTGGAAATCTTGGAATGAAAATAGAGTTGAAAAAAGTTCCTAATTCTGGTCTGAATAGAAATGATAAAATATTATTTTCTGAATCTAATAGCCGATTTTTAGTTGAAGTTGATAAAAACAAACAAAAAGAATTTGAAAAAATCATGAAAGGAAATATTTTTGCAAAGATTGGCGAAGTTACTAATGATAGAAAACTTATTGTGAATGGATTAAATGAAAAGTCCGTTGTGAAAGAAAACGTTAATGAATTGAAAAAAATGTGGAAAAGTACATTTAACTGGTGAGGGTGATTGAATGGAAAGAGCTAGTATAGAATCAATCGTTAAAAAAACTAGAGAAGGAGAAGTCATGGAAGATTTTAAAAATAAATTTATTACTAGTTTAGTAAAAGACAACGCATTCTTTGTGAGAAAAGAACAGTTTGATTTGCAATCTGGCGGAAAAAGTCACATATATGCAAGTCCGATAAATTATATTACTAAACCAGAGAATATTGATTTCTTAGCTGAGGCATTGATGTACATAATAAAAGATTTGCGATTGTCCGACTACAAACTTGCAGCTGCTCCATCTATTTCAGCTCCTATCATAACAACTGCTTTGGGAATGAAACTAGGAAAAGAAATACTGATAGTAAAAGAGACAGAGGATAAAGCCCTGAAGACTAACATACATGGAAAAATAAAGCAGGGAGATGAGATCATTCTTGTAGATGATGTTGTTACAACAGGATTCACTCTAATTAAAATAGCAAAATGGCTTAGGTTGAGTGGAGCAAGAGTCAATCATGCAATCGTTCCTATAGTTTCTCATTTAAATTCGATAAAACGTTTGGAAGATAATGATATAAAATGCCATTATCTTGTCAGTTTCCGTGACATACTTGATACCACTTGGAATAATTTTTCGAGTGAAGAAAAAGAAATGATAAATAATGAGATAAAAAAGGTGCCGATAGATTGAGAATTTAAAAAGTGAATGACGATGACCATAAAGAAAAATATTGCCAATATCTTAGTGAAGAATGACTTAGTACCGATGAAATTTAGATGGAAAAAAAGTGTTAGTGGGGTTGGCACTCTTTACAAAGATATTTACTATATGTTAGATAAAAGAGGAAAACAAAACCTGAGAAAGTTAATGTATAAAGAAGGATTTGAACAGGCTAAAGATGCTATAAAAACTCTAGAAATTGATAAAGGGATAAAAGATTGTGCATTAGCTTTAATGGCTGCTCATAGAGTTTGGGGGATTAAAAGTAATATTGTAAAAGAAACTGATAATGAAGTTATAATTCATTGTACTGATTGCATGTGGTGCAAGAAAAAAGGTTGGACTCCTGCTGTATGCGCCTCAATTGAAGCATTCGAAAGTGGTTTGGTAGAAGGAATAAATAAAAAAATAAAACACTTTTACACGAAAAGAAGAAGTTTGGGGGATAAATATTGCGAGATGGTATTGAAAGTGAGTTAATGGAAGTTAGAACAATTGTTTTAAGAGTTGAAGGGACTAATTGTGATGAAGAGACTGTAATAGCTTTTAGAAAGGCTGGCTCTTTAGTTGATTTAGTTCACATAAATGAATTGATACGAAGAGAAAAATCGTTGGAAGATTATCAGATATTTTGCGTTCCTGGTGGTTTTGCTTATGGTGATGATATTGCTGCAGGAAAGGTATTCGCTACACTGCTCAAGTACAAGATTGGCAAGGATGTTAAGAAATTTATCGATGAAGGGAAGTTAGTCATAGGTATTTGTAACGGTTTTCAAGTCTTGGTTAAAGCTGGGTTCTTACCTGCATTGGAAGGAATGAAACAAGAAGCCACACTAGCTGCCAATGATATTGGCTTTTTCCAGGACAGATGGATTTACTTGAAGAATGAAAATAGAGGTAAATGCCTTATCAGTAAAGGGATTAAAGACCTCATTTATATTCCTGTTACACATGGAGAAGGAAAGTTTGTCGCTGATAAGGATGTTATAAGAAAATTAGAAGAAAATGATCAAATTGTTTTCAAGTATGTTGATCCTGACGGCAATTATTCTGGTTTTCCTTGGAATCCTAACGGTTCGTTCGATAACATAGCTGGTATTTGCAATCCTGAGGGAAATGTGTTCGGGTTGATGCCACATCCTGAAAAGTTTATTCACAAATGGACGCATCCTTATTGGACGAGATTGAATTTGTCAGAAGAGGGGGATGGATTTAAGATTTTTCAAAATGCAGTGGAGTTTGCTAAGAAGTTATAATTATTTAACTGATTTCTCTAAAAGGAATAAGATTTATTATACTGAAGAATAAGAATCAGATAGATGAGACAATTCAAGAAAAATCTAATGTAAGGTGAGAAATATTAAGACAATTATAAAATCTATAGAGTTAGTTGATATAGAACAGTTAGGCAACAATTGGAAAACTAACAAAATAAAACCACATAGTTTACATAATATATGTTCCAGAGTCTGTTCCTTTCCGCCATCCCTACCCAGTTATTTCATAAGAAAATTCAGTGAAGAGGGTGATGTAATCCTTGATCCTTGGTCTGGAAAGGGGACAGTGCCGTTCGAGGCTCTGAGAAATAAAAGGGTTGGTATAGGTAACGACAGATCACCTGACGCATTTGTACTCACACATGCCAAAGTCAGACCAGTAGGTTTCTATTCACTGAAAAAATATCTTCTAGTAGTTAAAAAGAAAGTCAATGCAACAGATTTGGCAAAAGATTTAACCGAACTGGATAAGAAAGCCAAGATCTTCTACAGTGAAAAGACATTCAACCAGGTAAGGAAGTTAAGGGAAGTTTTAATGAACGATAATTCAGATGAAGGTATTTTTATAAAAGCAATAATTCTCGGTATCCTTCATGGCATATCTTTAGACTCGCTTTCACTTCGATGCTCGCATTCCTATTCGATGTCGCCCAATTATGTAAAGAAATATGCACGCATACATCACCTAAAGAGACCGTCAAGAAATGTTTTTATGTGCGTATTGAATAAGGCCAAAAAGGTTTTGGAGGACCCGTTACCCGAAATCAAGGGGGTTGCTTTGAATGACGAATCTGGAAACATTGGTCTGGAATCGGAATCCGTGAATATGATATTGGGTTCGCCACCATATTTTGATGTACAAACGTATGCTTGGTGCAATTGGCTGAGGTTATGGTTCCTAGGATATGATTATAAAGAAGTTAAAAGAAATCTGTCCGAAAGCGGTTCCGAAATCAAATACAGAGAATTTATGACTGATAGCATAAAGGAACTTTACAGAGTTCTCAGATATGGTGGTAGATGTTTCATAGTAGTTGGCGATGTAAAGAGATCCATAAAAGGTGGTTTTAAAATGATAAACACAGCAGAATTCATCCTACCCCTGCTACTGAAGGAGGGATTTGACGTGGAGAAAATAGTAGTGGATAAGATACCGCCACAGAAGAGGGTCATGAGTTACATAAAAAAGGGTAACGGTATCGAAAAAGAAAGAATGATTTATCTCAAGAAACTCTAGGAGACGGTTTAAGAAAAAATTTTTAAACCATACTAGTATAAATAGACGTTTATTCTAAATAAAATTATGAAATTTGAAGAATTAAACATCATAGAGAGATCTGAAACTAAGGAAGTGCCACTTGACGAATTAAAACTTGACCCAGATAATGTTAGGCTTCAACATATCAGGATTAAATACGGTAATATGACTGAAGAAGATATAAAAGAACACTTCTGGGCTGAACCTTCAACTAGGGATTTATATAGACAGATATTAGCTGCCAAGGGTTTGTATCAAGAAATTATCATTGATTCAATGGGTATCGTTAGAGAAGGTAATAGACGCTTAGTTTGCTTACGGAAGCTGAAAGAAGAGGCCCATGAAGGAAAATTACCTGGAATTCCGAAAACATTTTTTGACAAGATAAAATGTATCGTTTTGCCAAAGGATACAACCGATAGAGAACTATCGTTAATGCTTGCAAGCATACATGTCAAGGGTAAAAAAGCTTGGGATGCCTTTGACAAGGCCAGACACATAACACACCTGCATGATGAACTAAAAGTGAGTTATGATATACTTTCTAAAACACTCAACATGGGAAAGATTACGATTATAAGAGCTGTTGATGCATACAATACCACTCGAAAATATGGTGAAAAGTATCCAGAGGATGCGGATTGGTACAGGATGTTTACTTATTTTGATGAACTGTATAAGCGTAAAAGCCTAAAGGACTGGAGGAATAACCCATCCCATCTAGAATTATTTCTTGAATTGGTACATGAAGGAAAATTTCGTGATGTAAGGGATGTCAGATTTTTGGATAGAGTCCTGAAAGATGAAGATGCAATGAGAGCATTGGATAGAGGTAAATTTGAAGATGCTTTGAAAGTCGCTTGTTCAAAAGACCCATCAATCGAAGATAATAAATTCAGAAAAATCAGGGATACAATAGACACCATAAGATCCTTTTCCAGAAAGGACATCAAAGAAATTATCAATGACAGGTCAAGAAAAAACATGCTGCAGCAACTTATGAATGAGATAAGAATATTTCTTAGCGATATCGAAGCAATTGAAAAGTCAATTAAAAAAAGCGGAGAGGAAGTATGAAATATGAGAAATAGGAGGAGCATAATAAAATGCCTGAAATTACAAAAGAAAAAATTGAATTATTAAAAAATCTGTTAGAAAAACAAAAAAGTGAAATTTCTCCTAAACGTAGATTGGAAATACTTCAATTGGACTTCCGAAATACCTTGAAAAAACATCACGATTTATCAAAAATGGTAGGAATATTTTCATCTTTAAAAACGATGATACCGACAGCAGATAGAGGTAAAATTAAGGGTGAAAATTTAATAAAAAAATTATCGAAAGACTTAGCACAAGAATCTCTTTCAGTCTTAACTTGTTATCATATAAGAACGAAAAAAGGAGGGGCATCAAATATACCCATAGTTAAATTATTCAATGAATTAAAAGAAAGTCAATCACAAATAATCGATTTTTCTGAATGTTTGGCTACCGTTGTTCCTAATGCAATTTTTATATGGAATGACTCTAAAGTATCTACCATATTACATGAAAGCCGATCTTTCCACAATAATATCTTTGGTGATAATATAATCTCTTTCAATATTATTTTTTCAAATTATGATTCTGGTTGTCCTTCAATGAAACATATTAATGAAAATATACAAATATGTAAAAACAAAAAATTTGACATGTGCAGAAGTGATACATGTCAATTCACAAAGGAAATTAACCCTGGGAATAGAGAACCTCTTATTAAGAGTCTGAAATCGATTTTGGTAGTGTCAAAAACCTATAACGATATTGTCCCTGTTTTTAAAGATTATTTTGATAAATATTGGTTAGTCAAAAAAAATTGACTAAAAACGATAAATATTTAAGCTATATTATCAAACCAATAAATAATGGCCATTCCAAAAGATGTTGCTCAGAAGTTGGAAAATTTGGCCATAATGATTAATGAGAAACGTTTTTCAATACTTATAACTTTATTTAATTCTAATGTTTTGAAAATTGGATATTCATTAACTTTTGTCCAATTAAAAAAAATCACAGGTTTTGAAACAAATGATTTATCGTATCATTTAAAATTATTAAAAAGTGCTAAATTAGTCACTAAAAATAAGAAAAATGGCAGATATTATTCAATTACAAATATAGGGAAAAAATTAATTGAACAAATAGGATTCAGTAAAAATAAAGTTATGGAAATAAGAAAAAGAATATAATTAATTATTAACTCTATTGGATGCATATAGTAAAAAATTTATAACAATCAAAACCAAGTTAATTTCTGTTGTCTTTTCATTATTTATCTTTTCTCTCAAACTCTCTCTTAACAATCTCTTCCAATTCTTCAATCCATCTTTTACGTTCTTTCAAGCTAATTGTTATAAACCAATTAATTTTTCCCTCTTAAGAGTAATCATGAATCAATTTAAAAATTTAACCGTCCTTTACTGTTAATATGACACCACGGCTTAAATGGTTCGATCATGCAGACGATTGGGAAAAAATAAGAAAACAATTATTAAAAGATCGCTTAACCAAGGAATGGTTTGAAAAAGAGACCATTGAAAGGTTATTTGATGTAAAAATACGTTATGCAAGTAAATCAGAATTTAAATCTGCTTTTTATCACAATTTAAACGATAATTCATTTGTTATCGGAAAGGAAGCTCTATTAGAGACAGTACGTGGAGATTTTGCTAAAGCACTTCCTTATACAATTTTAACCCAAACTTTATTGGGTGTAGGTTATTTTTCGTTGAGAAATAAAGCTTTTCGTGATTCTGTAGGACCTAAAATTCAATCTGTATTAGAAACACATCTTAAAATAGCAAATGGAATAATAGAGGTTTCCAATGAAGAAGCGTATATAGATAATTTGTATGTTCAAGCTTTCGGAAGAGGTAGTCCAATAATAGATGATTTACAAAAAATATTTAAACGCATACAAAAAAGCTGCGAAGAAGGTGAAAAAACAGTTTTAACAGAGGTATCACCTCCGCCAGATAGTGGACATCTTACAATTAAGGTAAATGTAAAATTGTATAATTTAATGACCAAATATGAAACTAGTAGATCAGTCGCTGTAACACATTTTTATACTAAGGAAAGAGCATCACGAGAAGGACCAAACTCTGTATGGCAACTTGCTAATGAACTTATGAATCATCAAGTTTCTGATGCGGATTTATCTCCTTATCTCACAACTTGGAAAACTTACGGACCTGGTAAAAATTTCATCCAAAGAGTCGAAGATTTTAGACTTGGAGAAGATTCTCCTAAATCTTACAGTATACCAGTTAGTTAAATCCACACTTTAATTATGTATATGACATCCTCTGCGGACTAAAGTCCGCAGTTTCCTGACGTTTCGATAAAATGGTCCAAACGTATTTGTTGATCCCTGACATACTTCTTTGCTCCTTCAGTCGTCTGTCTTCCGACAGAATCTT
>Ga0315279_10000425_pt1 | contig 85422 bp, 76 predicted proteins | sample YL17G06_20_MG_FD_203694 | JGI IMG/M metagenome (GOLD analysis project Ga0315279, IMG submission 203694) | Sediment microbial communities from Yellowstone Lake, YNP, Wyoming, USA - YL17G06_20 | ecosystem: Environmental > Aquatic > Freshwater > Lake > Sediment | place: USA: Wyoming | collected...
ATGCGCCGATCGCCGCCATGGGAATCGTGAAATACCCGATGCCGGCATACATGTCTGCGACGCGTTCGGTTTTACCTGCAGTTCTTATGATATCTGCCATACGCCGCTTTTCTTCACGATTGCCCTGCGCGAACATGATTTTTTTGGGGTCGAGTATGTAGATAAGGCCATTCTCATGGTGTCGTACTTCCCCGGCTTCACCATACATCACTTCAGTATCCGGTGTCCGTGTATATTCAAGCAGGGAACGGATCCAGATGATCCCCTTTGGTCTACGGAAGGAAACAATCCTTTCGATTTCCTGTTGCGAGGGTTTTGTCCCATGGATCACTGCAACCTCTCCAACCATGAAAAATCCCCTTCCCGTGTAGCGCCTGCGTTCGGAAATTTCGCGATCGAAAGCATACCCGTCCCTTACCGGGATGTAGGTGGTTTCTCCATGAATGTAAGGTCTGCGCTGAGGATTCACCCAGTCCTCAGATTGTATTTTTTTCAGGTCTTTTTTGGCGACGATCCGTACTTTCATACATCACCGGAGTACCACGATCTGATTCCCGTCCCGCAGGATCTGGATGTGCTGTCCTGCCCTGACATCATGACCACGCCCGGCAATGCACTCACGTGTCACAAATGTTACCGGGTCGATAACACCAATGGTATCGCTTGACGAAAAGGCGACCATCGCATCTACAGCATTCCGTGCGCTTCCAACCAGCTTTTCGACTTCCCTCTCTTTCACAACCCTGATCGCTCCTTCAGAAAATTCGAACACTCTCATATTACGGGGATCTACCTGAATAACCTCCCCGTAGCGTCCCCGGAACCTGATCACGTCACGCTTCTGGTATTTGGGGAGGCGTAACGAGTAGGTAATCCGGAAGAGCTGTCGCCCGTTTCTCTCACCGATGAGTTTGGGATGCGTGGAAAACCTGCCCCCCAGCTCTGCAGTGATTCTCTTGGCGATGAGAAGCCCGATGTGCTGGGAGCCGACTGTTATATCCAGTCCATCCCGGATTTCATTCACATCCGATACAAATGATAAGCGTTCACCGCCAATCTGGAGTGACTCTTCAACCTCGCATGCAATACCAGCTGCCGTCTGAACTTCGAAAGGACTCGGAATACGGTCATGTGCCCGTACCTGGACAACACCTTCATAATAGTTACCGCTGATACGGTTGCAGCGATCGCATTGTTCCTTCTGCCAGGCGATTTCTGTTTCACAGGTTGCCCGGACGGGGTCATCGTACAGCACGCCCTTTATGGTGATGAACGCGCGGGAGCGGTTCGTACTCAACTCCTCGATCCTGATATCAGTGGTTGCCTTTTTTACATCAGGATGGATGTGCACAGCACTGCGTACAAGATCAGGGGCAAGCTCTGATCGTTCCTCGTTTGTATCGGTCCAGGTATTCCCCTTTTTCAATGCACCGCAGCTGGGGCAATGGATGCAGCAGACCCTTGGGTCGCAGGAAAACCAGCGGGTGCCCTCAAACCTGCATCGTTCACAGATGCCCTCTGCCTGTGTCGGCCTGCCGCATTTCGGGCAGAACATGTCCTTGATGTTCATTTCCCTACATCCTGAAAATTAATGCATGTGGGACAGCACCGATCATGATGCACCCGGAACGTGTGATCAGTCCCAAATCAATGGCGAGGGCTACCGCGCTCTCTCCCATCAGGTTTGCATTATCTGCATGTAACAGCGCGTCACGTACCTCATCCTCACCGGCGTTATGATTGCCGTAGAACGATTCACTGATACAAACCTCCATTTCCCCGTGTGTAATGGTGGTATTGAGCAGCTCCCTGTCGCACACCGCCACGATATCACCGGTTTTTGGGGAGCGGTGGATCTTTAAAAACATTGATCACTCATTGGGAGGGTATGATAAAAAAGGTGACCGGGAGTCAGCGTACTTCAATGGGGACGCCATATACAATTTCCACCGTTTCGGCATGGATACGGTGACAGTCCTCCTCACTGATAAGCCCGTGCGCGAGCAGCTGCTTTGTAAACCGGGGTACTGACTTTGGACCAATTACGGCGCCAGGTCGTGAGTTTTCGTCCATGTAATCGCTCTCCATCGTAAATCGCCGTTTTTCCCTGCAGAGCGCAGGGATGGCCTCATGGTTTGCAATAAACGAGGGAAGGAGTTGAGTTTCAGGTGTAGCATAATGCTTCACGACCTGATCAGGATTTACACCTGCGCGATGAGCCATTTCGACAACATCATGACACGGTCCGCTTTCTGCATGGATCTGGAGAGCGCAATTGCACTCCTTTGCCAGCCGGAGTGCGTACGCGAGAATGTCGTTGGAAGCCGACCAGATCTCCGGGCTTACTTCGTAGTGCGGGCGCCCGCTCTTGAGTGCATATGCTTTCCCCTCTTGCACATAACGCGCAGCAAGGTCAAGACCTCCTTTCATAACATCCACCGTGTTCTCCAGATCCAGATGTTCCAAAAGCCGCGAAATCTCTGCTGGATGAACCCCCAGCACCGGATAAACGACGATCCCGAGCCCGGATGTCACGTGCCCGGTACGGATCGTTTCATCGAAGACAGGGCAATAATCGGCACCAGACGACGGGTGCACGCCATATGACCATGATGGTTTTGAAACAAGGAAGAGGTGCGTGCCGCCCGCACGCATGAAATCTTTTGCGGCTTCGATCCCTCTCCCGTTTATCGGGTCAATGTGGATGTGGTCGTCAGTGATTGGGAAGGTGTCCGGTTTCAAGGCATTCCACAACCTGCATCAGGGGGTACCCTTTATGTGGGGAAAGCCGCGCCCTGCAATATGCATATCCCACCCTTGTCACAATCTCGACATCAAACATCAGACCGGCAAGTTCGCTATACCCGAACCTGTTGGGCAGCATGAGTGTGCGGTCAAGGCGCACGGTGATCTCCTCGACATAGGGTTGGAGGACGACACTTTTCTCAATCGCACTTTCCACAAATGCTGCACTCTCCTGTGAAATGGGAGTTCCGACCCACTGGTGATAAAGTGCTCCCAGCTTAATCCCTGCCTCAAAGATTGCCTGTTCCCTGTCGCTGTGCATCGTTAACCCTTAAATAATCTGTATGATACCCTGTTTGGGTTCCATCAGTTCACCGGCCTGGTGAAGCATCTCGATCCCGGCCTCCACCTTATCCCTCGCAAATCCTTTGGCCACCACAGCATCAATTACCTGATCCTTTGATGCACGTTTGCCCTCACCGCCGATATCACGGATTGTGTCCTTGATCACCCGCACAATGTCCCGTTTCTCTTTTGATATGCCCGTTACTACCTTGTCGATGTCAAATGTACCGGTCCTGGCATCATATGCAACCTGGCGCAGGCAGGCGTCCACGATATGGATTACCCGTTCCGCATCAGTCTGTTCGATGGTATTCGACAGCCGGATCCGGGCGCTTGCCTCCGCAAGCCTGACAAGCGCTTCCAGCTGCCGTGCAGTCACCGGGACTGGCTTGTTAGGCTCTGCAATGCCCCTGAGTTTGAGGTAATAGGTCACAAGTGCTTCCTTTGCTTCTGCTGAAAGTATAGGGTAACATGACCGTTTTGCGTATGCGACATATTTACGGAAGAGCGAGGGCTCGATATCAGGTTTTACCTGTGAGAGCTGCTGTTCGATATACTCGTCGGTGACCCCCGGGATCGGCGTCTTATTGTGCTGCGCGATCAGCTCCCCGATGCCGTGCGTCTTGAGGATGTGTTCGGCAATAGCGAGGTCCCTCCTTGGTTCGGGCTGGTCGGCCATGATGAAGATCAGGTCGAACCGTGAGAGGAGGGTGGGTGGCATGTTAATCTGGTCTGCGATATCCCCATACATGTCGAATCGCCCGTATTTCGGGTTTGCCGCACCCAGAAGGGCGCAACGGGACTTGAGCGTTGCGGTTATGCCTGCCTTTGCAACGCTGATGGTCTGCTGTTCCATTGCTTCGTGAAGCGCACTCCTGTCCTCTTTCTGCATCTTGTCCATCTCATCCACTGCAGCGACCCCCATGTCAGCGAGCACAAGCGCGCCTGCTTCAAGTGTCCAGCGCCCTTCGCCGAACTCGTCCTTGACAGCCGTTGCTGTTAACCCCGCTGATGTGGAGGACTGTCCGCTCGTGTAAATCGCGCGGGGAGAGAGCTTGACGACATACCTTAAAAGCTGGCTTTTTGCAATACCGGGGTCTCCGATGAGCAGAACATGAATGTCGCCGCGCAGATGGGTGCCGTCCGGCATCTCCTTGACAATACCGCCAAAGAGCTGGAGCGCAATCGCCTCCTTTACATCTTCGCTGCCGTAAATAGTGGGGGCGATTGAATGCGTGATCTTCCGGTAGATCATCGGGTCATGGGAAAGTTCCTTAATCGCATCTTCTGCATGTTCGTCAATCTCGACCTCTTCAAACTCTTTCTCTTGGATCTCGATGGAATTGCATTCCAGAAAGATGTCAAAGACCGTACTCTTCTCTCCTCTGACCACCCTTTGCATCGATCGGAGAATCCCGTTGATTACCACACGGTCACCCGGTGATACCAGTCCGGCAAGATCGTCAGTTATGTCAATATCAAGTGTCTGGGGCTGTTCACCACCCCGTAACCCTTCCGGGGACTCCTGCACCCGGAGCTTCTGCGAATCGACGAACTTGGACCGTTTTGGCAGAAGTTCAAGCTTTTTAAATGTACACCCATCAGTTGCGCACCCATCCGGTTCAATAAACTTCCCGTATTTCTGCTTTTTTACGGTGAAATGGCCCGCGGGGCATTTGAAGACCGCTTCGATAATGCGTGGGCGAACTTCGGTGGTCTTGCGCAAAATGCCTTCAATTGAGATGAACCGGTTAATATCATCAGATCTGATATGGCGGACTCCGACTTTCTGGGGGAGGTTTTTAAACCTGACATTGATCCCTTGGGGTTCTTTTCCATCCTTTGTCCTGATCAGCTGGTTGCTTTTGATGGCGTCCCAGACATCTTCGAGAACTTTTCCGGGGTTTTCCAGAAGTTCGTCAGCGAGCGAGATCCCCGCCTTCCCGAATTTTTCGATCTCGCGGTAGTCGATATAAAGAGACCTTCGGTAGGGGAATTCCCGGCCCAGCTCACCAAGCTCCTTTTTATACCGGCTTTTTAAGAACCGGCTCCAGTCCGATGCCCTGTCAGCAACATTGTCCTGTGCATCCTTATCCACGCCCGCACCTCATGACCGTTCCTGTGCCGAAAGCACAAACCGCGCAATGAGCGCTTCCATCTGGATGTCACTGTTTGCGCCTTCAGAGAGACGGAAATCCGCCTCACCCAGATGATCGATCAAACGGACCTTGAGCCCCCGGTCTATATCTCGTCTGAGAAGGGCACGGTAGCACTGGTTGATCAGTTCATTTGAGGCAATCCCGCGTTCATGCAAGAGATGGGAGAGGAGCGACTCGGCACCATCGAAGTCCCCTGAAAGGGAGAGGTTCAGGAGTTCATCAATTTCTTCCGGGCGGGCAGTCGAAGTGATCGCATAGACCCTCGCGGCATCGATATTCGTGTTGATGATAGCTGCTCCCTGCAGGGCATTGATTGCCTTACGCATATCACCCTGTGCGATGTAGACCATCGCATCCATGGCCTCCGGGCTCACGGTCAGCCCTTCACGGCGTGCAATATGCAAAATCTCCTCTTTGATTGCTGCAGGAGAGAGTGGTTTGAACCGGTAGATTGCGCACCGGCTCTGGATCGGATCAATGATCTTGGAAGAATAGTTGCAGGAAAGAATGAACCGGCAGGTCTGCGCATAACTCTCCATCGTCCTGCGCAGTGCTGCCTGTGCATCAGTCGTGAGCGCATCCGCCTCATCTAAAAAAAGGATTTTGAAGGTTGAATCGCCAAGCGGGGTAGTACGGGCGAACTGCTTGATCTGATTGCGCACGACATCAATCCCCCTTTCATCTGAAGCGTTCAGTTCCCGAAAGTTCATCTGCCACGATTCACCGAAGATCTCCCGTGCAAGAGTGACTGCGGCCGTTGTTTTTCCAACACCGGCGTTTCCTGTGAAAAGGAGGTGCGGAAGATTTTTTGTTTTTACGTACGAAGAGAGACGCTCGACAATCTCATCCTGCCCCACAATATCAGCAAGCCTTGCGGGACGGTACTTCTCGATCCAGATGGTGTGGTTTTCCTCCATGTGCCAGGTCTCCCCTCGGTTCAATTCAGGTATTGGTATGGAAAGGTATAGCATTGTTGCCCGCCCGCACCATTTGTCGCAGAACGGAAATGCCGGCTTGTACTACATGAATGTAATAATCTTTATCATAAGAGTTTTGAAATTACTCCTTATGAACTACCGGCTCGCTTTGTTTGTTGTCCTGTTGATAGGAATTGTCGTTCTCCCTGCATCCGCAAGCCTGGCAAAAATTACGGCAGGCGCGCCGGTCTTTATCGGTGAAGTTGGTCTGGACATCTCCTCTGCGCTGAATGGCTGCAAACAGATTGCGTGGTGGGATGCTGGTAACGACACGAGCACGCCACCGGGAAAAATCCTTGAAATTGAAGGAGATATCTTCCGCTATAATATCACCCCGGATATCTTTTCCCAATACATGGGGAAGTGGTATTCATGGGACAAGAAACCGAATGTGATGGTCTTTGAGGTCCAAAAACCCGAATTTACCCTGAGAGTCTGGGATCTCGACCGTGACCGCGATGTTACCGGGCAGTCCGTTCCCCGAAGTACGCGGGTCACCTACCGGATCGACACGAACCTCTATCACGCAGTGAATACCCTGAAGCGTCCTGAAGGCAACCCCCTAGACCGCATTTTCAGCGTCAGGTTCACCGGCCCGAATGGTAAGGGCATTACCAGTATCTATACGGGGAGCGCAGGGATACCCGATACCGTCATACTTGTTTTTGAATCCACGCCCTCTGTGAAATCTTCCCCTTATTTCTGGAAGGATGGTGGTGACTGGAACCATTCCGCGCGAAGTGGTGACGGTATCCCCCTCTATCCTCTGGGAACGTATACCTTCACCGCATCCCAGAACCTTAACAATATGAGGAGTTATTATGGGGATACTGAGGGAGTGACAATCTCCGGTCCAAAAAATATTACCTTTGTCGCAGACCAGCCCACTGCCCAACCTACAAAGACGGCAACCACCACAAGGATCTCCACCACAAAACCCCCCACCACAACAGTGACAAGGGGGGTCACGGTCATAACAACGGCTGCCCCGACCGTAAAGCTGACATGGACATCAACGCCGTTGCCGGCTGAGATTTGTTTCGTGGCGCTGGGTATGACGGGCCTTTGTATAGTCCTGCTCCGCAGGAAAGCCCGTTGATCCGCGATCATCAATTTTAACTCTTTTTAGACACTATAATGGATACATCGACTGGTTCCGGAGTCATTTAATGAACATGCGGGTCTGTTTCCTGATCTTGGGTCTTTGTATCCTCTCTCTCTTCGTGCCGTCACCTGTGGCAGCCCAGGATCAGTTCAACACTGCAGGAGCCCTTTATTCAAAGAGTGTTGACCTGGCAAACGAAGGGAAATACCAGGAAGCTTTGACAGCTGCTGATCAGGCTCTGGCACTCAACGCAAGTCCTCTCATTCCCCTTATCCAGACAAACAGGGCCGGGATTCTTGTGATGCTCGGACGTTATGACGAAGCGGTCTCTGCAGCGGATATTGCATTATCAGCCAGGGGTAACCTGACCACCACATTCTCCATCGCATATTTTAATAAAGGTGACGCCCTCCGCCACCTTGGCAGGACCGATGAGGCACAGGTCGCATTCGCAAAAGCCCAGGAACTTGATCCCTCATTAACTCCTCCTGACATGTACACCCCCGTGACCCCAGCTCTACCGGCATCAGCGAAATCTCCCCCGTCCGGGCTCGTCGTGTTTGCGGGTTTGGCATGCGGCTGCGGCCTCTCTTACTATTTCCGTTATAAAATGTACTCTTTTTTAAAGAGCAACCATTGAATACGATGAACTCAAAGATTCGATTAATGGGGCAGAAAATATCACGTTATGCCGTTTTTATTCTTTGTATTATTGGATGCATCATCACTGCCGGCTGTTCTGATCTGTTAACAGGGGAAGGCCCCGTAATAAAATATGCATTCTCCTCCCACACTTCGCCGACCCCGATGCCAACTCCTCTCCCGACCCAGGCCCCAACGACCTCATCCACCCTCACCTCCGGGACTCTCGCCCCTGAACAGTCCCCGTCTCTAGTGATTCTGGCGACACCAATAGAGGACCCCACTGCATATCACCCGCTCCGTGTCATCCCGAATTCCGGTGATGCGGTGGAATACCGGACTTTTACTTTCCGTTACCGTACAGACGACTATACTCTCAGAGTGCCAATGAATGCATCCATATACCGCGCGGCAAATACTTCGAAAAACAAGCAGATGATCATTGATGACAGGGAGTACGGGCTTTTCTACCAACAGGTGGTTACTGACCCTGCGATGGAACCGTTTTATAATGATATTTTAAAAGAAGTGCGGAATCTGCGGTATAAAGGAGGCAGGACGCTCACCGATGACGAATATCTTGAGATGGTTGTCAGTTTTGTCCAGCAGATTCCGTATGATATTACCACGACCGGTGTCCGGTATCCAATTGAGGTGATCTATGACCAGAAGGGAGACTGTGACGAAAAATCAATTCTCCTTACGGGACTTCTCTCGCGGGAAGGATACGATGTCGGGCTTTTGCTCTTTCCATCGCTGCAGCATGCAACTGCGGGAATCCGCATTCACCTTGCGACCAATAACCCGTCATTCAGGGTATTTTCCGATGGTAAACGGGATTACATCTATATCGAAACGACAACCACCCGCCTGATTGGATTCTACCCGGATGAGTTCAAAACCGCACCCCAACCCATCATCGTACCCGTCGGGAGTGGAACCCTCAATTATAGACATGTAAACTATGTTATGAGCATCTTTTATGATCTCGGCTCAATCAAAACAAACACCCGTATCCTCGAGGAACGCGCTGCGGCAAACAATAACACCCTTCAGCAATGGGATTACGATGCACATGTCTCATACATCAATACCTATAATTTTGTAATGTCCACCAATGACCGCGAAGCGGCAATGGAAGCAATCCGGGAAAGCGAGCTCCCCCACCAGTCAGCCTGCATGAGCTGTAATTGAGCTCTTTTTTTTGTTGATGACTATACTTTGAAGATATAATCTCTCCAACTACACTACCGGGTTTATGGAAGGTGCAGTCAGGGTTTTTGCCGGCGAATTCAACCGCTCGACATTAACCGTTCAAAAGCCTGGATCGGGAGGACCTCCCTTTGTGGTAACTCCCGGTGGTTTATGGTGCCATCTCATGTACCTGAACGGAGCCCTGACAGAGGTATCGGAGAATGGTGACATGCTCCGCTGCCGAATTTCCGATCCAACCGGTGTTTTTGAGGTTGTCATTGCCGGTGTGCGAACGGAACTATTCAATATGGCAAGAAAGATACCCGTACCGTCATTTGTCGCGATTGTCGGAATGGCGCAGATGTACCAGAAGAGAGATATGTATTTTTTATCTGTACGCCCGGAATCGATACAGATCGTTGACCGTACCGCGCGTGATACCTGGGTAGTACGGACAGCGGATATGACGCTGGACCGTCTGGAACGACTGGCTACCGCCATGCGCAGGCAAACCCTCGACCCACAGAGTCTCGCCGTGATAGAACATTACCGGACGACGGCGGAAAAGGTGCAGGAGCTGATCCTCATGGTCGAGTCGGCACTTTCCAGTGTCCCAATGTTGGTTGCACCAGCGCAGACATCGCAAAATCCCGGCGAACTCATCCTTGCGATCATAAAGGAACATCAGGGACCACGGGGCATCGCCGTCGAAGAAGTGGTTGCATTTGCCGGCCTGCAGGGTGTTCCGGCGGATACGGCAACTGAGGTAATCAGGGACCTTATCCTCCAGGATGAGTGTTACCAGCCCCAGAAAGGCATTATCAAGCTGCTATGAATCTCCAGTTTATCAGTGATGGTCCTGCGCTCATCGTGCAGAACCGCACGCGGGTGCTTGTCGTTGCTGACCTTCATTTTGGTATCGAGTCTGACCTTGCGTACCACGGGTGGCATTTTTCAAGCAGGAGCGATGAACGACTCAGGCGGGTGTGCGCATGTATAGATGCCACATCTCCGGATCTCCTCCTCCTTCTTGGCGATGTGAAGCACAGTATCCCGAAAACAACTCGGCAGGAATTTCGTGAAATGCCAGATATCCTTTCAGCCTTTCGCGATCTTGTCCCGGTCAGGGTGATGCCCGGTAACCATGACATTGGGATCAGGCGGTTCCTGCAGGAGGGAGAACTCCTGCCAAAGGATGGAGCTGTAATTGACAGTGTCGCGTATATCCATGGTCACACCACCCCCGCTCCAGCCCTGCTCGGACACCTGATCATTGCCGGGCATCACCATCCCATGGTCTCGCTGCATGATGAGGTGGGGTGCTCCCTGCGTGCCCCGGCATACCTTGCTGCTGAACTCGATCCTGAAAAGTTTCGTCATGCAGAAAAAAAAGGGACACGAAAGAAGACCCGTGTGCTCTTTATGCCGGCGTTTAATGAGTATGCCGGCTTTGATATTCTGCAGATAACAAGACACCCGTTCTCCCCGCTCTCTCGATCGATCCGCACTGAACGGGCGGAGGTCTTCCTGACTGATGGTACCTACATCGGCCCGGTTTCTGCACTGGAGGACAATGTCGCTGCTTGACCGGCTCGATGGACGGGTGAGATCCTGTATTAAAAAGCGGGGTTTTTCCGGATTGTCCGATCCGCAGATGCAGGCGATCCCGCCGATTCTGGACAAAAAGAGCATTGTACTCATCGCACCAACAGGTACCGGTAAGACTGAAAGCGCGATGATTCCGGTCTTCAACGCGTTGCTGACTTCCCGATCAGACGGTGGCATCAGGGCACTTTACATCACCCCCCTGCGCTCGCTCAACCGTGATATCCTTTCCCGGATGGAATGGTGGTGTAATGAACTTTCCCTCTCCATCGGTGTCCGGCACGGTGATACACCGGCATCGGAACGGCGCAGGCAGGCACTCTCCCCGCCAGAACTCCTCATCACGACGCCAGAGACCCTGCAGGCACTGTTCATGGGCAGGCGCCTGCGCCGCCACCTTGCCGGGATTCGGTATGTCATCGTTGATGAAATTCACGAACTTGCCGGCAGCAAGCGGGGAGCCCAGCTTGCAGTCGCACTGGAGCGTCTCTATGTCTATGCAGGGAACTTCCAGCGCATCGGGCTCTCCGCAACGGTCGGAAACCCCGATGAAATCGGCAGGTTCCTGTGCGGTGCACGCCCCTTCTCGGTCGTGCAGGTTCCGGTTGCCAAGCAGCTGGATCTTACGGTGAAGTTTGCCGGGGAAACATTCAAACAACAGGTTGAAGTGCTCTCTTCCATGCTCGGGGGTGAGGGATCGACGCTTGTCTTTGTGAATACGCGGGTTACAGCCGAGGCGTTGGGACACGAGCTCTTCGGGCGCGGAGATGTGGAGGTGCACCACGGATCACTTTCAAAGGATGTGCGGATCGATGCCGAGGAGCGGTTTAAGCGGGGGGAGATCAAGACCCTGATCTGTACCTCATCGATGGAACTCGGGATCGATATCGGTAGGGTGGATCATGTGATCCAGTTCGGTTCCCCGCGGGAGGTTGCCCGCCTGATCCAGCGCGTCGGCAGGGCGGGGCACCAGCTCCACAAGGTCTCGCGCGGCACGATTCTTGCCACCGGGTTTTCCGACCTTTTGGAATCTTTGGTCATTGCACGCAGGGCGCGGGCAAACGAGATTGAGAACGTTGTTCCGCATGTGAACGCTGCTGACGTGCTCGCAAACCAGATTGCCGGCATCTCCGTCGAATATGGCGAGATCGAGCGCGACCGCGTACGCGAGATTATTGAACGATCGCATGTTTTTTCTGACTGCGGCACCCTGCTCGATGACGTCTGCCGCCAGATGCAGGAGCACCGTCTGATCCATCTGGACGGCAGCCGGATCATCACGACTGCACGGGCGCGGAAATACCTTGCCGGCAACCTCTCCATGATCCATGACGAGAGGAAAGTACCGGTCTTTGATATGGTCTCACGCCGCACGGTGGGTACGCTCGATGAATCATTTGTCGTGGGGTGGGTGTACACCGGGGCGGTCTTTATCACCAAGGGACAGCTCTGGAGGGTGATCGAGATTGCTGACGGCAAGCTCACCGTTGAACCGGCAAAAAAGGTTCATGGGGAGATTCCTTCATGGGAGGGGGAACAGATCCCGGTTCCGTTCGGCATCGCACGCGAAGTAGGCAGCATCCGCCGGGACCGGATGATCAGGGACTATACCCACGAACCCGATGGTATCCGGTATGCCGAGAAGTTCCTTTCAGATATGGATAAAAACCGCTCCCGTGTTCCGACGGATCGTCTCATCACGCTCGAGAATACGGACGAGGGGGTAGTCTGTAATATCTGTGCCGGGCACAAGCCAAACGAGGCACTGGGGCGTGTGATCTCCATTCTGATCTCGGCAAAGTTCGGCACGACGGTCGGGATCGAACTGGACGCGTACCGGATCCTGTTACGACTTCCACCATCAATCCGGGCGGCGGATGTCCGCGACGCCATCATTTCCCTTGATCCTGTGCATATGCCGGGCATCATCAGGCTTGCCCTCAAACGGACAGCGCTTTTCAAGTGGAAGCTTGTGCAGGTGGCAAAGAAGTTTGGGGCTATTGACCAGGATGCGGATTATGAGAAGATCAGTATCCAGCGGCTCCTCGAATTCTTCGACAACAGCGTTATCCAGAAGGAGACGTACCGTGAACTTTTGTCTGAATACATGGACATCACAACGGCGGCGGCCATTATCGGGCTGGTACGGCAGGGGGATATTGAAATTGCCCTCGGGCGGCTCAGCATGATCGGTGCGGAGGGATTGCTCTCTTCCCGTGACCAGATCCCCCCGCCCACTGCAGACCAGGCGGTGATCTCTGCGGTCCGGCGCCGGCTGGAGTCAGACGATATTGTGCTCTGCTGCATGAACTGCCGTGAGTGGAAGAGCCGTACGGTGGTCTCACGGGTCCCCGAAATGCCGCAGTGCCCGAAGTGCGGGGCACGCCTGATCGCGGCACTTAAGCCATGGGAGGATCTGCTCTATGCGATCGCGAACAAAAAGAAGAAATCTGATGAAGAGCGGGCAACGGAGCTGCGTCTGGTAAAAAACGCAAACATCGTGCTCTCAAGCGGGAAAAAGGCGGTGATCGCACTGGCGGCACGCGGAGTCGGCCCGGAAAATGCATCCCGCATCCTCGGGACGCTTGCGGATGGTGACGCATTTTATCGCGAAATCCTGAAAGCCGAGCGGAATTATATCCAGACGCACCGGTTCTGGCAATAAAAAAGGCAAAAAAAATAATCCGGATACTACATGATGCTCTCGAGCTTCTGCTCGAGGAAGTCTAATCCCTTTTTGATATCTTCAAGGTTTTTACCGCCGGTAAGGATGATCTTTCCTGAGCTGAAGAGCAGGGCAACGATCTTGGGATCCTTTATGCGGTACACAAGCCCCGGGAACTGTTCCGGTTCATACTCGATATTTTCGAGGTTTAACGTGATGACGACTTTGTTGAGGTTGATGTATTTGGCGATATCGTACGAGCAGACAATGTTGGTGATGGCAACTTTTGGTTCTTTGAAGGTTTTCACTCCGGCTTTCTTGAGTGAATTGATGATCAGTTTAAGCCCGTCATCGAGTGCTTTTTTGTCGCGGATACCGGTCAGCACAACCTTTCCGGAGGAAAAAATCAGGGAGGCGATCTTGGGGTTTTCGATCCGGTATACCGCACCCGGGAACCGTTTGGTGTTGAGCTCACAGCTGGGGATCTTTTTTGAGACCATAGCGAGATCAATGGAATCGGCAATAACACCTGATGCGACGATATTCTCAATTTTTAATGATTCGTACCGTTTATCAGCCATCCACTATACTATGCTGCTCATCAAATCATAATACTAATGGACAACCTTTATGTCCCATCCTTCGATAACGACGGCATGCATCTTTTAAAATATAACGTTGTTCGGACAGATCTCTTTTGATTTTGTTACAGTATGTTTCAAAGAAAGAGCGTGATCGGCGTTCTTTATGGGATCCGTGGCGCGGCCGTACATCCGTTTATTATATTGAATCCCGGCTATTGGGTAACGGACAATCCCCTCCGGGAGGTTCAGAGCCATGCGAAGAACGTGACCGGGTGATATAATCACCAATGGGAGTATTGTGTTTCTGCCATCGCTGCAAAAAACAATTCCGGCAAGAACCGGCACAAAGATTGTCATCAGCAGGAGGTCAGGATATATGCAACGGATTATGGCAGGATCAAGGAACCGTGAATGCCTAACTTTATGTAATTTTAGGACGCATGATTACAGGCGCGAGGGTTGCCAAGCCAGGTCAAAGGCGCTGGATTCAGGGTCCAGTCGCGCAGGCGTTCGAGGGTTCAAATCCCTTCCCTCGCATTTAGCAAGTTTTTTTAGATCAATTATTTTCTCCAGATAGGTAGATTGTCATGTAAATTGAAATATTCCTTTTTTAGAAATGCTAAAATTTTTAGGCTTGTTTGAGTATATGATGATGAGCCCCTCCCTTTTCTTTCTTCTTCTTAGATTAAGAACCATCTTTTTAATTGAAAAACCAACTCTTAACTATAGGAGTTATGTTTTCTTGACAGGCGACCAGAGGAACAATATACGCACCGCTGCGCAATCTCAACCGGTTTTCAGTCGGGGTATTGTTGCGGGGATTATCGCAATTGTTGCAGTACTTGTACTTGTTTTTATTATGTTGCTGACCATGAGCGTGAACAATGCTGCACCTGTACAGGTGACCCAGACCACGGTACCGTTAGCGGCACCGCAGAAATCCCCGCGCCCTGCTGTCGATCTCTATGTGATGTCATTCTGCCCGTACGGGGTGCAGGCAGAGACGGCAATGAAACCGGTTGTAGCGCTGCTGGGAGCAAAGGCGGATTTCAGGGTCCGGTATATTGCAACCGTGAAGAACAGTACGGTGGAGGGGATACGATCGCTTCACGGCATCGAGGAAGCAAAGGAAGATCTCCGGCAGCTCTGTGTAATGAAGTACTATCCTGATAAATTCTGGTCTTATATCGAAGGGATTAATGCACAGTGCTATCCGGGCTCCCGGGAACCTGCGGTTCTCGACCCGTGCTGGAGGAATGTCTCTGTCCCGCTAGGGATAGATCCGGAAAAGGTGACTTCCTGCGCGTACAGCAGTGAAGGCATAAGTATGATCAAGGATGACGAGCGTATCACCACGGAGAAACAGATTACCGGTTCACCCACCCTGCTCATCAACGGGCAGAGATATGCTGGACAGAGGACAGCAGAAGCGTATAAACTGGCGATCTGTAGTTCATTCGAGAGCCCACCGGTTGAGTGCAATACCGTTCTTTCCGCCCAGCAGGCAGGACAGGCCGCAGGCGCCTGTGGTTAACCGGATTGGTGGGGAGAGAACCTGTGTTCATCATGTACAGAGGATATCTTGGAACGGTACCGGAATTATCATACCGTATTTCACCACCTTTTTTCCTGAAACGCGCCGGTATTCGGTAAAATTCTAAGGTTCCTGATAGAGAACGTCCGGGACTATACAGGGTCTATCCGGAAATCCGAATGTGACACCCTCCCAAAATTTTTTTAACATTATTACAACTCAACCGCTCACTGTTCCGGATATGCTCATTCATCCGGTCCTGAAGACTCCGGAATTATCATCTGCACCCTTCCGACACGCCCGTCCGTGAGCCGGACCTTGATCCCGTGGGGATGGAATGTGGTGTTGGTCAGGATCTCCTGCACTATCCCCCGCACAACCCTTCCGCTCCGCTGGTCTGCTTTGGTAACGATATCGACCGTTGATCCAGACTGGATTGCACAACGTTGGAGGGTGCCTTTTTTTATTGCCATATGTTCTCCAGAATTGGGGGGTAGGTATACATCTACTTTGTTCCGGTTATTGGAAAAAGCCGGGATCAATTGAAACAAAATCACGTGGTTGTTTACCTGTTGTCGCTTACAATCCCCTCACAATCTCGTCAACTGCCGCAATGAAAAGGTCAATTTCCTGCCCGATATTGTAGAGTGCGAGGCTCGCCCGCACCGTCCCCTCTGCAAGCCCGAGATGTTCCATCAATGGCTGGCAGCAGTGGTGCCCGGACCGCACCATGATGTCTGCACTCTCATCGAGCTGCTCGGCGACTTCATGCGGATGGAGCCCGTCAATGGTAAACGAGACAACACCGATGCGGGAATCCGCGTGTTCAGGGGCATATATCCGGACCCGGTCGATCGTTTTCAGTCCTTCAATCAACCGGGCGGTGAGCAGATCTTCATGCTGACGGATCTTCCCCATACCGATTGCTGCAAGGTAATCAACGGCTGCCCCCAGCCCAATCCCACCGGAAATATTGGGGGTTCCCGCCTCGTACTTCTGGTAGCCTTCCGCAGCGGTATACCCGTCCTTTGTTACTGTTTCGACCATTCCCCCACCGAGCATCGTGGGTTCGATAATCGGCTCCTTCATCCAGAGAATACCGGTGCCGGTCGGCCCGAGCATCTTGTGACCGGAGAATGCAAAAAAATCGCACCCCAGCCGCGTGACATCGACCGGCAGGTGCGGCACGGTCTGTGCCCCGTCCACAAGCAGGAGGGTGCCATGGTCATGGCAGATTTCTGCAATCTTTTCTATCGGGGTGACAACACCGAGCACATTGGAAGCATGGGTGACAGCGACCAGCCGTGTAGTGTCGGTGATTGTGTTTTTGATGGCAGAAAGATCGAGAGTGTAATCTGTATTGATGCCGACGAGATCGACACTGACTCCCTGCTTTGTGAGGTTTCTCCACGGCAGCAGGTTCGAGTGGTGTTCAAGAATTGTAGTGACAACATGGTCGCCCCGTTTCCACGATAGCCCCTGTGCCACCATGTTGATTGCCTCAGTCGTGTTTTTCGTAAAAACGGTCACGCCTTCCTGTCCCCCGATGAACTGCGCAACCTTCCCATGAGCATGCCAGTAGCGCTGCGACGCAATCTGTGTCAGCCGGTGCACTCCTCTTCCCACGTTTGCACGGTACTGGTGCTCGAAATCGACCACGGCCTGCACGACCGGTTCGGGAGAGAAGCTCGTTGCTGCGTTGTCAAAGTAGATGAGATCGGTAAGAATAGGAAAATCCCTGCGGACCTTCTCCGGATTGAATGTGCCTTCGGTCCGTTCTTCCAAGGTTATCACGATCGCTTCACTTTTTTGTGTGTCCGCTTCACTCTTGGTCTTTTCTTTATGGACTGGCTTCACGGTATCATCATCATTGAGTGCAATTCCTCTGGAATGGCACAGCTCCCTCATCTTTGGGGGGAGTGCTCTCCAGCGCCAGAGTCCCCACAAGCGGTATTCTTCCGGCAATCCTTTCTTTGTTGCCCATTGTTCAAGTGCCTCACTGCAGCGGCGGACATATTCGGGATGCAGATCCTTCAAAACCTCATACTCGCTCTCCAGCATGGACGGGCAGGGGTAGCAGCCGATGCGCTCGATCCCTTTCTCGTAGAGCGGGTTTTGCGGCAGCTTCTGCCACCAGAGGTATAAGAAGACTTCCAGTGCACGCCAGTTCCGGATCGGAGAGATGTTCATCTGGAGCGGGTTATCGGGGTTCTGGCTTGTCTCTTCAAGATCGGCGCGGTTCCACGATTCATACCAGCGGTTGCCCTGGACAGTCACGCACGGGCCGACTGTTGCGAGGTAGAGTTTGAGGGGTCGCAGTTTCAGCAGTTTGCAGCACCAGCGGTGGTCCTTGCCGGGAGGTCCGGCCTTTTCTGCCGCCTGCCAGAAATCCCCGACGGGCGGGACGGTCTCGATTCCCTGGGCTTTGACAAACTCCACCGTTTCTGAAAATTCAATGCCCGTGTCGATGAAGAATGCTTTTGTTACTCCTGCTTTTCGTGCAAGGTGCAGGACGGCGGTACTGTCCTTGCCGCCTGAGAACGATACGTTGATGGTCGGGCGGTCATGCAGGTGGTGCCGGATCGTCCGGATTGCGTTGCGTTCAAGATTTTTCAGGTGATACCGGTTCCGTTCGACTGCAACCCCCCAGTCCGGGTCCGGGAATGGTTTAGGTTCAACCGGTACGATCTCTTTGATTTTGATATACCCTTCCTTCACCATGCCGGTGCCATACTTATTCCGGTACTTTACAATGAACATGCCATCCGGAACTTTCATCGTCAGCGGGAGCCGCTTGCCCCCGATCCTTCCCTGATTCCTGCTGACATTGGTATGGGTTTCCAGGTCGATGATGCCGCGGGTCACATGCTGGATGAGGTATGGCAGTGCTTCCGGTGCAATATCAAAGCTGAACTCCCGCACAACCGGATCAAAGGTGAGCCAGCCGAACCGTTCTCCGTTGATGATCACGAGATCGGCGCGGTCGATCCCCCCGGTCTTGTTCAGTAACATAATTTTTGGGAGCGGGACATTGCCGAACTGTTCGTGTACGAGCCTTTGTATCAACGCCATATCTGCTGAGAGTGCCGGGCGGACATCGTATGGCTGGAGGAGCGGGATCTTCTCTCCCTCCTGCCCGCACCCACAACTCCGCCCGATGAGCGGGACGTTGCAGAATTCACACCAGTAGAGGATCTTTTTGACCGGCGGCTCGCGCATCACACTCACTGGTGGGGTGGTTCAGGAGATAAGAGAAACGATTGCGGGGGGAATGAGCAAGAACCCAATCGTACAGGGTGGAGGGAATTACTAAAAGAAGATTTCCTTCTGCAGTGATGGAGAGCTTCTTAAACTCAGCCGTTCTTTTAAGTATACAGTTTTCTAACAAAAGGCTGTTTGAGAAACATTATGTATGGATCAAATTTTGGCGGCCCGAGAAACTTCGGCCCCCGTGAAATGACAAAGGTAGTCTGTTCAGACTGCGGTAAAGATTGCGAAGTACCATTTAAGCCGACCGAGGGAAGACCTGTCTATTGCCAGGACTGCCTTCCAAAGCACCGGAAACCCCGGTTCTAATTTTTTTACCTTTTTCCTGATTTTTAGAGTTCTTAACCGCCGTATATACCTGTTTTTGTCCTCAACTCCGACAGTTTGCAGGGGACAAGAGAATTGCTCTATGACCACAGGACTCCCTGTTGTTCATCCCTGATCAATCGTGTGGGATTCTTTTTTCCTTCCTTAGAGGCCACTTACCGGATGCTCTGCCAGATGGCAAGGCCGAACTCCAGTGCGATCAGGATAATAATCACCCATTCAAGAAAGTTTGAGTGCTGGATACGGACTTCGTCCGAGAGCATCGAATAGTTTTCCCGGATCACATCAATCTTCCTGCTCACACTCTCACTCCACTGCCGACTCCGGAATACCCTCAACGCTGTTGCATAAACACGGGCGTAATAGATATCTTCAGTAACTTTGATCAGGTTGTTGACTTTTTCAATAATCTCGGAGATCTCTGCGTAGGTCTCCATCTGCGTCCCCATGATCGTATGGTACTGGTGCATGCGCAGAAACCGCCACATCCTGTCGGCATGCTCGATGTCATCATACATCTTCTCCATCTGGCGGGTCAGTTCACGATCATAGTATCTGAGTTCGAGAACCTGCACATTGGCAAATTCGATCAGGTCGATCAGGTCGGTCGGGATTTCCGGGTTGCAGAGAAAAGCAGTATCCCACGAAATGATCGCAAGGTCGTCTGTTGTGTAACTGAGCGAATTTTTCATGATCTCCTCGCGGATCTGGGGCGAAATGGTTGTCTGTTCTCCGATTAAAAGAGGCACCGGATCAATCGAATCGTCCCGTTTGTCTGAGACATATACCGTATAGTCTTCAAAGAAATCCGGATTGATCGCGAAATTTTTGATATGGGGTCTGATGATCTCACCCAGTGTCGAGAGATACTGTAAATAGAAGTCAGACAATCCCTCCTGCCCGGCAAATTTAAGTGCGATATCCTCAAGCGTGGAAAACCCGGCATCCACATTTTCATAGATAAAACAGAAGCTGATCGCACCGATATCATACACACGGGCAACAACGGAAAACTCAAACGGTGCGCCATCACGTTCGGCCCGGATCCCCTGCAAGCGGATCGTGAGGGGAGGGTCCTCGATCATAATGGACTTTTGTTTGACCCGGTGCAGGCTCGACCTTGCGGTCACGAAACTCTTCGCAAGCTCGTATTCGAGCCAGTCAAGGTCGATCTCCCTGCCAATATCATAAATCCGGTAAAACCGGAGTGCGATCACGGTCCCCTGTTCCCCCACCGGAGTGCTGCCGGTACCTGCTACAATGAACAACGATCGAGGAGATAAATCCTTGTGGAACTATCCAGTCCTGCGATGCGGGGTGCCTGACCCGGGGGATCTGAATAGAACCCTCAATCCACCGTTTGTGGTATGTGGTAAAAAAAGATGAGAAGAAGATTTTCTTGTTGGTCAGACCGGTGGTTCCCGCTGGAGGGCCATACGGCCACCTGAGGTGATTCTTAGGAGGATCTCGTTGTTTGCCCTTCCCCCATCAAGGTACCTCTTTGCGAGTAACTTGTGCACACCAGATCGGACACTGCTCTCGCTGTAGTCAGGCAGTAACTGGTGCACAACATGGCTGATATGGCAGGCTGGTTTGTCTGCGACTGCTTTGAGGATCTGGACCTGGGTGGTATCAGGCACGAACACCTTAGTATCGAGGAATATGCCTTTCATTTTCATGTTTCATCCTGTGAACGAATCACTGGATAGTATTTGTTCTGCGAGAAGAAGTAGTCATCCCTTCATGGGATTGGGGCAGTGATAGGGATGTCCCGGCATCTGCCAGGCAGAATAACAGGTGGCGGCATGTGCCATCCAAGGTGAACCGGAATATAATAATCCGATAAACAAAGTGAATAATTTTAAAAAAAATTGTCGTTAGAGATACCGGTTCCTTCGTAACCACTCGACCTGTGGTTTGAGGTACCGGTATATAATATCACATTTTTCGTCCTGGAAGCTCCAGGGGATTACAATTAATGTATCTCCTTCCCGAATCCAGACCCTTTTTTTGATCTTCCCCTTGATCCTGCCCATACGGGTAATGCCATCGAAACACCGCACACGGATGTGATTTGCCCCCATCATCAGATCCGCAGAGGCAAACATCTCACGGTTCCGTTTCTTGGGCAACCGTACGCGGATTACTTCAGTACCGGTCTCATTTTGAGTCTCAACATCGAATTCACCGTTGTTTTGATCTTTCCTGAATGACAGTTAATCCACTCCTGAATCTATGGTAATCTGAATTTTTGCCTGAACACTGGTTATCAGAGTATAAATAAATGATGTCTGACGGGATTAAGGTATTGTGTGCTCCCTTGATTCCCTGTAGATCAGCCTGCGTTTGCATTCCATCGCACTTTTACCGCTGTAATACCACCTATAAAGACATCAGGGCACCAATAATTAAAAAATGGAAGCCTCTTTTTCATTCAAACAGTTCAGTATCAGCCCAAAAATACTACGGGCTGTCGAAGATATGGGCTTTGAAGAGCCCACTCCTATACAGATCAGTGCAATACCTCTCATTCTTGCTGGAAATGACGTAACCGGGCAGGCAAAGACCGGGACCGGAAAAACTGCAGCGTTTGGCATCCCTGCGCTCGAACGCCTCGACCCCCACGACCGTCAGACGCAGGTGATCGTCCTCTCCCCCACCCGCGAACTTGCGATCCAGACCGCAGAAGAGATCGCACGTCTCGCAACCCATATGACCCACACGACCGTGCTCCCCATCTATGGCGGGCAGCCGATCGAGCGGCAGCTCCGGGCGTTAAAAACCGGTGTCCAGATCGTTGTCGGGACGCCGGGCCGCGTACTCGATCATCTCCGCCGCCGCACGCTTTCGCTTTCCCGGGTGAAGATGGTCGTCCTCGATGAGGCAGACCAGATGCTCGATATGGGATTCCTGCCTGATATTGAAACGATCCTTGGCACGACGCCAAAAGACCGCCAGACCGTCCTCTTCTCGGCAACGCTCCCAAAACCGATCCTCGCGATCTCAAAGCGGTTCCAGAAAAATCCCGAGTTCGTCGAGATCCCCCATAAGGAACTGACCGTCCCGGAGGTGGAGCAGCGTTACCTTGAAGTGCACAGCAGGGACAAATTCGATGTCCTCTGCCGGCTGTTGGACCAGATGGACCCAAAACTCGTGCTGGTATTCTGCAACACGAAACGGCGCGTCGACCAGTTGACAAAACGTCTCAAAACCCTCGGATACAGTGTGGGCGAAATTCACGGGGACTTAAAACAGTCGCAGCGTGACCGGGTGATGGCGCAGTTCCGAAAAGGTGAGATTGACGTACTTGTCGCCACCGATGTCGCAGCACGGGGGATTGACGTGGATGACATTGACCTCGTCGTGAATCTTGACGTCCCGCAGGTCGCCGAGTACTACGTTCACCGCATCGGCAGGACGGCTCGCGCGGGCAGGAGCGGATGTGCCATCACCTTTGTGGGTCCTGAAGACATCTACAAGATGCGGGAGATCCAGCACCTGGCAAATATCACGATCTCCCGGATCCCAATCCCTACGGCGCGTGACGCCGCGGAGTCCAGGACAAAAGCCCTTGCCGATAAGATCAAGCAGACGGTCGATGCCGGCAACCTTGAAAAACAGACAGTAACGGTCGAGCGGATCATGGTCGACGATTATACGTCACTGGAGATCGCGGCAGCCCTGTTGAAGATGCAGATGGATACGGGGAGTTCATAAGGACCCACTCAAGATCGCCTGCGTCTGCTGCATGAGCATGTTCCAGCCTAGGGCGGGGACCAGTTTCCTGTCATCCTTTTTTATTTTCCCCTGCTCATCATCCATCTCCTCTTGTGCTGGCGGGTCTACCGTCGTAACAGAAGGCACACTAAACAGGTGAGAAGATGGTATGCGAGTCATGAGCGGGAAAGTCATACACTGGAGGATCGCTTTAATGCGGTTTGCAGGAATAGTAATCAGATAGTGCAAGGGGATCTCTGATGCAGGACGATGCCGCTGATATCTGCCACAGGAGGGGCAGGCCCCGTGTCAGGCGCATCATCGAAGGTGATGCCGAATCGCGGTGCTACGAGCCCCGCTGTTGTCCGCATGAAGAAGGCATCGTGATTTCACTGCGTCCGGAAGAGATCGAACTCTTAAAACTGGTTGACCTCGAAGGGCTCGAACAGGAAGAAGCAGCCAACCGACTGGGCGTCTCGCGCAAGACCGCATGGCGTGATCTCCACGAAGCCCGAAAAAAAGTCGCCGATGCGCTGGTATTTGGCAAGGGTATCGAGATTGCCGGCTGCCAGAAGGCAGCGGAAGGGCGGTGTCCGAAGTGCCGGCGCCGGCAAGGCGACCGGGAGATACACAGCGACACCCCCCCCGCGTAATCTTCTTTTTGGCTGCACGAACCTTAAATCTTTATGCGCATATGTGTAATTATTGCTTATTCATGAGATATACAAAAGTGAACGGCATGCCAAACTTTGACGGGACAGGGCCCCTGAAACGGGGGCGGATTATCGGGCGGGGGCTTGGGCACTGCACGAAAGGAACGATATGCGACACCTGCGGTAGGAAAGCCAAACAGGAGCAACCCGAAGAAACGGCGGCTGCCAAATATTGATTTTACGCGTGTGATATCATGACCTTGCCACTGATCACGGTTGATAACCTCTGCATGGACTTTGGTGGCAAACCTGTCCTCAACAACATCTCATTTGAGATCCCGGAAGGAGAGATTGTCGGCATCATCGGCCGGAGCGGGGCGGGGAAGAGCGTGCTCATGCACCTGCTGCGGGGTGTTGAAGAACCGCCGACCGGTGGTTCGATTATGTACCATGTCGCTGCCTGCGACACCTGCGAGTACATGGACATGCAGAGCAGGGCGGGCGGGATGTGCCCTATGTGTGGCGGGAATCTTGCCGCAGCCAATATCGATCTCTGGGACGAGAGAAGTGACGGGATGAAGTCGCGTGTGATGCGCAGGACTGCGATCATGTTCCAGCGCACGTTCGCACTCTACGGGGACGACCGGGTGATCGAGAACGTGCTCCATGCGCTCGATGACATCAACTATCCCGCAGACCAAGCCATCAACCGCGCTGCTGATCTTATAGACCAGGTGAAATTATCGCACCGGATGATGCACATCGCCCGCGACTTGTCAGGTGGCGAGAAGCAGCGGGTCGTGCTCGCCCGACAACTCGCAAAGAATCCGGCAATGCTCTTTGCTGACGAACCCACGGGAACGCTCGATCCGGAGACGGCGCGTCTGGTGCACGCGATGCTCATTGATGCGTCAAAGAAGAACACCATGGGAATGGTTGTCACGTCGCACTTCTCGCAGGTGATCGAGGAGATGGCGAATCGCGCAATCCTACTCGTGGACGGGGAGATCGCATCCATCGGGCCGCCCGGGCAGGTTATCCGTTCTTTTTTACAAGAACACCAAGATGAAGAGCTGACAGTACTGCCTGAGCCTGGCGAAAAAATACTGTCGGCACGCGACGTGGCAAAACGTTATTTCTCGGTAGATCGGGGAATAGTAAAGGCAGTGAATATGGTCACCTTTGATGTTTCAAGAAAGGAAATCTTTGGCATCATCGGCAAGAGCGGCGCCGGCAAGACGACACTATCGCGCATGATCGCCGGCATCATTGAACCGACAAGCGGTGAAATGAATGTCCGTATCGGTGATGACTGGGTGGACATGACCAAACCCGGCATCGATCAGCGCGGACGTGCAAAGGAGTACATCGGGTTTCTGCACCAGGAATACGACCTCTATCCCCACCGCACGGTTCTCGACAACCTGTCCGATGCGATCGGGCTTGAGTTCCCCAAAGAGCTTGCGATGAGAAAAGCGCTGATCACACTGGGTATGGCAGGATTTACAGCAGAAAAAGCAAAGGAGATCCTGAACCGGTATCCAGGCGAGCTCTCCAACGGGGAGCGGCACCGGGTCGCACTCGCGCAGGTGCTCATCCATGAGCCGCGCCTCGTGATCCTCGATGAGCCGACCGGCACGATGGACCCGATCACCAAACAGGACGTGAAACAGTCGATCCTGCATGCCCGCGATGAAATGGACGAGACGTTCATTGTTGTCTCGCATGACATGGACTTTGTGCAGGACATCTGCGACCGGGTCGCCCTGATGCGGGGCGGGAAGATCATCGGGATCGGGAAGACCGCGGAAGTCCTTGCGGGTATCACTGACGACGGGAGGCAGATCCCTGGCCGTAGTACTAAATGTGAATAACCCCCCCTCACTATAAGAGAGGGATCCCCCTCCCCGCATGCATTAATTCCCGCACGGATCCGGGATCGCAACCCTCAGTTATCCGCGATAAAAAGCAACCTTTTCTGTCCATCCAAAATTTTTAGGGTGCCATAACAAAAATGCCCCGCCTTTCCCACACCATTCTCTCACGGCATTCGGTTCGACCAGTAGAACAACCCCAAAATCACAACCAGCACCAACCCCGCTAAAAATCAATGGCTTGAATTGGCTGTATCGGAAGAAGAGCAGCACACCTAGAGGAGTCAAACCCGAAAGGAGCCCGCAGATCCTCCGGGGCAGGGACACCCTTGCCAAGAGTATTTTTTATTTGTGCTTCCTGCTTCCGGCTCCGTGCCCGTGCTCTCCCGGCACCCACCGTCCGCCATCTTTTGTCAGCTCCTTCTTCCAGATCGGGACACCTGCTTTGATCGCTTCAATGATGAACCGTGAGCCGGCATACGCCTCTTCCCGATGCCCTGCGCTGACAACGATGACGAGAATGTTCTCGCCGACTACGAGGCGCCCGGTGCGGTGGATGATGTCGACCGAGAGGAGGTTGTGCTTTTTTTTCGCGTCCTGTGCGATGCGCTCGAGTTCTTTTAATGCGACCTCTTCGTATGCTTCAAGGTTCATTTCTTTGATGTCATCGTCGCGGACGACGCCATCAAAGACAACGATCGCACCCGTGCCGCGTTGTTTTGCATCGCGGATCAGCTTCCCGATATCGACATCATCTGTCCGGATCGCAATCATACCTGTGGCCTTCCATTCTCTTTTTATCCGCCCGCAACCGGCGGGAACACCGCGATCTCATCCCCGTCGGCGATGCGAGCTTTTTTTGCATCAGCCATATCAAGGCGTTTTCCGTTCCGCATAATGATCACAAACTCACGAAATGAACCGTGCTCATCAAAGATCGCATCATAGCCCTCCTTGTTTTTTGAAGCAATCTCTTTTATCAGGCTGTCAAGCGCGACACCTGATGACGGTTCTGCAATAATATCGGTTCCCAGCAGTTCCCCGAACTGTGCAAAAAAACGGACCCGGACGTTCATGTTCTCTTCCTTTTCATCTCTTTTTTTGTTCCGCACGCCTCGCAATGCGGATCTCTCTCCACGTGGATCTCTTCTGCGCTCGCCTGCATACCATCCCAGATGAAGAGCCGGTTTGTCAAAAGTCCGCCAATGTTCAGGAGGTACTTGATAACCTCGGTTGCCTGCACCGCCCCGATAACTCCCGGCGTCACACCGATGACCGGGAACACTTCCGGTGGCGGGGCTTTGGGGAAGATGCAGCGGAGGCACGCAGATTTTTTTGGGATAATGGTTGTTGCCTGACCGTAGAACCCGCGGATGGCTCCATGAAAGAGGGGGATCTTTTTTGTGATCGCGACATCGTTCAGCAGATATCGTGTCGCGAAATTATCCATCGCGTCCACAATGCCATCGGCATTACCTACCAGCGATGTCGCGTTTGTGGCATCGATGGTCGTGTGGATTGCCCAGACCGAAATATCGGGATTGATCGACTGCAGTTTTTCTGCTGCCGAATCAACTTTCTTTTTCCCGATATCCCGGTCATTATGGAGGATCTGGCGGTTTAAGTTGCTCTGTTCGACCAGATCATTGTCCACAATTTTGATCGTCCCGACCCCGGCAGCGGCAAGGTAGAGAGCGACAGGTGAACCAAGGCCCCCGGCACCGGCAATAACAATAGTTGATTTTTTTAATCGCTCCTGTCCCCCCTCTCCAAAGAGCATTATCTGCCTTTTGTATCGTTCAAGTTCCCGCTGCGAAAACATTGTCCGCTCCAGAATTATGGTGCTGTCCGATCCATGGAGGTTACCCAAGCATCCTCTGTCTGACCTTCCCTCATGCTCAGTACCTGTATCTCACCTCTGCATTATGCTCTTTTCTCTATCTCCACGAACCGTGCAAAAAATAACGGTTCACCTGATCCTTTTCCAAGACTGAGACGGGTGAGGATGTCATCTTTTGGGGTGAAGAGAGAAACTGCCGGTGCGCACACGACGAACTGGCAGATCGATCCTAACGACATAAAATTATTTCAGCTCAGATATCCTTTCACCTTATCACAGGGTTATCATCCAGAGGGGCAGTCAGTTATGGCTGGTTCATGAGGGGTCCGGCATGAAACGATCAGGGAAAGAAGCATTATTGCGAGAGATGATCGCCAGAAAAGAGTCAATGCTTGTCGCCTTTTCCGGTGGCGTTGACAGCGCGCTCCTTGCTGCGCTCGCCCGCGCCATCCTTCCCGACAAGAGCTCCTGTGTCTTCATTGACAGCCCGCTCATGCCCCGGTCTGCACGGGTAGAGGCAGAACGGGTGGCGCGTGACCTTGATCTTTCCCTTGAGGTTATTGCGGTTCCGCTCCTCCAGAATGAAATGGTGTGGAAAAATCCTGTCGACCGCTGTTATTACTGCAAAAAACAGATTGCCGGAATTCTGAAACAGCGGGCAGGCGGGCTTGGCGTTGCCTTTGTTGCAGACGGGAGTAATATGTCTGATCTGGAAGAATACCGCCCGGGCTTCAGGGCAATGACAGAAGAAGGGATCGTTCACCCGTTCATCGAGGCAGGCATGACAAAACAGGAGATAAGGAACCTTGCCAAAAAATCCGAATATTCATTCTGGGATAAGCCCTCTGCCTCATGCCTTGCTTCACGCCTTCCGTATGGAGAAGACATTACGGAAAAGAAACTCGGGATGATCGAGCGGGCAGAAGGATACCTGAAAGAAAACGGGTTTTCACAGATGAGGGTCAGGATGCATGGGGCCGTTGCGCGCATTGAGTTGAATAATAATGATATGGCAAGGATTTTTAGGATCCGAAAAGAACTGGTGAGGGTGTTCAAACAGATCGGCTTTTCATATGTGACGTTCGATCTTGAAGGGTTTCGGAGCGGAAGCATGGATGAGGTGCGGTAACCTTTTTTTTGAAGAATGTCATGGATCTCTTACGGGATGACAGAGCGGCGATGATCAAGCGGGTGGTATAATTGTACAAAAAGATGCCCTGTGTCAGGGTTGACGGGAATGAATGTGAAATGTCCACGCACGACGTTGTTGAAGAACTGCCGGTTGCACTCTTTATCAACGGAAGGCACGCGATGACGGCCATGATGAGCCCGGTAAACATGGAAGACTTTGTGACCGGGTACCTGTTCACCGAGCAGATAATAAAAGGCGTAGATGAGATCGAGTCTGTGAAGATCGAGAAGAACCGGATCAGCGTAATTACCAAAAACCTGTTCAAGGTTCTCGGGCCAAAAAAGACGATCCTCTCCGGCTGCGGGGGGAGCAGTTCCTTTATTGATCCCGCAAAACTCCCGAAAATCACCTCTGATTTTGCCATCAGCGCAGAAAAAATCCAGGAGTGGATCAAAACAGCCCTCGATTCCGAGCTGCACCGGACAACCGGGGGGATCCATATTGTCGCGCTGCTTGATACAGACAAAATACTCTGTGTTTCCGAGGATATCGGGAGACACAACGCTCTTGATCGCGTGATCGGGTACGGGCTGCGCAACGGGGTCAATTTTTCAAGGACCTTCATCGTATCTTCTGGGCGCATCTCTTCTGAGATGGTACGCAAGTGCCTGCTCGCAAATATCCCGATGATCGTCTCCCGCAGCGCAACAACCACGCTGGCCGTGGAAATCGCAGCCAAAGCAGGGATTACGGTTATCGGGTTTGCGCGGGGAAAAAAGCTCAATATCTATACCCATGCAGAACGGGTGGCGGGCGTGCAGCCGGCACAGCCGTCACCTTGCCAGTGAAAGGCGGAGCCTGCATATCTGGCAGAGATCTCCGCTGCAGGGATCCCCACACTTCCGGCAGCGGTGAAGGGGATCGGAGACCTTCTCCCCTTCAAGATATTTTTCAATCTTTTTTTTGCTCTCCATCACCCGCAGCATGGTACCCGGGTTGCGGTGCTCCAGACCAGAGAGCATGGATCGTACATCGGCTCTCAAAGCAAACCCTGTATACGGGCATTCGGGAAGCAACAGGAACATCCCTTTGATAAAGAGATAGGAGGCGACCTCCTTTTCCGGAATTTCTGCGAGCGGTTTGATCCGCGGCAGGAAACAATCTGCAGTCTCGATACCGGAGTTGCGGACAAGCCGGGGCAGGTCACCGCGGAGAACGTTCATCAGCACCGACTGTGCTTCATCGTTGAGGTTGTGCCCGGTGGCGATCTTTGTCGCCCTGACTTTTTTTGCGCCTTCAACGAGTGCCTTTTTGCGGAGAATACCGCAGACCGTGCATGCCTGCTCCTCCCTTCCTTTCAGAAGCGTATCAAGGTTATCTGAAAAGAGGTCCTGGAACGATACGACAGAGTGTTCCACACCGACGTTTTCTGCAACGCGCTCTGCCGCCCGTATTGTCTGATCACGGTACCCGTGAATTCCTTCATCGACAGTAACAGCAATGAGACTCACATCCTGCCATTTCGGGAGGTGACGCGCCAGGAGCAACAGGAGTGCAGTACTGTCTTTCCCCCCGCTCAGTGCAACCGCTATACGGTCCCCAGGACGGATCATCCTGTTTTTTTCGATGACCTGAAAAACGCGTTGCTCCACATCATTGATAAAATGGGTGGTGCAGAGGTTGCGGCAGGAGTATTGCTGGTTCACAACGGCCGGTGCTTCGCATAGGGAACATACAGGGGGATCAACCGGGCTCTTTTTTCTGCCCATCTTTCACCCCCCGTGAGAGATTCTGATGATCCGGATTTCGTCGTCTGCGCCAACCACCGCATTCTCCGGTACGAGGGTGCCGTTTCGTGATACGATAACCTCAAGGGGATTGATCCCGAGTTCATGCAGGATCTTTTCAACTGAATCCGGGCCCCGTTCAATAACCCGGGTTCCCTGATCTGGCAGGATAATTTTCATGTCCTGATGAGTAGATTGGGGAGCACATCCCTTAAACGTCCCGGTGCGGGGAGATCCCTGTCGGGATGACACTGGATTCCGGCAGTATATCCAGATGAACTGGCACCGGATAGTTGATGAAAAAGAACGATGAATAGAATACCACAGAGGATTGAAAGGTGCAGACCGATTCCCCGGTCATAAATGAGATCCTGAGGCTGAAAAAAGAGAGGAATGCGATTATTCTCGCGCATAACTACCAGATCGCAAAAGTGCAGGACATCGCGGATCTTACCGGAGATTCCCTCGAGCTCTCCCGCGCTGCGGCTTCCATGGAGGGGGATGTGATCGTCTTCTGCGGCGTGGATTTCATGGCGGAGACTGCTGCGATCCTCTCCCCGGAAAAGATCGTCCTGCTTCCGGCTGCCGATGCCTGCTGCCCAATGGCAGAGATGATCACCGCTGCAGAACTCAGGCTCGTAAAAACCCGGTACCCCGACGCTGCGGTTGCCTGCTACGTAAATACGACTGCCGAGGTAAAAGCGGAGAGTGACATCTGCTGCACGTCATCAAATGCCGTAAATGTGGTCAATTCACTTGATGAAGATCAGGTCATCTTCGTACCCGACCGGAACCTTGCGCGGTATGTCGCGCGGTTCACGAAAAAAGAGATCCTTCCATGGGAGGGGTTCTGTATTGTACATGACCAGATCACCCCTCAGCACGTGAGGAATGCACAAAAGCGGCACCCGGGAGCAAAGGTTTTGGTGCATCCCGAATGCCGCCCGGAAGTAATTGACCTTGCGGATCATGTAGCAAGCACATCTGGTATTATCAGGCATGTCTGTACTTCGGAGGAAACGACATTTATTGTCGGGACAGAGGTAGGTATCCTGCACCGGATCAAAAAAGAGTGCGAAAAAAAGAACTGTTACCCGCTGTCTCATGCAGCGGTGTGCAGGAATATGAAAAAGACCGGCTTGTCAACAGTGCGGGACGCGCTTAGAACGCTGCACCCGCGCATCACCGTGCCTGAAGATGTCGGAAAGCAGGCCCGCTGTGCGATAGATCGGATGCTTGCACTTTGATCCGGAACGAGCACCCGTTCCATTTTCCTTATCTCGTTGCACAATGCATCGACCTAACAGCAATGCCGTTCCTCCTGCTACCGGCAATTTTTTTTGTACATGCAAACAGATTATTATTTGTTGTTGCAATCGCTACAAACAATTTATCTCATTTACCTGCCAACCTTCCTCTCCATAGGTTCCCATGCATTCCCCTTTTGAAAACCTCTCACAGGTCATTCTGTCACGCCCGAAACTGGTCGCCCTCCTTTTTCTGGTGCTCATCGGCGTCGCACTGTACGGGACGACGCTTATTACGATGCAGACGGGGAGTGAAACATACCTTGACATTGATACGCAACGGGGGATGCTCCTTGACAGGTACACAAAAACGTTCCAGTCTGACAGCGTTTTGATACTGATCGAGGCAGACGACGTGCTGAATCCCGGTGTGCTTGCATATATCGAACGGTTGCAGGACGATATCGCGCGGGAGCGGTATGTGACGGGATCATCGGGCATCGCCGACATGGTGAAAAACCAGAATGGCGGTGTCCTGCCTACAAACAAGGCTGAGATCCAGCGTATAGAAGAGCAGGTCCCCACGGAGATCCTCACGCGGTATGTCCCGTCCCGTACCATGACAATCGTGGTGGTGACGATTGAGCCGGGGCTTGAAAACTCCCAACAGTTCAGCCTTATTGATAATGTCAACAAACGGGTGAGCCTCTCAGAAAGTCCGCCCGGGGTCAGTGTCGTTGTCACGGGAAATTCGGCATTCTCCAAGGAAATGTCTGATGAGATGGGCACGTCCATGGGCACCCTCATCCTTGCCGCAATGGTCCTGATGGTGATTGCCGTCGGGCTCCTCTTCGGGCATGTCCGCTACCGTCTCCTCTCGGTCTTTATTGTCGGCACTGGGCTTATCCTGACATTCGGAATAATCGGTCTTGCGGGTATGCCGATCACGATGGTCACGATCGGCGCGTTCCCGGTTATGATCGGGATCGGGATCGATTACGCCATCCAGTTCCATTCCCGGTTCGATGAGGAAGCACGCAAATCCCCCCTTCCTGTCGCAGTCAGGAGGACGATCACAAAGGCCGGCCCCTCTGTTCTTTATGCAATGCTTGCAACAGCGATGGGTTTTCTCGCACTTTCGATCTCACCACTCCCCATGATCCGGAGTTTCGGGCTTGTGTGTGTGATCGGGCTTGCCTGCTGCTATCTTGCTTCAATTGTAATGGTTCCGACGTTCGGCATCCTTACCGCATACTGTCCTGTTGTTGAAAAAAAGCACGAACACAAGAATGAGAAGAAATCGAATGTCGAGCGGTACAACGAACTTGTCGGGGCTGTCGTGGAAACGGTGGCAAAAAACCCGGTGCCCGTCCTTATTGCCTGCATCCTGATCGCGTTTATCGGATTCCAGATGGACAACGAGATCATCGTAAACACCGATGAGAAAACGTTTGTCCCTGCCAACATGCCGGCAAAGGTGAACCTTGATAAGGTGAAGCGCACGATGGGTGAGACGTCCACGACACCGGTGCTTGTGCGGGGGGACGATGTTCTTTCCCCCGATGCTCTCCTCTGGATACAGGAATTCCAGCAGTACGAGGAGACGCACAACAGCAAGATAACCGGCTCGCACAGTATTGTGACCTACCTCGTCCTGTATAACAGCGGGATGCTGCCCCGGACAAATTCGGAAATCGATGAGGTCCTTAACCGGATCCCCAATGAAATCCGCTCGCGGTACGTGAGCGGGAACACCGAAGCGGTAATCGAATTTTCCACAATCGACATGCCCAACGATGCGGGGATGTCGATGATTGACCAGATGAAAAAGGATCTGGAATGGAAGTCCCCTCCACCGGGAATCTCCGCTTCATTCACCGGTATGGGCGAGATGTTTACCAACCTGATCAGGGAGATCCGGGCAGGAAAAACCCAGATGACGGTTCTCGGGTTTGCGATGATCCTTGTGTTCCTGTATTTCATCTACCGGAACTTTGCAAAGGCGGCCACCCCTCTTGTCCCCATCGTGCTTATCGTTGGCTGGAACGGGCTTATCATGTACGTGCTTGCCATCGACTACACCCCGCTTACCGCAACGCTTGGTTCCATGTCGGTCGGTGTCGCCTCGGAATATACGATCCTGATCATGGAGCGGTGCTATGAAGAACGGGAGAATGGCATGGCGCTCATTCCTGCCATCCGTCACAGCATCCAGCAGATCGGGACTGCGATCACCGTGTCGGGGATGACGACGGTCTTTGGGTTTGCCGCACTCATGATCTCCACGTTTGGCATCATCAGCAATTTCGGTACCGTTACGGTAATATCCGTGTTCTTTGCGCTCGCAGGGGCAATCATCGTCATGCCGGCGATTCTCGTGATTGTCGGGGCGATGGGTGAAAAGGATAAGGGGCAGATCACCTTGGGGACACGCTCACTGTCACCAGACATTTAATGATATCGTCAGATCTTTTTTTACCGGATGGAATCGGGAAAAAGGGCCCAACCTTTTTTTAAGGAGTAAAAAAACGCTGAAAGAAAATTATATTTTCTTTTAATGTGCGCGAAGCGCCTGGTAAAAAGATCATCAGACCTTTTTTGATGAGCGGAACTCTAGAAGAAATTATATTTTCTTCGATATGCGCGAAGCGCCCGAAAAGAAGATCGTCAGATCTTCTTGGTGGTGTCGCCCTTCATGACATATTTGACCGCGAGGAAGACGACCAGTGCGATGATCGCAAAGTCGATGATAGCACCGACCAGATCACCGAGCAGGAACCTGACCGGGCCCACCTGGAAGACCGCAGTTCTCCAGTTACCCTAGGGTATCAGGACAGCAATGATTGGCATGATGATATCACTGACGACCGCTGTGACCAGTTTGGTTGCGGCCGCACCGATGACGACCGCAACGGCGAGCCCGATTACCTGGTACTTTTTCAAAAAGTCCAGGAACTCTTCCTGGAATCCCGCCGCCACCTTGGTCAGTCCCTTCACTCCACCCTCTTCCTTTTTGAGATCTTCCGGCCTGTTTTTAACACCTCATCCTGAACACTGCATGTCCACGGATGTTTGAATGGGTGTCTGCCTGCCACAAAAACCTTGGTCTGATGCCCTATCCAAAAAATGAGATTTCTGCCGGAACCCTGGTTGTCATTGCATGAACGATAAGCGAAAATCAATCCCGAGGAGGGCAATCAAGGCTGCTTCAGGAGTCTGATGAGGTCATTTTTCACCCGCTGCACGCGCTCGTCGTGGGGGTTGAGGGAGAGGACGCGGTTGTAGGCAGCGAGCGCTTCGCGGTACCTCCCGAGCATCTGGAGGGCGGCTCCCTTATTGAACCATGCAAGGGTATCGTCCGGGTCGAGGGCAAGTGCGCGGTCAAATGCCTCCAGTGCTTCAGTGTGCCGCTGAAGTTCGCCAAGGACCGTGCCCTTGGAGAACCATCCCTTTGCATACTTAGGTTCGATGGAAAGCCCCCTTTCGTAGGATGCAATCGCTTCGTCAAACTTCCCCAGCTTTTTGAGTGCAGTCCCCCGGTTGATCCAACCCACCGCATGGTCGGGGTCGAGAGCGAGTGCGCGGTCATACGCTTCCACTGCTTCGGTATGCATGCTGAGCCTGTCCAGCGCAGAACCTTTGTTGTTCCATGCGCTCGCATCGTCGGGATTAATGGTGAGCGCGCGGTCATACATTTCGATCGCTTCCTGGATCCTCCCGAGTTTGGTCAGTGCATTCGCCTTGTTGAACCAGGCATCCGCATCATCTGGGTTGATGGCCAGTGCCTTATCATAGGCAATGATTGCTTCGCCGTGTATGTTAAGGCGGTTCAGGGCTGATCCCCTGTTATTCCACGTGCTCGCGTCATCGGGCTTGATGGCGAGCGCTTTATCAAGGGCGGCGAGAGCCTCACGGAACCGCCCGAGACGGTTGAGGGCATTGCCCTTGTTGTACCAGAGATCGGCATCCTCCGGTTTTATGGCAAGCGCCCGGTCGTATGCTGCCACCGCCTCCTCGTACCGCCCGAGTTTGTGGAGGGCAAGACCTTTGTTCTTCCAGCCTACCGGATGGTTCGGGTGGCGGGCAAGCGCCTCGTCATATGCGGCAATTGCCTCTTCGTGCCGCCCGAGCCGGTGGAGTGCGTTGCCCTTGTTGTTCCACCCTACCGCGTGATCAGGGTCAAGGGAAAGGGCACGGTCGTATGCTGCCACCGCCTCCTCGTACTTCTCCATCTTGTTAAGCGAGAGCCCCTTGTTCTTCCAGCCATCCGTATGGGTCGGGTTGATGGCAAGAACCTGTTCAAATGCCACCACCGCCTCGCCGAGCCTGCCGAGCCTGTCAAGGATCGTTCCCTTGTTGTTCCAGGCATCGGCATTATCCGGGTTGATGGCAAGCGCGCGGTCAAGTGCGGCCAGGGCTTCAGCTGACTTGCCCAGCGCTGTCAGGGTGAGCGCCTTGTTCTCCCATGCTTCACCGTCATCCGGTCTTATCGCAAGGGTGTGGTCGTATGCCGCCACCGCCTCTTTATACAATCCCAGATCGGAAAGAACGTTACCTTTGTTAAACCATACGTCAGCGTCATTGGGGCTGATGGCAAGGGCACGGTCATACGCGGCAACCGCATCCTCATGTCTTCCGGTGATGTTGAGTGCTGTTCCCTTGCTGTTCCAGACCGCGGCATCGTTCTGGCTGAGGGCGAGTGCTTTATCAAACGTGGTTAAAGCGTTTTCCAACCTGCCGAGACGGAATAATGCGAGTCCTTTGTTGTGGAGGATATCAGCGTCATCAGGTTTTACCGCAAGTGAACGGTCAAACGATGCAATGGCGTCTTCAACCCTGCCCTGCCGCAGGAGAACAAGCCCCCTGCGATGCCAGAGATCCGCATCTTCCGGCAGACGTTTGAGCGCCATATCATAAGCGGCTATCGACTCTTCATACCGCCCCACCCCCTCAAGGGCAGCTCCCCTGTTGTAGAGGACCACAGGATCGTCCGAATCGATTGCAAGGGCACGGTCATAGGCAGCGACTGCATCGTCAAAGCGTCCGATGCCAATAAGAGCAGATCCCTTCCCGTTCCAGCCAGCAATCCGGTCGGGATCAATTGCGAGTGCCCGTTCATACGCGGTGAGTGCCTCAGGGTACTGGCCAAGATCGCAGAGCGCATTGCCTTTGCTGTACCAGGCAGCGGCATTGCCATAATCGATAGCGAGCCCGCTTTCATACGAGGCGACCGCGTCTTTTGTGCGCCCGAGGTACTGAAGTGCATCCGCCCTGCCGAACCATGCGAGGGCAGAATGGTCATCGATGGCAAGTGAAGCATCATATGCAGTCACTGCGTCTTCGAACTTTTTCATCAGGCTGTATGCCCGGCCTTTGCCATACCACGCATCAGCCGATCCGCCCTCGATGGCAAGTGAACGGTCAAATGCGGCAACTGCTTCCTCGCTGTGCCCCATGCTGATCAGCGTCCGGCCTTTCCAGTACCATGCACCATCATGGTCAGGAGCAAGCGAGAGCGTATGGTCCAGCGCTTGTGCTGCCTCCGCATATGCACCAAGATCGTGAAGTGCAGATCCTTTGCTGAACCATGCATCTGCATCCCCGGGATCAATTGCGAGCGCACGGTCGTATGACTCGACGGCATCTTTTACCCGGTCACATTTGCGCAGCGCATTCCCCCTGTTGTACCAGACCACTGCATCATCAGGGGCGAGTGCGATCGACCGGTCATACGCTTCAATCGCATCGTTATATTTTCCGAGCCGGTCAAGGGCATTGCCGCGGTTATTCCATAGGTCACCGTCATCGGGCGTAAGGGAAAGGGCGCGGTCGTAGGATTCCAGCGCATCTTCGTTCCTGTCAAGGTTGGTGAGGGAAAGCCCCCGGTTGAACCAGAGTATGGGGTCATCGGGCGAAAGCGCGATTCCTTTGTCGTATGCATCGATCGATTCGGAATACCGTCCGAGCGCAAACAGGGTGTTCCCCCGGCTGTTCCAGATCACTGCGTCATCGGGATCATCTGCAATCGCCCGGTCAAATGCCTCCAGCGCATCGTCATAGCGCCCGAACCCGGAAAGGGCGTTGCCCCGCAGGTTCCACAGGTGGGCACTGTCCGGGCGGGATGAAAGTGCCTGATCGTATTCTTTAATTGCCTCTTCTCCCCTTCCGATACTTTCGAGTGCCTGCCCTTTGACCGCCCGGGCATCTGCATTGCCGGGTTCGATAACCAGCCCGCGGTCGAGTGACAGGACCGCTTCACGGTACCTCCCGAGGTTATAGAGGATCGTGCCTTTGGAGAGCCATGCTTCAGCGGACTCTGCATCAAGGGCAGCTGCGTGGCCATAGGCGTCGACTGCTTCCTGCAACCTCCCCATGCCATGCAGGATTTCGCCCTTCGCGAGCCAGAACGCGACTTCATCCGGCTCGAGCTTGGCAGCCCGGTCGTACGCCTCCAGCGCTTCTGCATGGCGTTTGAGCGAGGTTAATGCCCGTGCCTTTGTGAACCAGAGCCATGCGTTGTCAGGATCGGTTGAGATTGAATGGTCAAATGCTTCGATTGCCTCGTCAAACTGCCGCTGTTCTGCTAGTGCTGTTCCAAGACCAGACCATGCATCGGCATAGGACGGCCGGATCTCGATTGCTTTCCGGTATGCGGCAATTGCCTCGTCAGAGCGATTGAGAGACTTGAGGACCTGTCCCTTGCTGAACCATGCATCGGCATAGGTAGGGAGAATGGTCAATGCAGTTTCGTACGCCGCGAGTGCGTTCTCATATTGCCCAAGTGCATTGAGTGCATGTCCCTTATTGACCCATGGCTGTGGATACGATGGGGCCACCCCAATCGCCGTATCGTACGCACCGATCGCCTGAGCGTGATCACCGGTATTCATGAGTGCCGATCCCTTGTTGTTCCAGATAATGGAGTCATTGGGATTGAGCGCCAGAGCTTTGTCGTATGCTTCGATTGCCTCGTCAAAGTGCCCGAGTTCGTTCAATGCCGATCCCTTGTTGTTCCAGACTACATAATCGGAAGGGTCAAGGGTGAGCGCGCTCGTGTAGGCACGGACGGCTTCTTCATACCGCCCCGTGCTGCTCAACGTGTTGCCCTTTGCCGCCCATGCTCCGGGACTTCCCGCGTCCAGTGCAAGTGAATGTTCAAATGCCTCCAGTGCCTCTGGATACTTCCCCAGTGCATGGAGTGCTTTTCCCATCTGACAGAGTGCAGTCGCGTTATCCGGTTGCAGGGCCAGTGCATGATCGAACGCTGCGATGGATTCTTCATACCTGTTAAGGCTTATCAGGGTAATCCCCCTTGCTGCCCACAGAGCCGCATCATCGGGTGCGAGAGCAAGTGCCCTTCCGAACGCTTCAAGGGCGTCCTCATACCGCCCGAGGGAAGCAAACGCCCTTCCCTTGCCGGACCATGCATCCTCATGATCGGGCAGGAGTGTGATTGCACGGTCATATGCCTTGATCCCCTCCTCTACGTGGCCGAGGGTGCTGAGCACCTCCCCCTTCCGGGTCCAGGTATCAGGCGAACCTGCGTCCAGTTCCAGAGCCCTGTCAAAAGCTTTGAGCGCTTCCTGTACGTTTCCGAGAGAGGCAAGCGCCCTTCCCTTACCGGACCATGCGGCAGCGTCATCAAGTTGCAGGGCGATAGCCCGTTCAAATGCGGCGAGGGCGTCATCCCAGCGCCCGAGCGAAAAGAGTGCGCCCCCTTTTTTTGTCCATAGTCCGGGGTCATCCTGGCGTGCAGAAAGTGCGGTATCGAGCGCTGATAATGCCGGTTCATAATCCCCGACGTTGCCGTGTGCGGTACCCTTGCCAGCCCACGAAGCGGTATCAGAGGGATCAAGTGCGATGGCACGATCGAAAGCGGCAACCGCTTCACTGTCATGCCCGGATGCAAGGAGGATCTCCCCGTTCCTGCACCAAATCCTGCTGTCCTGGTCATTGATTGAGAGTGCATGAACAAATGACTCCACCGCCTGTTCATTTTTCCCTTTTGCTGCGAATGCCTCTGCCCTTCCAGCCCAAGAAGCCGGATTGCCGGGATCAAGCGTAATCACCCGGTCAAATGCCCCTAATGCCTCGTCAACCCTGCCAAGGTTTAAAAGGACCTCTCCCTTGTGGTTCCATATTTCGGTGTTTTCGGGTTCGAGACCGATCACTTTCTCAAAAGAGAGAAGCGCGTCACGGTACTGGCACAGGTCATAGAGGAGTTCTCCTTTGCGTTGCCAGATTTCCGGGTTGTCAGGATCGATGCGTGTGGATTTTTCAAAAGCCTCAATCGCATCCTCCGTCTTTCCCAGCGATACAAGGACGGTTCCCCGCAGGTTCCAGACCGCTGCATGATCCGGTTCGAGTACGAGCGCACGGTCAATTGCCGCGAGTGACTGTTCGCTATGCCCAAGGGCGGCTTGCGCTGCTCCCTTGCCTGACCATGCATTCGCGTAATCGGGGCGCAATGTAATTGCCTTCTCATATGCATTGATCGCCTCCTCATGCCGGTTCAGTTTTGCAAGCGCGGCGCCCCTGCTGCACCAGAGCAAGGCATTATTGGGGTCCAGTAAAAGTGCCTGGTCATATGAGCTGATCGCGGCATCATATCTCCCGAGTTCCGAGAGTGCGTTCCCTTTGTTGATCCATGCGACAGCATCTTGTGGATTGATCGTACTCGTATGTTCGTATGCGGAAATTGCTTCCTCAATCAAACCAAAATTGCTCAGGGCAAGCCCCTTGGAGTTCCATGTGGAGGCATCCTTTGGATCGATTTCAAGGGATTTTTCATAGGCTGCAACCGCCTCTTCGTACTGCCCGAGTCCCGCGAGGGCTGATCCTTTCGCGCTCCATAAGGCAGCATCACCGCCCCCGAGTGCAATAACGCGGGCAAAGGATTCTATTGCCTCATTATATCTGGTGAGGCGCACAAGCGCCGAACCCCGGTGTTTCCAGGTGAAAGGGTCATCCGGATCAAGAGCAATTGCATGGTCACAGGCATCCACCGCCTCATCATACCTGCCAAGAGCAGTGAGCAGCTCTCCTTTCATCCCCCATGCACGTGGGTTCTGTGGTTCAAGGGCGAGGGTGATATTGAACGCGGTCAGTGCTTCCTCCTCTCGGTTCAGGAGGTGGAGTATGCTTGCCTTGTTGAACCATGCAACCGCGTCATGGGGGTCGATGGTGACCGCCTTGTCATATGCACTGGTCGCCTCCCCCATCCTGCCGAGTTCCTTGAGTGCTGACCCTTTGTTGCACCAGACAATTGCATCGTGTTCATCGATTGCGAGTGCTCGGTCGTACGCGTCGATTGCCTCAGGATGTCGCCCGAGCTTGTTGAGTGCTGTCCCCTTGTTGTTCCAGATAATGGGGTCAGCAGGATCGATGGCAAGTGCCCGGTCATAGGCTGCAACCGCCTCTTCGTACCTGCCGAGCGGGATGAGTGCAAGCCCCTTGTTGTGCCAGCCCGTCGCATCGTTTGCTTCCGTCACAACATGTATGTCGGTTGGAAGCACCCTGACCGAAAGAGGTTCGGTACTGGGGGCTTCCACCGTTTTTTGCTGGTCAGCGGTATCAACTTTTTCACTGACCGGTTCGACCGCCGTTTCCGGTGTGACAGATAGACCGGGAGGTTCCTGCAGGTCCGCCGGGGTTTCAACGATCTGCTGCACCGGTTCTGCGTATTCCGGTTCAGGTTCCACTACTTCCTGCTGGTCAGCGGTATCAACTTTTTCACTGACCGGTTCAACTGCCTTTTCCGGTGTGACAGATAGACCGGGAGGTTCCTGCAGGTCCGCCGGGGTTTCAACGATCTGCTGCACCGGTTCTGCATATTCCGGTTCAGGTTCCGCTGCTTCCTGCTGGTCAGCGGTATCAACTTTTTCACTGACCGGTTCAACTGCCGTTTCCGGTATGACAGACAGGGCGGAAGGTTCCTGCAGGTCCACCGGGGTTTCAACGATCTGCTGCACCGGTTCTGCATATTCCGGTTCAGGTTCCGCTGCTTCCTGCTGGTCAGCGGTATCAACTTTTTCACTGACCGGTTCAACTGCCGTTTCAGTGGCAGGAGACAGGGGGGGAGGCTCCACAATATCCTCCGTATCCTTGCGTTTCTGCTGCCATGTGTCTGCATATTCCGGTTTGAGTTCCACCGCGCTCTCGTATGCAGCGAGTGCTTTCTCGTCCTGCCCCAGATCACGGAGGATCTCTGCTTTGGCAAACCATGCAGCGGCATCGTCCGGGCGGATACCGATCGCGTGGTCAAGAGATTCGATAGCTTCATCCATTCTTCCGAGACGGCGGAGTACGCCCCCTCTGGCGTTCCATGCGTCGGCATATTTCGGGTCCAGGGAAGTGGCGATATCGTACGCACCAAGCGCTTCTTCAAGTTCATGTAGCCTGCAGAGGGCATTGCCCCTGGTAAACCATGCGTTGGTGAACTTCGGGAGTATGCTGATCGCCTTTTCGGTTGCCGCGACCGCATCCCTGTATTTCCCGAGCTTGATCAGGACACTGCCTCTGTTGTTCCAAGCATCGGCATCATTGGGGCGAAGGCCAAGAGCCCTGTCAAATGCATTGATCGCATCATCATACTGCTCAAGGTTCGCAAGAGCGGTTCCCTTATTGAACCAGACCACCGCCTGTCCATTGTCGATCGAGAGTGCGCGGTTGAGCGCGGTGAGCGCCTCCTTGTACCGCCCGAGCTTGTTGAGTGCTGATCCCTTATTGTTCCAGGCTACCGCATGATCCGGGTTGAGATCGAGTGCCTTGTCATAGGCAGCGATCGATTCCTCGTACCGCCCGAGGCGGTTAAGTGCATTGCCCTTGTTGTACCATGCATCACCATAGCGGGGCAGGATGGTGAGGACACGGTCAAACTCCGCGGTCGCCTCCTCGTACCGCCCGAGCTTGATGAGTGCAATCCCCCTGTTGAACCACTTGTAGGCCCCCTCCTGGTCACTCATCTCCTTGCGCACCCGATCCCCTCCTCCAGATCCACAGTTAAGGAACTATCTTGAAGCCAAAAGATAAAAATAGATGTCCTTTCTTATGGAATTTATATTCCGAATAGGGCAGTACCGGGTCATCTCACCGGTTCTGCTTTTATTGTTCTGCCTGATGTCTTTTGGATCCTTCACGTCACTCAGTATCCCGACATTCCCGAAGTAAAAAAACGGGCATTGTCAGAGGCTGCCCGTGATTCCTTCTGCTGGCCCGGGCTCGTGAGCGCGATGGCACGGTTGTTCCAGATCCACGCCTCGTCGGAATATCCTGCAAGGGCCCGGTCTGTATAATCGAGAGCCTCCTCGTACCTGCCAAGGCCCTTAAGTGCCGCACCTTTCTGTGCGAGCGCCAGCGAATCGCCGGGAGACAACGCAAGTGCCCGGTCAAAGGATTGGGAAGCGTCACGGTAGTGGCCAAGGACGTTCTGTGCGATCCCCCGGTTGTACCATACCTCCTTTAGTGCAAGATCAGGGTTCTTTGCGATCACTGCGTCATACAGCCGGAGTGCGCCTTCATAGTCACCGGCCGTAAAAAGGTCATCACCCTCGTCAAGAGATGGCTCAGCTCTTCCCGATGAGATTGCCGAAACGACCGGGGCAGGAACGGGTGAGTGGGGTGAAACCCCCCGCGGCACATCCGGTGTCGTTATGGCAATGAGTCCTGCAAATACCAGCACGAGGAGAACAAACCCGGCGGCACAGAATCCCGCGGCAAAGCGGATTGTTCTTTGAGTTATCCATGGGCTTTTGTGTGCGGCGGGTCTGCGTTTTCTGACATATTCAGAAGAGGATGCGTCGTGGGCAGGTGAATGCAAATGAGCATTCTCCGGTTGATCCTTCCGTCCCCATGACGTGGCTTTCCGGAACAGGGATAATTCATGAGCAAGGAATGTATCATAGTCTTTCCTTCTGACTGGATCGAGCAGAAGCTCCGCCGCTTTGTTGAGCTCCTTCATTTTTTCTTCTGCCTCGGGATGCCGGCAGACATCAGGGTGCCATTGTTTTATTTTTTTCCGGTAGGCGGCGGCAATCTCATCGACTGTCGCATCGTCTTTTACGCCAAGGATGTGGTAATATGTGATGATTGGCATGGCTCAGTAACAGGGGATTTCTGTATGATGATGGGATGCCGGATCTCATGAAGCATGCCATGCGGATAGAGAGCAAAACCGACCGGTGGACACCTGATGTCGCACCCTTTTTTTAAAAACATATAAAATCCCCCCGGGGCCCCTGGGGGTAATCCCGCGCTCTCACACCAGCGGGTGCGGCTGCGCATCGCCAGACACGGGAAGTTTTGTTGTTTTGACAAGGAAAGGATCGGGTGACTTTGCCATCTTCTCCACAATCAGGTGTTTTCCTTTCTGTGTCATAGCAAAGACCGGAATCGCGGTGCCTGCCTGAACGAGCGCACCAGCACCGGCGATCTCACGGATCGGCCTTGATGCGCACGAGGTTACGATGTCAGAAACGGCAACAAGCCGCCGAGCACTGTCAGGGGAAAGTCCACTCACATGTACGGCAACGATCAGGGTATCAGGGTGAACCGAGCGGATCTGTTCTGCAGTCTGCGGATCAGCGACCGTCACAGCGATCAGGTTGAATTTTCTTACCACCGCGAGATCAACTCCGGCAGGCTGGTCGATGCGGGCGGTCTGCCGATCGAGAACGACCCCCCCATGCTCTTCAATCCGGTTCATTACCGCAGGGATGGGGCAGGTACTTACCAGTCCCGACATCCTGCCGCCGATGCCCTGCACAAGTTCCGGAGAGGTCGCAATCACCGTGCCAGCTCCGTCGCAGGCAAGAACAGCGGCATCGATCAGTCCGGTATGGATGCCAAAGCTGAGCAGTTCCGAAGCCCCGAACCCGACAAACTCCCTGTAGTCGGTTACCACGCGCCGTTCTGTGCACATCCCGAATGACTTGATGCGGTGCTCGATATTTGCTTTCACTGCCTCTTTTGTGATTGCCGGGATCGGGTATGCGAATCGTTTTGCGAGCGGGCAGTCGGCGATGACAGGATCACCGACCTCCATAACCGCACCGTTCCGAATCACGATCCGGCATTTCCCGATTGCTTCGATGATGTGTTCACCGCCGTCCTTTTCCACCATATTCACTCCTGCTGACACATATTAGTGCGCGGACTGATAACCTTCACCTGTTCGGCATGCCTTCAAACCATGCGCTCTTTTTCGATGCCGGAGTACCAAATGATTATTGCAGATCAATGACGATAATCCGGTGTGGCAGGAACGGATCGGTATGATGAGATCGATGCCGCCCGGGGCGTCGCGATCCTCATGATGATCCTCTTTCATACGCTTTTTGACCTTTCGTTTTTCCAGATATATCCTGTCAATGTTGCGACCGGGTTCTGGCGATATTTCGCATTTGCCACCGCTTCCCTTTTTCTTTTTATTGTGGGCATTTCGCTCACGATCAGCCATGCAAGGGAAGAGGAACGGCTTGCAGGTGATCCGAAGCGGCAATTCAGGATTGTGCTGAAGTACCTGAAACGGGGCAGTTGGATCTTTGCCTGCGGCCTTCTGGTCACGCTCGCCACGTGGTTGTATCTTGGCGAAGGGTTTGTGATCTTCGGCATCCTGCACCTGATCGGTGTTTCGACCATTCTTTCGCTGTTCTTCTTCCGGTTCCGCACGTATAACATTCTGATCGGTGCGACCTGCATCGGAACTGGCATCTTCCTCGTTGCAGCCAATGTGACCGGTCCGATCTGGCTGCTCTGGCTTGGCATCCCTCCTGTTCCGTTCATTTCAGTTGACTACACCCCTCTCCTTCCATGGTTCGGTATCGTGCTCATTGGGATGGGTGCCGGTGAACAATGGTATCCGAAGGGGAGACGGTCGTTTGCAGTACCGCGTTTTCCCGCATTTGTCTCCGCACTTCTTGCGCTGCCCGGGCGGCACTCGCTCGTACTGTATCTGGTGCACCAGCCCGTGATCCTTATCCTTCTTCAGCTTATTACCGGCGCGCTGGTGCCGGGATACCTGACCCTGTATACCTGAACTCCTGGCACCACCAATCCACTAAATTCTCTCCGCAATTAAAAGAGATCATTGGAATGTTGTGGTGTGTCCTTGCCATCATTGGTGCGATCGCTGATGCGGGGTACTATATCGCGGTGAAAAAATTTCTGCAGACTTCTGACCCGTTGGTCCTCGCTGCCTGTGGATACACATCAACCGGAATCGCTCTTTTGATCGTTGCATGGATCAGGGATTTCCCGCCATCGGCCAGGATTTTTTTGGCGCTCTTTTTGCATCATCGGTGCTGGGCATTGGAGCTGTCCTGCTCTCATTTGCTGCACTCCGGTATACGGATATTTCTCTTGCGGTTTCGATGATCTCCTTTACTCCCCTCTTCCTAGTTGTGACCGCATTTGTGCTCCTGCATGAGGCCCCTTCGCCGATCTGAATTGCCGGGATTGCGACCATCGTCACCGGTTCCTACGTCCTGAATCTCTCGCCTGCCTGCAGGGAGTGGGCTGATCCGTTCCGGTCAATTCTGAAAAACCGCGGTGTCCTGTATATGCTCATCGTCTCTCTTTTCTATGCCGTGGCAATCAATTTTGACAAGATGATGGTAACCAACTCCGATCCCGTGTTCGGATCATCAATTACCTGTATTATCCTTGGGCTGTCGTTTGCCGGCATGTCACAGTCCACGGGATTGAGGGATGGGATAGGTTCGGTTATCGCACTCCCGCTGAATGCACCTCATCAGCGGGGTGTTGGGACGGGCGCCCACCATTCAAAAAAAGCATCGGACAGTGGATCCTTATCGGAATGCTGCTCTCAGTTTCTGCGGTCAGCATCAATACGGCATACACGATGCAGATCGTTCCGTATGTGATCGCGATAAAACGGATGAGTATTATTCTCATGGTCTTGTAGGGGGCATTCATTTTCAAGGAAGAGGATGTGGCAAGTCGCCTTTCCGGATCTTTGCTAATGGTCACCGGCGCCGTCCTGATTGTCCTGTTCAGCTGACGGGAAAATCCTTACTTTTCAAAGAGCGGGACATCCTTAAACCGCCCGACATCAAAGACGCCCCGGTCGGTAATTCTCAGGCTCGGGATTACGGTAAGGGCGAGGAACGAGAGATACATGAACGGGTCGGCAATCGCCCCCAACCGGGACGTGGCGCCTTTCAGGGTTTCCTGCTGTGACACAACTTCCTCATACGGCAGGAGCGACATGAGACCCGCACATCCGAGGGAGAGGTCGGTTTTATCATCCCCGTCCACTACGACCATCGCGCCACGGGTGCGGATCACCGTATCGATTGCCCGCATAATCTCATCATCGCTGGTGCCTACCGCTACGATGTTATGGGCATCGTGGGAGATGCTCGAGGCGATCGCACCCCGCACAAGGCCAAACCCGTGTACGAGACCAACACCACAGGGGCGGTCACGGTAACGATTGCATACCACTGCCTTGAGGATGTCGCGTTCAATATCAGGGACGCCATATTGTGCATCGATGGAAAAGAAGAGCGGTTCGGTGATAATCTGGTGCGGGACGATCCCGATGACCCGCGCTTGTCCCTCCCCAAAGAGCTGAATTGTTTCTGGTGCTGGCAGTGTGCACGAAAAAGGACGCGTTTCCCAAAGAGAGGGTTGTGGCGGAGCATTCCCTGTCGCAACACCCTGTTTGTAGGTTGTTTTTACGGTAAAGACCCGTGTATCGGAAAGGACGCAGAAGTCTGCGAGCCGCCCGGGTGCGAGCGCACCGCGGTCAAAGAGGCGGAAGCGTTCTGCTGCGGAGAGGGTTGCCATCCGCAGGGCAAGCTCCGGCTCGATCCCGCTTTCTATTGCGATCCGAATGCAGTTGTCGATGTGGCCGGAGGTTGCAAGCATATCCGCGTGGCAGTCATCTGTGGCAAAACAGCACCGTGGTGTAGTGCAGGCATTCACGATCCCGGCAAGGTCATGGATGTTGTGTTCGGTAGAACCCTGACGCAGAAAGACGTACATGCCGCGACGGAGTTTCTCCTGCGCTTCGCCAATTCCGGTACATTCATGGTCGCTTTGCATGCCGGCAATGACATATGCATTCAGGTCTGCACCGGAAAGCGACGGCGCATGGCCGTCCACGACTTGGGAAAGCGCAATTTTATCAGAAAGCGAATGGTCATGCGCCAGAACACCCGGAACATTCATCACTTCCCCGATACCGAGCACACGGTAACGCCCGATAAAACGACCGAGGTCCCGGGCAGACAGTACGGCGCCTCCGACATCCCCGGGTGTTGCAGGGACACATGAGGGGAGCATGTAGAAGATATCAATGGGCAGGTTCTCCGCTTCCCGGAGCATGAATTCAATTCCTTCAATACCAGCGACGTTTGCAATCTCGTGGGGGTCAGCCATAACCGTTGTTGTCCCGCGCGAGGAGACGAGGCGTGCATACTCTTTTGGGGTGAGCAACGAGCTCTCGATATGGACGTGGGCGTCAATCAGGCCGGGAACAATCCGCGCACCGCCCATCTCGTGTTCTATCAGGCCCCGGTAGTCTCCGATGCCCGCCACCAGCCCGTCAGTGATGGCCAGGCTGCCCTGTTCCCATTCGCAGGAAAAGGGATTGAAAAGTTCAGCATTTAAAAAGACTGTGTCTGCTTTGACCAGCCCGCGGGCGGCATCGATCAGCCGGTCTTTTTTTTCATGCATAGGTTAACTCATAGTACTGGTATTCCTGCTCTTATTTTCACGCTTTGCCCGCATTTTTGAGATTTTTTGTTTGTTGCTTTTTGTTTCAATGTAAACCAGGCTCATCATCAATCGGGAGATCCTGTTAACATCTACGCCCCGCAGTTTATATCACCGTCAGGGGTATCCGGGTTTACGGACTGGCAACCTCCCCATGATCTGCAGGGAAATGAACGTGCCAGTCTCCGGATAGCAGATACGGGTCTCATTGGACAGACAACAATATAATCTGTTTGAATGATGACGTTTTTTACGGGTGGCTCGTGGAACCGGGCAACCGGTACCTGCCCTGTGGAATCTGAATCTCGAACCGCACCCCATTTTTTGGCTCTCCGTTCTCCGTGATGGTTATTCCGGTAATCGCCAGGATCTCGCGGATCAAAAACAACCCAAGCCCGGTATTCTTGCCAAACCCTTTCCTGAAGAGTTTCGGTTTATCGTCGGTGGAGATGCCAACCCCGTCATCCTCATACATCACGTTCAACCCCTGACCATTTTCCTGACATGTGCACCGTATCCTCGTCAGTTTTTCACCGTATCGCAGGGAATTGTCGATCAGGTTATAGAAGACCTTCTCAAAGAGCGGATCCGCGTACACTTCCATTGTCTTTTCACAGGGTTCAATGACGATCGATCCGATATTGAACGATGATACCGCTTTCTGGAAGGTTTTATTGACGTCCTGCCATTCCGGCTTTTTGACCCCGATGTCCTGATACTCCCGGGTAAACGAGATCTGCTGGCTGATGGTATCGGTGATCTTTTTTGTTCTCTCGATGTAGGAACGCGCCAACGGGTCGTCAATGATCTCCTCGGTCATATTCTGGAAACAATTCAGTGCCATGATCTGGTTGAGGATATCATGCCGCGTGATATTGTTCAGGAGCTGAAGCTTTTTATTCGCAACCGCCAGCGCCTCTTCTGCCTGTTTCCGTTCCGTAATGTCATGGGCAATCGTCGAAGCGCCAATAATCTTCCCCTTGTTATTTTTTATGGGGGAGATGGAAAGGGAGACCTGGATGCGTCGCTGATCTTTTGCCATTCTCTCTGTCTCATACCGTTCGACAGGCTGGCCCTGTGAAATCTTCCTGAGCAGCACCTGGATGTCATCGGGCCGGTCGGGCGGGAGCAGGATGTTGATTGATTGGTCAACCGCCTCTTCTTCGGTATATCCGTAGAGTTCTTGTGCGCCATTATTCCAGTCTGTAATGATACCATCAATTGTTTTCCCGATGATCGCATCGCTGGAGGATTCCACGATCTCAACCAGTCGTTCATGGATCCTCTGTTCCGCCGAGTAGGTAATAACGAGATACGATGCCACAAATCCGATAATAATGAAGACGCCCGCATGCCCGAGGCTGGTGATTACAATATCCAGTGATTCATGGGATGTGAGAAGGACCATCTCAAGAAACAATACTGCAAAAACACCGGAGATGAGGATGCCACGACGGGGATAAAAATACGCTACAAGGATAATGGGGATATAAAACAGGAGGTAGAAGAGGGTATTATGGTTGACAACGAGCAGGTTAAGGAAATTCAGAATAATGGCTGCTGCTGAGGTGATAATAATAAAGAAAAGGATATGAACAACATTTTTTTGTGTCCTTTTTATGACGGTGCCTGCCATAACAATCAGGGTGCTACAAATACGTGTATTACGGTTTTTTTGTGGTGGTTCTCATTCGATCAGCAATCGCTTAAATCACAATATCCTTGATCCCTGCAGACCTGCGTTCACCGTTGGCGGTCAGGTAGATATACAGTTTATAGGAACCCGGCTCAAGCTCGACCGGGACGGCAAAGGCATTTTCGCCCTTCTGGACCGATACAGGGATGCCGGTGACCGTGAGTTCGCGCTGGTTGAGATCTTTTATCTGGTAGATCCTCACCTGGATGCCACCGTCGAAAGGGTCTCCGCTGTTTGAGGCATGGACGGTTAGCACCTGGTTATGGTAGCTTACCTCTCCAAGCGTAAGCGAAGTGCAGCCGGCAGACAGGGTGATGAGGACAACAACCACAAGAAGGGAATGGTATCCTGATGCGGACATGATTCAATGGTAAAATTTTAAACATAATAATCATGTGGTTTGCGTTGCAGGATCCCTTCCACAGGATTCCTGCATCCTCTGGCGAGGTCCCGTTCCGGAATCGCAAGTAACTCCTCAAGTATCGTGGCGACTTGGGCAGCAACCGGCTTGCCAAAACGACAGGGATTGAACTGTCCATAGAGAGGCCTGTATCTTTAACGTATTGCCATTACCTAATGTGCTGGTGGGGGTCTGAATGCATTTCAGACGTCTTTGAATACGATTATTAGGTATATGAAAATGGTGTTAACCGGGATCAGATCTTTTCAACAGTTACACGGACCCGATCGCCTGCTTTGATGCCGTGTCCCTTGGGAATATCGATGTTGAACCAGAGGGCATTGGGGGTATCCTGTGTCGGGTCCTGCGACATCAGGCAATCCTTGTGGTCGTTGATGTCAGCGACAAATTCCACCTTCGACTCGAACGAAAGAAGCGGTTCCATAAAAAAGGTTGGTGCTGATGGTTATTTACATCGCCCTGGGTGTAACCATCCAGGTCGTGCTGTTCGAATAGCTCCACCGGATGATGTTGAGGTCCTTGCAGATATCGGCAAGGATCGCCATGTTTGTCCCCACTTCCTTGGGGGATAATCCAAGATCCTTTGCGATATACTTTGACTTGAAGTAGTGCTTACCCTTGGTTATCCCGGATTGGAGATAACTGACGATTTTGTGCTGGGTCTCGTTATACGTCTCACGAATCTTCTTTGAAGTTGACATGTCATGCCTCAGCATTAAAAACTCATATAGATCAACCCATATATATAAATATCTATCCCATGTGGCAAATTCTGGCTTCTTTTTCATATTGCCCACCAATCTATTGACCAGAAAGCATTTATTGCCCACCGGATTGAATTAGAAATTCGATCCGCGCATAACAACGAGATCCAATTAATTTACTGGAATTCCTGTGAATTTCAAAAATAAAATTAATGAATTTCCGTTATTTTTGTACCTCCGCACCGCCAATCTTGTTGATCAGCGCTTCGAGCACGGTATCGCGCATACCTTCCACGAACTTGATGCTTCCCACCACAAGGTGCCCACCGCCACTGATGCCCCCGCCCGGGATCTCGACGTGGAGTTCCCGTACCATTTTCGGGATATTCATGAGCACCCACCGGGAGCGCAGGACCGCAAAGTCAGGACCAATGCCAATGGTAACAACCGGTGCCCCTGGATTTGCCTTACAGAGCCGATCGTGCACCTCGCCGCTTGTCTTGCCTGGTGGGGGGAAGGTGAACTTATGGGCATGGATCTCGACATCGATTAAGAAGAGCTTTGCACCATTGGACAGATCCCGGGGAACAACGTGTGGCATGCAGGTGCTCATCTGGTCCTCGATCATTGTGTTTGCACCTTCGACGAGGAGTGCGACAAGCTTTGCATGCCGTTCTGTATTGCCGCTGATATTGAGCACATCCTTGATAATTTCCCTCCCGTCGTTGAACCGCAGCCAGAACTGCTCATAGTCAAGGGCGAGCGCGATATTCTTGCACATGTCTTCGCTGTACTTGTCATTCACAAGGGCAAGGTAAAGAGCGCGTTCGGGCGCTTCGCTCCGGTCACCAACCCCCGCAACAGCGGGAAGGTGACGGATGAGCGGTTCGACCTTGGGATTGATCAGGCGTGCAATCTCGGTGCCCAGCATCCCTGCGGTGATCCCGAAATCGCCCCCCACATGGTACGGGTTGACATGGGCAAGCAGGTACTTGTCGATTGTCGCGTCCGGGTGGTGGTGGTCGATGACGACAAATGGAATGTCGTAGACACTTGCGATCTTATACGAGGGCTCGTCCTCTTCTGTCGATCCGTTGTCAGTAAGGACTATAAGGGGCATCTTCTGCCCGAACCGGACATGGTCCTTTAACGAAAAGTCTAGGTCACGGGTGATGTCCTCGATCTCATAGAACGGGGCTTTGGAAGGTGCGCGCTTGAAGAGGTAGTAATCAGCATCAAAGTCGGCCCCGCTTTCCCTGATGAGGGCGACCACTGCCTGCTCAATCGCAACTGCAGAACAGATGCCGTCTGCATCCGCATGGTGACGGATGATGATCGGTTGCGCAGTGAATACCGCCCTGCGCACGATTTTTGCGATTTTTTTCATTTCAGGGCGGAGGCGCTCCATTACGTCGGATCTGACCAGCAGGGGTATATTTTCTGGTTCGGACCGTGCATCAAGGGCTTTTTCAATCCGGACCCTTACGGTCGCTGCATCGTCCCCTGCAAGGGCCGTGATGACATCTGCTTCGATCTGGAGCTGGTTGTTGCGTTTCATCACCTCACCGACAACTTTGACAAGGTCATTGAGCTCGACCTCCGGGTATGCCCGCACACCCGCTTCCACAAACGCTGCGACATTCTGGGTGCCCGATTCATCAACAATCGTGAAGATTGTCGGACCGCTCGTCTGTTTGATCTGGGCGACTTCACCTTCAATGGCGACCGTCTTTCCCACCCTGTTCACGAGGTCAGCGATGCGCACAGTTGTCGATTTTCTGTCAACATTCTGGACCTGGTAGACCTGTATCTGTACTTCCTCAAGGTCGATGTTGCCATTCGGGCGGATCTGGCGCACTTTGACAAGGATGGTGTCTTTTTCCTTGTGCTCCATTTTCATGTTGCTTTTGTGGACAAGCCCCTTGATCCGCTCATTTAACTGGACAAACATCCCGAAGTTGGCAAATCCCTGTACCTTACCAACATAGATACTCTGTTCCTCGACATCAGCGAGGTCGCAGGTTGCCCCCAGCCTGAAAACGAGGATATCGTCTTGTTGCATACTTCTTTCTCACCACACACTGCGTATCCGGAACTGTATTATTGATCGCATATCAGTCGCACCTTCCAGCATTGCACAGAAACGGCAAAGCTGAGTGTATCATCAATTTTCTCCGGGTGCGTTAACTACATTGCCATTGAGCACGGCCGGACGGGCATACCGGCTCCACAACAGGGAAATGAGGATCTTATTGCCTGAACGGAACTTCGATCATCTCAAGGTCAGCCGGCGCAATCACCAGACCGGAAAAATTTTTCTTTGCATCGTTGATGTGGTTTTCAGGAGTGGTATAGCGGGAGCTGATATGGATGAGGGCAAGTGTGCGTATCCCTGCTGCGGTTGCGGCTTCACCCGCCTGCCCTGCGGTTGCATGGTAGAATTCGGCTGCCCGGTCCGTTTCGGCATCATCGTAGGTTGCATCATGGATGAGCAGGTCAGCGTCGCGTGCAACCATGGCGATTCGCTGGAGAACCGGGCGGGTGTCCCCGGTATACACGATTTTTCTGCCAGGCCGCGGAGCGCCCATGACATCGGATGGTCTGATAACCCTCTGACTGCCATCCATGTCGACAGATATCGTCTCCCCGCGCTGGAGTCTCCCGAAAAGCGGGCCCGGTGCAACTCCCAGAGCGATCGCCCGATCCCGGTCAAAACGACCGGGTCGCTCCTCCTCCTCAAAAATGTAGCCAAGTGAGGGGATGCCATGGCTGACGGCAAATGCCGTGATGGCATAACCATCAAATCTCACCATGGAACTGTCTCCCAGTTCAACGGATTCGATCGGGAAGTTCAGGTTGAACCTGCCGATGTGCCTGATTGTCTGGACAAACTCATGCACCCAATCGGGACCATAGATGGTGATCGGGGCAGTACGGCCATTGAACGAGAGTGTGTGGATGAGCCCGAAAATACCGAGAAAATGGTCGGCATGCCAGTGGGTGACAAAGATAGCATTGACGTTAAAGCCGGTGCGCGCACGCATCATCTGCTGCTGTGCCCCCTCGCCACAGTCAAAGAGCAGGGTGTCAGACCCTCTCCTGACCATGATACAGGAAGGGTTCCGGTGCGGCGTTGGAAGTGCGCCAGCCGTACCCAGAAAATACACCTGAAGTGTCTCGCCGCTCATACAAAGCACCTCGAAAAAACCGAAAGGCTGCGTCGTGCTTCATCAATTGATCGCCCTTCGATAACAATCACACCCCGGTAATCCTTTTTAATGGCTCTGCCCACATCGTCCCACTTGATGGTTCCATCACCCAGTGCAAGATGTTCATCCACGACCCCGTGGTTATCGTGAATATGAATGTGGTTTGCCTTCCTGACGAAGGGAAGAAAGTCGTTCACCTTGCCCACCGTGTTTGCATGGCCAAAGTCAAAGGTCATCCCGATCCCCTCGATCCCTTCAGTCATGCCCATCAACTCCTGCGGAAACCGGCACAGGAATTCCTTCACGCCGATCATATTCTCAACGCAGGCGAGCACCCCATGATCGGAAGCGACCTTTCCTATCTGGATGAGTGCTTCTTTCTGGAGGTCCCAGACTTTCTTGGGCATCAGTTTGCCCACCGGAGAGAGATAGCCGGGGTGAAGTGTTACGCGATCCGTAAGGTCGGCCGCATACTGTATGCACGTGGAGACCTGACGGATAGATTCCCGGTAGATAGGATCATTGAGCGTGGCAAGGTTCAGGTCACCATACGGGGCGTGGACTGATACCCCGAGTTTTGTGCTGGCGATCATGTCTTTGATCGCCCGGTAGTTTTGGGCATTGTCGAGCCGGTAGTTTCCATCGGCAACGATTTCCCATCCTGTGTAACCGCATTCTTCAATGCCGGTGACCCACTCGATCTCGTCCCAGATCTTTGCCGATGATGAAAAATAGGGAAGAAGGCTCATGTACTCTCCTCCAGCCGTTTCAACAGCGCTCTCACCCGTCTTTTAAATACCGGAAGGTCTTTGTCATTCTTCAGGTGGTAGTCTGCCAGAGCGAGCGCAGCTCCCAGCCCCCATGAGAGCTCCCGCTCATCACGAGCCTGCAGCGAGGTTTCTGGCGTGGTATCGTCGGATCGCCCGCGGCTGGTGAGGCGTGCGAGCCGGGCTGCAAACGGTGATTCGATACCAACAAGGACAAAACCCGGAAATTGTTTTTCGAAAAGCATGACCTCGGAATCACCACGGATGCCGTCAACGAGGACGAGCGGTGCAGACTGCTTCCTGATCTCGGGAATGCAGAGATGTGCGATCGCGTCCATGCCCCGTTCCTCCCGCAACCTGTTCCCCATCGAGCCGAGGTTCTCATCTGTTGGTTCCATACCCGCTTTCTTTACCTCATGGCGGATCATGTCCCCCATTGTGATGACAGGGATACCGCGTGCTGCTGCGATCCTGGCAAACTCCCCCTTACCGCTTGCGGGAAGCCCGACGACTCCGATCACTTTCATAGAGCAGCTCACCCCCTTCACGCGTACGGATCCTGACCGCCCGCTCCAGCCCCCCGGCAATCATCTTGAGTTCATCTTCTGAAATTGGTCTTACTTGGCCCATGACCCCCTGCTGGAGCACGATTTCGACTCCCCCTGCCTCTGCTGCAATGTACCGGACTTCATCCTCGTACCCTGGAAAGAGGGTGATCACGACCTCGAATTCAGGGAGCGTTCCATGTTCTTTTGCATCTTTGCACAGGGCAAGCGATCGTTTGACACTTTTTACATAATTTCCACCGAGCAGGTTATTATACCGCGCCCATCGCGCTTTGATATCGAGCGCTACATGGTCCACCAGCCGGTCGCTGATGAGTTGTTCAAGGGTACCGGGATAAATGCCGTTTGTCTGGACACCGACCAAAAGGCCCATCTCCTTTGAGGCTTTTGCGAGTGCCAGCAGCGCATCTTTCTGCATGGTTGGTTCACCACCGGAAAAAATAACGCCGCTCACCAGCGACCGTGACCCGCGGATCATCCCGATCACGTCATCGATCCCGCGCAGGTCATTGCCGGAGAGTATCGCGGAGTTCTGGCAGTACGTGCAGCGGACAGGACAACCCCGCAGGAACACTGTACATACCGATCTCCCCCGCCAGTCGACTGTAGAGAGCGGGACAAACCCCCCGAAATTGACCTGAATAAAAATCACCGTGATACCATTCGTTTGTGTGAAAGGTTATTTGAGCATATTGAGTTGTTATCGCGCAGGTCATAGGCAGCGAAGATTGCCATCTTTGGTAACGGTCCGGTCTTTTCTACTTAATGCCACTGGTACTTTTTATTATTTGCGGGGCGGGGAAATAATGGTTAATATAGGGAATGGTAACCTGTTTTTGTCTCTTTGTCCTATTAAGAGGGTCGGGGCAGGTGGAATGGGAGTGACCCCTGAATATGAGCAGGGGGGGGTAGGGGGCACCACCCCCACCCATTGGAAATAAAAACGGGAGGAGGAGGGTATGCCATGGGTGGGGGGGAGGTATCGGTGAGACCCCTGTGAGATGCATTCATGACCGCTGGTCTGTAATCGGGGGTTCGTTAAGATGTGGCTGGTTGAGCTGGGAAAAGGAGGCTGGAGAGGAATCAGGATAATCCAAGTAAAAAGAGTATAAAACTCCCGTTCAGAACTTGAAGTAACGGTTCACAATCTTGATGGCACAGTAATCACCGCACATCGTGCACCCGTCAGTGTCCGCCGGCATGCGTTCGGTGCGGATCTGGCGGGCACGAACCGGGTTCATGGCAACGGCAAACTGGCGTTCCCAGTCAAGGTCACGGCGGGCATGGCCCATCTCGAGGTCTGCTGCACGGGACTTTTTGAGCTTGATCATGTCGCCGACATGGGCGGCGATCCGTGAGCTGATGACGCCCTCGTACACCTCTTCCGGTGTCGGGAGGGCGAGGTGTTCAGCCGGTGTCACGTAACAGATGAAGTCCGCACCGCACGATGAGGAAATTGCCGCCCCGATCGCCGCGACCCGGTCATCATAACCCGGTGCGATGTCGGTGACAATCGGCCCGAGCATGTAGAACGGCTTGTTGTTGGTGACCCGCTTCATGAGCTGGACGTTGGTTGCGATCTCATCGATGGGAACATGTCCCGGGCCTTCCACGATCACCTGGACGTCCTGTGCATGCGCTTTGTCCGCCAGCTCTGCATTGATGAGGAGCTCCTGCACTGCTGCCCGGTCAGTGGCATCGTGGACAGCCCCCGCCCTCATGCCGTTTCCCATCGAGAGCGTGACCTCGTGCTCCTTCATGATCTCCAGCAGGTAATCGAACTCGGAGTACAGCGGGTTCTCCTTCTCGTTGTGCAGCATCCACGCGGTCATGAACGCACCACCCCGTGAAACAAGTCCCGCATGCCTGCCCTGGTTGCGGAGCCTTTTTACCGTCTCCCAGTTGATGCCGGTGTGGATCGCCATGAAGTTGGTGCCAAGCTTCGCCTGTTCAGCCGTGATCCGGAACAGGTCGTCCTCTTTCATGTGGACAACAGCGCCATCTTTAATGGCTGCTTCGATGAATGCCTGGTAGAGCGGCACGCACCCGACTGAGAGTTTCGTATTGGCGATCACCTGTTTCCTGATCTCAACAAAATCGCCGCCGGTCGAGAGCTCCATCAGGGTGTCAGCACCGGCAAGCTCTGCCTGCCGCGCTTTCTCGACCTCCATGGTGATATCCACAATGTCGGTGGAGGTGCCGATCGAGGCGTTGACCTTGGTGCGTAACCCTTCGCCGATCCCGCAGATCTTCACGTCCCGGTAGGGAGAGATGGGGATGACAATATGGCCTTCTGCCACGCTGCGCCGGACGAAGTCCCCGGTGACACCTTCCTGCTGTGCAACAGTTTTCATCTCGTCTGTTATGATGCCACGCTTGGCATCGGTGACTAAACTCATACCCTACTTATTTTCTGGAAAGACAAGATAAAGGCTTGTTTTTCCGATCCTGGACTAAATTTTAGTTGTTCTGGAAACAAGTAAAGTTGATTTTGGATAAGGAAAAATTTGTTGTGTCCGTTGATTGATCCGGTTACAGCACAGGGCCCCCGGTCATCCATGGAAAAACCGGTTTTGTGCTTACCCGATGTATTTTTTTACGGTTGAACTGACGCTCGTTTGTCTTGCGTGACCTTCAGGTCCTCGGTTTGAGAAGTTATATAATAGGAATAAAGTAAGACATCATGTGAGTGCATAGAGATTATTTTGAAGCAAAACAGGATGAACAGGGGAATATCTAGAAAAACAACGGGCCCTCAAAGAAGTGCAACCGGATGGTGGTATTGCGGACCCCCCTAAGGACACCTGGAACTGGGAGGACATCCGGACGGGTGCCCGACGTACCATCATCGGCGCCAAGAAAAACGTAGAAGACCCGGGTATATTCCATAAGATCGCACTCTTTCCCCTCCTCGCATGGATCGGTTTAGGCGCTGATGGTGTCTCCTCCTCGTCCTACGGGCCGCCTGAGGCATTCGTCGCCCTTGGGGAGCATACCTATCTTGCAGTATTTCTTGCGTTAGGAACCGCACTTACTGTTTTTATCATTTCCTATGCATACACCCGCATTATCGAGCACTTTCCCAGTGGTGGCGGGGGATATATCGTTGCCACCCACACCATCAGCGAACGAGCAGGCGTCCTCTCTGGAAGCGCCCTGTTGATCGACTACATGCTGACCATCACAGTCTCCATTGCCGCCTGTGCCGATGCGATCTTTTCCTTCCTGCCATTCCACTACCAGCCGTACAAACTTGCATTTGCCTGCCTGCTCATCCTGATCCTGATCGAGCTGAACCTGCGGGGTGTGAAGGAATCGGTGACGGTTCTTGCCCCGATATTTCTGATATTCATTGCAGCGCATGCCCTCCTGCTTGGCTACGGGTTGTTTGCCCATGCCCCCCAGATGGCACCTGTTGCAGATGGGATCCAGGCTGGACTCTCCCGCGACCTTGCGGCGATTGGTATGGTCGGAGTGCTGGCAATCTTCCTGCGGGCGTATTCGCTGGGTGGTGGTACATATACCGGGATCGAGGCAGTAGCAAACGGCATGCAGATCATGCGGGAACCGAAAGTTAAGACCGGAAAACGGACGATGGCGTATATGGCAATCTCCCTCGCTCTCCTTTCCGGAGGACTCTTTCTCTGTTACCTGCTCTGGAATATTGCCCCGGTTCCGGGCCAGACACTGAATGCAGTGCTCGCTACAAGAGTATTTGGCGACTGGCCTCTCGGGGGAGTGCTCGCCCTGGTCACAATCTTCTCCGAAGCAGCCCTGCTGATGGTCGGTGCGCAGACAGGATTTATCGATGGCCCGCGGGTCATGGCAAACATGGCAATCGATTCCTGGCTCCCCCGCTCCTTTGCATTGCTCTCAGAGCGCCTTACCATGACAAACGGTATCCTTTTAATGGGCGGATCGGCGCTCCTGCTCATGATCTTCACGCATGGATCAATCCTGTTTCTGGTTACCATGTATGCAATCAATGTATTCCTCACCTTCTCGATCTCTGAGTTTGGCATGTCCCGGTTCTTCTACAAAAACCGGGCGACCGAGAAGGAATGGAAGCGGCACATCCCCATCCACCTCACCGGTCTTGTGCTCTGCAGCACGATCCTCACCATCACCCTCTTCGAGAAGTTTGGCCAGGGTGGCTGGCTTACGCTCTTTTTGACATCCGGACTGGTTGCCGTCTGTTTTGTGATCCATGGGCATTACCGGAAGGTGACGCGGGGGATGAGAAAACTGGATGTCCTGCTCGATACCGTTCCCACCACCGGTGTCAAGAACACCCGCCCGGTTAACCCGCACACGATGACCGCTGTTCAGCTTGTCAACGGTTTCCACGGCTTTGGGGTAAATACCTTCTATTCCATCGTGAAAAATTTCCCGGGCGTTTATGAAAACTTCATCTTCGTTTCGATTGCCGTCGTTGATTCCGGGACATTTAAGGGTTCAGCTGAAGTAAATGCGCTGGCAGAATCCACAAAGACAGCACTCTTAAAATATGTTGACCTTGCCCAGGACATGGGATTTGCCGCCGATTACCGGATCGACATCGGCACCGATGTGGTGGACCTGGCAGTACCTCTCTGTAAGAACATCTCAAAGGAGTTTCCCAATTCCACGTTCTTCACCGGCCAGATCGTGTTCCGCCACGAAAACCCGTTCCAGAAGGTACTGCACAATGAGACCGCGTTTGCAATCCAGCGGCGGCTCCAATACAGCGGGATCACCACCGTCATTCTCCCAATCCAGGCAGAGAAATAATCCTTCCCTCGGTTAAATGCCGGGTTTTTTTGGAATTTTTCATGTGATCTCTGGATAAAACACGGCTGGGTCAGCGGGATGGCAACCACACAACATTTATATACCATTGCACGCTAACTTATGGTAAACCTTGAGGGTAAGGAGAAGTTTACAATGACCGAGAAAGATTTCACAGAAGTTACAGTAAAGGAGGCAGCCCACGATGATGCAGGGCGTGGCATTGCGCGGGTAAGCATCGAGGTGATGAAGAAACTGGGGCTCGTTTCCGGCGATGTGATTGAGATTGTGGGCAAGCGCAAAGCTGCTGCGATCATCTGGCCCGGATTTGCACAGGATACAGGAGGGGCGATCCTGCGGATTGACGGCAACATCCGCGGCAATGTCGGGACAGGCATTGACGAGAAGGTGAAGATTCGCAAGTCCGAAGCCGCGTACGCCAAAAAAGTGGTGATCCAGCCCACCCAGCCGATCCGGCTCGTTGGCGGAGAACAGTATCTTTCGAGACTGCTGCGCGGACGTTCGGTAATCGAGGGACAGACTGTCCGCGTGGATGTGATTGGCAACTCCATCACGCTTGTCATTGCCAAGGTCACTCCGAAAGGGATCGCGATCGTGACCGATGAGACCGAGATCGAGCTCAAGGAAGAACCGTACAAAATGGAAGAGGGCAAGAAGGAACCCTCCAATATCCATTACGAGGATATCGGCGGGCTTGGGAGGGAACTCCAGCTGGTCCGGGAGATGATCGAGCTCCCGCTGCGTCACCCGGAGATCTTTGAACGTCTGGGAATCCAGCCCCCAAAGGGCGTGCTCCTCTACGGCCCCCCGGGCACAGGAAAGACCCTGATAGCAAAAGCGGTCGCAAACGAGGTGGATGCCCACTTCATCTCGCTTTCGGGCCCTGAGATCATGAGCAAGTATTACGGGGAAAGCGAGAAGGGGCTCCGCGAAAAGTTTGAGGAAGCAGAGCAGAATGCACCGGCGATCATCTTTATCGATGAAATCGATTCGATAGCGCCCAAACGCGCCGAAGTCCAGGGTGAAGTTGAGAGGCGCATTGTCGCACAGCTCCTTGCACTCATGGACGGGCTGAAAGGGCGTGGTCAGGTGATCGTGATTGCAGCCACGAACCTCCCCGATGCCATCGACCCTGCACTCCGGCGCGGCGGGCGGTTCGACCGGGAGATCGAGATTGGGATTCCCGACAAAAAGGGCCGGCTGGAGATCTTCCAGGTCCACACCCGCGGGGTTCCTCTTTCAGAAGATGTAAAGGTTGAGGAGTTCGCTAATACCACCCACGGCTTTGTTGGCGCGGATATCGCGTTGCTGGTAAAGGAAGCTGCGATGCATGCACTCCGCAAGGTAATTCCGCAGATCAAGATCGATGAAGAAATCCCCAACGAGGTCCTTGATGCGCTCAAGGTCACCAAGGAGGACTTCGATGAGGCAAGGAGGCATGTCGAACCCTCTGCGATGCGCGAGGTCCTTGTCGAGGTGCCGGATATCACCTGGAAACAGGTCGGCGGGCTCGAGGAGGTCAAGCAGGAGCTCCGTGAGGCGGTCGAGTGGCCGTTGAAGTACTCCGAGGTCTTTGAAAAGCTTCAGACCCGGCCGCCCAAAGGTATCCTGCTCTTCGGTCCCCCGGGCACGGGAAAGACGCTGCTTGCAAAAGCGGTGGCAAACGAGAGCGAGTGTAACTTCATCGCGGTGAAGGGACCGGAACTCCTCTCCAAGTGGGTCGGTGAATCGGAGAAGGGGGTGCGCGAGATCTTCCGCAAGGCACGACAGGCGTCCCCATCCATCATATTCTTCGATGAGGTTGACGCGCTTGTCCCCAAAAGGGGTACCTATATGGGGTCATCCCATGTGACCGAGAGCGTGGTCTCCCAGATTCTCACCGAACTTGACGGCATGGAGGAACTGAAAAACGTTACCGTGCTGGCGGCGACCAACCGCCCGGACATGCTTGACGATGCGCTCCTGCGCCCGGGACGCCTTGAACGGCACATCTATGTTCCGGCACCTGATGAGGAGAGCCGCAGGAAGATCTTTGATGTATACCTTGGCGATGCTGGTGCGATCCTGGCACAGGATATCAACATCGATGAACTCGTGAAGCAGACTGAAGGCTATGTCGGTGCTGATATCGAAGCGCTGGTCCGCGAGGCAAAGATGGGCGCGATGCGGGAGTTCATCCTTGCAATGGCAGACAAGAGCGAGCAGGAGCGGATCGATGCGATCAAGAATGTCATGATCACGAAAAAACACTTCCAGAATGCAATGGGCAATGTCAGGGAGTCGCTGGACCGTGATGCGATTGAACGATCAGAGCGGCAGGCATGGGAGATGCTCTATAACCAGGAGCAGCGCACCACGCTCGAGCATGCCGCCTCATTGCTCAAACGCGCCGAGCTGATGGGTAAGAAGAAGGTGCCCGCAGAAAGCGTCCATGACCTGCGCAAACAGACGTTCCTGCGCAAGAAAGACTTTACCGAGATCAAGAAGCAGACTGATGCGCTGGAAGCGCAGATGGAGAGGAAGTAACAACGTGGAGGTGATATGTCATGAAAGATGACCCACAGGATGTATTTTGGCAGATGGATGCGATGATTGCACAGATGGTTGCGGAAATGACCCGAGGCGTTGTTGCCGGTCTGCCGGATAATGCAACCGGCTACCGCATCATTATCCGGGGAGGTGATGCGCTGCAGGAGCCACCACAGGGCAGTGTCATCAACCCCCGCGATCCGCATGAACCGGCTGCAGAGGTTCACCGGGTTGCAGATGAAGTTAAAGTTGTGGCAGGATTACCCGGCGCTGACAAGGAGAGCATACGGCTCGATATACGGGATGGTAGAATTGTTATTCTGGCCGATGGCAACGGGCAGCACTACCGCACATCGGCCGACCTTCCGCCTGTCGATAAAACGTCGATGAGGTCGTCGTTCAAGAACGGTGTCCTCGAAGTCACGTTTGCGGCACGGGGCGAATCGTTCAGAGAAGAGCAGCAGCACTCTGATTAATCCTCCCCTTTTCGTATCATCACCTATTTTATAGTGCCAGCAGTACCTACTATACGGTGAATTTTCATGCCAAAGACGACCATTTCCGTCATTAAAGCAGATGTGGGAAGTTTTCCCGGACACTCCCGCACGCACCCCAAGCTCCTTGAAAAAGCAGCCCAGATGCTCAAGGCCCAGCAGGGTAAACTGCTGACCGACTCTGTCGTAACCCACTGTGGCGACGACCTTGAGCTGATCATGACACACACCCTCGGTGTGGACAATGAGAAGGTGCACAAACTGGCCTGGGACGTCTTTATCGAATGCGCTGCGATCGCAAAGAGCATGAAGCTCTATGGTGCAGGGCAGGACCTCCTCTCCGATGCCTTCAGCGGAAACGTCAAGGGCATGGGCCCCGGTGTCGCAGAGATGGAATTTGAGGAGCGTGGCAGCGATCCGGTGCTCGTCTTCATGGCTGACAAAACAGAGCCGGGCGCGTGGAACTTTTTCCTGTACAAGATCTTCGCCGACCCGTTTAACACACCGGGTCTTGTCATCGACCCGTCGATGCACGGCGGTTTTGTCTTTGAGGTGCACGACCTGATAAAAAAGCGCAAGATCATGTTCAGGACACCGGAGGAAAGTTACAGCCTGCTCGCCTATATCGGTGCCCCGTCCCGCTATGTCATCAAGCACGTTTTCAAAAAAGATGGGACAATCGGCGCATCAACGAGCACCCAGCGCCTCAATATGATGGCAGGCAGGTATGTCGGAAAAGACGATCCGGTTATGATCGTCCGCTCCCAGAGTGGCTTCCCTGCCGTTGGCGAAGTCATCGATCCCTTCTGTATACCGGTGCTCGTCGCCGGGTGGATGAGGGGTTCCCACCACGGCCCGTTCATGCCGGTCGGGCTCCCCGATGCCAACTGCACACGGTTTGACGGCCCCCCGCGGGTTATCTGCTTCGGGTTCCAGGTAAGCAACGGCAAACTGATCGGTCCGGTTGACATGTTTGATGATCCCGGTTTTGACCGCGTGCGGGCACGCTGTAATGAGCTTGCCGATGTAATCCGGGCGCAGGGCCCCTTCGAGCCGCACCGGTTGTCACTTGAAGAGATGGAGTACACTACGTTGCCCGCAGTCGAAAAGGAACTTGCAAAGCGGTGGGAACCCCTCACTGAATAATCATCAGATCTCAATTGTTGGCACAATCTCTTTCTCTCTTTTTGATCCCCGATACCGCGGAAAAATCAAGGATAAAATCAATGAGAACATACCATTCGGATAATCCCCGTTTTACCGGCATGTATCGGGCACCTCTCCCGATTGAATCAGTGATGCTTTCGGGAAGCAAACCTTAAATTATCTTGCCCACCAAATTAGGGCAGATGGTTAATGGAATTGTTTTGCCGATAAAAAAGGTCTTTGCCCTCGTGGACTCAAAGATTGCCGTGGAAATCAAAGACGAAAAGCGCAAGCTGCAGGGGCGTCTTGTTGCGGTGGATGAATATTTAAACATCCACATGGACGAGACGATCGAGTTTGTGGACAACCAGCGGGGCAGGAGCCTCGGAACTGTTGTAATAAGGGGCAACAATATTTTAACAATCGCTCCGCTCATCTGAGGTGCCCGATGGCAGACCCTGAAGAAGAGGGATTAAGGCTCATCCAGTCTAAACCGGAGGGCGTCCTCCAGAGCGAGCTCTGGAAGGAGCTGGGTGTTGACAGCCGGAAATGCTCGCGGATCGTGAAGAATCTTGAAGAGAAAGGGCTCATCGATCGCGTTGAATACCGGAAGGATGGTATAAAGACGTACCTGTTGCGTGCAAAACGCCAGCCTGTCAACCCGGGTGACCTGCTCGCCGGCGATGAACTCATCCCCTGCATCGGGTGCGACCTGGAGTGCATCGTTGAAGAATGTCACCCCCTGATGGACTGGATGTACCAGCTGGCCATCGTGCAGCATGCCGGTGAATGAACCCTGTCCATGTTAAAACTGTTTTGTCCGCTCTTTGAATTTCATTGGATATGAAACGGTATCCAATGGATATTGCAAAGATGGCGGGCACATGCTTTCCTGCATTATGAACAGGCACCGTGGAGTTCCAATACCTGCACGCTGCCTTGGTTCTGAAATTCCTGTTGCTGCGATCCTGATTACAGCCTATACAATTTTTTAAAAGGGGATCATCGTTAAAAAACGAATCCCCATTTTCTCTCTCGTTATACGAGTATTATCCTGAACAGGATGCATGGTGCAGCAGGGAATCCTGCTGATGTGAATGGGGAAAACCGATAGCAATCCGGATTTCTGTAATCATCATAGTGGGCTCGTGACAGTTTCTTTGTGTCCAGAACAAAGTCTCAACACATGATTTATAAAGGGCTATCTCTCCCCGGCAGATAATCTTCGCCAATCAATTTTTCTCTTCTCCGGATTCTTGCCGTCATGCATCATCGGTTCATTCTCAACAACTATTTATTGCACCAATCTCCACCTCATATGAGAAGTGTACCGTCGGTTGGTTGCACAGAACCCGTATGATCGCTGTTCTTTTTGTGGATGACAATTCCGAGCTGATGGTACATGCCCGTTCTGTCCTTGAAAAATCGGGAGAGATCCGGCTCGACATCGTCCACTCCACCAAACAGGCACTTGAAAAGCTGAAGAACCGGACGTATGATGTGATCGTTTGCTACGAGCAGGTGCCGGATATTAATGGGATCGAGTTCGTGTCCGACATGAACGGGATCGAATTTTTAAAATACCTCAAATCGCAGGGCAACACAACGCCTTTTATTATGATCTCCCGCAGAAGCCAGAACAAAGTCGTGATTGCTGAGGTGATTAATGGCACCGAACTGCCTCTTCCAAAGGGGGGCGACGGGCGCACACAGCTGGGGGATCTGGTGATGCTCGTGAAACAGACGATGCTGCGCCGTCGGGCAGACCGGGAGATCAAGGCGCAGAACGACCAGCTTTCTGCCATCCTCTCCGCCACACCGCTTGGCATATTCCAGATGCGGAATCATGTGATCGGATGGGTGAACCGTCCCCTTCTCTCAATGCTCGGATATGAGGAGAGCCAGCTGCTCACCAAGGATTTGAGGATGCTGTTTTATAAACCCGAAGAATATGAGCAGGTGCTCCGTGCTCTCGAGGTCAAACGGGAAATTGATGGTTCCGCAAGAATGGAATTCGATCTGGTGAGAAAAGATAAATCGCCAGTCCCCTGCCAGGTACGGGTGCTCGCCCTTGACCCCCACGATGTTGCGAAAGGCGGCACATTTGTTGTGACAGACATTTCCGAGCGCAAAAAGCTTGCTGATGCGCTCAAGGGAAGTGAAGCGAAGTACCGGGAGATGATGCAGAATACCCAGAGCATCATCATCCGGATTGATACGCAGGGAACAATCACCTTTTTCAATACCTTTGCACTCTCGTTTTTCGATTACAATTCTGACGATGTGATCGGGAAAAATGTGGTGGGCACCATCATTCCGGTAAAGACGCGTTCCGGTCATGATCTCTCGATGATGGCAAACGATCTCGGGTTCAATGCGGAAGGCTACGCAATCAATGTGATGGAGAATGTCCGGAGGAATGGTGACCGTGTCTGGATTGCGTGGATCAACAAGGCAATCCGGGATGAAGAGGGGCGGATCGTTGAGGTGCTCTGCATCGGAAACGACATCACCGACCGCCGCAGGGGCAGCACAGAAGTGAGGATCAGCACGGACACATGGAAGGATCAGGTCGTGGCGGACACTGATATCCGCGAGGATGTCTTTGATGCAGTCTTCCATATCTGCACCGAGATCTCAGTTGAGGGCAGGGAGGGCAAGGCGGTCGGGACAACATTTTTGATCGGCGATGCGGAGCATGTCCTGAAAAAGTCCCGCCAGATCATGCTGAATTCATTTGAAGGCCATCCCCCGGCAATGCGAATCGTGACCAACCCCGATCTCAATGAAAACATCAAGGAATTTGCCCAGCTCGACGGTGCATTTGTCATCAGAGGCGATGGGTTCATCGAAGCATCAGGACGGTACATTACGGTTGACACGAGCGGTGTGAATCTTCCCAAAGGGATGGGAACCCGCCACAATTCGGTCGCTGCCATGACAAATGTGACCAAAGCAGTCGGCATTGTGGTGTCGCAGAGTGGCGGCGGGATCACACTGTTCAAAAATGGGCGGATATTAAAAAAGATCAGTCTCTGACCAGAACCTTTTTTCCGGTATTGGTCATTACCGTGGTGGAAGCAGGCAGCACATCCCGGTGTTTTTGCATATGTTTCCCACAGCCCTGAATGCATCTTCAAGGTCTGGGAAATTGGGGATATTTGCATCACGCAGGATCCGCAACGGGGTCTTCATGGAGTCGCCACCGATCATGCAGCCCACAATCATCTTATGGGTGTGCTTTGAGAAGCGGACGAGTTCGTTTGCCACCTGGAGAGGGTCAGAGATCGCGGAGGGAACCGCGACGACAAAGGCAATATCCCAGAGATCCTGGTTTTTTATCATGATGTCAAAGGTCCGGGCGAAACGGTCAGCACTCGAATCCCCCACCATGTCAACAGGGTTTGCACGGCTCCAGTCTGCCGGCAGAACCGCGTCGAGTTCAGCAATAAGGGCCGGGGAGAACCTAATTAAGTCAATTCCAAACCGTTCGGCATAATCTGAGGAGAGCACTGCAAATCCGCCCGCATTTGTGATGACTACTGCCCGCATCCCTTTGGGATAACCTTCCGATGAGAGCAGTTCTGCAGCCTGGAATGCTTCCCGGATTGACTGGACAGGGATCACACCGCTCTGCCGGAATGCTGCGAGGTAGACTTCGTTGCTTCCGGTAAGGGATCCGGTATGGGATGATGCCGCTTTCTTGCCGATCTTTGATGACCCTGACTTGATTGCCACAATGGGTTTTTTGGGCGTGATGGTACGGACCATTTCCATGAAGCGTTTCCCGTCATGGATCTGTTCAATGTACAGGATGATAGCTTTCGTGTTCGGGTCTGCACCCGCGTACTGGATGAAATCCTCAAATGTGAGGTCTGCCTGGTTCCCCACACTGATCACTGCGGAAAACCCGATCTCTTCAGGCAGGCTCCAGTCCACGATTGTGGAGATGATCGCACCGCTCTGCGATATGAAAGCAATCTTGCCCGGTTTGGGAGACACAGGGTCAAACGTGGTATTGATCCCCTGCAGGGGAAGCATGAGACCAAGGCAGTTGGGGCCCATGATCCGGATGCCATACCGGCTGGCAATGGCGAGCACCTGTTCCTCAAGTATTTTTCCTTCTGCTCCGCTCTCACGGAACCCCGAAGAGATGATGATGACAAGCGGGATGCCTTTTTTGCCGGCTTCTTCAATAATCTGCGGGACCGTGCGGGCCGGGACTGCGACGACAGCGATATCGACCGGTTCCGGTATGGAACCAAGCGTCGGGTAGGTCTTTCTCCCAATGATCATGGCGTGTCTGGGGTTGACCGGGTAGAGTGAGCCGGGAAAAGAAAGGAGGTTTCGTACAATGGCATACCCTACTTTATTGGGCTCCGGTGATGCGCCGACCACCGCGATGGATTTCGGTCTGAACAACCCGGAGACAGCTTGTTTCACAGGAGGGGAGATCTCAGGGGGCAGGTGGTCGCTTACATAAAAGCGTGCATCAACGGCACAGGCTCCCTGTTCATAGAGTATCACAGGGTTAATGTCGAATTCCACGAGATCAGGGCGCATGGCAAAGAGGCGGGCAATGGACTCAATGATCCCGATCAATGCCTGTTTATCCCGTGCAGGCTCCCGACGGAACCCGGCAATCAGGGGATATGCCTGCAGATCGTGGACCATAACCTCAATCTCATCCCTGTCAATCGGGAGGACGCGGGTGGCGGTGTCCCTGAGCAGCTCGACCAGCGTCCCGCCGATCCCAATCGTGAGCACCTTCCCGAATGCAGGGTCGGTCTTTCCCCCGATAATCAGTTCGAGCCCGGGAGGAAGCTGCTGTTCGACCATGATTCCTTCGATGACCGCTGACGTGTTGAATTGAGCCACTGCATGTATGATTGCATCATACGCTTCGCGGGTTTTTGCTGCGCTGCTGATATTAACAATCACACCCCCGGCATCGCTCTTGTGGACGATCTGCGGCGAAATGACCTTGAGTACGACCGGATATCCGATTTGGTCTGATGCGGCCGCCGCTTCAGATGGTGAGCAGGCTATCTCAAAGCGTGGAACAGGAATCCCGCAGGTTTTCAATAGTTCGTACCCCTCAGCCTCCTGTATAAGCACATGAGTCACCAGTGTCCTCAACTCCTCACTACAATTCTTTACTGGGTGGGTTAAGTCCGTTGTTACTTAAAAAAGCGAAGGCTCGATATTCAGCTGCCATAGGGATGGTTTTCCTCCAGACATCGTGCCATAGCCCCCATGATGGTGGTGATCTCTTCGCCATGCTCAAGTCGGGTTCTCATCTGCTCAGCAAGGCTCCCGTGTTCGATCCGATCCCTGATTACCGGCAGGTACACCCGTTCATCATCCGTTGCATAGTGCCATGCGCATGCGTACATCTTTTCGAGGTCGGGTCTCAGCCCTGCAGTGCCGTCCCTGATTGCATCGTCCAGCAGAAAGAGGAGTTCCTCCCGCCGGGTGATAACAGGGAGATTTTTGCAGCGTAACAGAGCCCGGATGAATGCACAGACTGCCATATCAGAGTGCACGCATTCCTGCTCGTCCAGCGCTTTGATCTCAAGGCATTTTCTGGAGAACCGTATGATGATCCCGCCGGAATTCACCCATTCCTCGCACAGGATGCCTGCACCCCGTGCACGGAGTTCTGAAAAAAACTCTTCCTGCATCGCATGATACTGAGCCACATCACGTATTGGTTCGGGAATGATCCGGTTGCAGATACGGGGAATCTCCTTCTGGTTCTTTCGGTAAAAGATCAGCCGGCTGTCTGCATTGCCGGTCAGCCGCCCTTCAACCATCGGTGATGATGCAGTGACAGCGACAAGGTACGGCAGCAGTGCACGGATACGGTTGTAGACATACAGCATGTCCTGCTCATGGGTATAGGAGAGGTTGATCTGGAGCGCCTGGATATTCAGCCAGCCATGCTGCCGGATATTGAACAACCGGTCATACATCTCATAATAGTTGCCCTCGTCATAATCCCAGACGGCAGTCTGGTCGAGCGTAAGTGTCGGGTGCATGCCGAGCCCGAGAAGGCGATACGTGTCGTGGAATATATGGGAGAACTTCCGGATGCCAGAATACAGCTGCCGTTCAAGGGGTGCAAGGTCATGCTCCGGCCTGCGGGGAATGATCTCGAGTACCGTTTTCTGGAGCTCCTTTCCCAGTTTCACATCCCCAAAGAGGATCTCGTTCTCTACCCGCCCGCAGATTTTTTTGATGATCTGGTCTGACACTGGCTGCGGGGTGAAATTGGGGTCGTTAATGGAGTATTCGTGTTCAGTTCCTATCGTCATTGGCACATTACTTCCCGAGGAGGTGGGAGACGAGCGTGTGATAGACGGAGGGGTAACAGGTATCCTCCCCGCTCTCGAGCGAGGGATTGTCGTTCACTTCGATGACGTAGGCATCCCCGTTATTGTTTTTGATGTCAACCCCGTAGAGCCCCCTGCCGATCGCGTTTGCTGCGTCGATGCCGAGCCGGATTACGTGGGGCGGAACGTGATCGGGCGGAACACTTTCAACCCCGCAGTAGACCAGGTGGCCGTTAACGGACGCCTGAATCTTGAAGGTCAAAGACGGGATCGTGTATTTGCAGGCGTACAGGAGTTTCCCGTCCAGCACCCCCACTCTCCAGTCGTATTTGCTCTCGATGAACTGCTGTACGACGATCCAGTCGGACATCTTTATGAACCGTCGCGCCACCCTGAAAAATTCCGCCACATCATGAACTTTTTCGACACGCAGGGAGAACGAAGTGGAAGGTTCCTTGACCACAAGCGGTGATCCCAGCTCATCAAAAAGGTGTGCAACGTGCTCTATTGTGAGATCGTTGCGGGACAGAAAAACGGTCCTGGGAACGGACACGTGCTCTCTGATCAGGTGGGAATACATGTTGATCTTGTCAGAGCAGATCTGGATAGAGCGGGGATCGTCAATGACTGGAATCCCGTGGAGGCTGGCTATCCGTGCAGCGACATATGTGATGTTCATCGGGTCGGTTCGGGCGCGGATGAAGAGTGCGTCCACCTTCTCAATTTTGTTGATGTCGACTGGAAAGATGAACTCAACGGAATGTCCCAGATCTTCGGCAACGTCCCGGCACCTGATGAGCGCATTGAGCTGTTCAGAATTGGATAGTGTCTTCCTGTCCACAAAAATTCCCAGCCTGCTCATAGGAACTCCTGGTTTGAGAGGTATGCAGAGAGCAGGGCACGTTCACCTTCAGAGAGCTGTGCATAGCGGGTTGGTGAGAGTGAGGAAAGGGCATACGAAGAGCCCGTCATAATAAAGACCATTTTTACAAGCGGTATACGGAAGATCTCGTAGATTTTCTGGGCATACTCAGCGACAGGGGTGCATGCACCGGCAGTCCTGCCAAAAATTGAGATGCAGGTGTAAATCTCTGACCCTTCCGGATACTTCTGGTAACAGAACGGATATTTTCCATTGTTGGTGATGTGTTTGATCACATCCTTTGCCTTTTCATTGTCATTGACAACAAAATAGTCGAGCGTTGATGAAAAATAGTTCAGCCCGTAGAGGAGTGCAGGGAGCGGGACGTATGCCTGGGAGATCCCCCACTCACAGACCGGAATTCCTGCGAGGGAAGCCCGTGACAGGCAGATGGGGATCACGTACGCATCAAGGACAGCGCTGCTACCCGGTTCAACCTGTTTTCCCTCCAGTTCGTGCCTGATTATCGTGTAATAAGGTTCTGTTTTATAGTAGTAATTTTCAGAAATCACATGGTGGATATCATTGCGTTTGATGACAAACAGTGAATCCTTTAGCAATGCATGTTCGCGTCTTGTTTGGGGTTTATTTCCGTTCCTTTTTTGGGAAATTGTTGGGGATACTGCCTGCTGAACAAAAGGCAATCCTGTTTTACGTGCAGTCGGAAGTTCATGGACAGGAGTGAGAAGGGGGGGGTCTGAAATCCCATCAGGTTTAAGGGTCCTGGTGCCGTCCCTTCGTTCATTCATGACAGAACCAGTCCACCCTTCTGGTGTGCCTGAAACATACCTGTCGCATATCCTGAGATATTGAGTGAAATTGTTGGTGAACTCTCAGGCGCAAGGTACAGAACCGCACCATGAGAAATCCTTTCACGTCCCGTAATCAGCGTCAGGATACCACCATAATAATTTTCAGAATAGAATGAGGACACCGGATGGTTCTTTCCATCGTCATCATCGCTTTGGAGACTGTCACCCATGAAAGAACACTAATCCACAGGACCGTGGATTATTTGTTGTATGTAGTATGGACGAATTCGGTTAATAGAATTTTTGGGTGCTCTTGTTCTGTGTGCTACCAAGCTTTACGGACCTGAAAAAATACCTTATATACTATGTTTTGCTGAATGTGAGGTCAACCGCTGGAGAATCTGAATAAGATTCATTACCATTTATGACCCTGAGTAATATATCATGCATATTCCGACTCCGGATGAGTTGCGAAGCCGGCGGGAGATACTGGGCATGAAGCAGACCGAGCTTGCCCGCCGCGCCGGTATCAGCCAGTCAATGGTCGCCCGGATTGAAGCGGGGGGTGTTGATCCGCGGGTGAGCACGCTCAACAAGATCATCAATGTACTGAACAGTGCTGATCAAAAGAGGATTACCGCAGTACAGATCATGCATACCCCTGTGATATCGGTCAATTCGGATGATACCGTCAGCCGGGCCCTCGATATTTTTGAAAAAAATAACATCTCCCAGCTACCGGTCATTGATCACGGGGTGCCCGTTGGCTGTATTTCAGAGGCGGTCATTGTGAAAGCAATCGAGCAGCAGCGGTTACACAAAGTACAACCCTTCTATGTGGGAGATTTCACAGAACCCGGTTTTCCCTCTGTCCCCCCGGATATGGATGTTGAGACGGTCGTCAATATCCTGCAGCAGAACCATGCGGTGCTCGTCATTGATGGCGGGGTGGTTCAGGGTGTGATTACCAAACATGATTTAATTTCCCTGATCATGTGAGGGGGATGACAAATGCAATTGTTACACCGCACACCGGTTCTTGATAATAAAAAATAACAATGCAATTTTTAAAAAAAATCCGGGATTTTTCCTTTGCCTTTGTTTTGTGCAATTTTGTTGTTAATAATGCCCCGTATGATTCAATCAGCGCATTCAATGGATCAGAGCTTTGAGACGAGATCCCGCAACACCACTGCCGGCTCCTGCGCTTTGACAACACTTGAAGCAAGCAACACCCCATCAGTACCAAGTTCGACGGCGATCTTCACGCAATCACCGGACTGGATGCCAGCTCCTGTCAGCACCTTCACTTTCTGGTTCACTGCATGCACGGCAGCGACCGACCTCCTGATTATGTCCGGGTTCGCCTTTGAGACCGATACCCCGCTGCCGATCAGCTCCGGGGGCTCGATCGCAACATAGTCCGGGGCAAGGGCTGCTGCGCCGGCGCTTGTGATCTCGTTGTTGGAACAGACCACCGCAACAAGCTTCTGCACCTGAAGCGCCCTGACCGATGCCTCGATATCAGCAAGGGTAAGGCGCCGCTCCGAATGGTTGACAAGCGAACCGCTCGCCCCGGCAACCTTGATTGCATGGGCAGTGATCTGCCCGGTGTGGGCACCCGGTTCGGAGCCATCCACATGCTGTGCGTAGACCGGGATCAGGAAATGCCGGGCGAGCGGATGGAGGTCGATAAAGGACGGCGCTATGCCGATTGAAACACCACTTTCCTGTGCGACTGTCTGCGCCGCGGTTGCGATTGCATGGGCGCGGGAACCCACTCCTTCTCTGTACGTTTTGAGGTTGATGAGGATGAACGGTGAGGACATTTTAGGATACTCCTTGACTCTTTACTATAACAAGAATTCCGTTTGAAAAATGATGAAGATTTGGGAGTGGTTGATCGGCTCAGGTCATGGGACTTTTGAGCCCCTTAACAAAATGACCAGCCGTGATACCGCCAAGGGCAATCTTTTTTACCTGTTTTTTAAGCGGTATGAAACGCTCCCGGTTAACCGTGCTGTCCTGTTGCGCTCCAAAAATTGCGTCCCGGTAGATGTGTACCATCTGTCCGGCATAGGTGTTGGTCCTGCCGCGTGCATCAATCGCCACCGAATCGATCCCCATCTGCAGGAGGGAGGGGATATGGTCGAGAAGACAGGTCTCCACTGCATTGAACACATGTGTCCGGCACGAGCCATCGGTGCGCACGGGAAAGATCCGCCCGGTGCTGTCCCTGATCCCAAAGAAAACGCGGGACATACTGTCTTTTGGTTTGTGTACATTGCACGCGGGCAGTGGCTGGAGGAGACAGTCCTCTGAGACCATCGCTTCAGTACAACCTTGGACGATGAGTTCAAGCCGGGTATCGCACCGTTCTGCCCGTGCCAAACGGATCAGGTCCTCAACCTCAGCACCCGAAAGTTCCGGAGAGACCGTCAGCAGAAAAAACTGAGACGCAAGGTTTCGGACAGTCAGGTGATTGAATATGTTCAACCCGGCAGAGCCATAGATCTCTATACCGGGAACCGTATTTCTCACAGCGATCGCAGCGCCGGTACTATCCACCATGCAGGCACGCAGCCCGTCATTGTGGAGCTCCGGCAGGACCGAAAGGATGATCCCAAGGTCAGGTGCCCGTGTTATCCGGGGCAGTTTCCAGACGAGGGGAATGCCGGCTGTCCTGCAGATCGCAAGAGCAGACCTGACCTGAGAACCAACTGACCTGTTATTTGCGTTCCTTTTACATGAACAGGCGTCCAGAATGAGGTCCGGCTCGAAATAGACCCTGTTGCATCCTGCAACGACGGCTGTTTCAACAATGTCAACAGAATCAGCGTAGACAGCAAGATCCAGATTCTCTCTCCGATGATGAGGGACGGTCCTGAACTGTGAATGAATCCGGGGCAGGACTGTTGCCCACCGCGTTTTCGCCTGCCCGACTGCTTCACGGGACGGCCGCAGGGAGGCAAGGAGCTCCTTTTGTGCCAGAGCAAGGAACTCCCGGCGCATCCTGTTCAGTTCCGCGACCGGTGCGAACATCCCCCCCTCATATCCGATGGTAATTCTTCGGATCACAAATGGGGTGCCCCCCGTCTTTTTCATCTGGGTTTTCACCTGTTCTGCGGTCAGCGGGCGGGTGCGGGCAGGTGAGAACCTGACTTCGGGGACATATGTCATACGGATTTTATCTCCCATGCCCGTGTCGATAACACCATCCAGTTCCGGTATTCCCCGTTCGCTTATCCGCAGGGAGAGATCGATCGGGAGCGGGTGGCGCAAAAGGGAAGAGGGTGAATTAATAATACCGTGCGCCCGCCCGGTAAGGTCATTACCCGATGTGAGATAGACACAATCACCGCACCGCACCGGGAACGGAGCTTCGAATATGATCAGGCCGTTTTTCAGTTGTGGTGTGGTATTGAGGGAGAACCCGGACTCTTTATCTGCGACAATCGGATTCCGGAACATCAGTCCGTCACCGGGAGATAGTTCGATTTGTACTGTGGGACGGATTGTTACCTCGCTGTTGCGCGTGTTGAATCCTGTTACCTCCCCTATCAGGAGCCCGCGGTTGTCCGGCTGATCCCTGCCCATCAGCGCCTGGTACCGCTCTCCAAACAGGTATCCCGACGTGAACCCGCGGTTGAACACCACCGCGAGATCGCGCATATCGGAATCCTGCATAGTCCAGTTCCCGGAAGCGATCGCATCGAGCGCCTTCCTGTATATTGAAACAACCGTCGCAACGTACTCGGGTGATTTCATTCTGCCCTCAATCTTTAATGAAATGACGGGTGACTGCACAAGGCGGCCAAGGTTTTGGTACGTGCACAGGTCTTTTGGGGAGAGGAGGTAGTGATCTGGAAGTGGTATGTCCTGAAGCTTGCCCGGGCGCCCGTACGCGTCCGGTTCCCCCTTCACCAGGGTATAGGGTTTCCTGCAGGGCTGGGCGCACATCCCCCTGTTGCCGCTCCTGCCCCCAATCATTGATGAAAGGAGGCACTGACCCGAGTAGCAGTAGCAAAGCGCCCCATGCGCAAACACCTCGAGTCCGGTGCCGCTGTTCCTTGTCGCCCGGGCAATCTCGTTTACCTCATCAAGGGGGAGCTCGCGGGCGAGCACAACCCGTGAGAATCCCTGATCAGCGGCCCAGCGCACTCCATCAGTATGATGGATGGTCATCTGGGTTGACGCGTGAAGCGGCAGGCCGGGAACGATCATGCGGGCGAGTGAAGCGACCCCGATATCCTGAACGAGAATGGCATCAACCCCGATTGAATAGAGCCAGATGAGGTACTCTCCGGCAGCCGCAAGCTCGCGGTCATGGACAAGGGTGTTCACGGTTATGTATACCCTGACACCGCGGGCATGAGCAAATGCGACGGCGTCTTCAACCTCCTCAGCCGTGAAGTTCTGTGCATAGTTTCTTGCACCGAACCGTTTCCCGCTCAGGTAAACCGCATCCGCTCCGGCAGCGATCGCTGCCCGGAATGCCTGGGGCGAACCGGCCGGCGCGAGGAGTTCTGGCAGGTTTCGATCCTTCCGGTCAGTCAGTGCATGCGGCATACCCGTTCCCTGTTATTTGAACACGATGTCGATGATACCCAGCGAGACAAATATGGTGACAACCGATATGGAGATATACCCTGCCATGATCGTGAGGATGGAAAGGTCACGGCGCCAGCCAAAGACCCATACAACCGGCGGACAGACATAGAACCCGAGCGTCATGACACAGGGCACCAGACCGTACATCCCGTACTTTGACAGGATCCTCGATTTTTTTGCCCGTTTTGCGGATTTCTGCAGAAACTTTGCGATACGTTCGGAATGTTCACCCAGCGTATCAAAGATATCAAACAGAAAGAGTGTAATTGCGGATGCAATGCAGACAAGTACATACAAAACAAAGACTGGGTGGAGCCCCAGACCGATCCCGATGGGCGCAGCGCCGTATTCGACAACGAATGTGGTTGTCATCAGGGCAACGGTTGCGGGAAGGGACAGGTTAAAAATGAGCACCGGGATAAGGGGCAGGATGATTGCGAGCATACCAAATTTCGCAAGTGCGCCGATCATGTGTTCCAGGTAGTGGGTGAAGGGAATTTCTTCCATGTGTCTGTCAACAGCATATGGCGGGAATGAAATAAACAGGTATCTCCCGTGTGATCTGAATGGGGAACCGGGTTGGTCATCATACGCACCGATTCGTGGAACCAAACCGGCAGCGGACACCTTTTTTGGCACAAGAAACAACAGATTGGATCAGTATGAAGATCGTTGCATCGCTTGCTGATCCCGGAGACGCACTGTCGGCTTTTGCAGCAGGAGCTGACCTGATTGAACTTCGTCTCGACCTGATGGACGGGGACGGGATGAAGGGAGTACAGGGGTGCCGGAAGCGTACCGGGCTCCCCGTTATAGCAACACTCCGATCCACAGGGGAGGGGGGGAGATTCATGGGCGATGCGGATGAATGGCTCCGGGTTATCCAGACTGTCATCCCGCATGCGGACTATATCGATATCGAGCGGTGTTTCTCTACCCATGCTGATGCCATCAGGACCCATGATGTGACAATCATTGCGTCCTGCCATACACCGGAGATGCCGTCGCTCTTCGAGCTTTTCGGGCTGGAGCGCGAGCTCCGCGTATATGGTGATATTCCCAAGATTGTTGTTACTCCCCGTCATATTGAGGACATCATTGAGCTGATCTCGTTCACGCATGCGGCAAAAAAACCGGTATGTACCGGCACCATGGGTGCCGGGTTCCGGTATGCCCGCCTCGTACTCCCTCTCTTTGGCTCAGAATTTGTGTACTGTCATGTCGGCACACCGACTGCGGAAGGTCAGTACTCCGTTGCAGAGGTGAAGGAGGCAATGCGTCTCTTCGGGCTGGATGCGCGGGTATGAGTCCCCGTGTCAGAAAATTCCCCATATTTTAAAAAAGGAGGGAATTTACCGGTACTTTTTCTGTTCCAGCAGACAGTCCATAATCACCAGTGCAAACATCGCCTCTGCGACCGGCAGAATCCGCGGAACGATGCAGGGGTCATGCCGGCCTTTGACTGAGATTTCAACCTCGTTTCCGTTGATATCCCTCGTCTGCTGGACCTTCTCTATTGACGGCGTAGGCTTTACTGCAATCCGCACCAGAATATCCTGCCCGCTTGAGATCCCGCCAAGAATACCCCCCGCATGGTTGCTTGCAAATCCTTTTGACCGGATCGCATCGTTGTTCTCGCTCCCGAACCTGCGGGCTGCAGCAAACCCGTCACCGACCTCAACGCCTTTCACTGCGCCAATGCCCATCATCGCGCCCGCAATGAGCGCATCCAGCTTTCCAAAGACCGGGTCCCCGAGTCCGGCAGGGCAGCCGGTTGCTGTGACTTCGACGATCCCCCCGACCGAATCACCGGCAGCCTGCGCCGAATGGATCTCGTGCTCGATCTCCTGCGGGAGTGTCCGGCCATGCACCTCAATGATCCGCCCGGAGACTGCAATTCCCTGCTGCGTGAGGTACTTCAGTGCGACCGCACCCGCTGCGACCCGTGCGACCGTCTCGCGCCCGGAGCTCCTGCCACCGCCCCGGTGATCGCGGATACCGTACTTTTCGTAATAGGTGATATCCGCATGCCCGGGACGGAAGACGTCGCGGAGTGCCTCATAATCCTCTGATTTTAGATTCTCGTTGCGCACGACCATTGCAATGGGGGCTCCACTGGTTTTCCCCTCAAAGATGCCTGAAAGGATCTCGACCCGGTCGCGCTCCTTTCGGGGGGATTCAAGGGTGCTCTTGCCCGGTCTGCGCCGGTCAAGAAGCGGCTGAACGTCAGCTTCTGAAAGTTCGAGCCGCGCGGGACAGCCATCGACAATCACCCCGAGTGCCTTTCCATGGCTCTCCCCGAATGTAGTGATTTTAAAATTCCTGCCAAACGTGTTCATGGTACCAGATCCTTTATTTTTTCTGCGGGCACATCAATCCCGAAGAAAAGGTAGAACTGCTCGCGCGCCTGCTCGGCAAACATCTCGGTACCGGTGATCGTCCTGCACCCGATCCGGCGCGCCTGTTCAATGAGGGGCGTCTCCGGGGGAGTATAGACAAGGTCAAACACGGTCATTTCCCTGTTCAGCTGGCGATCGGAGAGCGGGCTGTGGTCGTCAGGATGCATGCCAAGGGGCGTGGCATTGACGACAAGGTCGGGTCTGATGGAATCGAAATCCTCCCATGCACCCCAGCCACACCCGAACCGCTCCGCAAGCACTTTTGCGTTCTCCGGTGTCCTGTTGAGGATGGTTACCTTCATGTCAAGATCCGTGAGTGCGTACGCCGCCCCTGCTGCGGCTCCCCCGGCACCCAGCAGCACGGCTTTTGCGCCTTTGAGCGAGACCAGCGGTTTTCTCACGCCAAGCCAGTCCGTGTTGTACCCGATTGCTGACCCGCAGGCAAAGACCACCGTGTTCACCGCGCCGATGTGCCGGGCCGCATGTTCATCCACCTCGTCAAGGAACGGTATCACGTCCTGTTTGAACGGGATGGTAATCGAGAGCCCCTTGACATCGAGTGAGCGGGCGACCCTCATGATCTCATCAATCTCCGGGTCCTCAAACCATGTGTAATGATAGTTGAGGGAGTAACGGGTAAAGAGATTGTTGAAGAGAGCAGGGCTTTTACTATGGGCGCAGGGATAGCCGGCAACCCCCATGAGCCGGGTCAGCGGATCCCGCGCCGGTGACGTGAGCATCGCTTCGAGCGCCTGTAATCCCGGTGCCGGAATACGCCCTGTTTTAAAGAATGCCATCCCGGTCTCCCGCTGTTGTAGCGTAGATGTGCCGTCCTGAAGGATACGGAGTATCTTCTGTGCTGCCATGTCGGCCGTAGTCTCGCTGGTGTCAATGCAGAGATCCGCGGCTGAATAATAGAACTGCCGGCGCCGTTCCATCAGCTCCGCAATCTCCTCACGCAGCGGAAGCCCGGTGAGCGGAGGGCGTGGTTTTCTTGCCAGGCGCTCTTCAATGGTGTCAATATCTGCGATAAGCAGTACCACCACGCTGTCCTTGCGCAGACGTTCGATATTTGTTGGATCGATCACGGCGCCGCCACCGCTGCTGACAACGATGTCTTTTTCCGGAAGCGTTGCAATCACATCGCGCTCGACCGCCCGGAACCGCTCCTCGCCATCCTCGTGGAAGATCGAAGGGATGGAGCGCCCGGTCCTGGATTCAATCAGATTGTCGGTGTCGATGAAGCTGAGGTGGAGCTGTGAGGCGATGACCTTCCCGATCTCCGTCTTTCCCGTTCCCCGGAAACCGCACAGGACAATCCGTTTCACAGTCCCGCTCCTGCGAGTGCATCCCAGAAACCAGGGAATGATTTGTTGACGCATTCTGCGTCTTTGATGGTGATCCCTCCAGTGCCAAGGCCGAGCACGGCGAAGCTCATTGCGGTGCGGTGGTCATCCCCGGGGTCAATAGTACCTCCATGGAGTGGTTTTGGGAACACCGCGATGGAACCTGATCCTGCCCGGACGTCTCCTCCGAGCTGGTTCAGCCGTTGCGCAGTGCCAATGATACGGTCACTTTCCTTGAACTTTAAATGGCCGATGCCACGGATGGTGGTGGGCGTCGATGCCATTGCGGCGACCATGCAGAGCGTCTGCACGGTGTCAGGAGACGATGACATATCACAGTCAATCCCGTTCAGGTCACCCGTCCTTTCAACGGTTATGGTGTCAGATCCTTCGTGCACGGTGCACCCCATTGACCGGAGGATCTCAAGGAACTGCCGGTCACCCTGCACTGAATAAGGATTAAGATTTTCCACGTCCACCCTGCCACCACAGATTGCAGCGATTGCAAAGAAGTAGGATGCCGATGAGAAATCCCCCTCGATATCATAACTCCGTGCCTGGTACCTCTGACGGTTGCTGACCTGGAACCATACGTGGTCATCCATCATCACCCTTGCACCGAACGCCTTCATAACCGCGACAGTAACATCAATATATGACCGGGAGACCGGCGGAGCGGGGATCTCGAGTTCCACGGGCTGCTGCGCATAAGGGGATGCAATGAGGACAGACGAAACGAACTGGCTGCTCACGGTCCCGTCGATGGTCGTTTTTCCACCGTGAAGAGATCCACGCACCCGGATCGGCGGGTATCCGGTTTTTTGCAGGTATTCGACCGTTCCACCCAGAGAATTGAGTGCATCAGCCAGTGGGCCGATCGGACGCTCCTGCATACGGCTGCTTCCGGTCAGGATGAGCGGCTGGTCGCAGAGGAGGGCCAGCGTCGTAAGCAGGCGAAAGCTTGTTCCGGAGTTACCCAGATCGAGGATTTTTTCATGCCCGCATGTAAAATGCCCGTCCAGACCCCCAATCCTGACAGAATCCTGGCCGGTATAAATTCTGACTCCAAGTGCCTCCAGTGCATATCTTGTGAAACCGGTATCCTCTGATACCAGCGGATGATGCAGGATACACATGCCATTGGAAAGTGCTGCAATGATCATCGCCCGGTGCGTGTAGCTTTTCGAGGGCGGGGCAGAGAAGCGGCTTTCAACTCCACAAGCACGGGAAAGTGATTTGATCACGGCGGTACCTCGATTTTATTATAACATCCAATCTCCTTTACATTCGTCATTGTCTTTAAGTAAATGATCGCGTCACGATATCCTTCGGAAGCCAGTGAATCAATGAAAAAGACATAATTTCCCATGCCCCGTTTCGAAGGGCGGGATTCGATCCTTGTCAGATTTATTTTCTTGACCGCAAATACCGCCAGCAGGTCATGGAGAAGTCCCGCGCGATCGGCACTTGGATCGATGATGATACTGCATTTTTCGGGTTTTTCTTTTGTTTCCGGATTGGCAGAGATCCTGACAAACCGGGTAATATTCTCGGAATTGTTCTCTACATGCGGAAGAATGACCGGTATGTGGTACATTGAAACGGCAAACGAAGAGACGATCGCTCCCGCAGCCCGGTCCTTCTGTACCTCGACCGCGCTTGCTGCATTACTGCCCGTGTGGATGACGGGGATCCCCCACTCTTCCAGCCGGTCGCTGCACTGCTCGTGAGTCTGGGGATGGACAAAGATTTTTGTAAGTTTTTCAAGCGGTGCATATCCTGCGAGATGGTGGTGAACGGGCATGTACATATCAGCAGTGATAAAGACCGGATGCTGCAGGAGCCCGTCGAGCGTTGCACCGATTCCTCCTGCCTCCGAGTTCTCGATCGGGACGATCCCGTCCCCCTCCCCCCGCCCGACCGCAGCAAAGACACTGTGGATTGTGGGCATGAGCCGGATATTCTGGACAGCCAGCCGGAGGGCGAGCTCGTGCGAGAATGTCCCTTCCGGGCCAAGCACAAACGTCGTCATTATTTCACCATATATTCAATCAGCGCATCGGTTTTTTCCATCCCTTCCGCGCAGTAATCCCCGAAATGACGGGTGTTTTCTGCAAAGAAATCCCTGAACCGTCCGGCATTTTTTGATGCAACAATCTCCTGCAGGTCCTGTACCGAACTCCTGCACGCCGCGAGCACCTCAGGAACATACGGGTTTTCCAAAAGAATGCTGCCGTACAGGTCGGAATCCTGCGAGAGCAGCCGCCCTACAAGCCCAAGTTCGATCTGGTAGACCGGGCTTGTAAACGCCCTGGTCTTTTCGATGTCGATATTGAGTTGCCGGATCGACTCTGCCAGGCAGAGCGTGACAAAATGGGTAAGCCCCTGCACCACCGCCATCGCACGGTCGTGCTCTTCCGGATCCGTGATGGTGCAGACGGCGCCCTCGTTCCGGAACACATCGAGCAGGGATTGTATGGTTGCTCTGGACGCACGGGCCGGGCAGGCGATGATAGTCTGCTGTTTGAGCGATGTGACGGTCGGCCCGAACATCGGGTGGAGGCCGATCACCTCCGCTTTCGATTTAAGCATCGCTGCCACCGGGGCGGCTTTTAATGACGTGAGGTCGCAGAGGAGCTGGCCTTTTCCCAGCAGCGGCGCGATCTCCTCAATCACCCGCACCGTGTCGCGGATGGGGACGGAGACAATCACAAGGTCGCACTCCTGTGCGATGTCATGGCTTGTGATCTTTGTCGATCTCCCCGAGACCATGACCTCATACCCCGCCCTCCGGAAGACTCCGGCAAAGAGCCGTCCCATCCTGCCGGTGCCGCCGATGATGCCTGCCTTCTTCACAGACTCACTTCTCGATGATCGTTTCTTTGATCGCGATGCCAAAATGCCTGCCTCCCTCAAGAACGCAGCCCATCACCCGGTCCCCTTTTTTGAGGTGGACGACCGAGATGGCGCTCCCGTCTTCTTTCACGAGCCGGATTGTCTCTGCATTCTGGAGGATCAGGCTGGTTTTTGCTCCGCCGGATTCTGCTTCGACGAGCAGGAGCGGGCGGCGTTCGATCTTGGTCCTGCCGACAATTGCCGTATGGGCTTTTCCTTTCGCATCGGCAATGAGCACGCTGCCGCCGATTGCAAGATCGGAGAGATACGCGGTCTTCCCGTCCGGGAGCAGGATGTACGCGTGGACGGCCCCGGCGTTCACCCGGAACGGGCGGGGTGCGACGTACGGGTTTTCGAGCGTTTCGGCATGGACAAGGAGCATCGCAGACGAGGTGTTGCCCATCAGCATGCCCTGCCCGTCCTCCAGCATCGAGCAGGTGTCCACGCAGACCCGGTCGCCCATGCCGACCGGCGTGATCTTCATGACGGTGAACGGGACAAGCCCGACCTGCCCGGTCGCAGCCTTCATCCGCTGTGCGACCGCCCGGACGGTTGCCGGGTCCTTCGTTGCGAGCAGGATGCCGGCAACCCCCCGTTCCAGCACGGTTGCGGCGAGCTCTGCTTCTTTCTGGTCCTTGACCTTCGCGATGATCCGGTCGGACTGCGCGACGAGGTTCTCCAGCGGGATGACCGTCCAGTCGCTGGTGGTGACAATCACGAATTTTTTGTCCCTGATTGCGGCGGCCTTGTTCTCGCTTGCCTTGTCCGTGACCGATACCTCGGCCACATCGGTGCCGATCTTCAGGTCGCCGTCCGGTGCAATCGTCGTGATCCTCCCCAGCCGCCTGATATCGTCTGCGCGATCCACGACGACTGCATCCGCCCCGCTCTCGATCGCTGTTGTGGCGATCTCCTTGTTCCACGGGCGGATATCGACCCAGAACTGCTTCATTTCTTCTTCCCCAGCGCTTTTACCGGGTCCTCGTTATCGTGGACGACCCGGCAGAGGGCCTGGACAAACGACCGCGTGTCCTCCCGCTGGAAGGCATTCCGGCCCACGCAGACCCCTGCGCCCCCGACTCCCACGGAGTCCCGGATGATCTTTAAGGACTCGAGGTCGCCGGTTTTCTCCCCGCCGGCGATAAAGACGGGAACCGAACAGGCTTTGACGATCTTCCGGAACGCTTCCGGGTCACCTGGGTAGTTGGTCTTGATGAGGTCGGCGCCCAGCTCTTCTGCCACCCGCACGCAGTGCCCGACGGACTGGGGGGAGAACGCGTCGATCCCCTTGCCCCGCGGGTAAATCATGGTAAGCAGCGGCATCCCCCAGCGGCTGCAGTCCTTTGCGACATTTGCCCCGATCTCCAGCATCTTGGACTCGTTGGGCGAGCCGAGGTTGATGTGGATCGAGACCGCGTCGGCGCCCAGCGCGATCGCCTCTTCCACCGTGCAGACCTGAACCTTGTCGTTCGGGTCCGGGTTCAGCGATGTGCTCCCCGAGAGGTGGATGATGAGCCCGATATCGCGCCCCTTTCGGCGGTGCCCGCGCTTGACAAGCCCCTTGTGCAGGACGATTGCGTTCGCCCCGCCCTCGCTCACCTCAGAGATGACTTTTGTCATATCAAGGAGTCCTTCAATCTGTCCCATCGAGAACCCGTGGTCCATGGGCACGATCACCGACCGCCCCGTGTTCCGGTTCATGA